>JAEAMF010002398.1_pt1 | contig 10797 bp, 10 predicted proteins | sample 8958721 | NCBI WGS metagenome assembly JAEAMF01 (sample SAMN16933255, study PRJNA681124) | bioreactor sludge metagenome | isolation source: anaerobic bioreactor treating anionic surfactant - SDBS | place: India: Bengaluru | collected 2019-02-28 | reverse complement strand
GATGGATGACATCCTCCGCATCGAAAAGGATGGAACGCTGTACGCGCTGATCTTCCCGCAGGATCTCGCGGTGAAGGACGATGTGCGATTCGTCACGCAGGCGGAAGACGGACTCCAGGTGGGCTTCTTCGAGCGGCCGGCCGGCTACGAAGCCCCCGTGCACCGGCATCGCCCGCGCTCCGTCGATCTCCCCTCCATCGCGGAATTCCTCCGCATCGAGGAGGGCAGGGTGTCCGTCACCGTCTTCGATGATATCTGGCAGGTCGTCGGGGAGCGGACAGTGGAGAAAGGCCAGTGCATCCTCTTCCTCCGCGGAGGACACGCACTGAAGATGCTCGTCCCCACGCGCATCATGGAAGTGAAGCAGGGACCCTACCCCGGCAACGACAAAATTTTCCCTGACGCATGAGTGCCTCCCCTGTCATCCCCGTCAATGAACCCGTCATCACCCCCGAGGCGAAGCAGTACGTGATGGAGGCGCTCGAGAGTGGATGGGTTTCCTCGGCCGGCCCCTTCCTCCAAAAATTCGAAGAGGGCTTCGCACGCGCTATCGGCGTGAAGCATGCCACCCTCACGACGAGCGGAACCACCGCCCTGCACCTCGCACTCGTCTCCCTCGGCGTCGGCCCGGGAGACGAAGTAATCGTCCCAGACTTCACGATGATCGCCACGGTCTTCGCCGTGATGTACACGGGTGCCACCCCCGTGTTCGTAGATGTCGACCCGGAGACGTACAACATCGACCCCGCAAAGCTCGCGGCAAAGATCACCGCACGCACGAAAGTGATCGTCCCCGTGCACCTCTTCGGTCACAGCTGCGACATGGACCCCATTCTCGCCCTTGCGCGGGAGAGGCACATCGCCGTGCTCGAGGACGCAGCGGAGGCGCACGGCGCGACGTACAAGGGGAAAACCTGCGGGTCCTTCGGCACGATGAGTGCCTTCAGCTTCTACGGCAACAAGATCATCACGACCGGAGAAGGCGGCATGCTCTGCACGAACGATGATGCCCTCGCGGAGCGCATGCGCTCCCTGAAGGACCTCTCCCACTCCCCCAAGCAGCGCTTCCTTCACGAGCAGGTCGGCTTCAACTACCGCGTGACCAATCTGCAGGCCGCTCTGGGGCTGGGACAACTGGAGCACATCGAAGAATTCCTGGGAAAGAAGCGCGCGATGACCGCCGGCTACCACCGGCAGCTGCAGGGCATCCCCGGGCTGCACCTCCCTGTCACCAAGGAGTATGCGGGCAATGTCTTCTGGATGTACGCCGTGCGCGTGGACCGCACATTCGGCATGACCCGCGATGCGCTGCGAGCGGCACTCAAGGAACGCGGCATCGACACGCGCGACTTCTTCCTGCCGTGCCACAGTCAGCCTGCCGTGGCGAAGCGCTTCCCCACGCAGGAGTCCTTCCCCGTCACGGAGCGTATCGCCACGGAGGGCTTCTACCTGCCTTCCGGCCTCGCCATCACCGACGAACAGATCACGCAGGTGTGCGATGCCATCCGCTCCCTCGCCCCGGCACGCTCCCCGCAGAGCAAATGACCTCGCGCCTCGTCTCCCTCCTCCTCCCCACCTACAACGAGGCCGAGAATATCGGCCCGCTCATCGAAGCCATCGATGCCACGGTGACCGTCCCGCACGAAATCCTCGTGGTGGATGATGACTCTCCCGATGGCACGTGGCAGCGCGTGGAGGAGATCGCACGCACAAACCCCCGCGTGCGTCTGGAACGCCGCAGGGCGGACCGCGGACTCACGAAGAGCCTCCAGCACGGCATCGACCTCGCACAGGAAGATGTCGTCGTCTGGATGGATTGTGATTTTTCCATGCCGCCTGCAGTGATCCCCGAGCTCCTCAGCAAAATCGCTGAAGGGTATGACATCGCCGTCGGCTCACGATTCGTCGCAGGGGGAAAGCAGAAGACAAGTGCGGAGACATCGAAAGATTCGCCGTTCGCCATCGTGCTCAGCACCATGGGCGGCTGGATCATGCGTCTCCTGCTCTTCCCATCTTTCCATGATTACACGAGCGGCTTCATCGCCGTCCGCAGGGAAGTGCTGCAACGCATCCGCCTGCATGGCGATTATGGCGAGTACTTCATCGATCTCATCGTCCGCGCGAAGCTCCTGAAGTTCCGCATCGCGGAAATTCCCTACGTCTGCGCGGAACGGCGGGCGGGAATGTCGAAGACCGCACCGACCGCCCCTCTCCTCCTCCGACGCTGCGCGCAATACGGAAGGCAAATCGTCCGCATGGAGTGGATACGACTGAAGCATCTCTTTGGTGCAACTATTTCTGATAACTGACCCCATGGACCTCCCCCAATTCGCCCTCCACGCGGCTCTCGAGGAACACCACTGGTGGTTCGCCGGGCGCCGCGCCATCCTCCGGGTCCTCCTCGAGGAGCTCCTCCCGCCCGACGGCACGCACCTGCTCATCGATGTGGGATGCGGCACCGGTGGGATCACAGCGGCCCTCTCCCCCGCGTACCGCTGCATCGGCATTGATCCCATCCCGGAGGCCATCGCGCAGGCGCAGCGCCGCTTCCCGACAAGCACGTACCGGGTGGGCTATGCGCCGAAGGACGTCCCCGAGATGCGTGAGGCGGACGGCGTGCTCCTCATGGATGTGCTCGAGCACCTTCCCGATGACTTCCGCGTGGTCTCGGAGATCCTCGCCGCCATGAAGCCGGGGGCACTCCTCTTCCTGATGGCACCGGCAGACCTCTCGCTCTGGGGGCAACATGATCGGGGCTTCAACCACGAACGCCGCTACGATCTCCCGCGCCTGCGGCGCCTATGGCAGGGGCTCCCCGTCGAGGAACTCCTCGCTTCCTCCTGCAACACACGACTGTACCCGCTTGCGAAAGCGGCGAGGGCCCTGAGCAGGATGATGGGACGATCGTGGGGAGGGGCCGACACCGACCTGTCTCTGCCGCCGCGCCCGCTCAATGCCCTCCTCACGAGGATCTTCGCGAGGGAAGCGAAGCGGCTCCTCGGTGTTCTGCGGGGAAAGGCCCGTCCCTACAGAAGAGGCATCAGCGTGTTTGCCGTCCTCCGGCGCGGCACGGGAGCCATCGAACCGCGCAATTTCCCGCCCGATCTCCCGCGCGACCCCACGCCGTGGCGGTAGAATGCCCTTCTCATGCTCTTCACCTCCTCTTGGGACGACGGCTACACACTCGACCTGACAGTCGCGGCGCTCCTGCGGAAGAACGGTCTCGCGGGAACGTTCTACGTCTGCCCGGCGCCACAGCATGACCGCTCCATGCTCACGGAGAAGCAGATTCTCACGCTAAGCGAATCCTTTGAAATCGGCGCGCACACCCTCACGCACAGCAAGCTCTCCTCTCTCACCGCCGCCGAAGCGCAGCAGGAAATCGCAGGGAGCAAAGCATGGGTCGAGCGGGTGACGGAAAAGCCGTGCACGATGTTCTGCTATCCCAAGGGGGATTTTGGCATCGGGGCGAAGACGATCGTGCGACAGGCGGGGTTCCGCGGGGCGCGAACGACCGAAGCGTGGCGCTGCTCGTTCACGGACCCGTACGCCCTGCCCGTGAGCCTGCAGGTGATGCCGTTCCCGCTGCGCAAATCCTTCTGGCCGCCCTGGAAAGTGCTCGACCCTCTCGGACCGCTCCGCGCGAATTGGATGGCACTCCAGAGAAACCGGGTCCCCCTGTCCGCGCGGATGAGCTGGCTCACGATGGCACGCGCCTTCTTCCAACGATCGCTGGAACAGAAATTTCCTTTCTTCCACCTCTACGGACACAGCCATGAAATCGAGCGCTTCGGTCTCTGGCACGAGCTCGCGGAATTCCTGGAGGAGATCAGGCGCTCTGGGGTGTCGTCCGTGACGAACGGAGCACTCGCCGCAGGGCGCGCGTGACCATGCTCTCCTTGCGGCCGTCGTAGAACGCGGCGAGATCACGCTGGTGCGCGCGGAGCCACTCGAGGAGCCGCGCGATGCCCTCGTGCACGCCCACCGTCGGCTTCCAGGAGAGATCGCGGAGCGCGGCGGAGTTGTCACTCACGAAGATCGGCTGATCGCCCGGACGCACCGGCGCGAAGGTCGATGTGAGGGTGAGACTGTGTTCGCGCGCGAGCAGGGAGAAGAACTCGAGGAGGGAGAGCGTATTCTCCGCGCCGCCCCCGAGGTTGAAGACCTTGCCTGCGACGTGATCGATGCGCTCGATGGCCCGCTCATAGCACGCGACGAGATCATCGACGTAGAGGAGATCGCGCACCTGCTTGCCGTCCCCGTAAATCTGCACGGGCCGCCCGAAGAGACCAGCAATGAGGAACCACGCCACCCACCCCTGATCCTCTATGCCCATCTGGTGCGGCCCATAGATGCATGACTGACGGAAAACCACCGTCTTCAGTCCGTAGATCCGCGCGTAGTCGCGCACGTACTGATCGGCCGCGCCCTTGCTGCACCCGTACGGCGAGTGAAAATCGAGCGGCTGCGCCTCGCTCACGCCTGTGCGACCACCGGTGAAGGCATAGCGCTGCGCCAGCTCCTGCACGGGCACATCCTCCAGGGCGCCATACACCTTGTTCGTGGACGCGTAGAGAAGGATCGGGCGCGCCGTGGAGAGACGAGCCGCCTCCAATACGTTGAAGGTGCCAAGTGCATTGCAGTCGAAGTCCGTCTGCGGATCGACGACCGACGTCGTCACGGCCACCTGCGCGGCGAGATGGAGGATGACATCCGTGTGCTCGGCGAGCTTGCGGAGTGCGTGGACGTCCCTTCGGGTGTCCCCCCGCACCACGGCAAAGCGCCCGTGGCAATCGTTCGTGAGCTTCTCGATGTTGTACTCCGTCCCCTTGCGCGAGAAATTGTCGAAGATCGTGACATCCCACCCCTGCGCGACAAAATGACGCACGGCGTTCACGCCGATGAATCCGGCCCCGCCAGTGACGAGCATCCTACGCACGAGCGGCACGATAGTGCGACTTGAAGCCTTCAGCAATAGAGGTCCAGTCGTTTTTTTTGGCATACTGACGCCCAGATTCACCCATGCGACGACGGAGATCGGCATCGTCCATGAGCCGCAAGAGACGATCGGCCACCCCCGGAATATCCCCGTCCGGCGCGATCAGTCCCGTCTCACCGTCCAGCACCGCATCGCGGACTCCGCCCGCATCCGTCGCAACGATCGGCTTGCCGCACGCGCTCGCCTCCAGGTACACGATGCCAAATCCCTCGAACTTGAGATCCACCACCTTGGGCGTGTGCACGTAGATGTCCGCTGCTTGATAGAGACGCACCAGATCATCGCCAGATTTGCGGCCGACGAACTCCACGAAGGACTGGAGCTGGAGCTCCCGCACGAGCGCCTCGAGCTGCGGCCGCGCATTCCCCTCTCCCACGATGAGATAGCGGACATCCTGCCGCTTCTCCGTGACGCGCTTCAGGGCACGAAGCGCGATGTCGTGGCCTTTGCGCCCCCAGAGCCCGCCGACCGTGAGGAGAAGGACCTTCCCGCCGTACGGCTCCCGTAGCATCATCGCCCCCGTCTCCCGCTGGAAGCGCGCGAAATTCACGCCGTTGTGGATCACAGTGATCCGATAGGACTCTCCCGCATACCGCTCAATCATGCGCTTCGTGAAGTCACTCGGAACGATGATGGCCTTCGCCTGCCGGTAGCACCACTTCACGAGGTGACGCTCGGGGAAGAACGTGAGCGGACGGACTCCGTGCGTGCCCTGCGCCCCCATCAGGAAAGGGAGATGATTCCGCCGCGCACTGCGGAGCGCCATCAGACAGTAAGGAAACTCGAAGAGGGAGTGAACGAGATCGAACCCGGAGAGATCGAATGTCCGGAGATATCCGAGGGCACGCGGCTGGTACACGCGGTAGATGTACTCCGGGAGCACACAGCGCACGGGGAACGGAAGTTGCAGGCGATCAGCAACCGTCTTCTGCGACGCGGGCAGGAAGAGTGTGATGTCCGTGCCTGCGCGGGCAAGGTGCTGCGTGAGTTCAAACGTGATGTTGCCGTAGCCGTCCCGTGCATCCACGGTGGAGGAGAAGAGGGCAACGCGCACGGAAGTAGCATAGTCACCCCAACCTCAGGGGGCGAGGGGTTCGACACAAAAATCTCGTCGAAGGCCTTCCGGAGGATCACGAGGAGGATGTATGGTAGCGTGCAAGCCATGCAGGATCTCCACTCCTCCTCCATTCTCGTCACCGGCGGTACAGGATCTTTCGGGAAGAAATTCATCGAAGTGATCCTCCGTGAGTCTGCTCCGAGGAGACTCATCATCTTCAGTCGCGACGAGCTGAAGCAACATGACATGCAATGTGAGGGGTTTGTTGCCCCGTGCATGCGGTACTTCATCGGCGATGTCCGCGACCGCGACAGGCTCCGCCGTGCCATGATGGATGTGGATATCGTCGTGCATGCTGCAGCGCTCAAGCATGTCCCCGCCTGCGAGTACAACCCCATCGAGGCCGTGAAGACGAATATTGGAGGCGCGAGTAACATCGTGGAAGCTGCCATCGATGCCGGTGTGAAGAAGGTCATCGCTCTGAGCACGGACAAGGCCGTGAACCCCGTGAACCTCTACGGCGCCACCAAGCTCGTGGCCGAGAAAATCTTCACGCAGGGCAACAGTTACAGCGGGAAGGAGGGCACACGCTTCTCGTGCGTGCGCTACGGAAACGTAGTGGGAAGCCGCGGGAGTGTCATCCCTCTCTTCCTGAAGCAACGTACAACCGGAACCATCACCTTGACTGACGAGCGCATGACACGATTCTGGATCACCCTCGACGAGGGGGTGCGTTTTGTTCTCCGTTGTCTCGAGGAGATGCGGGGGGGCGAAGTCTTCATCCCGAAGATTCCCAGCATGAAAGTGAGCGACCTCGCACAAGCCATTGCCCCCGGCTGCGCCCGGAAGATCATTGGCATCCGCCCGGGAGAGAAACTACACGAGGTCCTCATCTCGGAAGATGAGGCACGCCGGACCGTGGACCGCCCGGATTCCTTTCTCATTCACCCCGAGGACCCCTTCTGGACAGGGAAACAGTGGGACAAACCGAACCTGCCCGAGGGATTCCGATATACCAGCAATACCAATGATAGGTGGCTCACACAGGAAAAAATCGAGCAGCTCATTTCCCAGTAACTGTCTGTGGCCTCACCGCATACGCCTTTGCCGGCCCCTCTGTTGCAGGGCAGCAGCGTCTTCCTGAGAGCACTCACCGAGGAGGATGCGACACCACGCTATGCCGCTTGGCTCAATGACCCGGAAGTGAACAAGTATCTGGAGACGCGCAGCGTGACTGTCGATGAGTTGAGGAAATTCATCCGCGAAAAGAACGCGAACCCGCAGGTCCTACTCCTCGGCATTTTCTGGGGGGAGAATCATCTCCATATTGGGAACATCAAGCTGGAACCGATCGATGAGAGGAAGGGATGCGCAACCATGGGCATCCTCATCGGAGATCGGAACTACTGGGGCAAGGGAGTGGCCACCGAGGCCATCACTCTGCTCGCCGACTACGCGTTCTCACACTGGAAGATTCGCTCGCTCGATCTTGGTGTGATTACGGAAAATTTCCCGGCGATCCGGGCCTATGAGAAGTGCGGTTTCAAAGTCGAACGCGTGAATAAGGGCGCCATAGATCACGGAGGAATACTCTTCGATCAATTGCGTATGCGAAAGCGCAAATCGCATGCCCAGACGCAACAGCACGCACGCTGACACAAGAGAGACAAGAGACAATTCCATTCCTACCTCCTCACGGAATCGACACCAGCAGGTACGCGCACTGTCCGCAACGTGGGAGCGCTCGTAACATCTGTATGCGTGAGTGGTGGCCGCATTGCCACCTTTCCTCGGAAGCTCTCAGCTATGCGCCAGAACTCCTGGATGGTTATGCCAATGTAGTTGCAGTAGTTCCGTATGTACTCCGGGTTGATGTGGCCGTCGTACTCTTCCGCAAGCCGCAGACCCTCCTCGCGCGTAATGTGTCCATTGCGAATATCCCTGCAGGCCTGGTCTGTCGCTCTGCCGTACCCGTACTTCATGTACTTGAGGAGGTGACTGATCACAGGAATCTCGTCATCCAATTGTTCAAAATCCCAGTAGCCCCCAGTGCCCTTCAGCTCTTCCGGTGGTCGGATCGTCAAGCCGTGCCTGATAGAAAATTCCGCAGTGAGCCGGCTATCCCAGTACACGTAATTGCTCATGTAAATCGCAGTGATTCCTGCTCGTTTCACTTCTTCGGCGCTGGGATGCTGGAAGGCAATTAAGTCATTCTTTCCTACCCCCTCGCTAATCCAGTGCGACGCATCGTCTCCTGCAATCGCATTGCAGTGCTTGAGATCTTCCGCTTGTACATTCCCATTGTTTCCATACTCCAGAGCAGAACATTCTCCCAATGTTACAAGGGGTATCTGGAAGTTAAGGGCAACGCGCATGGGGACCGAATACAGCAAAAATTCAAACGCACGCACTGGCTGCCCCTCTTCGACGAAGCTCCTCTTGAGGAGCGACGGCATGATCTTCTGGTTCGGATGGAAGCGGAAAACATCGAATCCAAGCTTGGAGAGGTTCCTGGCATTCCTATCACCTCTCTCGGTTATGTAACACGGCTCAACAAAGACGCAGAGGGGGTTGAGTCCCAGAGTATCTCTTGCCGTCATCGCAAGAAAAGTACTGTCCTTGCCCCCACTAATGGGGACCATGCAGTTATAGCCATCGGGCTTCTGCGTTCGAATCTCCTGGGCCAGCGCACGCAACTCGTTCATCCGCAGGTCCCAATCGATCTCCCGTTTCTTCTCCGCATAAACACACGCGTTGCATATCCCACTGTCATCGAATGAAATGCCCGGCTTCGTCGCAGGCATAATGCACTTCGTACATCGTTGCAGTGTCTCTACTCTCATAGAGAAGAAAATAAGAATAGGAAAGCCTGCAGAGTGTAACAACTAGAGAGGGGGAACAATAGAGGAGAGAACGAGGTTTTCCGGAGAAAACGAAGGCAATATCTGATACGGTTAAAGCCGTGACTCCTCTCGCCCTCTCCGGTGGCCCCCCCGTGCGCACTACCCTCCTGCCCTATGCGCGCCAAACAGTCGATGAGGATGACATACAGACGGTGGAAGCCGTCCTGCGCTCCGACTGGCTGACGACGGGACCGAAAGTGGAGGAATTCGAGAAGGCTTTCGCCGCCTTTACCGGTACGCAGGAGGCTGTCGCAGTCAGTAATGGCACCGCGGCCCTCCATGCGGCGTATGCCGCAGCAGGCATCGGACCGGGAGATGAAGTGATCGTCCCGGCGATGACCTTTGCCGCCACAGCCAATGCAGCAGTGTTCCTGGGAGCCCGCCCCGTGTTTGCAGACGTTCATCCGGAAACGCTCCTCCTGGATCCTGTGTGTGTGGAAGCACGCATCACTAATGCCACGAAGGCCATCGTCGCGGTAGATTACGCGGGACAGCCCTGCGATTACGCTGCACTCCGCACCCTCGCGCAGAAGCACCATCTGGTACTATTGGCCGATGCTTGCCATGCACTCGGGGCAACGTACGGCACGGCAAAGGTGGGCACGCTCGCGGATTTCAGTACGTTCAGTTTTCACGCCGTCAAGCCCCTTGCGACAGGCGAAGGTGGCATGATCACAACAGACGATATCGATGCGGCCGGCCGGATGCGGAGGCTACGAAACCACGGCCTCACCTCCGATCACCGCGAGCGCCAGGAACGCGGCTCATGGCTCTACGAAATGGAGCAGGTGGGATGGAACGAGCGTCTCTCAGACATACACTGTGCGCTCGGCATCAGCCAATTGAAGAAGGTGCCCACCTGGACGAAGCGACGGCAGTCGATCGCGAGAATGTACGATGAAGCCTTCGCATCCCTAGCTGCCGTCACTTCTCTCGGCAAGCGCGCCGGCCTCACCCACGCCTATCACCTCTACGTGGTCCGGCTCGATCCTAAGAGACTCTCCGCCAACCGCAAGGTCATCTTCGAAGCGCTCCGGGCGGAGGGTATCGGAGTGAATGTGCACTACATCCCTGTGCACCTTCTCGCTTACTACCGACGAGAACAAGGCACCAGCGAAGGCCTCTGCCCTGTGGCAGAAGCGGCATACCAGCAGATAGTGTCGTTGCCGATGTTCGCTGGCATGACCGATGCGGACGCGGCGGATGTGATCGAAGCAGTGAAGAAAGTTTGCACCCATTTCGCCTCTTGATATGACTCCGCTTGGCAAACATAGAATCCTTGTATGCGGCGGCGGCTCCATCGGCACGCGTCACACTCGAAACCTGCAGACACTCGGCGCGGAGGACATCACCGTCTACGAACCGGATGCGCTTCAGCGATCCCGCCTGGAAAGGGAACTCGGCGTGAGGACAGCAACGAGCTATGAGGAAGTGCTCTCCACGCTCCAACCAACCATCGTACTCATCTGTTCTCCCACTGCCTATCACATACCGCAGGCACTCATGGCAGTCCGGGCAGGCGCGCACGTTTTCATCGAGAAGCCATTGTCGCACTCCAAGAAAGATGTCAATGAGCTTGCTCAAGTGAGCGCAAAGAAAAAGAAGATCGCGATGGTGGGCTGCAACATGCGATTCCATCCGGGACCAGTAGCTATCAAAAAGCTGCTTGAAGCAGGAACGATCGGAGAGCCCATCGCCGCCCGCATCTTCACAGGCTCGTACCTTCCCCATTGGCATCCCCGTCAGGATTACCACCAGAGTTACAGTGCCTCGAGCGAGCAGGGGGGAGCAGCCCTCGACTGCATTCATGAAATCGATTTGGCGCTTTGGTATTTCGG
>JAEAMF010002395.1_pt1 | contig 10799 bp, 9 predicted proteins | sample 8958721 | NCBI WGS metagenome assembly JAEAMF01 (sample SAMN16933255, study PRJNA681124) | bioreactor sludge metagenome | isolation source: anaerobic bioreactor treating anionic surfactant - SDBS | place: India: Bengaluru | collected 2019-02-28 | reverse complement strand
ATATTCCAGATAATGAGTTTTCATAACCAGTTTTTTTATTACCGGTTAAAAATATACATTTTTTTTGACATAGGATCCTATACGGGACAGGGAAATTTACACCCTCCTAAGGATCAGTGCGGTACCCATTCCGCCTCCGATACAGAGTGACGCCAGACCATAGGGGACCTTACGGCGTTTCATTTCATGGATCAGTGTAACGGTAATGCGGTTTCCGGAGGCACCTATGGGGTGACCCAACGCAATGGCCCCGCCGTTGACGTTACAATGTGTTTCAAACCACTTGCTGTCCACATCCTGTTGCTGTTCCAGTTCATGCATCACACCCAGGGATTGTGCGGCAAATGCCTCGTTCAGCTCTAACAGGTCCATCTGAGAGAGTTGCATTCCGGCTCTTTTCAAGGCCTTGTCAATGGCGGGTACAGGTCCCATTCCCATATAGGCGGGATCAACCCCGGCCTGGCCCGAGGCGACGATCTCCGCCATAGGGGTAAGCCCCATTTCCCTGACAGCCCTTTCCGAGGCCAAAAGCACAAAAGAAGCCCCATCGTTGATGCCCGAGGCATTGGCTGCAGTCACCGTGCCTTCCTTTTTGAAAGCCGGACGCAGGGTCCCCATTTTTTCCAGGGTCGTGTTCCTGTTGGGAAACTCATCTGTATCAAAAACAAAGGATTCTTTTTTGCGGGAAATGGTCACGGGCACAATTTCGTCCCTGAATTTTCCCGAATCGATCGCCTGAATGGCCTTTTGCTGTGATGCATAAGCAAATGCATCCTGCCGTTCACGTGAAATATGGTATTTTTCAGCAATGTTTTCGGCCGTTATTCCCATGTGAAAGTTGCTGAAGGCATCTGTCAATCCGTCACAGACCATATGGTCAACGGCTTTGAAATCACCCATTTTGATCCCTTCGCGTATTCCCTGCATCACAAATCCTGCCGAGGACATATTCTCGGTGCCTCCAGCCAGGACAATAGAAGCATGACCACAAAGTATGGATGCGTACCCGTTAATGATCGATTTCATGCCGCTGCCGCAGATCATGTTGACCCCGTATGCGGGTACATGATGGGGAATACCTGCGTTAACCGAGGCCTGACGGGCCACCCCTTGTTTCTGACCTGCCATCAGGATGTTCCCCACGATTACCTCGTCTACCAGGGAAGGATCGATCTTTGTTTCTTCCAGGATGTTCCTGATTACGGTCGTCGCCAGGTCGGCCGGACTTATACTGGTCAGTGATCCCAGCATTTTACCTATGGCTGTGCGTTTGGCTGCAATGATATATACCTTTTCCATGTTTTTTGATTTTTTTAGGATTACATTTGTTTCAGATCTTCTGATACTATCAGACTGCAGGCGGTTGCTTCCTGTACCTGTTCCAGGGTAAATTCCGGATTGATCTCACGCAGCAACAATCCTTCATTTGTAACGTCCATGACACCCATTTCCGTAATGATCCGGTCAACCTGTCCGGCTGCCGTCAAAGGCAACGTACATTCTTTTAATATTTTATGATTTCCTTTAGCCGTATGCTCCATGGTCACGATGACTTTTTTGGCCCCTGTGATCAGGTCCATGGCCCCTCCGATGCCCGGGGTCTTGATCCCCGGAATGGACCAGTTGGCAATATTCCCTTTTTCATCCACCTGCAGCGATCCCAGGATGGTCACATCCACGTGACCTCCCCGAATTATGGAAAATGACGTGGCCGAATCAAAACAGGAAGCTCCGGGTTTCAGGGTGATCGGTCCGCCGCCGGCGTCGATCAGATTGGGATCTTCCTGGCCGGGAGCAGGCGGATTTCCCATACCCAGGCATCCGTTCTCGGATTGCATGATCACTTTGATGTTCTCGGGCAGGTATTTAAGCACCTGAGTAGGCAGTCCGATCCCCAGATTGACTACGTCTCCGTCTTTCAATTCCTTAGCTGCACGGCGAGCTATGACTTCCCTGATTTGATTCTTGTCCATGTTTACTGCATTTTTTTAAAGTTACTGATTCATTTTTCTTTTTTCAAATTCCTGAGCGACAAAAGAGGCCACGTCCTCTGCATACGTATTGGTACCGAACCCGGCATCAAACCCTATTTCCCTGGCCAGCTCATGAGAGATCCTGGGTCCTCCGCACACCAGTATCATGCGGTCCCTGATGCCTTCGGCCTGTGCCATTTCAATGAATTCAGACAGGTTTTTGATGTGAATATCTTTCTGTGTCACGGTCTGGGATATGAGAATCGCATCTGCCTTGATTTCAAGTGCTTTGGCGATCATTTCCTCATTGGTGACCTGGGATCCCAGGTTGTACGCCTCGATCATTTCGTACCGTTCCAGCCCGTAATGCCCGGCATATCCTTTCATGTTCATGATGGCGTCAATGCCTACCGTATGGGCATCGGTACCCGTACTGGCTCCTACCAGGACAAGCTTTCGGCCAATATGCTCAGTTATGTACCGGTCTATCCCGTGCATGTCCATGACCGTACTTTCCACCTTGGGCACATGAATACCGGCATAATTGACGGTATGCTGCAGGTTGCCGTAACAATTGAAAAACGTGAAGCCCGGTGTCAGTTCCCTGGAAAAGACAACCTGGGGATTTTCCATTCCCATGCTGCGCAACAATTGTTTGGCAGCTTCAACGGCCTCGGGGCCGAAAGGTACCGGTAACGTAAAACTGAGCTGTACCTTTCCGTCGTTCATGGTATCCCCGTATGGCTTTACCTGTGTAAGATCCAGTGTTTTGTCGAAATCCTGCAATTCTGTTGAATACAAACCTCCTCCCATGATCATTTGTTTCCTTTAAGCAATTCAATATATGGATTCATATACAAAGAAGACTTACGGGTCACCCCTTCCAGTCCCTTCCCTCCGTCCCTGGATCTCCGGATATTGGCAAAATACCCTTTTTCCAGTGCTGTAAATAAACCTTCTTCCCTTAATTTTTCCAGCAACCTGCAGGCATCTTCCAGTACCCGGGCGGCTCTTTTACGTATGATGCCGTTTTTTTTGAATTCAACTTCTTCCCCTATGCTCCGGAAACTGGTAAATATGTACCTTGCATTTTCAATAGACAGGTACCTGTCGCTCATGAAAGGGGTGTGAATGGCCTCTGTGGGCATCCCCAGCAACTGGATCCCCTGTCCGGTCCATATCCCTGCCAGGTTGAAAAGGGCATCCTGAATGTGTCCCCTGAAAATATTCCCGGTCATGAATTTTGTCGGGGGCATGTACTTGAGGGGAGCTTCCGGGAAGATCTCCCTGGTCATCTGTGCCTGTGCCAGTTCGTAAAGGAAGGCATTCTCCAGCCCGGGGTCCATCTCGAAGGCGTGTCCCAGACCCATTTGTTCCGGTGGCAATCCGGCGATCAGAGCCAGCTGTTCATTGATAAAGTCCGAGGCCAGCACCGTATGTGCTTCCTCGAACGCATCGGCCGTGGTAAGGTAATTGTCCTCTCCGGTATTGATAATCACCCCTGCAAATCCGTTGATGATACGTGAAAAATACTGATCGACCAGAGTGCGCTGCATGTTGATGTCGCGGAAAAGGATGCCGTACAATGCGTCGTTCAGCATGACATCAAGTCCTTCGAATGCGCCCATGACGGCTATTTCGGGCATGCAGAGGCCCGAGCAGTAATTGCACAAACGGATGTAGCGACCTGTTTCCTCCCCTACCTGGTCCAGTGCCTTGCGCATGATCCTGAAATTCTCCTGGGTGGCGAACGTTCCCCCGAATCCTTCAGTAGTGGCACCGAAAGGCACAAAATCCAGGAGGTGTCCCGTAGTCCTGATCACGGCAATGATGTCGGCACCCTGGCGTGCGGCAGCCTGTGCCTGAACGGCGTCTTCATAGATGTTTCCCGTAGCAACGATCACATACAGGTAAGGACGCGGTCCTTCTCCCAGTCTTTTCAGGTTGTGCTCCCTTTCCAGTCTTTTTTCCCTGATACGGGCAATGCTTTTGTCAATGACAGGTTTCAGGGCCTCCTCTATGTCACGGTGAGGGCTTACCGGAAGATCCCAGGATACGAATGTTCCCCCGGATATGGCCCGGGCTGTCTGATCGGGTGTCATCCCCTTGCGGCAGAGGACATTTCCCAGAAAATGAAGCGCCCCGTCTCCCAGCATGCCTTTTTCCTTCAGGGCGTCCACCACAAGGTTGGGCAACGGGATCCCGTCACTGTCCGTGCCGTCTATACCTGTAAGGCGGCACAACGTCCTTTCCACTGCCACCGTAGTATAATTCTCTACAAAACGCTGGACCTGACCGGCGATTTCACCGGCCATGTTCCTGGCGCTTTCAACTTTTTTCAGATCAAGATCCAGTTTTGATGTGCTCATTTCACATATTTCTGTGCCGACTGTATAAAAGACTCGTCCACTCCCAGCAACCGTGCAATGCGCAGGGCTTCCATGGGTACCGAATCGGACAGGTCCTCTACCAGGCTGTAATTAATATATTCATTCATTTTTGAAGGATCGGGACGGTCTTTGACCTTGCTGCTGTCAAAGCCCGACACCCTTATTTTACGGCAGGACAGCCCCAGGTCTCCGTAATGCGTGCTCAACAGGGACATGACGTGATGGTCTTCCATGAATTCCACCAGGGCACACAGTATGGCGGCCCCTTCGGACGGGTTGGTCGTCCGGGCAGGTTCATCCACCAGCACCAGGGCACGGAGTCCGCCCCTGATTTTGGCCATTATCTGGTCCAGGAACACCATTTCGGCCGCAAACGATGACAACCCCCGGGACTGGTCCTGTTTGTCTCCTGAAACAAGAAAAACGTCCTTTACAAGGGGAACAGAGGCCTTTCGTGCCGGAACAAAGAAAGAAAACTGCGTCAGTACCTGTATAAGAGCCAGTGTCTTTAGTACGACCGTCTTGCCGCTCATATTGGCCCCGGTCAGCAGGCAGGGTCCCCTCCCAAGGGTAAGGGACACCGGCTGGAAGACCCGGTTCATGGCGGACAGGGCATCTGCTATCCCGGGATTGAACATCCCTTCAATTTTCAGATCGTCCGGGGATCTGACCCCGGCTAGATCGGGACGTACCATGGAAAAACGGCGTGCCAGCGATGCTTTGGCAAACCATAGCTCCATACGGGCCAGGCTGTCAAAACTTTCACTGAGCACAGGATACAGGGAGCTCAGCTGAGATGACAGCCTCTTCCTTACAGCCAGTTCTTCCCTGGCAACCAGGTCCTGCAAACGGGTCCATTGTTCTGTTTCCTTTTCGGGATCGGTGGCAGCTGCCTGGTGACGTGCCTGCGACAGTGCCGGGCTGTAGGAATCGTACAGATGGAACGATACAGTGCCCGCGTTGTCAGGGTCCAGTATCATCCGGACTTCTTCAAGGGGGTCGGGATTGTCATAAGGAAAAGCCAGTGTAAGGCAGATTCCGGCCACGTCCTTGCACAATACGGCCAGATACTTCATTTCAAAAAGCTCTACCTCGTCCAGAACCCGGTTTTCTTTCAGTGCCCTGAGTGTGCCACGGACATCGTGTACCCGGGAAAAGAGATGCTGCAATTGCATGAAAGTTGCCTGTGCCGCCGGATCGGACAATATGTCCAGGGCTTTTTGAAGGATATCAAAATGTGTTTCCAGTGTCTCCTTACGGGTGCAAAAAGGAAGCTGCATCAGGTATCGGCGGACACGGGAACCTGAAAGTTCCATCTTGTCTGCCAGGTACTGAAGACCGTCAATCCTTTCCGTATAATGTGCAAATGTCATTTTTCAATCCGTTTTATATCATAAACCGGCACTTCTACGGCGTGCTGCATGGCCAGAACCAGTTCCGCCGAATTCAGCCGGTACCCCTCGGGGGAAACCGGATTCACGCAGATCGCCAGCAACCGGGTGGCGAACAGCTGAAATATGCGCCCTCCTTTTCTCAGGAAGGAGTAAAAAACCCCGGGCTCAGCAAAGATCCTGGTGAAATCCCTTATGTACAAACGGGTTTCCCCTGCCTCCTTTCGTTCTGAGAGTCCCTTGAGCAACGCGTTACTGAGTACGCCCGGCACGTACAGACCGTTCCCGCATGTGCCTGTCAAATCCCGCACCTGGTCCGGGACCAGGGCCGATCCCACACCGGGATCGGTGATTTCACCTGTTTCTGAAATGAGCCGGATACCTTGTGTTATGTGTTCCAGTTTTTTTCGCACCCCTTCTTCTGCCAGGGGAAGACTTACGGTATCGTAAACGTACCGCGTTCTTTCCACCAGCGTCCTGATGTTTGCCGAGTATGCCGCCCCGGTGGCCAGGATCATGGATCGCGTCACGACCGGGGATGCCGGGCTCAAACGGGATATGGCCCCGTCCACCAGGCACACATCCACCGGGAACCTTTGTGGGGTCTGCCGGACCCATTGCTGCAGCACGTCTGTGTCGGACGGACCGGCAAGTATCATTTTTCCCCTTTCAAGCGCCCTGGCAGTGATCATTTTCCCGAAAACAGTCCCCCCTTCATCTACCTGGCAGATCTCTGCCCTGAATCTTTTTTTCAGGTAAAATGAGGCCGCCGTTGTAAAATAGGTTCCCTTTTCCAGGTATATTTCGGGTTTTGGGGTGGACGTCACCTGGTCCACCCTTTCCCCGTCAATGCCTATTGAGGTAACGGCCACAACCTTCTTCATTTCAGATAACCGTCCCAAAACATACCTGAGACATTCAGTCTTCCCGGTATTCTTCCCCAATCCCACAACCGAGAGGCTGCCGTAAAGGATTATCTGATCAACAAAAGGCATTCAGTCACTTCTTGTGATTGCGTTCTTTCCTCTGCAGGTACGATGGCTCAAGGGACAGATGCTGTCCCTGCAATATACCTGAAACCCCTTCAAGAGAGACCTTGTCCTTACAGTCGTCACAATGACAGTTGTTCTTGTAATCTTCCGGTTCCGTATAGGTGGTGATCACGCCTTCGTAATTGCGTAGAACCATCCTGCCGGGGGCCTGGCTGATCACGTAAGTGGGCATGACAGGTATTTTTCCTCCTCCTCCCGGAGCATCCACAACGAAGGTGGGAACCGCGTATCCCGAGGTATGTCCGCGAAGCCCTTCAATGATCTCAATTCCCTTGGAAACGGGTGTTCTGAAATGTTCCAGTCCCATGGACAGATCGCACTGGTATATGTAATAAGGACGTACCCGCATCAATACCAGCTTGTGTACCAGTTCCTTCATGGTATATACACAATCGTTTACTCCCCGCAGTAGTACGCTTTGATTACCGACAGGAAACCCTGCATCGGCCATCATTTCACAGGCAGCACGGGATGTTTCCGTAATCTCGCTGGGATGGTTGAAATGGGTGTTGATCCATATGGGATGGTATTTTCTAAGCATGGCCATAAGCTCGGGCGTTATCCTTTGCGGACAGACCACCGGTACCCGGGTCCCGATGCGAATGATCTCCACGTGGGGTATTTCCCGCAAACGAGAGATGATCGATTCCAGACGAGCATCGCTCATGGTCAGCGGATCTCCTCCCGAAAGAAGAACGTCCCTTACCTGGGGTGTACGGGCAATGTAATTGATGGCATCCTGTATCCTGTCACTGGAAGCTTCGTGGTCCTTCTGTCCCGCAAAACGGCGCCTGGTACAATGACGGCAATACATGGAACACTGGTCGGTGATAAGGAAAAGCACCCTGTCCGGGTACCTGTGTGTCAGGCCGGGTACCGGGGAGTCCTCGTCTTCATGCAGCGGATCCAGCAGGTCAGCCGCGGAACGGAACGTTTCTTTTTTGGAAGGGATGGCCTGTTTCCTTACAGGACAATCGGGATCATCCGGATCGATCAGGCTCAGGTAATACGGTGTTATGGCCATACGGAGCAATTTGAGCGACTGGTGCACCCCCTCTTCCTCTTCGGGGGTCAGGGCAATGTATTTACGCAATTGTTCCAGGTTGACGACCCGGTTCCGTATCTGCCATTTCCAGTCGTTCCACTCCTGATCGGTCACCTCGGGGAACAATTGTTTTCTTCTGCTTTCTTTCATATGTTTTTTTACTAATTACGAAGCATATAGTTCGGTAAAGATCCGGCGTAGTTTTTCACTTTCCCTGAGCAACTGTAGCGTGATCTCCGCATGTCCCCTGGTATAGCCGTTCCCTACGATCATGGTAACGTCTGATCCCACACCTTCGGCTCCCAGAGCCGCTTTGGTGAAGCTGGTGGCCATTGAGAAGAAGTAAACCACCCCTGTGTCTTTGGTACAGAGAATGGAAGTCATTTCGGTATCTGTAATATTGACGTTGTTGATGGTTACGTCACATAATCCGCCATCGGTCAGTGCTTCTATCTTTTCCAGAACCGCTACGGGCTGGGTGGCATCGGCAGAGAAAACATGATCGCAAAATCCAAGAGCTTCGAGGCGTTTGGTGGAACGCTCACTGTGGCACAGGCCTATTACCTTGCCGGTGACTCCTGCTCTTTTTTTGGCCTCATAACTGCACAACATACCCGATTTACCGCCAGCACCTATGATCAGTACGGTATCTCCCGGTTTCACCAGCTTGGCCGTCTGAGCAGGAGCTCCCGCAACATCAAGCGCAGACAACGCAAGCGTTTCTGGCATATCATCTGGAATTTTGGCATAAATACCGCTTTCAAAAAGAATGGCTTTTCCGTCTATGTCCACCTGATCAATATCAGGCCTGATATCCTTGATCCTGTCAATGCGCAGCGGGGTAAGGGAAAGGGAAACCAGCGTGGCGATCTTGTCTCCTACCTTCAGGTCTGTCTTTCCAGCCAGTGCATCTCCTATCTTTTCCACAACCCCCAGCAACATGCCACCCGATCCAGTAACGGGATTTCTGTGTTTCCCCTGTTTGGCGACAATACCCAGCATAATCTCTGCTATTTTGGCTTTGTCCCCTCCGGCTTGTTCCTCGATCTGGGTAAAACTGGCGGAGTCTATGTTCAGCGTCTTCACGTCAATGAGAATTTCGTTGTCGTATATCTCATCCATGTTGTTGTCCAGCTTGTTGGCCGGTTGCGGGAGAACGCCTTTGGGTTCAATGACCCTGTGGAGACCGTACTTGTTACCTTTTTTCATGTGCAATGCTTGTTTAAATAAGTAATTGATTGATTGTGTGTTTCGTTTTATTGCCTTGCAGGCAGGTGCAGTATTTCTCTGGCTTCAGGTGAGGCAATTTCGCGACCCAGTTCACCGGCCATACGCACTACCCTGGCCACCAGTTCACCGTTCGACCTGGCAGGTACTCCCTTGGATATAAAAACGTTGTCCTCAAATCCTACCCTAACGTGTCCCCCGTCAATGATGGCTGCAACGGCCAGTGGCATTTCGTAACGGCCGACTCCGGCCACAGTGTAGGTGGCATCGGAAGGTATGCTTCCCCGCAGGAATACAAAATCCCTGAGAGACCCCCCAATCCCGCCGTTCACGCCCATGACAAAGTCAAAATGCATGGGTTTGAGGATGTATCCTTTCTTGTGGAGACGCAGGGCCATTTCTATCATGCTTTTGTCAAAGACTTCCAGTTCGGGCTTAATCCCCCGCTCTATCATGCGCTGGCCGAAATACTTGATGGTATTCTCCGTATTTTCAAATATCTCGTCCCCTCCGAAGTTAAGTGTTCCGCAGTCCAGGGTTGCCATTTCCGGATTCAGTTCGGTAGGCTGTAGTCTTTCGTCATTTGTCATGCCTACTGCCCCGCCGGTAGAAGGCTGAATGATGATCCCCGGACAGGCTTTGGCTATGGCATCCATAACCACTCGGAAACGCTCCTTGTCCTGAGTCGGGGTCCCGTCATCGTAACGGACATGCAGGTGTATGATACTTGCCCCGGCATCATAGGCCGAACGGGCTTCACGTACACATTCCTCTACGGTATAAGGCACCGCAGGGTTATGTTCCTTGAGGACTTCGGCGCCACAAATGGCGGCGGTAATGATCAATTTCTCCATAAATGTCTGTTTTAGTAAACTATATGTATTTTTTCAGTTCTCCAAAAGCTTCTTCTACCATGTTGGCGGCATATGCAATGTCTTCATCTGTATGACGGTAAGCAACATAACCGTGATGAAAGGGCTGCAGGAACACACCGCGCCTGATCAGTTCCGTATAGAATCCGGGACGGAGTTTTTTATAATGGTTCTGTGGATCCCTGTTAAAGGTGATAAAAGGCATGAGGGGAATACCCGATACTTCAACGTCGTAAGGTACTTTTTTTATGATCTCCCTCAATTTGCTGCCGAAAAGTTCGCCTTTGCGCTTCACTGCTTCCAGGATGTTGTCCCTTTCCAGTATTTCAATGGTTTTCAGTGCTGCAGTCTGTTCCAGGCTGTTGGGAAAAAATGTGGAAGAAAGGAACACCTTGTCGGCAAGCACTTTCATGTATTTTTCCTTTCCTACCACGGCTCCTATGGGATAACCGTTGGCCATGGCTTTTCCGAAGACCGACAGATCGGGCGTAACCCCGAATACTTTCTGCGCTCCTCCCAGATCGTACCGGAAGCCGCTCCGGATCTCGTCAAAAACAAGAATCGTCCCGTATTTGTCAGCCAGGGCGCGGACTCCTTCCAGGAAGCCCGGTTTGGGCATTTGTACCTTTTCTGCCAGCGGATGGCCTACGGGAGTGATGATGATGGCAGCCGTCTGATCGCCGTGCCGCTTCATTAAATCTTCCAGTTCGTCCAGTTGGTTGTAATGGAATTCATAAATGTCCTCCCACAGTTTCTGGGGAATGCCGCCTTTCACTTCCACGCACCAGTCATGCCAGCCGTGGTAACCGCAGCGGATCACTTTTATCCTTTCGGTATTGGCACGGGCAA
>JAEAMF010002397.1_pt1 | contig 10801 bp, 5 predicted proteins | sample 8958721 | NCBI WGS metagenome assembly JAEAMF01 (sample SAMN16933255, study PRJNA681124) | bioreactor sludge metagenome | isolation source: anaerobic bioreactor treating anionic surfactant - SDBS | place: India: Bengaluru | collected 2019-02-28 | reverse complement strand
TCATCTGATTTACTCAACAAATATATATCAGGTACGCATCTTTACGAAGAACCTTCTTTATAAGTATGTGGCACGAACATTCTCAAAAGAAATCATGAACCCAATCAATTATTCATTAACTAGAACCTTTAAAATTATGAAAAAGTCAATTTTTGCGATTTTCACCTTTGCACTATTCATGGGATCGAACAGTGTATTTGCACAGGATCCTGCAACCGCTGAGCACATGGTCAACGTCACTGTTCCTGAAGTTGCTGTTCTGGACATTGCAACTTCTTCTGAAAGCAACATTGTTGAACTCAATCCGACATTCACCGGTGAAGCTGGTACCCCATTGGTATTCGGTCAGCAGAACGATGCTCTTTGGCTGAACTACTCGTCCGTGGTCAAAGCCAATAAGAGACGGACGATTACGGCCCAACTAGAGGCTCCGATTCCAGGTATTGACATCAAACTTACTCCCAGTGCTATTACCACAGGAAAAGGGAAAAAAGGCACAGCCGTAGCAGGCCCGGTAATCCTCAGTACAACACCCTCAGCCATTATTACGGAAATAGGCACCTGTTATACAGAAGATGGTCCATCTAATGGCCATAAACTGACCTATACCATTACGCTACAAGAAGCGGATACTTATGATCAGATCAGCGTCGGAGAAACCACTTATGCTCCGAAAGTCACCTACACAATTACAGAGGCTAACTAAATAATCCTTTTAAGAGGCGGGTACCATCCCGGTGGATGAATCGCCCGCCTCTTTTATTATAATAAAATGATCCACAAGCTTTTCCCCATGAAAATAAAAGTAAATTCCTCACTGATCTTTTCTCTCCTTTTCACCATCAGCCTGAACAGTCATTCAGGCATACTGGTTCTTAACGGGCTCACCCATCAGAATACCGTCAGTCCGGGAGAATCGTATCAAAGGATTCTTGAGATTCAGAACGGGTCGGATCAGACGGAAGATGTCATGATCTATCATCGTGATTACCGGTACAATTACATGGGGGAGACATTTTACGATGAACCCGGATCGCATTCCAGGTCAAATGCGGGCTGGATAAAGTTGTCGCAGACCTATTTAACGCTACAGCCAAACGAAAAGGTTTCCGTAGTCTTCCAGGTGCAGGCACCACTCAACGACTCCCTGCAGGGAACCTACTGGAGTGTGATCATGGTAGAAGCTGTTGAGCCCCCGGATCCGGAGACCCCAAAGGGGACGTTTCAGATCAAATCCATTGTCCGCTACGGGATCCAGGTGATTACCCATATTGGCATAACGGGCAAGAGAGAGCTGAACTTTTTGGGCACATCGTTAATCCATGAAGATACGTTGACAACATTTAATGTTTATGTTGAAAATCCAGGTGAAAGGATGATGCAACATACGGTTCAGCTTGAGCTGTTTGATGATGAAGGCAATTCATCCGGCATCTATTCCGCCCCGGTTTCGCGTACCTATCCCGGAACATCTGTCTGCTGTCCTGTTGATCTCACCGGGGCCAAGCCCGGTAAATACTCAGCCCTTCTGATTGCCGACTGTGATGAGGGGGAGGTATTTGGGACGAATATTACCCTGGAAATCGTCGGGTCCAAATCTGAAAGCATACCCGTCCGCCCATAAAGCCCAAGGCATAATCATGAAAAAGATCACCGGTTTATGGATGCTCCCTGTTCTTCTGATGCCAGTGTTAACTCACGGCCAGGGGATATCTGTACACCGTGTGAATGATACGGCCATTGTTTCAGATCCCGGTAAAATCATTACCCTGGTATTCAGGATCACCCATACGGGAACCGGGTCCTTTTCTCTCTCCCCTCAGCTTATTCTTCCGCAAGGCTGGACCCCGGTGACAGAGACCGGAGAATTTTCCGTGTATCCGGGAACCAGCCAGATCCAGCTCGTCAGTTTCTCCATCCCTCCCCTGGCTCCCACAGGTGACTACAGGGTGGATTATCTCCTGATGAGTGACCGGGAAGTCCTTTATGCGAAACAGCTCGATATTCATATCAACAAAAAAAACGGGCTTGTGCTTGACCTGATCCAGTCCGAGCCTTATGTCAGGGCTGGGGAAGTGACTGTTTCCCGGTACGTAGTCAGGAACAGGTCCAATGCCCCGCAAACCATTGCCATAACGGCTGTCAATGGCCAGGTTGACGGCCCCGGATCATTTATGCTGGAATCCGATTCATCCAGGATCGTCCAGATCTCATCACCCACCCTGAGTACCCTTACCGAAAATTCACTACTGGGCGTTCGGGTCCGGGCATCCGTCACAGATATGGAGGGAGGCTCCGTTGAACGTTTCCATCAGGTCAAAATCATTCCTGTGCTTAGGCCTGAATACGATCTTTATCGCCGTTTCCCGGTTACGGCCAGTTTGACCTCCCTGATACGCTACCGCAATGAAACAGTGGCTTCAGGATTCCAGGGAGAGATCTACGGTACAGGGGTGCTGGATCCAACGGGGAAGCACCAGCTGGAATTCCGCCTGCGCGGCCCCAACCGGTTCAACCTTTCGGTTCTGGGACAGTACGACGAATATTTTGCCACCTATTACAGTAAAAACCTTAAAGTGACCGTCGGGGATCACAATTACGCGCTGACTCCCCTTACAGAAAATTCCAGGTATGGAAGAGGTGTAAGGGTCACCTATACGAACAAACACGTGGAAACTGGTGGATTCTATAACCAACCACGCTTTTTACCGGATGTCAGCCGGGTTTATGCCGGGTATTTCCATTTTCATTTTTCCGGGAAAAACAAAATCGGCCTCCAGTACCTTCATAAGAAATACAACGAAAATCTTCAGGCGGCCGACATCATCAGCCTGACCACAACCCTTGAACCTTTCAGATACAGCAAGCTATATGCTGAGGTCTCCAAAGGCTTCCAGGGTGATAAGAGTGGTTATGGTGTCCACGTTGGATTTGATTTAAGGGCCAGTAAATTTTCCATTTCAACGTTTGCCATCTACGCTGGGAAAGATTACCCCGGCTATTATACCAACACCACCACCTATTCGGGCAACCTGACGTACCAGGTCGTAAAAAAACTAGTCGTACTTGGGTATGTACGGCATGACGACCGGAATGCTTCCCGCGATACGCTCTTTGGCATTTCTCCTATACGCCGGGATTTCAGGGCAGGGCTTGCTTACTCGTTAGGGACCTCCGGCACGCTCAGGGGATATGCAGGGTACATATCCAGTGAAGACCGGGCGGAAAAGAAACAGTTTTATTATGATGAAAAGTACCTGCGACTGGAGTACACGCAATCCCTGAACAGGTTCACGGTGGATGTGAGCAGTGACTTTGGTGCGACAAGGAATCATTTGTTTGCTGATGACCCACAAGCCCGTTCTTTCCGTGCGCAGGCACACCTTGGTTATCGGCCATCGGTAAAATTCAGTGTGGGTGGTTTTGCAGCCCTTTCCAGGGACAACCGTTATTCCGACCAGGTCGAGAACACATGGTATTACGGGCTGGACCTGAACGCGAACCTTTCCAGTACCACGAATCTATCGTTCCGTATCCAGAACAACTATTCCATCGAAGAGTACTACCGCGACCGGAGCCTGCTGGATCTCAGGTTCAGCCAGCGGTTCCTCAGAAACCACGAGATCACCCTCACGGGCCAGTATGCACTGGTGCAAAAACACACCGACGAATCCGATATGTCGGTGGGGATTACCTATTCCTATCGCATCAACGTCCCCATGAAGAAAGTTGCAGAGCCGGGCATGACAGTTTCCGGACAGGTCGAAAACCTGGGAGCAGGCTCCGTGAAGGGTATCATTTTGCAACTGAACGGGTATACCACGACAACGGACGAAAATGGATTCTTCGTGTTTTACAACGTGAAACCCGGGATCTACTACCTGGTCATTGACAAGACCTCCATCCGTCTGACAGAAATCCCGGATGTTCAGATACCTATCATGGTGGTGGTGGAACCCGGCAGGGACAACTTCATCCGTTTCGGAATGACAACGGCAGCTACGGTAAAAGGCAAATTACATTTCAACGGGAATGGTGCCACACCAATACCAGGCACCAGTCAGGATCCTTCCGGTTCCAATCAACTGATCGTTGAAATGAAATCAGACCAGGAAGTCATACGCAAAGTCACCGATCCTTTTGGGAGTTATGAATTCACCAACCTCCGCCCCGGCCAATGGACGATGAAGGTCTATGCCAACGGTCTGGCGAAGGACTACCAGCTGAAGCAGACCGAATACCAGTTGGAGCTGAAGCCGGGAGATATTCTGGACATACCGGTCATACTGAAGAAAAAGGAGCGGATCATCAAATTTGTGGAACAACCCGGGATCATATCCTATAAGAAATAGAACAAGCATCATGTACAGAGCGGGAATCACACTTATCGTTCTTCTTTTCGGCCTGAATGTCGCCGTGATGGGGCAGACGCTGGTGGCTTCCGGACAGCATTCGGTCACCCTTCAGCTGCCTGCCATTGCCCTGCTCGACATCGAGCCCGCCGGAAGCAGCACGGTGAACCTGTCGCTGGAGTCACCCGTAGAAGCTGGTGAGCCGCTCATCGCAGGTACAGGAAGTGCAAGCAATACCAACTGGTTGAACTACACCTCCGCCGTTTCTGAGGGAGGGGCCAGCCGGATCATCACGGTACAGATCACCGGAGGGATCGTTCCCGCCGGCACAGCAATCCGACTACACACCGGAGCCTACAGCGGCACAGGAGCAGGCATTCTGGGCATCCCGGCGGGAACGCTCACCCTCTCGGACACCCCACAGACCTGCATCAGCAGCATTCGCGGAGCCTATACGGGCAACGGGAGTAACAACGGGCACCGGCTGAACTACACACTCGACGTCACCGACTACGGCCTCCTCACCGGAGGTGTTCCCACATCACTGACGATAACCTATACCCTGATCGAAAACTGATAACGAATCATGATAACCGCCAATGGCATACTGAACAGAAAATGAAAGCAGCTATAAAAACCGGATCCATCATCGTTCTGACACTCCTTGCGTCATTTTACGCCTTTACTCAGCCTTCCCCGGAGCTTACAGCGAATATCACCGGGAGCTGGACGCTGCCTGTGCCATCGGTCGACGTTACTGAAGCAGGTAACAACTATGGAGGGGCCTACACCAGTGCCCCGAACCAGGTCCTGATCGGATTTCAGGGCAATCCACCGGGACAGTTTAAAAATATCTCCTGGAGCATAGAAATATACCGTCTGGACGCCACCTGGGATCCTTCCATCCAGCTCTGGGTTCGCCGGACAGGCAACGGCAACGGACAGGCTACGGGCCAGTGCACACCCGCCATCTATGGCGGTCTTACCTACCAGCAGGTGACCAATGTCACCTCGCCTTTTCTATCCGGCGCCTGCCAGTACTCCAACATCCCTCTGGAATTCCAGGTGCGTAACGTTTCTGTGCTTACTTTTGCACAGAATTATTCGACACAGGTAGTGTATACGGTTACCATCACCGGGTTATAATTGAAGTTTAAAAAAAAAATTCCACCCATGAAGACAAGCTACCACCCATCCCGTATTTTTACATTAAAGCTGGCATTTCTGATACTCCTGCAATGGATCGTCGCCGGAACTGCTTTTGGGCAAAATACCGGTGATTACCAGACGGCCACCACCGGTAACTGGAAGTCGCTGACCACCTGGTTGCGCTATGACGGTTTCCTATGGGCAACACCCTCAGCATCTGACGGGTGGCCAGGACAGCATAGCGGAATGACCTATGGCGACATCACGATCCAACCAGGGCATGTGGTAACAATCGGCACAGAAGGCATCACAACCTGGCCCATGGAAAGCATCACCATCCAGCAGTATGGCAAGCTATACCTGACCGGTACCAACGCGACAGTCACTTTTTCGCTGAATACATCCGTCATCGACATTCAACAGGATGGGCAGATCTTTTTCTACAAGAAATCGAAACTGGTGTTGATCACCGATGCAGTTGTGACGCTGGTGATAGGTCAGAACGGCCTGGTGGCTGATGTCTGCAACAACAACGCCGAATTCTTTATCGGCACGCAGAAGTATGCCGTGTGCGCAGGTGCACCCGGCGATATTTTCACATTTGATCAGTTAAATGCCGCCGGTGGGACGCTGAATGCCATTCCCGCATCGAATTCCCCGCTCTGCCAGGGAAGCACGATTACCCTCTCGGGAAATTATACAGGTGCTATTGGGACCACACCTAACTACGCCTGGCTGGTTACCGCACCGGGCGGAGGCAATACTTCCTATAACTCAGAAGATGTTTCCATCCCTGAGGCAGTCATCGGCACCTATATCGCCAAGCTGACGGTAACCACCGTATTGAACGGCACCACCTACACCAACAGCGATACCATCCACGTGACAGTCAATCCATTGCCCACGCTGACCGGTGTGGCACAACCCGTCACGGTGTGCGACGAAGAACAGGCGACCATCCAGCTGAGCGGACTGGTACCCGGCACCACGTTCACCGTAAATTACAAAATTGACAATGTATCCCAGACGCCCATCCCCGGTCTGGTTGCCACAACAGACGGCACCTCTGGTTTCCTCACGCCAGGGCTTGATGAAACCATGGATGGGAAGACGCTGGAAGTAACCGGCATCACCATCACCAGTTCACCCTCAAATTGCTCGCAGACGTTCACCACCCAGAACACTACCCCCCTTTCAGTCTGGACCACAGGGCCGGGCACCTGGATAGGGATCACCAGCAGCGACTGGAACACTCCTTCCAACTGGTGCGGTAATGCCGTGCCTGTAGAGACTACTGATGTGTACATCCCGCCGCCTTCGATATCCGTACCCAACCAGCCGGTGATCGACTCATTGGGTGGATGGTGCCACAACCTCACCATTGGATCCACCGCATTCCTGACCATCGAAAATGTCATTACCCTGTCTGTTCACGGGAATTGGATAAACAGCGGGGCATTCATCGCCGGAACAGCAACAGTTACCTTTGCTGGTTCCGACCCTTAGAACATCACCGGGGAAACAACATTCCATAACGTAACGATCAGCAACACCTCGGGCGTGATCGCTTCAAATGATATTACCGTGAATGGTCTGCTGAATCTGTCGAAGAGCAATCCTTCGTCCACACTGGGATTGCTCCAAACCGGGGACAATACCCTGCACATGGGCCCGTCGACCACCACCACTGGTCCCGGTGACGTAACCGGGTATGTGGAGCGCACATCCTTTGCCCCATATACCGCTTATACTTTTGGGAACGAATTTACCTCTGTGTTGTTCGTTGAAGGCGGCACATATCCCGTTTCCTTGAAAGTGAAAATTTCCATCGGCGAAACGCCCTCCTGGAAACCAGATGCTATTCAAAGGATTTATGATTTTGTACAGACTGGCGGGAGTAATTGTTATGCCACTGTCCGAACGCATTACCTCGATACCGAAATAAACGGAAACACCGAAAGCAGACTCACACAATGGACCTATGGAGCCAACGGACAGCAGCCTGCCGGCGCTTACGAGTGGGGTCATGCCAATTCCGACATGACCGATAACTGGGTAGAGATTGCCAATGTGGGCATCGGGCTTTTTCCAACCGTTTTCGGGAACCTCGAAAACACCCTTTCCGGAAGTGTGTTGGAAGGTTATATCTGGAACGGATCAGTAAGTACAGATTGGAGCATGATTGGTAACTGGACACCCGTGGGTATGCCCAGTGAAAATTCCAATGTGATCATCCCGGATGGTAATAGTACAAATAACGATCCGGTTCTGAAATTTCCTTCAAATCCGTTGCAAACCTGTGATACGATCAAAACCCTTACCCTGGAGCCAGGTGCTGTTTTTTACGCTGAGGATAAAACCCTGAAAATCGTCGGCAGCCAGGGAGCCTGGAATAACGAGGGAGGAACTTTTGATCCCGGAACAGGCACGGTGATATTTGAGACAAAGAAAGATCCTCTTACAGAAACGTATCTTCCGGCAACCCTGTCGGGAGAAACGCAGTTCCAAAACGTGACCATCAGCGTGAACACAACTCTGGTGATGACTGATGGCAGCGTAATGAAAGTATCGGGTACCCTCGACAACGATGGGATACTGCGTACTGTCTATGGCGGGCGCACCACGGTAGAGTACAACGGAGGTAACCAGATCGTGGTCAATCCCAATATCTCGACTCACCGGTACTACAATCTCATTCTCAGCGGTACCGGAACCAAGCAACTGCCCAATACGGGCATGAGCATCGTGGGGGATCTGACCCTGGCCGGGACCGCATCGGTTACCCCTACAGATCCGTTGATCATAAGCGGTAAGCTCACACTTGGCAGCGGAACAACCTTTACGGCCGGGAGCGAAACAACAGGACTGACGCACTTACTGGCTGGAGATTTCATCAATAACGGCTGCACGTTCGATCCTGAAGGAAGCACCATTCAGCTGAACGGCACCGTGAACCAGGCCATCGGCGGGACTGCCTCCACCACATTCAACAACCTGACGCTGGACAATGCCGCAGGCGCCACACTGGGCAACAACCAGACCGTGACCGGAATGCTTGGATTGACCAGTGGAGTGCTTACTACCGGAGACTTCGCCATCATGGTGGGCACGACCTCCCCTACCTGCTCCGAAGGCAGCATTGAGGGCGGAAGTGATACCAGCTATGTGGACGGTAAGCTGGCGCAGGTGTATTGCGACGTTAAATCAAAAATTTTCCACATTGGGAAGGGAGGCAACTACCGCCCTCTGACTATTGCATATACAGCCCTGACATCGCCGCCGAGTACAGTGACAGCAGAGCAGTTCGAGACCATCATACCCGGCAACCTGCCAGTCAATGCAGCTACGCAGGAACGGTACTGGACCATTACCGAAATCGGAGCAAGCTCTTACACCTATAACCTTACCCTGGACGGGAATCCCTTTAATCCAGGATACGGCGATCCCGTTGTTATGAAAGGAGATGGAACAAACATTACGGCAAAGCCAGCTTCTTTCAATAATCCCGACTTCACTTTGTCAGGTCAGACCAGCTTCAGCGACTTTGCCGTGGGAGCTGACTGTCCCGCCCCCACAACCAAGTCCCTTGAATCCCCGCCGGGCGTGTGTGAGGAAACCGGTACAGCCACCTTCACCGTATCCATCGAAGAGACAACCTACGCGCTGACCTACCAGTGGCAGGTAAAGGATGGTCCGGAATCCGGGTGGACAGAGGTGGGTGCCGGCTTTCCTTACCTGGGTGAAGAAACGGCCTCCCTGACCGTTTCTAATCCACCTGTCAGCATGAACGGCTGGGAATACAGGGCTATTGTTACCCGGATCTGCGGTTCAAGCGATACCTCGAACGCTGCGACATTATCGGTAATCCCCCAACCAGCCATCACCCTGGGTTCCAATCCGGAAGTTTGCAGTGGTACTGAGATGGCGTCACTGACTTACCAGGTCAGCACGGGAAGCCCTGATCAATACAGGATCGATTACGATGCTGCAGCCAATATAGCAGGATTCACGGATATTTCTTCCTATACGGACTTGCCATCAGGCACAGTACCTCTGACCGTACCTTCGACGGCAATAGGCACCTACATTGGGATGATATATGTAAAAAACAATACGGCTGGATGCGAGAGCGAGGGGATTCCCTTCACGGTGACCATCCACCCGCTTCCGCAGGGTTTCCTGACGGGCGACAACGTCTGCGCAGGTACCAGCACCGGCCAGCTCACCTGGAGACCAACCATCGGATCAGGACCGTATATTCTTGTTTATAACGACGGAGTAACAAATGTTACTGTTGAAGATGTCAGATCCTTGATTCCGTTTGCGGAGGTGGATGTTTCCAAGACGTACACCCTGGTTTCGGTCACAGGAGCCTATTCCTGTGAGCGGGTCAGCGATTTTTCAGGCGGCACTGCAACGTTCACCACTTATGAGGCGTTCACTCCCGGGGCGATTGCCACCACGGGTGAGACGATCTGTTACGGAGGAGTTCCATCAACGGTGATTGGCAGTATGGCCGACGCCGCGGGTGGTGATGAATGGATCACGTATGAATGGCGTTCATCGGTAGATGGATATGCGGCGGCGATCGGTGATGCGGTCTCATCGACCTACCATCCACCGGCCGGCTTGACGACCACGACAAGTTACCGGCGTTATGCGAAGGATTGGACATGCAATCCGGAGTTTACAGAATCGGAGGGAACATGGACGGTGACGGTTCAATCACTACCCTCACTTAGTATCAATGACATCAATGTCAATGAAGGTGACGGAACTGCAACGTTCGTTGTTTCCTTATCGACTGCGGTTGTCTGTAATGTAACCTTTGATATGGCAACTGCAAATGGCACAGCCACAGCTGGAAGCGATTACACAGCTATTTCAACAACACAATATTCGATACCTGCAGGAAGTACTTCGACTTCTGTTGTAGTTTCGATTACAGATGATAATATTGCAGAAGGTGCCGAATCTTTTTATGTAAATATTTCAAATCCAATTAATGCCTCACTCTTAGATAATCAGGGTTGTGGTATCATCACCGACAATGATCTGGCGGTAACGGTCAGCATTGCGGCAACCACACAGGCTGCCGAAGATGCAACAAACGGTGAGTTCACCATCAGTGTGGACAAGGCTCTGAGCAGCGACCTGACGGTTAATCTGGCCATCAGCGGGACTGCAACAAACGGAGTCGACATGAGTACGATGGCCACCAGCGTGATCATCCCGGCCGGTCAGTTCAGTGTAACCACACCGGTAACGGTGATCACAGACGCCATTGCCGAAGGCGATGA
>JAEAMF010002396.1_pt1 | contig 10805 bp, 9 predicted proteins | sample 8958721 | NCBI WGS metagenome assembly JAEAMF01 (sample SAMN16933255, study PRJNA681124) | bioreactor sludge metagenome | isolation source: anaerobic bioreactor treating anionic surfactant - SDBS | place: India: Bengaluru | collected 2019-02-28 | reverse complement strand
TGAAGACATGTTCTTCGAGGGCGGCTGATGACCTGTCCATAAAAGAAGGGATCTGCAGGTTTGCAGGATCCCCGGAGGGAGTTATGTTGAAAATCTTCAGAACGGTTTCCAGTTCCCGGGCGTCGCTCAGTTCGTCAAAGGTCATTCTTACGCTTTGGGAATCGGGATAAAAGAAATTGATCCCGAGGGCTTCTGCATTGGCTTTTACGCGGGCGGCATCCACACCTTTCAGTTCTATGGTGTCAAAGAAATGATCGTGCCTGAGGGTCAATCCGTTTTTCGTAAAAGCATCTGCTGCCGCATGGGCATAATACCTTCCGTTCTCAGCAATCCGGCGTATTCCTTTGCTCCCGTGGTAAACGGCATACATGCCGGCCATAGTGGCCATCAGGGCAGTGGCGGTGCAAATGTTGGATGTGGCCCGTTCACGCTTGATGTGCTGTTCCCGCGTCTGGAGTGCCAGGCGGTATGCGCGGTTTCCCAGGCGGTCAATTGAAAGGCCTACAATACGTCCGGGCAGGTTGCGTTTGTATTTGTCCGGACAGGCGATGTATCCCGATGTCGGGCCTCCGAATCCTATGGGCAGACCAAATCGCTGCACACTGCCCACGGCAATGTCGGCACCCCATGAGGCAGGTTCCCGGAGAACAGCGAGGGACAAAAGATCGCAAACGGCTGTTACCATCAGTTCCCTGTTCCGGGCCTGAACGCATAAACCGGAATGATCGCACACATGTCCGTCGGCGCCCGGGTATTGTACCATGATCCCGAAAAGCCGGGGTCCGTGTTTTGATAATGCCTGTTCCGGGCTGGTCTCCAGGTTTTCCGTGATAATCTCTATGCCCAGGCCCTGTGCCCTGGTTTCCATAACGGCGAGCGTCTGGGGAAAGATGTTCCGGTCCACCAGGACCACGTTGCGGTTTTCTTTCACGAAAGTACGCGAACGCAGTTCATACATCATGCGCATGGCTTCACCGGCAGCGGTGGCTTCATCGAGCAGGGAACTGTTGGCCATATTAAAGCCTGTCAAGCTGCAAACCATGGTCTGAAAATTAAAAAGGGCTTCCAGACGCCCCTGCGAGATCTCGGCCTGGTAAGGCGTGTAGGAGGTATACCATCCCGGGTTCTCAAAGATGTTTCTCAGAATGACAGGCGGCGATGCCGTCCCGTAGTATCCCGTTCCGATGAGTGAACGGAAAGGTAAATTTTTGGAGGCCATCTTTTTCAGATGCATGGTATAATCGTATTCACTCATTCCCGGCTCCATGGCCAGAGGTTCCTGCATGCGGATGTTTGCCGGAACGGTTTTGTCAATAAGTTCGTCCATGGATGTTGCCCCTATCAGCCGAAGCATTTCCTGCACCTGTTCAGGGCGGGGGCCGTTGTGTCTTTCTGTAAATGATTGTGCCATATATGACATGTAGATTGGTTATTCGTTAGATGCGTCCATTTTGAGTAATATGAACAAAAGTAATGTAAAAGTCCATAGCGAAGAACCCCCGTAGCTGATAAATGGCAAAGGGATCCCTATTACGGGCGTAATGCCAATGGTCATTCCAATGTTAATGAAGATATGAAAGAAGAAACACGAGGCGACTCCGTAACCGTATATACGACCAAATAAATGACGCTGTCTTTCAGAAATCTGTATGATGCGCACCAGGAGGAACATATACAGGAAGATCACCAGGGAGGCCCCAAGGAAGCCCCACTCTTCCCCGATGGAACAAAAAATAAAATCGGTGCTTTGCTCGGGAACGAAATTGAATTTGGTCTGTGTCCCCTGAAGAAAGCCTTTTCCCGCGAACCCGCCCGATCCTATGGCCACTTTGGACTGGTATACGTTGTACCCCGACCCGTATATATCGTCATCGATCCCCAGCAAGGTTTCTATACGGGCCTGCTGATGCGGTTTGAGCACGTTGTTGAACAGATATCCCACCGAAAAGATCATGATAATACTGCTCACAAAACCCAGCAGTATTGTTTTCAGGTACATGATTTTCTTCCTGAAAGCCACCACCAGAAGCGTTGTGACCGTGGGGGCAGAGAGGAGCAGGAACCACTGATAGCGTTCCATATGCGAAAACAGATCCACGGAAAACAACCGGAACCCCGGCGGGACAAGAAAATAGGCCCCCGCAAAGGACAGCAGGGTGATGAAAACGGATATTTTTCTTCCGGCAAGCAGAAAACCTATAATAAATGAAACACCTGCACATAACCAGAGAACATATATGGGGTCCCAGACGATGGACAGCAGGAACAACACAATGGCAACGATCCCCGTAACCGGGATCCAGCCCGGAAGCCCTTCCCTGTACAAAACTATGACAAAGGCTGTAAGCACCAGCGCCAGGCCGGTTTCTTTTTCAAGAAGTATCAAAACGGCAGGGACCAGGATCAGGGCCGTTACCAGCAAAAGTCCGCGCCAGGTCCTGAGATGGAACTGGGGACGGCTCATTACCCCGGCCAGGCCTATGGCCACAAAAACTTTTGTCATCTCGGCAGGCTGAAAATGAACAGGACCCAGTACCAGCCAGGAGCTGGACCCCCCCCGCTCCACGCCCAGGACCAGAACCGCCAGTAAAAGCAACAGGCCAAAGAAATAGATCACGTTGGAAAACAGGGCATAGATCCGGGCAGGGATCACCAGTATGACAATTGCCAGGAGCCATGCGCCGAAGATCCATATCATCTGCATGCCGTAACGCTGTGTGGTGTCAAAGATCTGCCCGTGTTCGGGATCATACACTGCAGAGAAAATGCTTATCCATCCGATAAGAACCAGCAACAGGTAGACAGCAACGCTCCACCAGTCCAGTTTTCCGAAAAATGTATGTTCTCGTTGTCTCATTGCAGGTGGCGTGTAAGCAGGTCCTGTTCCAGTGTTCTTTCATAGAGCCATTGACGGGAAGGATGTATCTGTCCGGTCAGGTATTTTTCCACTAAGAGCGAGGCAACCGGAGCGGCCTGTGATGCCCCGAACCCGCCTTGTTCAATATATACGGCCACGGCTATCTTTGGATTGTCTTTGGGGGCAAAACAGATAAACACCGAGTTGTCTTCTCCGTGGGGATTTTGGGCAGTTCCGGTTTTGCCGCACAATTCAACTCCCGGGATGGCTGCCAGGCGGGCCGTGGCGCCGGATCCTGCAGGAGCATTGACAGCCTGGAACATGCCTTCCACTATGACCGGGAAATGTTCCGGATCCACCATCACGTCGTGTCGTTCCACCGCAGGAGTGAAAGAGGGTTCGTCAACGATCTCTCTGACCAGGTGGGGGGTGTAGAAATGTCCCCTGTTGGCCATAATGACCGCCAGGTTGGCCAGCTGCAGGGGGGTGGCTCCCATTTCCCCCTGTCCTATGGAAAGGGATACGACAGTAAGCGACCTCCAGCGGTTTTTTCCGTAAATGCGGTCATAAAGGGCAGATCCCGGAAGGGACCCTGTCAGTTCTCCCGGAATATCTATCCCCAGGCGGGTGCCGAATCCAAAACTTTTCACATATTCCTGCCACCGGTCCATGGCAGCTGCGGTATTCGCGTACACGGGATTGTCCAGGATGTTTCTGAACACGTTGCAATAATATGCGTTACAGGACATCATCACGGATTGCATGAGGTTGGTGGGAGAAGGATGGCTGTGACAGCCCACAGTAAGGGATCCCGCCCGGTATCCCATATTGCATGAATAACGTGTCTGCGGCGTGACGACACCTTCCTGTAATCCTATCAGCCCGTTCACCAGTTTGAAGACAGATCCGGGGGGATAGGCAGACATGATGGCCCGGTTGAACATGGGTTTCAAAGGATCAGAAATGACCTGTGAATAATAGGATCCGAAGTTGGTCAGGTATTCGGTGGAAAGACCGGTGGAAGTGATCAGGGTGAGGATCTCGCCCGTGGAGGGATCAATGGCGATAACCGAGCCCACTTTGTTTTTCATAAGTTCTTCCCCGAAAGCCTGCAGGGGAAGATCAATGGTAGTAACCATATCCCGGCCCGGCACAGCCGCTTTGTCGTATTCCCCGTTTTCATAGGAAGACTTGATGCGGTTATGCACATCCCTCAGGTAAATGGTATAGCCCTTGTCACCTTTCAGCCAGTTTTCATAGGATTCCTCCAGGCCGGTCCTGCCCATGTAATCTCCCGGACGGTAACCGGGATTTTTTTCCAGGAAAGCCGGATCTGCCTCTATGATATAGCCCAGCAGGTTCCCGCATATGGATGAGGGATAATTCCTGACACTTCGCGTTTGAACGGAAAAACCCGGAAATTTGTAGGATTTTTCCAGGAACCGGGTATATTGCTCGTTCGATACTTGCCGCAGAAAGATCACCGACTGGTAACCAATGGCCCTGCGCCGGGCATGTATGTCGGACAACATGCTTTCCAGACGTTCGGCAGTTAAGTTAAAAATTGAACAGAAACCGGCAGTGTCAAAACGTGCCAGTTCCCGGGGGGTGATGAGGATGTCATAAGCGGATTGATTGCCTACAATAATGTTCCCGTTGCGATCATAGACAAGTCCCCTTGAAGGATAGATGATCTCGTAACGCAAAACATTGTTCGAGGCGGTAACCTTGTATTCTTTGTTAACAAGCTGCAGAAAAACCAGGCGGCCGACCAGGATGGCCAGGCAGATGATCATGAATGCAATGATGAGATTCTTCTGTCTTGCCCTGTTTTCCATAGCGGTTATTTTACTCTTTCAAAAAAAGTTTTCTTGAACAACAGGATCAGGAAGACGTTTAGAAGCAGGCTTGCCGAAAAGCGTGCCAGTGACTGCCAGAAGAGAAAGAAGCTGAAGCTTTCCAATATAAAATACGTAGTATGGTGTGTCAATACGCAGAGGAAAACAAAGAAGGTATAGCGGCTGAATCCCAAAAGTGTAAACCCGGGTACAGACAGGTTGTCAAAATCGCCTTTTACGGTCACCACTTTCAGGAAAGTGTTCCGCAATGCTGCGGTCATCACAAAGGCAGCAGTATGAAGGCCCGCTATCCCGGTGCTTAAAAAGTCCAGTCCAAGACCGAAAACAAAAGCCCAGATCATAAGCACGGCAGGCGAAGCGGTACAGGGGAAGAGGAGAATAAAAAGGATGTAGGGCATGGGATAGAGGTGCGTCCCGAGGTCCAGCCCCTCGAACAAAAGCAGCTGCATTGCCATGATGATCAAAAAACGCAGGATATGTCTCAGGATATCATTCATGGGCTTTCCTCCGGTTCTGTTTCAATGAGTCCTTGATATTCCCGGATTCCGTCGTGAGAGACCACGTTAACGTAACGCAGGGTTTTAAAATCAGAAAACAATTCCACTTCCAGTTCCAGGAACGTGCCTCGTTTCAGGCTGCCCGATTGTACCGAGCCGATGGGGATGCCGGGAGGGAATATCAGGGAAAAGTGGCTGCTTATCACGGTGTCTCCCGGGGTTACCTCTATATGCTGAGGAATCTCGGACAGAAGTACCCTGCGGTAATTCACCCCGTCCCAGCGTAATGTGCCGAAACTGCCGGTTTTCTTAAGTTCTCCCGTAAAGCGCTGATCTGTATTGAGTAGCGAAATGATCAAGGCATAGTGTTCCGAAACGTTTGCCACCACACCTACGATCCCGCCGGCGCTGATAACACCCATGTCCGGTTGAATGCCGTCGGAGGATCCTTTGTCAATAACGATGTGGTTGTGCTGCCTGGTTACAGAATTCCGGATCACCCTGGCAGGGATGAATGTGAACCGGCCGGAGGAATCTTCTGTTTTTTCCATCAGGGCATTCAGCTCGTTTTCAAGGGCGGAAAGCCGGGCCAGTTCTTCCAGCAGCCGGTTATTTTCCAGCGCCAGTTCTTCGTTCACTGTCTTAAGGGTTGTAAAGGCAGTCCATGAAGAACGTCTTTCCCACCACCGTGTCTGCCAGGAACGTACCTCTTTCAGGATGACATTCTGTTGAAAGTAACTGTTATGGATAAGCAGTACCACAGCCCCCGCCTGCAGCACCAGAAACAGCAGCAGAACCAAAAGTTTCCTGAGTAAAGGAGGAAGACCGGACATGCACGACTTTAATTTTTATCTTAACAGAAACGGGAATTTCCCGATATTCTTCAATGCTATTCCCGTGCCTCTGGCCACAGAGTGCAGGGGGCCTTCCGATATGTGGAAGGGAATGTTGATCTTGTCCTGGAGCCTTTTGTCCACACCCCGGAGTAAAGCTCCGCCTCCTGTCAGGAAGATGCCCCTCTGCACGATATCGGAATAAAGCTCGGGAGGCGTCTGTTCCAGTACGGACAATACGGCGGTTTCTATCTTTACAAGGGATTTGTCAAGGCAATGGGCAATCTCCTGGGAAGTAACGGCTACTTCCACGGGAAGGGCCGTCATGAGGTTGGGACCCCGCACCAGCATTGGTTCGGGAGGATTAGGTCGGTAAGTGCCGACCCTACACAAATTTTGATATCTTCTGCGGTGCGTTCTCCAATTTTTATGTTGTGCTGGTGACGCATATATTGCTGGATCTCGGTGGTAAAGACGTCCCCGGCCACACGAATGCTCTGATTGCAGACAATCCCACCCAGGGCAATAACCGCAATTTCAGTGGTTCCGCCGCCTATATCGACCACCATATTTCCTTCCGGGGCAGTGACGTCAATCCCGATTCCCAGGGCAGCGGCCATGGGTTCGTAGATCATGTATACGTCCCGTCCGCCCGCGTGTTCAGAAGAGTCCCGCACGGCACGGATCTCGACCTCGGTGCTTCCCGAGGGGATACATACGACCATCCGAAGGCTGGGCATGAAAAACTTGTTCTGGGGATTGATCATTTTGATCATCCCGCGCACCATCTGCTCGGCAGCGTTAAAATCCGCGATCACTCCGTCACGCAGGGGCCGGATGGTTTTTATGTTTTCGTGTGTCTTTCCCTGCATCATACGGGCGGTCTTTCCAATAGCCAGCGGTTTTCCCGTGTTTTGGTCAATGGCGACTATGGAAGGCTCGTCAACCACTATCTTATCGTTGTGGATGATGATGGTATTGGCGGTACCCAGGTCAATGGCAAGTTTTTGAGTTAAGAATGAAAAAGCCATATATGTTGTTCTAGTGTTTGAAATGGCGTATGCCCGTAAAGACCATAGCCACATTGTTCTGGTTGCAATAATCGATAGACAGGTGGTCCCTTATGGATCCTCCCGGTTGTATCACGGCAGTAATACCCTCCCGGTGTGCCAGCTGAACGCAATCGGCAAAGGGGAAAAAAGCATCTGAAGCCATAACGGCTCCCTGCAGGGACAATTGGTTTTCTTTCGCCTTTTCGATGGCGTGCCTGAGAGAATCAATACGTGATGTCTGTCCCATGCCGCTCGCAATGAGCATCCCCTCACGTGCCAGGACAATGGCATTGGACTTGGTGTGCTTGACCAGTTTGTTGGCCAGTACAAGATCTGCCAGTTGTGTTTTGGAAGGGGCCTGGTGTGTCACCTGTGTGAATGAAGAGGCATCTTCTGTACGGGTATCCCTGTCCTGGACAATTACCCCGTCCAGCAGCGAGCGGAATTCTTTCCCGGGCAAATGCATATGCGGGTCGTAAAGCAGGATGATGCGGTTCTTCTTGCTTTTCAGTATTTCCAGCGCCGGGGGATCGATCGCGGGTGCCAGGAGGACTTCAAAGAAAAGCGTGTCCATACGCTCGGCCAGCTCACGGGAAACAGGACGGTTTACCACGATGATCCCACCAAAGGCACTTGCAGGATCGGCCTTAAGGGCCCTGTCCCAGGCTTCAGTCAGGTTCTCATGTGTGGCGAAACCGCAGGCATTGTTGTGCTTGAGAATACCCAGGGAAGATTCGGGAAAATCCCCGATCAGCCGGAGTGCCGCTTCAATATCCAGGAGGTTGTTGTAGGAAATGTCTTTGCCGTGCAATTGCCTGGGAAGCGTTTGGGCCTGACCGAAGTAAGTGGCGTTCTGGTGGGGGTTTTCCCCGTAACGGAGGGTAATGGGTATCTCAAGCAGGCTGTTGCTGAAGACGGGCAGGTCCATATCCCTGTTGAAGTACTGGAATATGGCCGTATCGTAATGGGAGCTGATCTTGAATGCCTGTGCGGCAAAATACATGCGATCGCTCAGGGTGGTGTGACATTCCTGGGATTGAACCAGGTCAAGGAATTCTGTGTAAAGGGACCGGTCCGGCACCACCATTACGTCCCGGTAATTCTTGGCGGCCGCACGAATGAGCGAAATGCCTCCTATGTCGATCTTTTCGATGATGTCTGCATGTGAAGCGCCGCCCGCCACCGTGTCAGAGAAAGGATACAGGTCCACGATCACCAGGTCCAGGGAGCCGATGTCCCAGTGCTCCATGTCTGACCGGTCCTGTACATCGTCCCTCCTGCCCAGGATACCTCCGAAAATTTTTGGGTGAAGTGTTTTGACCCGGCCCCCCAGAATGGACGGATAGCCGGTGAGACTTTCTACAGATGTGGCCCGGGCACCCAGGCTTTGTATGTACTCAAGGCTGCCTCCGGTGGAATATAGCTGAACCCCCGCCTTTACCAGTGCTTCGATAACCGGGGCCAGACCCTCTTTATGATATACGGAAATGAGGGCTTTGCGTATGGGGATGTTTCTCAGATTGTTTGTCATTGCTTTACCCAAACCTGCCTTTCAATTGCCTGGTCCAGAGAGATCAGCGTCTCGGTCTGAATGACAGAGGGGATATTCCGGATAATATCGATCAGGACTTCCATCAGATGATCGTGGTCGCGGCAATATAGTTTCAGCCATAAAGCATATTTACCTGTTACAAAATGGCATTCAACAACTTCAGAAATGCTTTTCAGCGCCTCTATCACAGTGGGATACTGATTGGCCTGAGCCAGCTGGATGCCCACGAAAGCACACACGTTCAGACCAAGGGTCTGTGGTTTTACAAGAAGCCTGGAACCGGTAATGATCCCTAATGCTTCCATTTTCTTAACACGCTGGTGTATGGCAGCCCCGGAAACACCGCATTCACGCGCTATTTCAAGAAAAGGCATACGTGCGTTTTTGACCAGAAACGCTAAGATTTTCTGGTCTGTGGCATCAATTTGATACTTGGACATAATAAATATTTCGTTTGGCCTGTAAAGTTATGAAAAATTATTAGACTTCTGATAGTAAAACAGCCATTTCAGAGGGACTTCCCCTTTACAGGCAATTGTGTAATCCTCCATGGTACAAGAGATGTACACCGGGTTGTCTGGTTGCTTACTATTTGGAACCTCCATCCACCACCTTCCACTGTTTTTGGATTGAAAAAAAACGATTTCCTGGCCGTCTTCACCCATTTGCACTGCCTTTCTCTGAAAAGATACGTTTTCTTCCCCGGGGTGTTCGTCAACCGATACGGCCAATCCTTCTGTAAGATGCCAGATTATCTGTGCGTTAAGACGTGCGATCCGGGATCCCCGGCTGCATTTGGCGGGATATCCGTAGAGCACAGCCATTCTGAAATGTCGTGAAAGACCTGCATAACGTGCCAGGGTACAGATCTCTTCTGCGTACAGGCCGTTTGGATGGGTGTCGTTCCCTTCCGGGGCATCTGCATGACGTACCGAGCGCAGGTCAATGAAATGAGAGGAAGCCTCTCTGAGCAAAGGTTCTGCAGCTGCAAGGTTTTCCCGGAACACTCCCAGACGCATGGTCTCCAGATACTTGTCGTTAAGCAGCTCCAGAATGGCAGGGTCGGTGAGGTATCGTTGAAATCCTATCCATGCCAAATAATCGGGAGACGTTTTTTCCAGGAACGAATAAACGGGGTCCGGATCTTCCGTGCCGCGTGAGATCACGCTGATGCGCGGGGCTTCTCCCTGTAAAAAATCAGAGATACGGAGTGTTTCGTTGCCGTACATCACAAGGCAGGGGATATGCAGTTTGGCGGCGTCGGACAGTATGCCCGGCAAACGGGTATTCAGGGTATCTTCAATATAGTATATGCGGGAATGAGTCTGGGGATAAAGGCGTTTCAGTTCGTTGAGGACCTCTCCTCCCTTTCCCGTGAAGACCAGGATGGCATCACACGGGGGCATGTCTTCACAAACGGCATCTGCGTGAAGGTGTTCCAGCGGCAAACGTTTTTCACTCATTGTCTTTCTTTTGAATGATCTTTTTGCAGTCTTCCGGGGTCAGGCTTTCGGGGTCAGTTCCCCGTGGTATCCTGTAATTCTTTTTATTGTGGCTGATATAAGGGCCGTAACGGCCTTTAAGCACCCGGATATCTTCCCCGGGGAAATCGAGGATGTATTTTTTGGCCTCCTGTTCCCGTGATTGTTCTATGAGCTCAATACTTCTTTCCAGGGTAACGGTGTACGGATCGTCTGATTTGGGCAGGGAGATGAACTTCTCCTGCCATTTCACATAAGGACCGAACCGTCCCGATGAAACCATTACGGGCAGATCGCCGTAGGTGCCCAGTTCCCTCGGCAATTTGAATAATTTCAGGGCTTCTTCAAGGGTAACGGATTCCAGCAATTGCCCCTTCTGGAGACCGGCATACCGTTTTTGTGGATCATCCCCGTCTCCCAGCTGTGCCATAGGCCCGAATTTGCCCAGCCGTACGCTAACGGGCTTTCCCGATACCGGATCGTTACCGAGCTGCCTTTCTCCATTCCCGGGACGAGAGGTTTCGAGGGCCTGATCCAGCGTTTTGCGAAATGGCCCGTAAAAGCCTTCCAGCATTTCGTTCCAGATGAGTTTCCCCGAGGCAATACGGTCAAAATCCTCTTCCACCTTAGCGGTAAAATTATAATCAACAATAGCCGGAAAATGTTCCGCCAGG
>JAEAMF010002393.1_pt1 | contig 10821 bp, 9 predicted proteins | sample 8958721 | NCBI WGS metagenome assembly JAEAMF01 (sample SAMN16933255, study PRJNA681124) | bioreactor sludge metagenome | isolation source: anaerobic bioreactor treating anionic surfactant - SDBS | place: India: Bengaluru | collected 2019-02-28 | reverse complement strand
CCGTCATGGTCCACCTGCTGGATTTTCTCATCTCCCTGGCGCTCCTGCTGGGCCTGATGGCATGGTACCGCTTCCTCCCCGACGCACGCATCCTCTTCATGCCGCTCTTCCTGATCCCGGTCCTGCTGCTTGCCCTGGGGTGCGGATTTTGGTTTTCGGCCCTGAATGTCAAATACCGCGACTTCCGCTACATCATCCCTTTTGTCATCCAGTTCGGCTTGTACATCTCGCCGGTAGGCTTCAGCAGCGTCATCATTCCCAGGCGCTGGCGATTGCTTTATTCCCTGAACCCGCTGGCAGGTATCATCGACGGCTTCCGCTGGTCGCTGCTGCGCGGCCAGGCGGAATTCTACTGGCCGGGTTTCTGGATCTCAATGTCTCTGATCCTCTTGATTTTTCTCTCCGGCCTCGCTTATTTCCGGCACACGGAGCGCATGTTCGCCGATTTGATCTGACATGGAACCGATCATTCGCGTCGAGAGGCTGAGCAAAAAATACCTGATCCGCCACCAAGCCCGCAAACGCTACGAAACGCTGCGCGATACGCTTGCCGAAGGCGCCAAGCAGCTTTGGAAGAAATCCGCGGCCCCCAAACGGGAGGAGTTTTGGGCCCTGCGCGACGTCTCGTTCGAGGTGCAGCCGGGAGACAAGTTGGGAATCATCGGGCGCAACGGCGCCGGCAAGACCACGCTGCTGAAGCTTCTGAGCCGCATCACCGAGCCCAGCGAGGGGCGGGCGGAGATTCGCGGCCGAGTGGCCAGCCTACTCGAGGTGGGCACCGGTTTCCACCCAGAGCTGACTGGGCGGGAGAATATTTTTCTCAACGGGGCGATCCTGGGCATGCGCCGACAAGAAATATTGAGGAAATTCGACGAGATCGTGACTTTCGCCGAGGTGGAAAAATTCCTCGACACCCCGGTCAAGCGCTATTCCTCCGGCATGTATGTTCGTTTGGCATTCGCCGTCGCCGCCCACTTAGAGCCAGACATACTCCTTGTGGATGAAGTGTTATCGGTTGGAGACGCCGCGTTTCAAAAGAAAAGTTTGGGGAAAATGGAAGAGTTGAACAAAAAGAGCGGCCGAACAGTATTGTTCGTTTCACACAACATGCCGGCCCTGCAGACGCTTTGCATTGACGGATTGTTTCTTGAAAAAGGCCGTGTCGGTTTTCAGGGGAGCGTGAATGACGCCATAAGTCGATATGTCGCGCAGAACGACATCCTGAGCTCAATTAACGCAGCCGACCGGAAGGATCGAGAAGGATTAGGTCGGGTCATCATTGAAAACATTGAGGTTCGATCTAGCGTCGGCATTGCGACTGGAAACGACCTAGTCGCAATTGTATCCTATCGAAGTACAAAGAAGGGGCTCACGATCAAAGAATTCGGCATGAGCATCTGGTCAGAGCAGGACCTGAGATTGATCAGTTTGTCCTCGCTCATGAAAAGAGAACTGTCGACGATTCCAGATTCAGGCAAAGTGAGTTGCCGCATCCCAAGCTTGCCGCTGGTTTCCGGGAATTATTTTCTTAACTTTTTTGTGAGCTCCAGTGAGGGAATTGAAGATTATCTGATTCATGCCTTGAAGTTTTTTGTTGAAGACGCTGATTATTTTGGCAGTGGCAAATCGGTTAATCCCGTTTGGGGCGCCATTGCTGTTCCACACCAATGGTCCCTTGAGTAAAATCAAGAAAATGGCTGCAAACGACACGATTGTCCAGCCGATCTCTGATCTCGAAGCCTGGCATAAAAAAAAGGACCCCTGGGGATATGAGGAACATCCCGACGACCTTAAAAGAAAAAACATTCTTCTCGACTTGCTTCCAAAGAAAGAATATGGCAATGTCTTGGACATCGGTTGCGGGCAAGGATTTCTCACACGCTTCCTTCCAGGGAAGAAAGTTGTCGGCGTGGACATATCCAATGCCGCGATTCAACATGCGAGTAAATTCGCTACTGAGCGGCTCACTTTCCGTCAGGGATCTTTGTTCGATCTGATGTGTGAACAACAAGAGAGACACGACCTGATCGTGATCACGGGCGTCCTGTATCCGCAGTATATTGGCGCATCGTCATCCTTGGTCTACCGGATAATTGATCGGGTTCTAGCTGCCAATGGGATTCTGGCATGCGTTCATATCGCCGCCTGGTACAAATCCCGTTTTCCTTATCCTCTTCTCAACAGCCTGTCCTACGATTACCGCGAATACGTGCACTGGCTGGAAATTTACGGCAAATGATCCTTTTGTATCATAAAATCGGCTTGACCAACCCAACAAAATGGTGGGTAACCATAAACGATTTTTACCGGCAAATGAGCGAGATTCAGAGCAAGAAGGTTGTTTACCTTGATGAATACGACATAACCGATTCTAACCAGGTCGTTATCACTTTCGATGGGGCATATGAGTGCATCACGAAATTCGCAGTGCCGATCCTGAATGGATTCGACTTTCCCTTTGAAGTTTTTGTCATCGGCGGTCAAATCGGGAAGGATAACGCCTGGGATACCGGGGAACCCAGGGAAATGTTCGCCTCATTGACACAACTTGCTGCGATTGTAAAAAATGGGGGGCGCCTGCAGTGGCATTCTCAGACCCATGTCGACCTTTCCCAAGCCACGGATGCTCGGGCAATCGATGCCGAACTCCAAATCTCCAATGATCTGCACCAACTCGACCCTAACGGATTCAGGTGGCTGGCATATCCTTTTGGTCGGTTCAATGAATTGTCGATACTCCGCGCCCAAAAATATTTTTCCGGCGCTCTTTCCTGCCACCAGGGAAACGGTCAAGACAAATTTCAATATAACCGAATTACAGTCGTCAACGACACTTCGTTCCGATCTAGTCGCATCACCGTCATTATCCCTTGTTTCAACTACGGCAGATTCCTTCCTGAGGCAGTGGAATCGGTTCTATGCCAGACGGTTCCCGCATTTGAGATTTTCATCGCCGATGATGCTTCAACCGACAATACGGAAGAAATTGGGAGATATTATGCCCAAAAATACCCAACATTGATCCATTATCATCGCAATGAGACCAATCTTGGGATTGTCAGAAATTTCAACCAGGCCGTTGCCGGGACCCGAGGAGAATACGTCTGCATTCTGGGCGCTGACAACCGCCTGTTGAGCAATTATTTAGAAATATGCGCCAATACGCTGGACAACTCTCCAAATGTCGCTGTCGCCTACACTGACCTGTCTCTTTTTGGCCCCCGTGCAGAATTAGTTTACAATCAGTTTCAAAAAGCCTATCGTGGCCGCATACTCGACAATTCTTGTTTCCTCATCGATTTCCCTGAATTCAATTCAATCATCAAGAAGAATCTGGCTCATAACAATATCCTCCATGGTACATCCATGTTCCGTCGCATTGCATTCAATCAAGCAGGTGGTTATCGGGAAAAGGGGATGGAACCTGAAGACCAGCTGCTATTTAAGAAAATGCTCGAATTGAAATGGCAGGCAAAAAAGGCGCATAACACACGACTTGAATATCGCCAGCATTCTGATCAGCAGGCCAATATTAAAAAGAATTCGGACCGCGAACTGCTTTTTTACAAAAGCCGCGTAAAAGAATTGGAAAAAGAGCTCCACGATTGGCACCGCTCCTATCTATATCGCATCCCTCGTGCATTAAAAAAAATGATCCCCAACAAGGTAAAGGATTTTCTTCGCAAAATTCAATCCACAATCCGCAAAGATGGGCTTGCAAGGTTGCTGGTGAGGATTTTCCATTCATTGCGAAAATAGGAATATCGGGATGAAATGACATTGATCTGGCAAGGCAAAAAAATCCTGATCACCGGCGGCCTGGGAATGATCGGCAGCAGCATTGCCATACGGCTGCGGCAGCTGGGCGCAGACATCACGATCCTTGACGCCGAGCTGCCCATGTATGGTGCCAATGAGTTCAACCTGGAGCCGATACGCGGCCAGGTCACAATGGTGAAGGCGGATATCCGGAACCGCCGATCCTTGGAACAGCTGGACTGGAATTTTGACATGGTATTCAACCTGGCCGGCCAGGTCAGCCACAATGACAGCATTGAAAACCCGTACCTGGACACCGAGATCAACTATCTTGGCCAATTGAATGTACTGGAGCAGGTCCGAAAAAAAAATCCCAGGGCCCGGATATTTTTCTCCGGTTCGCGGCTGCAATTCGGCAAGATCGAAGCCGTTCCCGTTGCGGAAAACCATCCCCAGCAACCCCTGACGCCCTATGCGTTGAACAAGAACGCAGCGGAGAACCTCCACCTTTTCTATCATCACATTCACGGCATTTCGGTGGTGGTCTTCCGCATAGCCAATCCGTACGGTCCCCGTGGCCAGATGAAGCACAGCAAATACTGCATCGTCAACTGGTTTGTCCGCCAGGCCATGGAAGGCAAGACGATCACGGTTTTCGGCGACGGCAGGCAGCTGCGGGACTACATCTTCATCGATGATCTCGTCGAGGCGATGATCGCGGCCATGTCCTCCCCCCAAGCCAGCGGCGAGGTGTTCAACGTGGGCTCAGGGACAGGGACCTCGTTCAAGGAGATGGTCGCCCAGGTCGTGCGTGCGGTCGGTAGCGGAAGCTGCCGGCACGTGGCGTGGCCGGCCGACTACGTCAACGTCGAGACCGGGGACTACGTGGCTGACACCGCCAAAATCCAGCGCTTGACCGACTGGCGGCCACGGGTCGGCATCGAAGAGGGAATTCGGCGGACCGTCGCCTATTTCCGGCGGCACGGCCGCCATTATTTCTGATGCCCGCCTTCCCGAGGCCACGAGCGGCCCGCGCCGCCTCCCATGCCTAAGGTTTCCATCGTCGTGCCGAATTATAACCACGGTCGTTATTTGCCTCGCCGTTTGGGCAGCATCTTCGGCCAGACATTCCAGGATTTCGAGGTCACCGTCGTCGACGACGCCTCGCGCGACGACAGCATCGATGTCCTGCGGCGATACGAGCACGACCCCCGGCTGCGCCTGATCCTGAACCCGATCAACAGCGGCAGCCCCTTTAAGAGCTGGAATGCCGGTGCCCGGGCTTCGGTCGGCGAATTCCTCTGGATCGCAGAATCGGACGACTACGCCGACCCCCGCTTTCTCGAGCATCTTGTCCCCCGCCTGGAGCGTTCTCCTTCGATCGGCATGGTTTACTGCCGCTCGTACATGATCGGCGAACACGACGAGGTCCTGGGAACGGACGATGCCCTCAAGGAAAGGCTTTTCGGCGCACATTGGTCGAGCGATTACCAGGCGCGCGGCCGCGATGAGATCGCCGACTACCTGGTTTTCCGCAACACCATTCCCAACGCCAGCGCCGTCCTGCTGCGCCGGGAGCATTTCGAATGGATTGGCTTCGCTCCCGAGGAGATGACCCTGGCCGGCGACTGGCTCACCTGGGTGAGGATCCTGCTCAACTCGGACATCGCTTACAGCGCGCAGCCGCTCAATTATTTCCGCCGCCACCCGGACACCGTCCGCCAGCGGCTTACCGGCAGGGTTGAGGAGATCGAGGAGAGCTGCCGCATCATCCACCTTGTTCTATCCGCGATGAATCTGGAGCGGAGCAAGATCGAGGAGATCCAGAATTATCTGGTTGAAAAATGGTGGGCCACGCTGCGCAATCATCCCCGCGAGCTCCTGAGCCGAAAAAACATCACGGTCTACCGCCTGGCCTCACGGCATGACCCGCGTCTTCGCTCCAGGATCGCGAAGAAGATCCTGGCCAAATTCTTGCCTCCCTCGCGCCGCCGTAGCAGCAAGCAGTCCCCATGAAGAAGAAGGAGAAACCGGTCCGGATCGTGCTATTCCTGCGCTCCCTGGAGATCGGCGGCGCCCAGACCCACGCCGCCATGCTGGCGGAGTATCTCGACCGCGCCGGGCCTTACGCGGTGCAGGTATGGACCTTCTCCGCGCGCGGCCTGATCGCCGAGGCGTTGCGCGCAAAGGGCATCACCATCGTCGATGTCCCCGAAATTCCGAACGACATCGTCGGCAAGGTCGTCGCCCTCACTCGTTTGATTCAGCGGCTGCGAAGGGCGAAGCCGGCGATCCTTCTTCCGTTTTGCGACTACCCCAATAAGCTGCTGGGCGCCATATGGGAATTCACTGGTGCCGAAGCCTGCGTCTGGAACCAGCTAGACGAAGGGCGCGAGGTGACCGGAAAATTCCTGGAAAAACGCTCGCTGAATCGGACATCGGCGTTCGTCGCCAACGCGGTGGAAGGGAAGTCTTTCCTGATGCGGCGGTTCAAGGTCCCTGCCGAAAAGATCCGCATCATCCACAACGGCGTCCGCCTGGAGGAACCCGAGCTGGATCGAAGCGGCTGGCGCAGGAAGCTGAGAATCCCGGAACAAGCCTCCCTGGCGGTGATGGTAGCCAACTTCACATCGTTCAAGGACCAGCCGACGCTGCTGAAAGCCTGGCGCATCGTCCAGGAGCGCCGCTGGCCGCGGCAGCGGCCGATCCTGCTGCTCGTCGGCAATGTGCGCCAAACCGAGGGCGAGCTGCGCGCGCTGGCCGGGCGGCTGGGGCTAGCGGGAACGGTGCTCTTCTCAGGGCAGGTCAAAGACCTGAGTGGCCTCCTGCGTGCCAGCGACCTAGGCGTTTTCAGCTCCAAGCGCGAGGGAATGCCGTATGCCGTACTCAGCTGCATGCTGGCCCGGCTCCCGGTAGTCGCCAGCGACATCACCGGCATCCGCGAGGCGCTGGGGCCAGAGTATCCCTACCTGGTCCCTCCCGATGATCCGGCGCAATTCGCTGAAAAGATAATGGAATGGATCGATCATCCCGACGCCGGGAAGAAGTGGATTGAGGCCAATCATGAGCGCGCGTCCAGCCTCTTCTCCCCGGAGATCATGGGGAAGAATTATGAAGAACTATTCTCCGAGCTTCTGGGAAAGCGCCCCCACACCTGAGACGCTCGAGCGACAAGCGCATCTTGGCCGCGCTGGCAGGAGCGCGATTCTTGGAAATTTGCCTACGGCGAATAAATTTTCGACGGACGAACCATGAACGCCAGAAAACTCGTTTCCAGGATCCGTCATTCCGGACTTGTTACCCGCTGGATCGATTATGAAGCGCGGAAAAAATCCCAAGTGGTGAAGAGATTTCGCTGCCCCTTCGGCCTGCCCACCATTGATATACTGGAATTGCTGCCTGGCTTGGAGGAAACGATTTCCCCCTATAGCTTCCTTGATGGAGCCGCCTCTCCCATCGATATGGCCATACTAAAAGGGCTGGCCCGCGGCATCCCCGATTGCCATTACCTGGAGATCGGCAGTTTGCGCGGCGAAAGCGTGGCCAACGTGGCGGCCGTGGCCAGCCGCTGCGTCGCGCTCTCCCTACCGCCGGGGCGGATGAAGGAGCTCGGCTACAGTGACGACCTGATCCGCTCGCACCATTTTTATTCCCGCACAATCGCGAACGTGACCCATGTCGAGCACGACTCGCAGACGTTCGACTTCTCCACGCTGGGCATGAAATTCGACCTGGTATTCATTGATGGAGACCATTATGACGCCAGCGTCAGGCGGGACACGATCAACGCTTTCCAGGTCTTGCGCGGCAGGAATTCCCTGATTGTCTGGCACGACTATGCGTTTACGCCGGGCCAGGTCCGCTGGTCGGTCCTGAGCGGGATACTCGAGGGAACGCCGGAAGAAAAAAGAAGGCATCTCTTCCATATCTCCAACTCCCAGTGCGCGATTTATTCCAATCAGCATTTCGCTTCGTCTTCCCCGGTTCAGCCGGAAATGCCCGACAAGTCTTTTGCCGTTTCCATCCGCCTGGCCAGCCTTGCGTCCAGCCATGAACGAATCACCTAAAATCCGGGTTCTCTTCTGGCCGGGCTGGTGGTACCCTGACCGCTTCAACCCGATGAACGGCATCTTTATCCGCCGCCACGCCGAGGCAGTGGCGCCGCTTGTCGACCTGGCCGTGCTGTACGTCACCCCGGACCCGGGCCTAAATAATAAAGCAATTGAGGTCGTAACAGACTGGGCGGACGGCTGGCCGACAATCCGCGTGTATTATCGCCTTATCCCTCCGCCATTCCGTTCAAGCAAAGTTCTGAATGCCTGGCGTTATTTCCGGGCCGCCCGCCAGGGCATATGGAAGCTGCGAACAATCTGGGGCGATCCTGTGCTTGTTCACTTGCACGTCAACCCTCCCTGGGGCCAGATCGCCGCTCTGAAGACTTGTTTTCCTCGCCTCCCCTTTCTCTTAACCGAACACTGGACGGGCTATCAAAATGAAGGCGGCTACCGTGGCTTCTTTCGCAAGCTCCTTACCTCGTGGGTGGTGCGGCACGCATTCGCCGTTGCTCCTGTCTCTCATGACCTTCAAGCGAAGATGGAAGGGCATGGGTTAAAAGGCAATTTCGCCGTCATCCCGAATGCTGTCCGCACCAACCTCTTCTATCCGGCTGCAGCGGCAACATCAGGAACGAATTTCACCTTTCTCCATGTATCCACCTTGATCCCAAGAAAGAATGTTGCCGGCATATTGCGCGCCACGGCAGTACGGCGGCGTGAGCGCCGAGATTTCAAGTTGGTCATTGTCGGCGACGGAAAAGACAGGCCGTCCTTGGAAAAGTTGGCCAAAGAACTGTCCCTGGACAACGGATACATCCATTTTTTGGGTCAAAAGGAGGAAACCGAACTGGCAGTGATCATGCGCCAGGCCAGCTGCTTTGTGCTATTCAGTGACAACGAGAATCTGCCTTGCGTCATTTCCGAGGCGCAGGCCAGCGGTTTACCGGTTATCGCCACCAGGGTGGGGGGGATCCCGGAGCAGGTCAATGAGGGGAAGGGAATACTGGTGGAGCCGGGCGACGAAGCCGGGTTGGCGAAGGCGATGGACGACATGATCATCGGGAAGCTGCAGCCGGACCGTGAGAAGATCCGCCGCTTCGCCGTAGACAATTACAGTTTTCCAGCCGTCGGGACGAGCATCGTTCGCCTTTATCAGCAAGCCCTAGAGCAACGTCGGGGCCGCATATGAACATACTCCTCATCGCCTATTATTATTCGCCGCTGGAGGGCGCGGGGGTGACCCGGGCACTCCAGATGGCCAAATACCTGCGCACCGCCGGGCATAAGGTTTCCGTGCTGACTTATTCCTATGCCGGTGACCGGATCGGCGGCGAAGGGCTGTTCCGCATCCATGATGCCGGCTTCAACCGACGGCGCACAGGGTTCCGGGGTTTCGCCTGGCTTGGCCGCCGCTTGTGGTGCGAAGCGTCGAACCGGATCGGCATTCACGCCAGCATCTACGACGCCTGGAAAAGACGGGTGCTGGCTCATGGCGACGAAATCCTGAACATCATCCGTCCCGATGCGCTGCTGGCCACTTATCCGCCGGTGGAGTCACTGGAGATCGCCCTGCGCCTGACCCATGATCGCGGCATCCCCCTCATCGCCGATTTCCGCGACGGACTGCTTTTCGAACCCATTGAGAGCAAGAAGATGAGCCGGTTCGCCTGCGTTGGCCGGGCATATGCAAAGATTGAAGCGGAGATCGCGGCTCGGGCTTCCGTGCTGGTCACGGTGTCGGATCCTCTTAGCCGCTACTTTCGCGACCACTACGGCCATGAACGGGTGATCACCGTGGCCAACGGATTCGACCCCGAAGAAAACGCCATGACGCTTCCGGAAGTGACGCTGGAACCCGGATGCTTCCACGTCGTGCACACCGGCCGCTTTGCCCTTTCCGATGCCGGCTGCGACATCGCCCCGCTGGTCGAAGCGCTGCAGGGGCTTCTTGCCGCCCGGTCCGAACTGGCCCGCACCCTGCGCCTGCACCTGCTGGGAGACCTGGCGCGCCGCGAAAGAAAACTGCTGGCTCCTTTAGAAGAATGCGGGCTGGTCCGGGTCCACGGCGCGGTCGACCGGGCGCAAGCCCTGGCCTTCCAGCGCCGCGCCGACCTGCTGCTTCTGGTCACGGACCCGAACCGCCGCAGCGTCGCCTCGACCAAGATCTTCGAATACCTGCAGGCGCGCCGGCCGATACTGGCCCTGACCGGACCTACGTTCGCGGCTGAGATCGTCGCGAAAACCCGCAGCGGCTGGGTGGTTTCGCCGCTGGCCGCAAAAGAAATCCGGAATATCCTGGAGCGCCTGATCGACGATCCGAACCTGGATCAAAAAGTGGATCTCTCCCCCGCGGCCATCGCCGCCTACTCGTTCCCGACCGCCCTAACCCGATTGAGCGAATCATTGGGGGCAATGGAGCGCCCAGGGCCGCTGCCAAAGCCGGACTCGAGGAATTCCCCGGGCCGGGTTTGATTTTTGATAAATTTCCTTTACAATGACCGGGTGGCAACTGCATTCAGCCTAAAGGACCGCGAATGAGCGATATCCGTTCAAATTCCGACATCGAGCCCTGCCTGTCGGTGGTGATGCCCGCCTACAACGAAGCCGCCACCATCGAGAAGGCCGCCGCCGCCGTGCTGGCCCAGCGCCCAGTCCAGGAGCTGATCATCGTGGATGACGGCTCGCAGGACGGCACGCGCGACATCCTGGTCCGAATGGCCGCGGCGGCGCCGCGCATCCGGCTGATCATCCAGGAGCGCAACCAGGGGAAGGGGGCCGCGCTGCGCAAGGGCTTCGCGCAGGCATCGGCTCCCTACGTCATCGTCCAGGACGCCGACCTGGAATATGACCCGGCTGAATATCATTTGCTCCTGGCGCCGCTGCTTTCGGGCCGCGCCGACGTTGTCTTCGGTTCGCGCTTCAAGGGCGCCACGGCCCAGCGCGTGCTATATTATTGGCACTCCATCGGCAACAAGTTCCTGACCTCCCTCTCGAACATGGCCACCAA
>JAEAMF010002366.1_pt1 | contig 10835 bp, 13 predicted proteins | sample 8958721 | NCBI WGS metagenome assembly JAEAMF01 (sample SAMN16933255, study PRJNA681124) | bioreactor sludge metagenome | isolation source: anaerobic bioreactor treating anionic surfactant - SDBS | place: India: Bengaluru | collected 2019-02-28 | reverse complement strand
GGACAGAAGGGATGGCTCAATGCCGGTGAAGTTTCCACGGGCTGCATCGATTATTTGCTGCGAAAGCTTGATGCCCGCAAGTTCGCTCATATCGAGTCACAGGGATTCTACATCTACCAGATGCCGAGCTCGACCGCGGAACTGACCCTGCGGCCCCATACCCGCATTAAGGAGGGATTGGTCAAGAGGCTCGATAGTCCGCAAAATGATTTTTTCTTCTGGAAAAGCGACACCGACAATGACCTCATTCTTTTTCAGGGCGTTGAACCGAACCTGGATTGGCCGTTATACGCACAGGCCATCCTTGACACAGCACGCCACCATCAGGCGTTGAGGATCTATTTCCTGGGAGGGGTCTTTGATCAGGTGCCTCACACCAGAAAAACGGCCATCCAGGCCACGGTCAGCAACTCGCGGCTGAAGGATGAACTCAAGGCCTTTGCTCGTTTCACCGATTATGAGGGCCCCTGCAGCTTCACGACCATGTTGCTCACCCTGGCCCGTGAGCAGTCAATCGAGTTTGCAAGCCTCCACGCCCGAACGCCTCTCTATATCCACGATCTGAACTCCATGGCTTGCTACGACCTTCTGAGCAACTTCTTCGCCATGACGGGTTTTCGCATCGATCTGAACGATCTGAAGCAGGCCGGTGAGGAACAGATGAAGCTGATCGACAGCGCCTTCGGCAAAAATCCCAAGGCTTTGGCCCAACTCAGGAACCTGGAAAAAATATTCGATGCCGCCTCCGGTGAAAAGGCTATCCGGAACCCAGATGAAAGCGAGGATGCGCTGCTGGAGGAGATGCTTCAATTGAAGAGGGAGGGCGGTAAAATCCATTGATGTTATCCTTTTCCCTGTTTTTTCATGGGGCTCAGCGCGCCGGCGGCAGTGGTGGCCTGATGGCCCTCGCAAAATAATGTGCCGGGGAATGGCAGGATGAAGCGCTATCTCAGACTGTTCGGAAACGTCGCTGACTGGTGGAAACACCTCGCAGTCAAAGCGGGGATCCATCGGGAAGATCCGGTTGTGTTCCATCTGCGAAACGGGGTGACGATGGAAGTTCCGCTGATCCTCTACCACGAATTCAAGGAAATCTTCCTCGAAGATTGCTACCTGCAGGGTTTTGAAAAACCCCTCCCGGACTCCCCTATCGTCGTCGACATTGGCGCAAACGCGGGTTTTTTCTGCCTCCAAATCGCAAGCCATCGGCCGAAGGCCCGCATCCTCTGCTGCGAACCGATCCCGGTCAACTTTAAGCAGTTGTCACGCAATGCGGCCATCAATCCGAATCTGGATATAACGGCCCGGCAGGTCGCCGTCTACGGCCACACCGGCAGCATGCAGCTGCTGGTGGAATGGGAAGATGCATTGTCGACCGCCGCGACCATTCTGCCCGTCGGCGGGAGGATCCCGATGGAAGTGCCGTGTGTGAACCTGCAGGATCTTCTCGACCGCCACGGCCTCGACCGAGTCGATCTTTTGAAGCTGGATTGCGAGGGATCCGAGTATTCGATCCTGTACCGATGCACGGCTGAATATCTGAAGCGGATCGGAAAAATGGCGATAGAAGTTCACGCCGGGCAAGAGCCGGATCACAATATCACGGCTCTGTCCTCTTTTCTCGCAGCCAGCGGGTTTAGCACACACACGGCCGGGTATATGTTGTGGGCCGTGTCGCCGGATTGACAAGGAGTGAATATTATTCGAGCGGGTTTGCGATCACCTTTACCTTGACGACCGCCGGCACGATCACATCGATGCCTGAGCCGGTTCCCACTGCCCAGAGACTTAATTTTCCGGCAGCCAAGAGACTCTCGAGAAACGCCTTGTTTATCCATTCCACATCTGTTTCTCCGCGGGTCTCGCCTGCTTCAAAACGGATGGTCTGGGCCACTTTCGTCGCGTCAGGAAATGCGCTGCCGTAGTTGCCGGCAAAAAAATCGCACGTCCCCGCACCGCCCGTGTTTGAGGTGATGGAGTAGCGGATGTACTCTATCTGGGTGCTTCTGATTTTGTCTTTGTACTTCCGGTAGTCTTCATGATCTTCCAGGTTGATGTCATAAGAAAGCGTTGCCGCATCGCCCCGAACGGTGAAGGTATGATTATATTGAATATCGAACTCCACATCCAAGGCATCCTTTACATCACCGCATCCGCCCGTGAGTCCGAATATGCACAATGCCACTAAAACACGAAGGGTTTTATTCATCGATCGAACCTTTCTGTAATTTGTTTGGAGACATATATCCCATGCCTTTGATGTGCACAAGCATTTTGATGCCGCCATCGTATTTCACCGACATCGGGTTTGTTTGTTTCCCCTGTTTTTTGTTTCCTCTTGACAAGCATTCATCCAGCTCTTACAGTGAAGCCGCACACGAGCGTGTTCAGCGTCGTTCCGCTGATCGCTGACCTCACCTGAAATTTCCCCTCTATTGCGGCGCGCTGGACCGGCGCCGACCCGTTAAAGCACCTGTCAACCCCGAAATGAAAGGAGGACATTATGGCCGTCAAGATCTTGATCAAGAGAAAGATTCCGAAAAACCTCGATGATCCGAAGTTTAACAAGCTGATCCGTCAGCTCCGGTCGCTGGCCATCGCTCACCAGGGCTACATCTCCGGGGAAACGCTGAAGCGGGTAGGCCGCCCTCAGGATTACCTGGTGATCAGCACCTGGCAGAATATGGATGCCTGGAAAAGCTGGCAGACAAACCGAAAACGGACCGAAATTCAGAAGAAGATCGACGCCCTGCTGGGTGTGCCCACAAAATACGAGGCGTACGAGTACCTGTAGCCGGGAGACGAATGAATGAGATTGCAGGACTGCTAATGCACCGGTGTGCAAAGGAGGGAGAGTCGCATGAAAAATCTGATTGTCGAACGTGTGGACGTATGGGCGGCCACGATTCAAGATAAACCCGGAGGTCTGGCAAAGATACTCACCGGATTGAAAGACGCGGGTGCGGATCTCGATTTTGTCATCGCGAGGCGGGCGCCGGAAAAACCGGGCACAGGGGTTGTATTCGTCACCCCGTTGCGGGGCGACAGAGAGGTCGCCGCGGCATCGACACTGGGTTTCAACGTGACCAGCAGTCTCAAATCCCTGCGGATCGAGGGAGAAAACAAGCCGGGCATCGCCGCGGCGCTGACCACCAGGCTCGCCGATGCCGGGATCAATCTTCACGGGCTCTCTGCGGCCGTGATCGGGACCAAGTTCATCATTTACATCAGCCTGGACAATGCCGAAGACGCTGCGAAAGCGGCCGAACTCATTAAGAGGGGGTAAGATAAAGATGGGGGAACGTTCAGGCAGAGGATGGGTTGAGAACCCTCTCCTCTGCCTGTTCAGTTGCGCCCTATTCTTTGACCGGCTTCGGCCGGATCAACAGGACGGGAACATCCGAGTCATGCATCACCCGGAGCGCGACGCTGCCGAACATCAGCTTCTTCATTCCACTGTACCCGTGGGTGGCGATCACGATCAGATCGATCCCCTTGTTCCTCACATGCTCGTTGATGATGCTCGCGGCATCCCCTTCCCTGATGACCGTGTTCACCACGATCCCCTCTGACGCAATCCGGGACCTCACCTCCTCAAGATACTTTTCGTACATTTCATACCGGGATTTTCTGTAAACCGGCAAGTCGAGTCCTTCCGACGCAGCCAGTGTCGAGATGGCCACGACCGAAAGAAGGGTGATCTCCCGAACCATGCCTCCTTTGACCAGCCTTTCGACCTCCTTCAGTGCACTCTCGGCCACCTCCGAACCATCCAATGGAACCAGAATTTTCGGATACATACCGGCACCTCCTTTCTCCTCGAAAGTTCGTTTATCTACATTTCCTGTCCCGATGCCTTTAAATTTCTCGCCATCAACCAGTCATACAGGGAGGGAGATACCCTGCACAGCAGATAGGACAGCCTGCCTACAAAGGAAAGAACGAGCAATCTTTTCCTGCGGATAACCCCATTGTACAGAGCCTCTGCCACAAGATCCGGCGAAGCCTCTTTCCCGCACGTTGTCCTGGGATCGGTGGCCGGCCCTCCATCTCCGGCCAGCGCCCGGGTCTGGAGATTGGTTTTTGTAAAGCCCGGACAGACGATCATGACGTGGACGCCCGCCGGTTTGAGCTCCGCCCGCAGCGTGTTGAAGAAACCGTGGATGGCATGTTTGCTGGCGCAGTACCCTGTTCTCCCCAAAACGGGGGCGAATCCCGCAGCGCTGGAGATCGCGACAATCGATCCTTTTCTCCGCACCAGGTTCGGCAATGCCGCCTTGGTGCAGTTCACATATCCAAAAAAATTCACATCCATCACTTTTCGCAACACCGCTACCGTACAGTCGGTGAAATTCGCCCGCAGTGTCGTGCCCGCACAGTTCACAAGGACATCGATGCCGCCATAACGCCCGATCGCAGCCTCCATGGCCCGTGTGCAGGAAGCCTCTTGCGTTACGTCACAGACGACCGGGAATGCGTCGATCCCCCGAGACCGAAGCTTTTCCGTCTGTTTATGCAATGCATCCTCGTTCATGTCCAGCAAGGCGACCCTCGCATGTTCCCTGCCGAACCTTTCACAAATGCGCTGCTGTTCAAGGTTCCGAACCCGAAAGGGGGAGTCGTCTATTTCCACGGCAACGCCGGAAGCTTGCGGAGCTGGGGTGAAGTGGCTCTGGACTTTACCTCCCGGGGATATGACATCCTGATCCCCGACTACCGCGGTTTCGGCAAGAGCACCGGCCGGATCACGAATGAAAAACAACTGCTGACCGACGGAATGGCCGCGTACCGCCTGTTGGCCAAAACGACGCCCGAGGAGCGGATCGTCGTCTACGGGCGTTCGATCGGAACGGGTGTCGCCGTCCCCGTCGCCCGCCTGGCGAAACCCCGGATGCTTCTGCTCGAAACCCCCTTCCTGAACCTGGTCGACCTGGCGTCCTTCCACTACCCGCTCGTCCCCCGTCCGATCCTTTCGCTCTACCTCAGATACCCGCTTCGAACGGACCGCATCATCGGAGAGGTCGTCTGCCCCGTTTACCTGCTCCACGGGACAAGGGATGGGGTCGTCCCCTTCGACCACAGCGTCCGGCTGGAGAAGCTGGTCCGTTCCCCGCACCGCCTGGTCCGGATCGAGGGGGGAGGGCACAACAACCTGAGCGATTACGACCTTTTTAACCGGGAGCTGGACCGGATCCTCGGGTAGCCATCCCCGATCCCTTATCTCCCTTTCCCGGCGATCTTCGCCCAGGTGTCCCGAAGTGTTACGGTCCGGTTGTAGACGGTCGCCCTTTCCACAGCATTCCCCGCATCCAGGCAGAAGTAGCCCAGCCGCTCGAACTGGAAGCGCTGCTCCGGCGCGGCGGTCGCCAAACTGGGCTCCAGGCGGCAATCTCGGAGAACCTCCAGCGATTTCGGATTCAGGTATTCCGTGAATTCACCCGGTTCCGACAGCGCGTCCGGAACGCGGAAGAGACGATCGTAAAGCCGAACCTCCGCCGGAATAGCGTGCGGCGCCGAGACCCAGTGAATGGTTGCATCGACCTTCCGGCCGTCCGGGGCAAACCCACTGCGCGTCTGCGGGTCATATGTGCAGTGAATCTCCGCAATCTCGCCGGTGGCCGGATCTTTTTCAAATCCGACACAGCGAATGAAGTACCCGTATCGGAGTCGCACCTCCCTGCCCGGAGAAAGCCGGAAGAACTTCTTCGGCGGTTCCTCCATAAAATCCTCCCGCTCGATGAACAGGTTCCGGGAGAAGGGGACCTTCCGGGAGCCCGCATCGGGATTTTTCGGGTGATAGGGACAGTCGAACATCTCGACCTGCCCCTCCGGATAGTTGTCGATCACGACACGAAGCGGCCGGAGAACCGCAAGAACACGCAGCGCCTTTTCGTTCAGGTCGTCCCGGACGCAGTTCTCTAAAAGCGCCATGTCGATCAGACTGTCGTTTTTGGATACCCCGATCTTCTCGCAGAATTTCCGGATCGCCTCCGGGGTGAATCCGCGACGGCGCATCCCCGACAGCGTCGGCATCTGCGGGTCGTCCCAGCCGCCGACCACCCCCGTTTCGACCAGCTCCAGCAGCTTTCGTTTGCTCATCACCGTATAACTCAGGTTCAGACGGGCGAACTCGATCTGCCGGGGGCGGGGCCTTTCGACCAGCTCATCCAAAAACCAGTCGTACAGCGGCCGGTTGTTCTCGAACTCAAGCGTGCAGATCGAGTGGGTGATTCCCTCGATATAATCCGACAAACAATGGGCGAAGTCGTACATCGGGTAGATACACCATGCGTCGCCGGTCCGGTAGTGGTTCTCCTTCTTGATCCGGTACATGATCGGGTCCCGCATCGTCACGTTCGGGGAACCCATGTCGATCTTGGCCCTCAGAACGCGGCTCCCGTCCGGGAACTCCCCGGCCCGCATCCGTTCAAACAGATCGAGGTTTTCCTCCACCGTTCGGTTGCGGTAGGGGCTTTCCCGGCCCGGCTCGCTCAGCGTGCCCCGGTACTGCCGGATCTCGTCCGGGCTGAGGTCGCAGACATAGGCTTTCCCCTTCCGGATCAGCGCCAGCGCATACCGGTATAATTTCTCATAGTAGTCGGACGCGTAAAAGAGGCGATCCTGCCAGTCAAATCCCAGCCATTTCACATCCCGGATGATCGACTTCACGTATTCCATGCTCTCCCCGCTGGGATCGGTGTCGTCCATGCGCAGGTTGCAGGTTCCGCCATACTGTTCGGCAATTCCGAAATTGAGGCAGATGGATTTGGCGTGTCCGATGTGGGGATAGCCGTTTGGTTCCGGCGGAAAACGGGTGGCCACAGGCCCCCGAAGCCTACCCGCCTTCCTGTCGTCATCGATGATGTCCCGGATGAAATCAGAGGGATGAGAAGGATCTGTCTCCGTCATGGGCTAAACTTCCTTTCACAGGGTTGATGGGTCGTGAATTCCGTTTTTGAGGAATTCAGACGGTTAATCTGGGATCCGGTCTCGTTGCAGCATTTCGGCCAGATGCATCACCCCGGATTCGTCTTGTCTTGGTAAGGAATCACAAAGACCGGGACCGGGCTTCGCCGGATGACTTTTTCGGCCACGCTGCCCAGGAAGACATGCTCGATTCCTGTTCTCCCATGAGTACCGATGACCAGGATGTCGACTTTCTCCTTCCGGGCGAATTCGATGATCTTTTCATCCTCGCGACCGGATTCGGTAATGGCCCTCACTTTCGTTTTGTCCTTGATATGGCTCAAGTATTTCTCATCGAACATCTTCTCCCGATCCTTCCAGAGGTTCTCCCGGATCTCGTTCAACTGCTCTTTCGTCAGGTAGGTGTCTTCCAGATGATACAGTTGGGGAATCTGCGGTATGATGTGAAGAATGTACAGGACTCCATCATCTCTCTTCGCGATGCCGAAGGCATAGTCGAAGGCGCAATCCGAATTTTTCGAAAAGTCCGTACAGAAGAGCACTTTTTTGTATTTTGGATAGTCAATCATGCCCATACCTCCTTATGTTTGTAAAAAAACAAACCCCTTTTCGCTGAAGGAGACATCCGATTCCTGATCACGTTAGGACGGCTATAGTCAATTGTAACAACAACCGGCCAAAAAGCAAGGACAAGCCCAGTTGACAAGCCCAGTTGATCGGACAACTCGATCGATCCAGGAAAGGAATGCGGTTGTCGCCGACAACCGAATATGATAATACCCGCTTGCAACGAAAAAGGGAAGTCGACCTGCGAGAGAGGATGTGCGGCGTATCCTTGAAAACCCGAAATGACCCCTCTCCCCCTCACAACGAGCCACAGGGCATAGCCCGGCGTCATAAGGAGACATCATGGAATCACAACGGAGGATTGCCGTCGTCACCGGCGCGGGAACGGGCATCGGCAAGGCCGCGGCGCTCGCGCTGCTGAGGGCGGGCTACTGCGTCGTGCTGGTCGGACGCCGCCCGGACATACTGGAAAAAACAGCCGCGGAATCAGGGGCAGGCCCGCATGCGATGCCCATTTCCGCCGATATCCGCGATCCGGATGCCGTGCAGATGCTGTTTCAAAAAGTAAAAGAGGTGTTCGGTCGCGTCGATCTGCTGTTCAACAACGCCGGTGTTAACGCACCCGGAATCCCTTTCGAGGATCTTGCCTACAGCCAATGGAAACCGGTCGTGGACACCAATCTCACGGGCATGTTTCTCTGTGCACGGGAGGCGTTCCGGCTCATGAAAAGCCAGAAGCCGCGAGGCGGGCGGATCATCAACAACGGCTCGATCTCGGCCCATGCGCCGCGGCCCGATTCCGCCCCCTACACTGCGACCAAGCACGGCGTGACCGGACTGACCAGAAGCATCTCACTCGACGGCCGGAAATACGATATCGCCTGCGGCCAGATCGACATCGGCAATGCGCTGACCGAACTTTCGGCGCGTATGATCTCCGGCGTGAAGCAGGCCGGAGGTGAGATATCTCCCGAACCGATGATGGATATCAGGCATGTCGGCGATGCCGTCGTCTACATGGCAAGCCTGCCGCTCGATGTCAACATCCAGTTCATGACGATCATGGCCACAAAGATGCCTTTTATCGGCCGGGGCTGAGCCGAACAGGACGGGGCTCGGCATGACCGTTCTGTGGGCTTGCACGCCGCCAACCTTCTTCCCCTTTGCCCGGTAACTTCCGGGGCAGAACCAAGGCTTACGATACCTGGAGACGGGTCAAGGCCTCGATTCGCTCCTCCAGCGGGGGGTGCGTCATGAAGAGCCGCCGCAGTCCGGAACCGCGGGGCCCCGAGATGCCGAAAGCGGCCATCTGGTCGGGCAAATGCGGAAGCTGCACCGACTTCTGGAGCCGACGGAGCGCGGCGATCATCTTGTCCCGGCCGGCCAGCGAGGCGCTGCCCGCATCGGCCCGGAACTCCCTCTGCCGACTGAACCACATGACGATGACACTGGCCAGGATGCCGAAGACAATCTGGGCAATGATGGTGGTGATCATAAAGGCCGGTCCATGGCCCCGCTCGGTCCTGAAAACGACACGGTCTACGAAATGGCCGACAACGCGGGAGAAAAAGATGACGAATGTGTTGACCACCCCCTGGATCAGCGTCAGGGTCACCATGTCGCCGTTGGCCACATGGCTGATCTCGTGCCCCAGAACAGCCTCCACCTCGTCACGGTTCATGGCCCGAAGCAGCCCCGTGCTCACGGCCACCAGCGCGCTGTTTCGCCGCATGCCGGTGGCAAAGGCGTTGGGGTCCGGCGCTTCGTAAACCGCCACCTCGGGCATGCCGATGCCCGCCTGCTCTGCCAGATGCTTCACCGTCTGGAAGAGCCAGGCCTCATCAGGATTGCGCGGAGAGCTGATGACCTCGGCGCCCGTCATCCGCTTGGCCGTCCATTTCGACATGGCCAACGAGATCAGGGAGCCGCCGAAGCCGAAAACGGCGGCGAAGGCCAGCAGGCTCCGCAAGTCCAGATCGATTCCCTGGGCGTCGAGGACACGATCGATTCCCAGCAGGTTGAGGACAATGCTCAGGATCAGGATGACGGCCAGGTTGGTCAGGATAAACAAAAAAATCCTTTTCATGATTTTTTCATCCTCCCTATTTTCCTTTCAGATCGCCCACTCCGATCAACGGCACACCCCCGCCGCCGGTCACCTGGGGCAGGATGCCGTTCCATTTTTCGATCGCCTTCAGATTGGCCTCGATCCGGCGGAGTTCGATCAGGTCGGCAGAGATGTTGGCCCGCTGAAGCCGCAGGGACTCCGCCTCGGCCTTCGCCGCCGTGATCTTCTGGTCCGCTTCGATCTTGATCCGCTCCAGATCGCGACGCGCCTTGAGGGCCAACTGTTCGGCGGTCTGTTTCGCTTCTATGGCTTCGGCAAATACTTTCGAAAAGCTGAAGGCCACGATGGAAAACGCGTCGACGGCGATGTTGTACTCCTTCAGCCTCTCGGTTAGGGCAAGCCGCATCGCCTCGCTCACCTGCGGCCGCTTTGTGATCAGTTCCTCGGCAGAGTAACGGGCCGTGACGGCCTTGACCACCTCGAGAATCGCCGGATCGATAATGCGCTCTTTAAAGGAGGAACCGATCGCCTGATAGACCACATTGGCCTTGTCGGGGACAAGGTGATAGTTCAGGGCCACCGTTGACGTGACGTCCTGGAGGTCGGCCGAAGCCGCCACCGTATCGGTCACCGCCTTCTGCACCTTCACATCCAGCATCGCCACTTCCTGCATGATCGGGATCCGCAAATGGAGGCCCTCGTCAAGGACTCCCGGTTGAACGGCCCCGAAATTCATGACGACCCCCCGCTGTCCCGGACCCACCGTCACCCAGGGTTTGGCAAACATCAAGACAAACAGAACCACTGCCGCGACCAGCAGCGGCATGGGCACCTTCCTCATTCCCTCCTTGACCCGGTACACATCCCTTTCATCCATCGATCTTCCCTCTCTTTCTCATGATCTCCGTCGGCTTCGTCTGGATGAAAGATAAGCGACAATGAACCGGTATGTCAAGGAAAAGCGGGCAACCGGATACAATCTCCTTGACATGCAGGCCCCCTTTCCGTAGCGTTGAACGGCAAATGCAACCCCTGGGCGGATGAAAAATGAAATTTCAAGGCATCGTTACCGTCATTCGTGTACCTTTTCTGATCCTCGCCCTGATTCTGGGCATTCTCGGGACGGCTGTCGCCTGGTACGAATCAAGACGTTTCGGAACCCCGTTTCATGCAGGGTATGCGCTACTGGCGACCTTCGGTCTGCTGGTCGCTCATGCAGCGGTCAACATCTTCAACGATTATTTCGACTGCCGCAGCGGATTGGACTATAAAA
>JAEAMF010002390.1_pt1 | contig 10836 bp, 5 predicted proteins | sample 8958721 | NCBI WGS metagenome assembly JAEAMF01 (sample SAMN16933255, study PRJNA681124) | bioreactor sludge metagenome | isolation source: anaerobic bioreactor treating anionic surfactant - SDBS | place: India: Bengaluru | collected 2019-02-28 | reverse complement strand
AACCTTTAACCGATGTGGAGACGGTATCGGAAATCCGGTTGCTCCTGGAACATCTCGATGAAATGCCCTCTCATTTCCGCTGCGGGGATTTCAGCCTCAATCTGCTGATGCAGGTCGATGGCCGGCTGGACCGGCATAAGCAGTCCATGATCGCCGTGATAGACCGTTTCCTCAATCTTGATCCGCTGCAGCAAAAGGCATTCTCGCTGATTCAACGCTCCTATCCGGGATTAGTGCCTCTGAATGTAGTGGATACTCCCGATGTCCTACAGGAAGCCGTAGCGGAAATCGAGCGAATGGAGGCGTCATCCCCTGATGGATTCAACCGGGCAATCCGGGCGCTCATGGTCCGTCAGCTTCCGCAGTTACCCTCTGATTGCTGGCCGGAATAGGCAGGCGTTCCAGGTCTGCGGTGCATATGCCAAGCCCCTGTCGGCATTATCCTATCCAATTGATGCCCGCTCTACCTTTGTCCGCCGTGACTCGCTTGCATGCCTCCCTGTAATGCCGTAGAAATGATCCGCCCGGTCACGGATACGATACACCCGGCTCGTCGTGCCGTCTTCGGGCGCAACCGGGATTACGTCGGATACCGCTTGGCAGACAAGATCTGGAGTACATCGACCGCTAGAAACGCCGGGTCAAAAGTGAAACGGAAACCGGATAATGGGCGTACCGCCCTGATCTATTCACCCATCGGCTCTGAAGCCGGGGCAGGTGGGAGGAAAGGGCGTACACAGACATGGAGATGGAAAGAGGCCTTCGCCGTCGAGGTATCGCAGATGGTCTAAGCAACCGCCGGAAATGCCGGGGACGCGGCAACTATTCAACATCCTGGAAGGTATACGCGGCTGAATCCCTTTGACCGTATCTTCCCCTTTCGTTCCCGTTTGACAGTTACTTTCACGGGCGCAGCCTGTGCGTCCAACCCCGTCTTGTGCAATCCAGTTCCGAATGCGGTCCTGCTATGAAGGCGATGCGGGCAGGACACCCGTCTGCTGCATGAAAGTCATCCTGTCGCAGTACAGAGAAAACCTGCTGATTTTGCCTCCTTTCATCTCTGGGCAATGACCACCTCCCGATACGAGAACCACTTCCCTGTAGCTGGCGATCCTGGTGAGGCCGCCGGGGTTCCGCTTGACATCCACTCCACGCAAGGATGCTCGCCGGAGAAAAAATGGGGCATCAGACCCAGTTTACTATCTGGAAACGCGTCGAATATTCCCTGGATACGCGCACGCAGCTCATTCTTGCCTCGAGCGACACCGCCATCAGCCGCCACCTCTTCCTAGAATACGTCATCCGCAGAATAGGTAAGGACTTCGTCAAATATTGTGAGCTGAGAACGCCGCAACGAAATCTTATGGCCATTTTCCCGTGTCACGCCTCCAAATTCATCCTGCGCAGCAGGGCGCGGTAGCGGGGGTGGGAGCGTAGCGGATCGAGAGAACTGTCCTGGATCATGTGAAATATCCATTGATCGCGCTCTGCAACCGCTCTTTCCATGGAGTCGAGGCCATGATCGATCTCTTCAAGAGCAAGATATATCCAGGCGAAAGCGCTGGGCAGCGCGTATGCCTTCCGGGAGAAATCCTGCAATTCCCCTAGAACCTTCCGAGCCTCCCCGTTTCGGCCCGCCTTGGCATAGGCCCAGCCGAGGATTCCCAGTGCCAATGGGATGCGATCATAGAGCTCCGCCAACGTCTCCGCGTTCCGGATCCCCTCTTCGATCATTCCTTTCTGGATATAGCTCTGGCTTAGATATTGATAGGCGCTCGAATAGGATTCATCAATATCGATAGCTGTGAGCAAGTGATGGATGCCTTCATCCCACTGCCGGCGAAAGTAGTGATAGAGGCCGATCATATGCTGCAAAATCAGCGATAGCGGATCCAGTTCCAGCGCTTCCTGGATGACAGAGATGGCCTCGTCCAGTCGTTGCGTGCATAGAAGGAACCACGAAAAGTTTATAAGGACCTCGTCGGATTTGGGACTGAGATCGAGAGCGATGCGGAACTCGCGCTCGGCCGCTTCCTGGTCGTACTCCACGCCGCGAAGCATTCCGAGCATGGCATGGGCTTCTGGGAGCGTCGCATCCAGATCCAGGGCCTCGTGCAATGCCTGTCCGGCCTGCGCGTTTGCCGTTTTGGGCGGTATGAATCCGGCATACCCGGTCCACCAGAAACACTTGGCAAGGCCGTACCAGGCCAGGGCATAATCCCGGTCCAGCTCGATGGCTTGTTCGTAATACTGTATGCTTTTCTGATTGCTTTTCTTTGTTGCCCTGTAGAATTGGTGGCGCCCCTTCAGATACAGGCTATAGGCTTCAACGTTCGGCGTATGGCGCCGGACCGGCCGATCCCCTCCTGAGAGGCGGACCCGCAGCTTCTCGGCGATCGCGTGCGAGATTTCGTCCTGAATCGCAAAAACGTCGGCGATCTCCCTGTCGAAACGCTGGCTCCACAGGTGGTATCCGTCGCTTGCTTTGACCAGCTGCGCCGTGATACGGAGACGGTTGCCCGCCCTGCGCACACTCCCTTCCAGTATGTGCTCCACATTGAGCTTGGACCCGATTTCGCGTATGTCCTGCTCCCTGCCGCGGAAGGCGAATGCGGACGTGCGGGCCATCACGCGCAGTCCGGGCAGCTGCGTCAACGCATCGATGATGTCTTCGGCCAATCCGTCGCTGAAATATTCCTGCTCCTTGTCACCGCTCAGGTTGACAAAGGGAAGCACGGCGATTGAGGGCTGCGCCTCCGCAGCGGCAACTGCAGCCTTCTCAGCAAACACCTGCTCCAGAGCCGCCTTGACCTCGGACATTGCCTGGTAGCGTCCCGACGGCTGCTTTGCCAGACAACGCCGAACGATCCCGTCAAGTGGGGCGGATGTCTGAAATGAAGGGGGTTCTTCCTTCACTATTGCCGTCATTACTTCAAAGTTGCTGTCGCCGGAGAACGCTTTCCTCCCGCTCAGCATTTCATACAGCACCAGCCCGAAAGAGAAGATGTCCGATCGTGAATCCGCCGGATGGCCCTGCGCCTGCTCGGGAGACATGTATGCGACGGTTCCTATAACGGCCCCAGCTTGCGTCGCAGGAAAATCCACCGTCGGCGAAGTGGATGTCGCAGCATCCTGTTCGTAGAGCTTCGCCAGCCCAAAATCGAGCAGCTTCACCGAACCTTCTTCGGTTACCATGATGTTCCCGGGCTTCAGATCCCGGTGGATGATGCCCTTCTTGTGCGCCGCTTCGAGTGCCGTGGCGATCTGGATAGCCAGACGCACGGCTTCCTTTTCAGGCAGCGGGCTTGAGAGAGGTTTGCCCTCGACATACTCCAGCACGAGGTAATCCTCGCCAATGTCGTGGAGCTGGCAGATGTTCGGATGGTTCAGAGCCGCAATGCTTCTCGCTTCCTGCTTGAACCGTTCGCTGTGCTGTTCCTTGATCTTTTTGATCGCCACGATGCGGCCCAGACGCGTGTCCCGCGCTTTCCACACTTCCCCCATTCCTCCCGTGCCGATCAGCGAGAGGATTTCGTAAGGGCCGAGTTTGTTTCCGGGCACGAGTGTCATTTCGTCGGAACCCGCTGTTTGAGTTCTTCAAACCAGTTCAAAACAATGTTGATTTTCCTTGGTTGTTCACCCGTCAATGTGGCAGATTCGGATTCTTTTATCATCAGGAATTGCTTGCCGTCGGGACTGATGTCCCAAGGAGAACCCACATCTTCTATCGGTCCAGGGGAAAAATAGGCTCTTCGAAAAAGGATTTTGGCAGTTTTCAGGCTGAAGCCCGGATCTGTCTTCACCGAGACAGCCATAACAGCGTCTTCATTCCGATAAAACAGCTCCCGGCCATCAGGCGACCATAGGGGACTTTGTCCACCGCTTGCGGAAACTTGCCACCGGCCTCCTCTATCCACTTCAGGAAATGGACGAATGTAAACCTCATTCTTGCCCGACTCATTGGATGTATACGCCATCCATCGCCCGTCAGGCGAAACTTGCGGCTGACGTTCAGAATACTTTTCCCGCAGCAGCGGTTTCCATTTATGCTCCCCTTCCATCAATAACATTCCGATGTCGTTACTTATCGAGCCGGCGATATTTTCCTCAAGGACCAAGACTTTCCCCTTATCTGCCCAAGACCACGGAAAGAGCCTCGCGCGTGATGCCGAGAGAGGCTCGCTTGTTCCTGTCCCGTCAGCCGCCTTTATATAGATGCCTGAAGGACTCCCTTGGCGAGATAACATAAAAGCTATCCGCTTACCATCTGGCGTCCAAAGTGGAACATTCGCCCAACCATCCAGAGTATCGGTCAGACGCGTCAGAGTTTTGTAGGTCAAGTCCCAGATCCAGATGTCAGAACGTATGGAAGTTCTGTTGACAGCCAGGGCCACTCGCCTTCCATCGGGTGATATTTTGAGAAAGGCATAACCGTTCGGCGGCGCCGCAATCATTTCCTCTTTCCCATTTCGGTCTACCCACACGAGGATGCGTTGATCCGGCGCAGCCGCACTTGTTGTTCCCGGCGAATAAATCAGCGTTCCCGAGTCGGAGACAGCATATTGAGGTGCGGTGTAAAAATTGCGATAAACACCTTCAACCACAAGAACGGGGCCACCTTTCAATTCAAGTTTGTTGAGGTCAAACGGAACGGCGAAAAGATCATTTCCAAATGCATAAAGGATGTGTCCGGTTGGGAGATACCGGGCTGTGTCGCCTTCGAGCAACTGCTTGCGCTCACCCGTTTGAATCGACTGCACCATAATGCTATAGGGGGCCGCGTCCAGGCGGGTGAACAGTATGGACTTGCCATCCGGCAATATTTGCGGGGAGACGAATATCTCATTTTCTACGCTAACAATCGCTTCTGGAGCGCCTCCGCCGGCAGAAACCCCCATGATGCCACTCCCCGACTGGCCATACACGATCATGCCATCAGCACCCCAGGTAATATTTCCAAGGACGACCGTCTTGGTGAGAGCCACAGATGCGCCTCCGCCGATAGCGATCTTTCTCAGCTGGTTGTCCGCCGCGAACCGGTAGCCAATCCATTTACCGTCGGGTGAGAAGAACGGCTGCGTAGCTCCCTCTGTTCCTGCAAGGAGTCTGGCGTCCAGTTGATCCAGGGAGCGCAAGAAAAGCCCTTTGTTTGTAACGTAGACGAATTGCCTGCCATCAGGTGAGAGTGAGAAAATCCGCTCGATAAGATTGCCGCGCTGATCCCCTGGCAGTTCGTGGAAAAAGCGCGTGACCTGCTGTGGTTCGGGCTTTTTCAGGTTCCAGACAGCCGCTCCCGCAATGATGGCCGTAACCGCCACGGCGGCAACAAGCCACGGAAATATCGTTCGCAGCTTTGTCCGAGGTTCCAATGCCGGCTGCACCAATATGCCGCGCGGATCAGCAAGGGCTTTTTGGATTTCAAATCTCGCATCATTGATGCCGCCGTATCTATCCTTAGCCTCTTTCTCCAGGCACCTTTCAAGAACCTCCCTCAACCGCCAATGCAAGTGTGCGGGAAGGTTTTTCCATTCCGGTTCTGCACGGATCACGGCTGCAAGAATTTCTGTTACATCCCCTCCGGAGAAGGCGGCACGTCCTGTTAGCATCTCGAACAAAACGCACCCGAACGCCCAGATGTCTGTGCGCTTGTCTACCGGCTTGCCGCGGGCCTGTTCAGGGCTCATATACGCCGCCGTGCCGAGAATCACGCCCTGCTGTGTTGCCATGTCACTCAGCGTGGGGGAGTTCGACAGGTTCACTTGCGTCTGATCTCCGGCAAACGCCTTTGCAAGGCCGAAGTCGAGAACTTTCACTTTGCCCTCGGGCGTGACCTTGATGTTTGCTGGCTTGAGGTCACGATGGATTACGCCCTTCTCATGCGCGGCTTCGAGGGCTTCGGCGATCTGCAGGGCCAGCTTCAGGGATTCTTCCACAGGAATCGGGCCGCGCTTGATCTGGTCGGCCAGCGTGTCGCCTTCTACCAGTTCAAGGACAAGGAACTGCATCCCGCCTGATTCTTCCAGTCCATAAATGGACGCTATGTTCGTGTGGTTCAGTGAGGCCAGCAGCTTGGCTTCACGCTGAAACCGGGCGACTCTATCTGCATCCCGTGCGAACTCCTCAGGCAGGACCTTAATAGCGACGTCGCGCCCGAGCTTCTGATCCTTCGCCCGATACACTTCCCCCATGCCGCCTTTGCCGATTTTCTCCACGATGCTGTAATGCGAAAGGCTCTGACCGATTTCAGGCATGTATCCCTCCCTGCCGAATGAAGACCTACATGCTGCCTGGCTGTGCTTGAGGATCTATGGGACTAATTATATGCAGCGAATGCCGGAGGGAGGAAGGGAAATCCTCATCCAGGGATACCGCCGAGGCCTCCCCGTTGGCTTCTTTTGAATTGGAAGCCGCAATCCCGGCCGATATACGCACCTATGGCTTCGAGTTCAAGGAAAGTACCTCCGAGACGCAAGAAGATATATCCGGAAAGAGGATCAGATATCGCTCAGAAATTTGCGGAGACAGATGATTCCTGGCAGTGACACCAATGACGGTAGTGACGTTAGTTTGAGAACCTTCAAGCAGGAGCTGGACAATAGAAAGGTGGTTCTGTAATCGTCGAGAGGAATGTGCCCGACCCTAGTATTCTTGAGAAAGCGTCACCAACGTACACAGCGTCACCGTAAGTCTTCAGCGTTCATGATGGAGTCAGTGTGCCTGCGCGCGACCGTCTTCGACTGGAGCGGCTTCTGAGGTATGCGTCACGCGGTCCCATCTCCAATGAGAGGCTTTCTCTCTTGCCCGACGGCAGGCTTCGCTACAAACTCAAGCGCCGCTGGAGAGACGGCACAAAGGCTGTGATCTATGAACCGCTGGAATTCATGGAACGGCTTGCCACGCTCGTGCCGCCGCCGAGATTCAATATCATTCGGTACTACGGGCTACTGGCCCCAGCCTCAAGCCTCCGGCGATATATTGTTCCGCAAGATAAATCCGAAATCGCGCCCGTGCATCCGGGCTGCTCAGCAAAAGCTCCTGCAACCGAGGAAGCTAAAGCCAAAACAAAGCGGAGCAAAAAGCCGAGAAATTATTCATGGGCCCTGCTTCTCAAACGGATTTTCGAAGTGGACATCCTGATCTGTCCGCGCTGCGGTTCAAAAATGAGGGTTCTATGCTCAATACATCCACCTGATGCAATACAGAAGATTCTGACCTGTCTTGGTCTCCCTTGGTCTCCCTTCCAGAGCCCCGCCCATCGTACCCGCCAGGCCGGTCGTTGTTGAGGACAGATTATTTTGGTGAGGCGAGCAGCAAATTCGTCCCGCGTCCTGATGAAGTCAGCAGCCAATTTGCTGCGCGAGGTCTATTCAAAATCGCTTATTAAAGCCGCAATTCTGTTTTAAAATACCGCTGAATTTAATAGACAGGCAAGTTCCGGACCGCCATTTACATAATCGGGAGTTATCAGCAATCTTCGCGACGTCCGGACAGGAGGACGGATGCGCCAAATGGCAGCTTATTCGGGCTATCCTTTGGCGGGAACCGGGAATAATGCCACCAATATTTATGCTATGATTTGCCGACTTCAATTCCCTGTTTCATTGGCCTGAAAAATCTCCATGGAGGGTGCTCGCGATGCAGTGCCCGAGCTGCCAGACTGAGAATTCGGATAAGGCGAGGTTTTGCCAGTGGTGCGGCCAACCGCTCGTTTCGACGCAAACAGCATCCACACAATCCATACCCCCATTCGTCGCGGCTGAGAAAACCTCTCCGGAGCCCCTTTCTTTTGTCGGAGGCCGCTATCAGATCAAAAAGCTGCTCGGTGAGGGCGGCAGGAAAAAGGTTTACCTGGTTCACGATACCGTTCTGGATCGCGACGTCGCTTTCGCTCAGGTTAAAACAGAGAGGCTGGATGAAGACGCACGGATGCGCATCAAGCGTGAGGCGCAAGCCATGGGACGCCTCGGCGATCACCAGAATATTGTGGCTGTTTATGATTTCGGCGAAGCTGAAGGCCAGCCTTATATGGTCTTGCCGCTGCTTCCCGGAGGTGATGTCGAAGATTTGATTGCAAAGGCTCCCGATCATCGTTTGCCTCTTGATCAAGCAATCGCCATTGCCAAAGCCGTCTCGAGCGGCCTTATTTTTGCCCATTCAAAAGGAATCATTCATCGCGACCTGAAGCCGGGCAACGTCTGGCTGAGCGCCGACGGCACAGCGCAAATAGGTGACTTCGGCTTAGCCGTGGCTGTTGACCTTTCCCGGCTCACGGACTCAGGCATTATCATGGGTACGCTGCCCTACATGTCGCCGGAGCAGGCCATGGGTGGTACAGTAACGCCAAAGACTGATCTGTATTCCCTCGGCGCCATGCTCTACGAAATGGTAGCCGGACGGCGGCCATTCATATCAGAAGATGCGGTCGGCATCATCGGGCAGCACATCAACACGCCGCCGGTCTCCCCCGCATGGCATCGGGCGGATCTCCCGCCTGCGCTGGAAGCTCTTATTCTGCAATTGCTGGAAAAAGATCCTAACAAGCGGCCTGAGTCCGCTTCTGCTGTCTATAAAGCTCTCGAATCGATTGGAGCAGGCAAAATCAAGGAAGGAGTAATAGAATCCAGGGCTCAGACTGAAAATCCACTCTATCGCCGCGCCTTCGTGGGCAGAGAATCGGAATTGCGCCAGCTTCAGTCTGCCTTTGACGGGGCCATATCAGGGCAAGGGGCTCTCATGATGGTTGTTGGCGAGCCGGGCATCGGCAAAACCGCGCTCTGCGAGCAGCTTTCCACCTATGTCGCATTGCGCGGCGGCAGGACGCTGGTCGGCCACTGCTACGAAGAAGGATCACTCTCACTCCCCTACCTTGCTTTTGTTGAAGCCTTGCGCAGCTATGTCCTATCTCGTGAAAGCAAAGAACTGCAAAAAGAATTGGGATCGGGCGCCGCCGATGTGGCCCGCATCGTCTCAGAAATAAGGGAGCGGCTGAAGATAAAACTACGGCCATCCAAAGACGCTGAAGAAGAACGCTACCGGCTAATGCAGGCGGTGACAGACTTCCTGACCAACGCCGCAGCTGTCCAACCTTTGCTCCTTGTTCTTGAAGACCTCCACGATTCGGATAAGGGTACACTGGATATGTTGACGCACATCTCGCGGCATCTTTCCGGAGCGAGGATTATGGTTGCAGGAACCTATCGGGATGTGGAAGTCAATCGCGGTCATCCGCTCTCGGCGGCTCTGGCCGAATTGAGACGCATTTCAAGCTACGAACGTGTCCTGTTGCGCGGCCTCAATGCCGACGAAGTCCGGCGCATGCTGGAAAGCATTGCCCGTCAGGAAGTCCCTTGGCAACTAGCCGAGGCTGTACACCGCCAGACGGAAGGTAATCCTCTTTTCGTGCAGGAAGTGGTGCGCTATCTCGCCGAGCAAGGACTTATCAAGCGGGAAGATGGCCGCTGGCGATCCAGCCGCGAAACGCCGCTGGAAATGACCATCCCCGAGGGCTTGCGCGACGTGATCGGCAAACGCCTGTCGATGCTCAGCCCGGACTGTAATCGCCTGCTGTCGATTGCCTCCGTGATCGGAAGAGAATTTTCCCTGGATACCCTGAAGGCGGTAGCAAACATAAATGAAGATGTTTTTGTGAACGCGTTAAAAGAGGCGGTTCAGATGTCCGTTCTGGAGGAGCGTTCTCAGCTTGGATCCGTCCGCTACCGCTTCACTCATGCCTTCTTCCGCCAGACGCTGTATGAGGAACTGATCGCCCCCCAGCGCCTGAAGTTGCATCAGCAGGTCGCCCGTTCTCTGGAGACACAATACGCAAAACGACTCGAAGAGCATGCGGCAGAATTAGCAGAACACTACTCGCAGTCTACCGATTCCGCCGACTTGGCCAAAGCAGTGTATTACGGGGATCTTGCGGCACAAAGGGCATCCTCCGTCTATGCCCACGGCGAAGCAGTGCGGCTGCTGGAACAAGCTCTCAAAGTTCAAAGAGTGCTCGACTCGGATGACAAGGCAAAGATTTGCGACCTGCTATTGACTCTGGGCGATGATATGAATAAAGCGGGGGATCCGACAAATGCTCTAAATGGAGCGTTACAGGAAGCATTTTCCCTTGCTGAATCCTTTGGCGACAAGATCCGAGCTGCAAGATCCTGTTCCATCGCAGTATTCAGCCTGATGTTGTACGGAGTTTGGGACTCACCGATGGCTGCTCAATGGGTGGAGCGCGCCGATCGCTATGTAGAATCCAATTCTATACCGCGGGTTTGGGCAAATATAGGAATTGGGGAGTTAAAAGCTAGAACCGGATTCGAGACCCAGCAGTTTGATGAGGCCAACGAAGCGTGTAGATTGCTTGTCCAGAATGTTGAACTGGCCCGCAGTTTCAGCGATCCGGAAACGTTTTGGTGGGCCGCCCTTTCGGTAATTTATAACGTATTGGCGCCACAGCGAGGCGAAATGTCGTTGAAACTCGCCGAGGAATTAGCCCAAAAATCGCGCGCGGAAATATCCGCATATCACTACGGCATAGCTGCTTGGGTAATCGGCAATATTTTCCTGCAATTCTGCCAGAGACAGCGGGCTGAAAAATTCTTTAATGCGTCGCAAGAAATGGCTGAGCGCACAGGCCAAGCCAATCTGCCTCTAATATCAATATGCATAGATGTCGTGATCGCCATGCTGGAGGGTCGTCTGGAAGATGCTGTGGAATTATGCCAGGTTATTATAAGGCAAGGTGAACAACCATGTCGAGGTCTCGCTCAAAATGCAAACATTGCCAGCCTGCGTTTTAGTTTTATGCCCTTGCTCTATCTTGGCCGGCTCGAG
>JAEAMF010002389.1_pt1 | contig 10836 bp, 9 predicted proteins | sample 8958721 | NCBI WGS metagenome assembly JAEAMF01 (sample SAMN16933255, study PRJNA681124) | bioreactor sludge metagenome | isolation source: anaerobic bioreactor treating anionic surfactant - SDBS | place: India: Bengaluru | collected 2019-02-28 | reverse complement strand
ATTCTGGTTGCGGCCCCGCAGGACAAAATCGATAAGCTGCGCCTGGACATCTACGGTTCCGGCCTTGCGCGGAGCGGCCGCATCGGCTACGAAATCTTTGACAAAAACCAGTTCGGCATGACCGACTTCACGGAGCAGATCAATCGGCAACGGGCGCTTGAAGGCGAGCTTGAGCGGACCATTTGCGGCCTTACAGAAATATCCCGGGCCCGGGTTCATATCGTCATGCCGAGAAATTCGGTTTTCGAAGATAAAGAAGAGAGCGCAAAAGCAAGCGTTGTCGTCACGCTAAAGAAAGGGGCGGAACTCTCCAAATCCAACGTCGCCGGCATCAAAGGTGTCGTAGCCGGTGCCGTCGACGACCTGAATACATATAATATTTCGATCGTGGATGACGCGGGGAACGTACTGTCCCAATCGGTGGAATCCGGCGATGGGGCAAGGGCCGAAATGGAATCCAGCGTCCGGGAACAGCTGGAAAAGGAGCTGGCCGGGAAGGTGGTATCGATTCTCGAACCGCTTGTCGGAAGCGGCAAAGTGCATGCCAACGCTTCCATCAACCTTGACTTCAATACCACGGAGCAAACCGAGGAAACCTACAATCCGAATCCGCCGGTGATCCTGAGTCAGCAGAAGAGCGAAGAAAGGTCGGGAAGCGCGGGAGGAGCATCCGGCATTCCGGGAACGCAGTCCAACCTGGGAACAAATACCGCGCAGCTTTCCGGCCCCCCCCTGGAACGGGTGCGCCAGAGCGAAGTGACCAATTATGAAGTGAACAAACTGGTGCGCCACACCATACAGCCGAAAGGGACGATCCGCAGATTATCTTTGGCTGTAATCCTGGACCATAAGACGGTTGTCGGCAAAACGAAAGACGGGAAGACCTCTGTGCGCCAGGAGCCCCGCTCTCAGCAGGATATCGATTCCTATCGACAGCTGGTGCAGGCGGCGGTCGGATATGACGCACAGCGCGGAGATGTTGTCAGTATAGCCAACGTTCCTTTTTATACGGAATCCAAGCCCGAAGAGCCGGTTCAAGTCGCGCCCTGGTACTTCAAGCGGCAGGTGATACTGATGCCCGCCATGAAGTACGGTTCTCTGATTATCCTGTTTCTCCTGGTTTATTTCATAATCCTGCGCCCCGTTCGTAAAAGGGCTTTCCAGGCGCTTTCGTATGCTGCGCTTGGTCCTGCGGCCGGAGGGAATGCATTGATAGCGGCTCCAGCGAGTGCGGGGAGAGCTTTGCCGGGCATTGCCGGCGCCGAAGAGCTGGCGGCTTCCGCTGCGCCTGCTGCCTCCTTGCCTGCTGCTGAGGCTCGTACGGCCGAAGAGAGTCTGCCGTCGGATATGTCCACGGATGAGCAGATAGAACGAGAATTGATGAAGGAAGCTCGCGTAGCCGATCTCGGCGGACGCAAGTTTTCCGTGATGAAAAACAAGCTTGTGGACAAGGCGAGGAAAGACCCTGAAATGATGTCTCAGTTGATTCGCAATGTATTGCGGGAGAGGATCTAATAGTGACCCAGACGCAAATAACGGGTGCCCAAAAAGCGGCTATTTTAATGGTCCTGCTGGGGGATGAAGCGAGTGCGGGCGTCTTCCGGTTCATGCATGAGGAAGAGATCCAGGAAGTCAGCAGAGAGATATCGAAACTCGGAGAAATCAATTCCGAAGTCGCCGATTCCATCCTGGAGGATTTTTATCGCCTGACGCTGGCGGAAACATTCCTTGCCCGGGGAGGGCCCGAATTTGCCAAAAGACTCCTGGTCAAAGCGTTTGGAATGGAGTCGTCCAAAAAGCTGCTGGACTATCTCAACATATCACTCCAGAGCACACTCGTCGGTTTTGACAACCTTCAAAAGGCCGATCCGGTTCAGCTTTCCAAATTTATCCAGTCGGAACAGCCGCAAACCATTGCGCTCGTTCTGGCACACCTGAACTCCTCGCAGGCTGCCGCGCTCTTGAGTTCCCTCCCGGGACCGCTCAGGGCCGACGTCGTCATGCGCATGGCCAATCTTGAAAAGATATCCCCCGACGTCATCAGCAAGATCACATCGATTCTTGAGCAAAAGCTGAGATCGCTGGGAGATTTCAGCAGGGAATCCTACGGAGGAGTGCGCGCCGTAGCGGAATTAATCAACCGCATGGACACCAAGGCGGCGTCGGCTATCCTGGAAAAAGTGGAAGGCGATAATCCGGCTCTGGCCTTGAGCATCCGGAACCTCATGTTTGTTTTTGACGATGTGCTGCTCATCGATGACCAGGGGATGCGCGAGATTCTGCAGCGCATCGACAAAAAGGCTCTTGCTATCGCGTTGAAAGGGACCAGTGAGGAGTTGCGGAATCAGTTCTTCAGAAACATGTCCTCACGTGCGGTGGAAATGATGCGCGAGGACATGGAAGTGCTCGGCCCGGTAAAGGTGAGGGACGTTGAGACAGCCCAACAGCAGATCGTCAGCGTTATACGCAAACTCGACGAAAGCGGTGTGCTCAAGCTCAAGGGCGGCGGCGATGAATATATCAATTAATGTACGATTTTCAGCCGGGAGCCGACTGCTGCGGCGCCCGCGCCGCGATCGTCAAAACTCAAACAATTAAACCAAAATGGCGACAAGAATCATAAAACAGGGAACTGCGCGGGCTTCCGTCGTTAAACAATTTTCCTTTCCCCAGAATGCATCGCTTGCGGCGCAGAAGATGGAACGGCCGGAATGGATGCCGATCCCGTCGATGCCAACGTCCTTGCCTGAGAATGCACCGGCCGTGAGTGAAAAGGAGGAACCGCTTACGGATGCGGCCGCGGCGGAGCAGGCAGCCTACGAAAAAGGTTTGGTGCAGGGCGAAAAGGCCGCGGCGGAATTGGCCGAACATAAGTTGGACTCCGTGCTGAAACGCTACGCGGACTCCATAGGAGAAATCCAGAAGCTGCGGACTTCGCTCTACGCTCAGGTGGAGCGCGAAGTGGTCAGGCTCGCGCTTGCAGTTGCCAAAAAGATAGTACACAGGGAAGTCCGCGTCGATCGCGAAATAGTCCAGACGCTGGTTCACGTTGCGCTGAGCCATGTCTCCGAAAAATCTGCCGTTACCATCTGTCTTAACCCGGAGGACTATAGCCATCTGATGGAGCGGCGGGCAGAGCTTTCCCAGTCGGAAGGGAGGGACGTCTCCCTGCTTGCGGACAGGTCAATCGAGCGCGGAGGGTGTCTTATTCAAACGAATTGCGGCGATATCGACGCACGGATTGAAGAAAAATTCCGCGAAGTGGAGCATTCGTTTTTCGAGGGCGTGAATTAGCATGAGCAGCTCTGACTTCAACCTGAACGGCTACTTTCACAAACTGGACGCGCTGAATCCAATCAAAGCCATAGGATCTGTGAAAAGGGCGGTCGGCCTTGTTGTGGAATCCCTGGGACCTCCTGTCTCGGTTGGCGAGTTGTGCGAGATTTGCGGGAAGGATCGCCCGGAAGGCAGCATCCCCGCGGAAGTGGTCGGATTCAGGGACAACTATGTCATTTCCATGCCTCTCTACAAGGTGCACGGTGTGCAGCTGGGAGACAGAGTCATCTGCAGAAGGAAAAAAGCCTCCGTGCCGGTAAGCCCGGCGCTCCTGGGAAGAGTGGTGAATGCCATGGGGGAGCCGATCGACGGGAAAGGTCCGATCCACTCGACGGAAGAGTATCCGATCCAGCCCGCGGAAACGAATCCACTGGAACGGAAAAACATCGAGGAGACGATAGGGACAGGCATTCGCGCCATCGATGGAATCTTGACATGCGGGAAAGGTCAGCGCATAGGCATTTTCGGCGGAAGCGGTGTGGGGAAAAGCACGCTTTTGGGCATGATGGCGCGCTACACCTCGGCGGATGTAAACGTCATCAGTCTTGTGGGCGAACGAGGGCGCGAGGTGCGGGGTTTCATCGAAAAGGACCTGGGAGAAGAGGGGCTGAAACGGTCGGTCGTCGTTGTTTCCACTTCCGATCAACCTCCACTGCTGCGCATTCGCGCGGCTTTGACCGCCACCACAATCGCCGAGTACTTCCGAAATCTCAGAAAGGATGTTCTCCTCGTTATGGATTCCGTCACGCGTTTTGCTATGGCGCAGCGCGAGGTGGGCCTCGCCGCAGGAGAACCTCCTTCCTCCAAAGGCTATACCCCCTCTGTTTTCGCACTACTGCCGCGGCTTCTGGAAAGAGCCGGCAATTATGTTTCGGGGGGAAGCATTACCGGATTCTACACTGTACTGGTGGAGGGAGACGACATGAGCGAGCCCATTGCCGATGCGGTTCGATCTCTGCTTGACGGCCACATCGTTTTGAGCCGCGAGCTTGCCTGGCGGAACCACTATCCCTGTATCGACATTCTGTCCAGTGTCAGCCGTCTCATGCCGGATCTCGTTTCCCAGGAATACCTGCAGAAAGCCGGAAAAATAAGAGAATGGCTTTCCACGCATCGCAGGGCCGAAGACATGCTCAACATTGGCGCATATGCCAAGGGCAGCAATCCGAAAATTGACCTGGCGCTTAAAAAAATCGATCCGATCAATGCGTATCTTATCCAAAAAAGCAATGAATGCGTCAGCCTGGAGAATGCATTCACGGGAATTGAGGAAATAGCAAAGGATTAAGAAATTGCGGAAATTCAAATACAGCCTCGAGATGCTTTTAAAGTACAGAGAAGGAATCGAGGAAAGGGAGCGCGATGAATTGAACCGTCTGATGTACAAGCATCAGGTCGAGACCAATATCAGAAACGGTCTGTCCGCAAAGCTTCAGGAAACAATACGTGACATGGCATCGGTGTGTGCAGATAGATCCAGGGATCGGGAGTTGAACTGGTTTCATCTGTATGTGAATCGATTGACGCTGGAAATCGGTGAGAGCGCAAGGCGTCTGACGAAGCTGGAATCCGAAATCCGGGCACAAAAGGAGGCAGTAATAGAAGCCTCCAAAAACAGAAAAACTCTTGCATCCATGAAAGCAAAAAAAGAAAAGGAGTTTTTGCTGGAACTGGACAGGCTGGAGCAGAAAGAAACTGACGAACTCGTGATCACACGCTATGCAAAAGCAGAGCTGCGGGGAAGGATTTAACCGGAATACAGAATTTGACGGCCGCTGCAAAAACACCAAGCAAGACCATAGGAGAATGCCATAAATACCATGCAAGTTAATCTTTCAGCGAACATGCCCAATCCGCCTTGCGAATCGTGTTCGAAGAGCGCGGAAAATCCCGACGGGGCGGATTCTGGCAGTTTTTATGCCCAAATGGGACAGATTCTGAGCCAGGACGTGAGTACGGAGGGAATTACGCAGGGTGCGGCATCCATCGCTCCACAGTCTGCGGCGCCCGATTCTGCACAGGGTACGGTGTCTGACGCTGTTCCGCAAGACGCGGCTGGCAATACGGGACCGGTTTTCAGGCCTGCAGGCAAGCCCGGCGCACAGGATCCTTTGCCGTGGGTTGAAACGATCCCGTTTCAAATCCGCGATGAAGAAATAGACAACATTGCAGGTGTTGTGCCGATCGCGGCCGCTCCTGCAGCCGGTGTAAATATCGAAGCCGTAGTCGTCTTGGACCTGACTGCTCATGTTGAAGATCTTCTACGTTCCCAGAATGGCGCCGGTACCGATTATTTCCTAACGAATGAAAACAGTCCCGCGACTGCATCCGATACCTGCTATCCGGCAGGAGAATTTGCAGTCGCGAATGCGGCGGACCTGTTTTCACACACGCACACGCCGGCTTTTGAGGAACCTATGTCTGGTTCCAGTCCCGATGCGGCAGGTCCTCAAACCATGGGCGCCGGACTTCCGGAGCGGAATGCTTCACCAAATGAATCCGTTTTGATTATGAGCGCGATTTCACCCGTGATTTCATCCCGACAGAGCCGGCATTCACAGGGAATCCCTCCGGAGGCAATGGAGGAATCGCCGCTGATACTATACGCACCGAAAGGCAGTGGCGATGGAATCGGTGCAGCGGCCGAGCGGCAGGCTGCGCAATTGAATTTCGATTTCCCTTCTGAGGCAAATTCACAGACAGCAAAAGGGGTTCCGGCGCAGTCCCCGGGAGATGAAGGCACGCGAAAGGCTGATCCGGCGAATGATTTCGTGCAATTAGGAAATCCCGAAGGCAAGCATTCCTTTTTCGCCGACGCTGCTGCGAAAAATTTCCCGATACGGCAAGTGAAAACAACCGAGAAGAATGCTGATACGAACGGCGCATCCGGCGGTCAAAAGCAAGAGGATCCAAAGGCTGCTTCTTTGGCAGTGATGCAGAACAAAGTGGAATCCGAAACATTCGGTTCCGACCGGCCACTGCACTTCGCCGTGGAGCGGCAATCATCATCGCGGCCGGTGTTTGCATCAAATCCCGGGCCGGGCGGAGAAGCGGCCGCGACAACGAATTCTCCACCAGCTCAAGTCTCAACTTCGCGCGCACCGGATATTGTATTTCAACTCGCCGATCAGATAAGCATCCAGGTGCGGGACGGCAAGGGAGAGATTCGCATCCAGCTGAAGCCCGAAAGCCTCGGCCGGATGGAAATCAAGGTTGAAGCCACGGCCCAGGGGGTCTCGGCGCGAATCAGCACGGAATCGGGTGCCGTAAAATCCTATCTGGAAAGCAACCTGCAGATGTTGCTGCAAACTCTGCAGGACCAGGGTTTGAAGATTGACCGGATTCAGGTAACTGTTCAGGACGCATTCGACTCCCAATCCTCTTCCGGATTTTCTGCGCAATTTGGCCATGCCGGATCAGGCCAAAATGGGAGAGAAGCACACCTGCCTTCGGGAAAATCCGAATCATTTTCCGGAAATTCTGCGGATGAAGCCGTGCTGGATGCGGAATCCTGGTTTGCTTTGAATCCGAACAAAAGGTTTTACACCATTGCCTGAATTTCCTATGGGCAATTTTTGCACTGTTGCACAAAGAGGGCGGCGTATGCTTTTGAATCGGGAAAGCGTTGCGATAAAAGGAATTAGCAGACCCTGTTCCTTTGCAGCTCGGATTGGCACAGTTCATGCAGCAGATCTCGGGAGGTCAAGGAGCTTGAGCGTCCGGGCGATGAAGAAAGACAGCTATAGTAAAAAGATTCAAAATCATCAATGCCATAAAAGGTCAGAATAGGGGAGCAGCAGATGAGCACTGTTAATGGTTTAGGTTCGGCATTTACGGATCAAGCAACTTCGAGCGCGTCGGACAAGAACTCCGGAACATCCAAGTCCGTGAATACGGACGAGTTTCTCCAACTTCTCGTTGCGCAGCTGAAGAATCAGGATCCAATGAATCCTGTCGACAACCAGCAGTTTCTGACACAACTTGCGACCTTCAGCTCGCTGGAACAACTGATCTCCATCAATTCGGCTGTAACCAAGATTGCAGGTGCATCTGAATATGCAGAGTAGAACACCCATGACGGTTTCGGAGATTGATAAAAAGAACTCCCGTCATAAACAAAAGCCAGACATCCCCAGTTGCGTCGGTGATGTTGATGTCCCATGGAATGCGCCTCGGCCGAGGCCGGGAAAAACGGCACCATAATTCGTATCGAGCAAACCTATATGATTCCGAATTTTCCGGATTAGGAGAAAACTGATGCAGTTAACCGCCTTTTACACAGCATTGACCGGACTGAATAACAACAGCATGGCAATCAACACCATCGGCGACAACCTTGCCAACATGAATACCACCGCATTTAAATCCAGCAAAGCCATTTTTGCCGAATTGCTTGCGGGAGTTTCGGGAACCAGCTCCACTGGAAATCCGATATCGTATGGACTCGGCAGTACTTTAAGCGGGATCAGCCGCAATTGCGCCCAGGGTACCATCAATTATACCGGCAGTTCGACGGACGCAGCCATTAACGGCAACGGGTATTTCGTTGTTTCGACAGCCGGAGGCATGGGCTTTACGCGTTCGGGTCAATTCGAATTCGATGGGAACGGCAACCTGATCAGCTCCGATGGATTCAAGGTGATGGGTTATATGGCCGTCAACGGGGAAATCGATAGCACGGGTGCCGTAACCGCGATCGAGATCAACAAGGGGCAGCTGATCCCCGCGAGCCCGACAACGACAATGAGCATGGCGGCAAACCTCGACGCCCAGGCAGCGAACGGCGATTCGTACTATTCCGCGGTGCAGGTTTTTGACCGCCTTGGACAGTCGCACACGGTCAGCGTGACTTTTACCAAGACGGCGACGGGCATCTGGGCCTGGTCGGCCAGTATTCCGGCAGAGGATGCGGGAGGCGCTGTCGGTGATCCTGCCATCGTCGTCGGATCCGCCAATCTGGAATTCGACAATACGGGGCTATTGGCGTCTCCTGGCGCAAATCCGGTCATGCATATTACCGGCCTTTCCAACGGCGCAGAGGATATGGATGTCGAGTTTAACCTGCGCAATGCAGCAGGCGCTCCTATCATTACGAGCTATGCCAGTGGCTCGGCCGTATCCTCGACGACACAGGATGGGTACGAAGCAAGCGCCCTGAAGAGCATAAGTATCGATAACAGGGGCGTCATAGTCGGTCTGGCCGAAAACGGAAAATCCATCGCGCTTGCTCAAATTGCGCTTGCTGATTTTCCGAACGAGGAAGGACTTCAGAAATACAAAGGCAGCACCTTTGTGACATTTACGAGCACCGGAGAGCCCTCGATCGGTGTCGCGGGCACCGGAGGGCGCGGCTCTGTTACAGGAGCTTCACTTGAGCAATCCAATGTGGATATGGCCCAGGAATTCATCGACCTGATTGTGGCTCAGCGCGCATATCAGGCGAACTCCCGGGTGATTATGACGACTGACGAGTTGTACCAGGATTCTTTGAACCTGAAACGATAATGCCGGAAACCTTGCTGGGGAATAGACAGCCCGGCGGGTAATCGCGCAAGTTCTGAGCCGGCAGGCTTTTCCTTTAAAGGGAATTCAATGGCGATTGCAGCGACGCCGATCACTCACAGCAGAAATCTTTACGATCTGCTGCAACAAATGGCTCCCCCTCAGGAGAAAACAGGCGAGCTCTATCGCCGCCTGCTGGCCATAAACGAGCTTTCAGGATCAATGAACGCCGCCAGGGATTTCGTCAGTGTGACACAAGCCCTGGCGGCATACTTTCATGAATACCTGCCCGGAGATCGGGTAAGGCTATGTATTCTGGACGGCGTGAAGTATCGCGGAATGCAGTTGTCAGGACTGGAAACGGAATCCGGAGAAACCATCGGCTTCCTGAATGACGGAATAGCGGGCAGCGTTATAAAATCAAAAACTCCGCTCTGGATCCCCAATACGAATTCCACACGGAAGATTCGCAAATTCTCAGGCACCGCCGCCTATTCATCGGTTCAGTCCATACTGGCACTGCCGTTTTCGGCCATGAAGAGAGTTGTTGGATGTCTGGAAATGGTCTCCAATAAGCCGAACCGGTTTGATGAGGTCGAATATCACATCGCTCTGCTTGTCGCCGCGCACCTTTCGTCTGCCCTGGAGAACATCATGACCCGGCAGGAGCTGGCCACAGCCAATGCGCGCCTGAGAGACCATGACATCCGTCTCACGGAGTTGAATGAAAAGCTTCGGCAGTTGGCCCACACCGATGAGACTACGGGCCTGTTCAACAAAAGGTGTCTGTTCGAGCGGCTCGATATGGAAATCGCTCGGGCGAGGCGGTATGGGGAGACGCTGGGTTGCTTGATGATTGATGTCGATGATTTCAAAAAGGTAAACGATACGTATGGGCATCAGGCCGGAGATCAGGTTCTGGGGCAAATCGGGGATTTGCTGCGGTGTTCTTTCAGGGTGACGGATTTCAAGGCGAGGTATGGCGGAGAGGAATTTACCGTTTTGCTTCCCAGGACCAACAGCGCCGGAGCATTTCGCGCTTCCGAAAACCTGCGAACCAAATTCATGGCACATAATTTTGCCGTTCAGGCGACCAGTATTCGGCTAGCCGTGAGCATCGGCGTGGCCTGCTGTTCAAATTTTCACAACCTGAATTCCCGGCAGGTGATCCAGTTGGCCGATAGTGCGCTGTATCGCGCCAAAAGAAGCGGTAAAAACCAGGTCTGCTTTGCCGACGAAAATGAGATCCACCAGATTGAAGAGTCAGGAATTTGTCAAGTCGGTCTCACGGGTTTGACACAAACTCGGGACGGGACTGTAAACGGATAATCCGCAAGAAAACCTCATTTTCCCACGGTTCAATGCCACGGTTGCCCGGCTGCCATGAGGCAGCCGGAAGCGGTTCTGTGTTTGCGGCATGACCCTCCATTACCCCGAAATAAATACAATATAAGCCTTTATTAAGCAACAATATGGCGTTAGCGTAACAAGTCCTTTCGCCCTTCTGAGATCACAATCCTCCTTGTCCCTAAGGTTCACGCGTAGGACTAATCCGGTTTTGGAGAATAGCGAATTCTTCTGGGGCTGGATTATGCCGTTTTGTTGTTGGCATATGAGTTGCATTAAGACAGTTTTTGGGAGTGGAGTCAGGCAACGGAGGAGTGGTTGATTATGGCACCTGAAGCGCAAAGCAAACAAAAGGTTGAGAGCAAGCCGATCGTAGAAAACAAACCGGAAGCGGAACACACCGCGAAGTCGGGGAAACGATGGATTCTGATCGGAGCCGCAGCATTTGTATTAATTGCAGCCGGCGCTGCATTTTGGGCTATTCCTCACTTCAGAGGGACGGGCAAAGCCAGCGCCGACGGAAAAGCGACCCACTCCGAAAAACCATCGATAGAACAAGTCAAGGGGACGCTGGCATTGGAGCCATTCCTGGTAAATCTGGCGGATACGGAGGAAAGCAGGTTCGTTAAGAGCACTTTTCAGCTGGGTCTG
>JAEAMF010002386.1_pt1 | contig 10844 bp, 1 predicted proteins | sample 8958721 | NCBI WGS metagenome assembly JAEAMF01 (sample SAMN16933255, study PRJNA681124) | bioreactor sludge metagenome | isolation source: anaerobic bioreactor treating anionic surfactant - SDBS | place: India: Bengaluru | collected 2019-02-28 | reverse complement strand
TGGCCTCGGCACCATGGATATTTCCGGTGAATGCACCTACAGCGCCAGTACGATTGTCAGCAACGGCATACTCAGGCTGACCGGTTCAGGAACAATATCAGCCAGCACAAACGTGGTTGTCGACACAAATGCCCAGATGAGAATTGAAAGCGCGTCGGGTAATTCGATCGGCGATGCTTCAACCCTGGTGCTGAACGGTGGCGATACCACTGGCAAGGTCTATCTCGCCAACGGAATCACAGAAACCATAGGAAATCTCTATTTCGGCGCCGTGCAACAGGCTGCAGGAACCTGGGGTTCATCCACCAGCAGTGCTGACAACAAGGATGACGACCATTTCTCGGGCACGGGCATTATCAGAATAGGCGCTTACGGGAATGACGGATCATGGATGATCGACGCTACCGACGAGGCTTGGAGCATTGCGGCCAACTGGACCAACAGCGTGATCGCAATAGGCGAGGCTAAAACAGCCTACTTTACCAACGCAATCACGTCCGACAGGTTCGTATTCCAGGATTCCAACAGCGTGGTGATCGGCAACCTGGTGTTTAATTCACCCGGCACATTCAACTGGACACTGGCCAGCAACACAATACAGCTGTCAAGTTACGGCCTGCCGGAGATCGCCGTGGAAACGAACACGGCCACAATCTCGACCGTCATTACCGGCATCCAGGGCCTTGCAAAATCAGGTCCTGGCCTCCTTGTTCTTGCCGGAACCAACACCTACACAGGCATGACAAGGATTGATGCCGGAATTCTTAACATAAGCGAGAATGCCAACATTGGCCTGGCAGGCGCAACCCTGTCGTTTGCAGGCGGTATACTCCACATAACAAACGACATAACACTTACTGATAAGCCGGTATTATTCGATGCCGGCAACGGTATCTTTGATATTGATACAGGCGCCACTTTAACTGTGCCTGCTTCAGCGAGCGGTACGGCGGTATTGAACAAGCTCGGAACGGGTACGCTTGTCTTCAGCGGGACAAACAGTTTCGGCAACATAACCAACAGTGCCGGCACCTTGACCTTAAGTGGCCCGACAAATTCGCTGTCGGTTGCCACCGTCAATGGCGGCACGGCAGGTGCAAGGTTGAACATTAACGGTCCAACCACGCTGAAAGACCTGAAACTCGGAAATAACGCTGGTGACAGAAGTGTCGTGACAATTACAACCAATCTGTCGGGTACACACTTCCGGCTCGGGAATGATGTCAGCGATGCGTCAGCAGCCATCTACCAGACCGGCGGCGTTGTGACGCAGCAGTCCAGGTGCTGCCACGGTCCACGACTTGACTCTCGGCGATTACACCAACAGTTACGGCTATTACAATCTGTCCGGTGGCGCGCTGAATCTCGATGGCGTGATGTTTATCGGCGGAGCAAATTCAAATGCCCTGCCGAGAGGCGGCAGCGGGGTGTTCGAGATGTCAGGCGGCAGCGTTATGACCAGCTGGTTAGTACCGATCAGGAATGCGACAGGCGAAGCCGGCATCCTCAATATCAGCGGCGGAACCATGGGCATGAGCGGCAGTAACGACGTCCAGTGTCTCCGCGCCGGAAACTACAACCAGGCGCTGATAAACATCATGGGGAGCGGCGTTCTTAATTCAGCCACAAACAACAGATCATTTGACCTGATGAACGCCTCCGGAAGCCATACGGGCGTCATCAACCTCATCAGCGGCGGCAAGCTTATTGCCAACCGGGTCTACGGAAACGCTGCCGGCACAAAGATAGTGAACTTTAACGGCGGCATACTGCAGGCCAATCCGGACGGCGCGGGAACACTGGCCGCGACGTTCCTGCAGGGAATGACCCTGTCCACGATATACAGTAACGGAGCGGTGATCGACTCGGGCACGAACGTCATTACCATCGGTCAGCCGTTAATGGCCCCGGTGGACTATGGCATAACAAACATAACCATCTCTGACGCTGGGGCAGGTTACATAGGCGCCCCGATTGTTGTACTGAGCGGCGGTTCCGGCACAGGCGCAACGGCAATTGCTCAGGTCGACCTGGCCGCGGGCACGGTAACGAACATCCTGATTACCAGCCCGGGCTCCGGTTACCAGCTGGGTGACACCGTGACCGCAACCCTGCGATACGGCGGCTACACGACACCCGCAACGCTGGGAACCGTGTCGATTGACGTGAATGCCGGTGGCGGCGGTCTGGTGAAGCTGGGCACGGGAACATTGAGACTTACAGCAACCAATACCTACAACGGAAGCACCACTGTAAGCAATGGAACTCTTGATGCAGTGGTTGCGGGTTCCCTCGGCGGCACAACGAACATCACCGTTGAGGCAGGATGCCAGCTCAGGGTGGAAAGCATAACCAACGTGGTTAACGATACGGCAACAGTAGACCTGAAAACGGGCTCAACTATATACCTGGCGAATGGTGTGGTTGATTCAGTAGCAGTACTGGCCTTTGACGGAACACCGCAGCCGACAGGCATATGGGGCGCACCGGGCAACCCGCTGGCCGCTCATACCGACGCCAGGTTTACAGGAGACGGACTCCTGCTCGCAGGCGTAACCACCAGCGACTCATCCTGGATAAGCACGGTCGACGGGAACTGGGGTACAGCCGCGAACTGGAGCAACAACATCATAGCATTCGGGTACAATAACACTGCGTATTTCACGAATGAAATAGCGGCTAATCTTGCCGTGACGCAGGACACGTCGCTATGTATCGGGAATATGACGTTCGGATCGCCGGGCGCCTTTAACTGGACGGTTTCCGGCCAGCCGCTGTTCATGGTTGCCTCAACAACGCCCCTGGTGACAGTGAACGGCAACACTGCGTTCATCTCATCCGACTTCACGGGTACACAGGGAATTGCAAAATCAGGCAGGGGTACACTCTTCCTGAACAGTACGAACACATACAGCGGCATCACAAGGGTCAACAACGGCATAATCACCATCGGTGTGCCCAATGCCCTGCCCCAGGATACTATTCTGAGTCTTGGCGACGCCAACAGGACAAACGCCGGAACGTTTGACCTTAACGGGTACAGCCAGACGGTCAACAATCTTTTCACAACTTCCGTCGGTTCAAATAACGCCACCGTTACAAATTCGATCATCAACCTGGTCCTGGGCGAGAAATTGAACATCCTTTCAAGCTCTGCCGGGAATAACGTAACAATTTCCGAAGGCACACACCTCCAGGTTTCAGGTGCAGGCACACTTGACGTCAATACGCCGAATGGAAATGTTCTGATCTGGGGCCGGCGCGCCGGTACAGCTCCATACTGGGGAATGGACCTGTCACAGTTGAATGACTTCTCGGCAGTTGTCAATACCCTGACGATCGGTTACGACACAAGCGGAAGCGGCGCCTCACGCAGTGGATTGCTTGCACTGGCAGCCACGAATAATATTACCGCCGGCACAGTTTATGTCGGGTCTTCATCTCAAGACGGCACTGTGAACGGCCAGATGCTCCTCGGGCAAAGCAATGTTCTGAATGTCGGCAATCTGCATATCGGCTACATCAAGGCCAAGGGTTATCTGCAGTTTAATTCAGGAATAACCGACGGCCAGCTGATCCTGCAGGGAACCAATGGTACACGTGCAAATGTTTACCTGGGCGAGTTTACCCAGGGTAATTCTGGAACCACGCCTGCAGGTAATATGGATATTACAAATGCGGGTTGTTCTGTTATGGCGCAGATTAATCTGCTGCAACTCGGAACTTTAGCTGTATCTGGTACTAGCAGTAATTCAGGAGGCACCGGTAACCTCAAGTTTAACGGTGGCATTATTGATGTAAACAATATAGTACTAGGCAGCAGTCTGACTGTAACCAATAGAGGCACGGCGGCAGGATTACTAACAATGAATGGCGGGATTCTCAACGTCCATTCCAACTTCACCCTTGCCAATGGTGGATCAACAACTGGAAAAGTATCCGGTATCTTCATCATGAATGCGGGAACAACCACTGTCAGAAACCTTGTTATCGGCAATATGACAGGAGGTAACGGCACCATTACCGGCTCTGTGACCCTCGCCAACGGCACCCTGCTGGCGCAGACGATCGAGGCAGGTTCCGGAACAGCCACGCGCGTGTTCAGCTGGAACAACGGTACAATCGGGAACCGTGATGCGGCCAACGACCTCACCATAAGCAACCTGACCATTGCCCTCTACCCTGCAGGCATCCAGGTGCTGTCCGTGGATAATGGCAGGTCAGCATGCATATCCTCAATACTCACCAACGGCGGAACGCTGGTCAAGCAGGGCGCCGGAACAGCCATCCTGTTCAGCAACAACACCTACAGTGGATCAACCATTGTAAGCAACGGCACGCTTGCTCTTGTAACAGAGGGCACTCTCGGTACCTGCGCCAGCGTTATTGTCGAAGCCGGCGCACGGCTCTCGCTTGGCGCCACGGGCGACATGATCAGCGATGATGCAACTGTCTACGTGAACTCCACCGGGAAAATAAACATCGGGACAGCTATAAGTGAAACAGTTAGAAAACTCTACATCAACGGCATTGCCATGCCCTCAGGCACTTACGGCGCGACAGGCAGTGGAGCTGGAACCATCGACGATGTACATTTCAGCGGAACGGGAATCCTGGTTATATTGACCACCGACGGCTCATGGATAACCAATGGCGCAGGACAGTGGAACACTGCCGTGAACTGGAGCAACAACTTCATCCCGTCCGGTGATTTCTCAATAGCCTATTTCACCAATGCCATTTCTGCCGATGTGGGAGTGGACCAGAACAATGCAATACTGGACATTGCCGGTCTCTGGTTCGGGTCACCGACCAACAACTGGGGCATTCTCAACAATACCATCAACCTGACAAATGCGACCGGTAACCCGGTAGTTACCGTTGACAGGAACATTGCTCTTATCAGCAGCGTGGTCACCGGCCAGCAGGGCATTGTCGTGTCCGGCTCAGGGATCCTTGCGTTGTCTGCCGAAAACACCTATAGCGGGATAACAAGGGTAAACGGCGGCACGCTGTATATCGGGGCGGACACAAACCTAGGCGGATCAACCCTGACTCTGGCAGGCGGTATGCTCCGCACCACGAATGCATTCGTATTGGCCCGCGCAGTTACGCTGGGCACCAACAGCAGTTCTTCCGTCAACGTGTTCGAGGTTGATGAAGGGGCAGTGCTGTCGAACAATACGGCAATTACGCTGGCCGGTGGAACATGGGTGAAGTCGGGAGCCGGAACACTGGCCCTGAATTACTCCGGCACCTCATGGGCAACCAACGGCGTAGTCAGCAATGGAACACTGACGCTGGGTTCTGCCATGGCTAATGACGGTTTCGGTATAGATAACGGAAATATCATTGTACTTAGTGGCGGAGTCCTTACGGAAACCACTGCCAACAAGATCCGCAACAGCCTCATCACCGTGAATGCAGGCGGTGTCTTCAATACCGTCGGCGATGCCATCGGCGGCTTCGCAAGCACCGATGCAGGCGGCACAATAAATATGTCTGGCGCGGTTACGCTGAGGGCCCTGACAACAACGAACGTGTTTAACGGAACCCTCGCCGGAGCAGGTACACCACTCACGATAACAAACGTCAACCAGGTGCTGGGTGGCAGTAATACATATTCCGGCACCACCGCCATAATCGGTGCGGGTGCGGGCGGACGCTTGACCCTTGCGCACAGGTATGCCGCACAGAACAGCACGGTAACAAACGGAGTCAACAACGGGCTGCTGTTCGGGGCTGAGACGGATTATGTCGTTGGTTCTCTGGTAGGAGCCGGGAACTTTGTCCTCACCAACTCCAACGGTGATGCGGTACATGTGACATTCGGCGGCAACAACTACAACGGGGCATGGAACACCGGCCTGATCAGCGGAAGTGGCTCGTTGACCAAGACGGGCAGCGGACAGATAGTCTTGGGCGCGGCAAACACCTTCAGCGGAGGATTCACACTCGGCGGTACCGGCACAGCAATTCCGCAGGTGAGTTCGACCGGGACCTCCGGTCCGTTCGGAACCGGCACGCTTACATTGAATGGCGCCCCGATCCGCGCAACATCCACCAGTAACATAACGCTCAGCAACGCAGTTATATTCGCGGCCGATACAACGGTAGTCTCCAATAATCTTTCCATGAATCTTGAGTTTGCCGGACCGATCACACTGACCAACGGAACGCGCACGCTAACCCAGAATGCGCCCAGTCTGGCGATATTCTCCGGGATTGTCGGTGACAACGGAGCCGGGTACGGTCTCGTAAAGAACGGCAGTTTCGAGCTGGTTCTTACTGCGACCAATACCTACGCCGGAAACACAACAATCAACAGGGGAACAATCAGGATCGGCATAGCGAATTCGCTACCGGTCACCACGATACTCGGCCTCGGTAATGCCGGTAATACCGGCAGTGCCGTATTTGAACTCGACGGTTACGATCAGACTGTTGCAGGCCTCAGCAATCTCGGGACGACAATGACGATGGTTATAACCAACACCTCGGCCTCGTTCTCCACGATGACTATAAACAATGCCCTGCCGTGGTCATACGGCGGCCTGATCACAACCAACATCAACCTGGTCAAGACAGGCGCAGGCGTGCTCACGCTGGCAAGCGGAACGGGTACCGATGTGTCGACGAACACGTACATCGGCACGACAATGGTTACCAACGGAACACTGTGCATCAGCTCGAACGCGGTGATACCGCTCAGCACCAACATTGTCGTGTATACCAATGCCCAGCTGACCATAGAGAGTACCAACAACGTGCTCGGCGACAGCGTGCCGGTCCAGTTGTACTCAGGCTCAAAGATGTACCTGACCAACGGCGCCGTGGAAACCGTCGGAGCCCTGCTCATCGACGGACTACCGGTCCCGACAGGAACATGGGGTACGGTCAACTGCCAGTGGACCAACACCGACTTCTTCGCCGGAAGCGGCATGCTGATGGTGACCGGCGGTGTTCCTGTTTACACGATCATTTCGTCCGGCGGTGCAGGCGGAACAGTCGCACCCGCTGGAACTGTGCCGGTAGTACAGGGTTCCAACCAGAATTTCACGGTTACGGCAAATGCCAACTGCCATATTGTTGATGTCCTCGTCGACGGATCGTCCGCGGGTACACCCACCCTCGTCACATTCACGAATGTGACGGCAGACCACACTATTGCGGCCACGTTCGCATTTGACACATACACCCTGACCGTCAGCACGGAACACGGCACCGCCGTTCCGGCCGGCACAACAACGAACAACTGGGGCAGCAATATTGACGCTACCGTTACGACGCCCGTGTTGGACGGCACGGCTACACAATATGTCTGCACCGGCTGGACCGGCACCGGCAGTGCGACAAACGGGTCAGGAACAAATACGACAATCGTACTCACCAGCAACTCGACACTGACATGGCTCTGGAGCACCAACTATATGCTGACGATTGACACGACCAACTGCAGCGTAAATGTGACAAATGGTTTCGTGGCTTCCGGTTCGAACATCACGGTTACCGTGACACCCAACGCCAATTATCATTTTGTGGCCTGGACAGGAGCAACCAACGACAGTACAACCAACGGCTTTGACATAACCCTGCCTATGACCAACGCGCGGGCCATAGCCGCAATATGCGAGATTGACATGCTCACCATTACGGCCTCATCCGGCGGGAACGGAACGATAACACCGTCCGGTGCAGTGCAGGTTCCATACGGCGGTTCAACAAGCTTCGTAATGGCGGCCGACGTGAATTACCATGTTTCAGATGTGGTTGTGGACAGCGTTTCGGTCGGGCCCTCCAACACGTACGCGTTCTCCAACGTGATGAATGCGCATACGATAACGGCAAACTTTGCGATCGACACGTTCACGCTGAACGTCGCAAGCGCACATGGCGCGACCCTGCCGGCCGGCACTACGACCAACAATTGGGGTTCAGTGATAGACGCATGCGTTGAAACACCCGTTTTCAACGGCACCCTTACACAGTATGTGGCCACGGGCTGGACCGGTACCGGCAGCGTGACGGCCGGAAGCGGAACAAACACGACGTTCACCATTACAAACAACTCGACGCTGACGTGGCTCTGGACCACCAACTATATGCTGACAATCGGCACTACTAACTGCAGCGTAAACGTGACCAACGGCCTGTATGGGACTAATGTTGTCGTCACGGCAACGCCCAGCAACGGGCATCACTTCGTGACCTGGACAGGCGACACGAACGGCTGCACGATAACCAGCAATCAGATAACTGTTGTCATGGATTCCGCACGGCTGATCACCGGCGTCTGCGAGATTGACATGTTCAATATTACCGCGGCGGCGGGACCGAACGGATCGATCACGCCGAGCGGCGTGGTGGCTGTGGCATACGGAAGCAACCAGACGTTTGTGATAACGCCGACCAACTTCTACCATGTGAACAATGTCGTGGTCGACAGCGTTTCTGTTGGCCCGTCCAACTCCTACCTGTTTGCGAATGTGACCAGCAATCATTCCATCTCGGCCACATTTGCAATGAATTACACAGTAAGCGCGCATCCGACACCTGAGTACTGGTTGAACCAGTACTACGGGGCGGTTGACTACGCTGCCTATGCCGAAATGGATACTGACACTGACGGATTCTTCTCATGGCAGGAGTACATATGTGGTACAGACCCGACAAATAATACTTCATCATTCAAGTTCATCCAGATGACCAGGCTCGGCGCAACCAATCGCATCATGTGGCTCGGTGGTAATACCAACCTGCCGCCGTTCGAGGTGCGCAGGTCTACAAACCTGAATGATGTTGCCGAATGGATACCGATTACTAACATAACGCGATCGGCAGACGGCACGAATTACTTCTATGATCCCAATCCCGTGCTGACGAATCTGCCCACCTTCTACAGGATTGTGGCTACAAACAGCCCGTAAAGGGTCCTGAAAAGTCGACGGCCGGCGGCTGACACTGCCGCTGGCCGTTTCTTTTCCCCGCAATAATATTGCCACCTCTGCGGGAGATTCAGAAATAAATTACTGGACCAGGATGGCTTCCCTGTTGAAGCGGTCTGCGAGCGCCTGGAGTTCCATTGCCCTTTTACCCGCTGATACGGCTTCATCATCTTTGCCTGAATTCTTCAACGCTTCCCCTATCCTTCCATGGACCTGCGCATAGAGACCTGCCAGCAGGGCATCCTCCCGGGTTCTCAGGGGCCTGGCAGCAGCCATTTCCTTCACCACCATGGGCTCGTACGCCAATGATGACCTCATGATGGCGGCGGCCAGATCCCAACGGCCGGACCGGATTGCCTCCAGGGCGCCTGGAGAATAGTATGCCTGGTATGCAGCCGAGTAATCGGCACACCTTATCAGAGGCCTGGATGGCGGCAAAGGTCTCATGGTCCATAAAGATAGGAGCGCAATTGCCGCCGCCATGGCAATCACACGCGGTGTCCGTCTTTCCATAAATGAACTTAAAATCACCGCGAGAGCCCATGCGGCAAATGGAATCATCAGCACCTGGAAGGGAATCCTGTATCTAGAAAGCACCAGGCCCGCCATCAGTAATACAATCTGCCAGAGGCCGACGAGGTAAAGAGGCCACCTGTCAAGTATTTTTCCCGCTGCCAGTATAATCCCCAGAATGGCAAGGGGAGACAGCAGGAAGAAAGTAACCGGCAAACAGGCCAGGATGGGCACGTGAAGTCTGTAGTAATAGAAATTCTCGTTGTTCGGCTGTTCATACCAGTGCCACAATGCCCGCCACTTCTGCCACATGACGGAAATAAAGCTGCCGAATGAATGGTGGGTTTTCAACGTCTGTACCAGCACGGGTATTGTCCGGCAGCCGGTCTCGCTTATTATCCTGTTGGAATGCCGGCTCAAGGTAAAGCCGTGACCGGGCATGGAATCTTCTGCATTGGCGTTGATAAAGGTTGCCGTCATGGAAAAAGGCGTGGCTATGACCAGGGGATTGACTCCGACCGCAATGTTGCGGACCGCGAGAGGAAACAGGCTGAATGCAAGTCCAGCCGCAAAAACCAGGACCGAGACAAATGCGCGCCCGGCTACCTGCCTGTTTACAAAAAAGACGAGGCCTGCGAGGACAAGAACCAGCGGAAGAAAAATACTTTTCAGCAAAAGACACATCCCCGCGAATACTCCCGCAACCAGGTACCATGCAGTTTTGCGGGGAGTACGACAGGCAACGAACATCCAGGTTAGAGCCACCGTACAGAACGTTATCAGCGAGTCCCTCAGCAGTATCCCCTCGTAAAACAGAAACGGGCCGTGAAAAACGGATAAAAACGCGGCAAAGACCGCAGTGAGATCGTTGAATAACCGCATCGAAACACGATAGATCAGGAGCATTGTCAATATTCCTGCAACACTCTGCAGAATAAACACGTAACGCTGGTCTGGACCGAAGAGCCTGTAAAGAAGTGCGACCATGTACGGATAGCCCGGCTCCTGGTGGAAACGCAGGCCTCCAGCCCACTCATCAAGCAGTTCACGTACGGCATCATGACCGCCACCCGAAGCTTCCGCCCTTTTGCCGTAATGTTCCTTCTGTTCAGGATGAAGCCGGAAATGTTCTTCGGCGGCCAGTATCAGCCATTCCGTGTACGAATGAAGGGGCCTTGAAGTCAGAATGTCGCCAGAGACTATTTTCCGGGCCCAGAGATCAAACAGAAACATATCCGACTGGTCCCAGCGGTGCTGCCATGCACATGGAGTGTTCCATATCTGGGACAGGAACAGTCCCCGGATAAAAATGGATGAAAAGAGTATGAGGCATACGACAAGTCTTCTGCGTTGCTTGAGCCATTGATCAAGCGAATCAACAGGAGA
>JAEAMF010002379.1_pt1 | contig 10871 bp, 9 predicted proteins | sample 8958721 | NCBI WGS metagenome assembly JAEAMF01 (sample SAMN16933255, study PRJNA681124) | bioreactor sludge metagenome | isolation source: anaerobic bioreactor treating anionic surfactant - SDBS | place: India: Bengaluru | collected 2019-02-28 | reverse complement strand
GGTGACATCGCGGCAACGGTTGATCCCCAGCTCCAAGCCAAGGCAATCTCAACGAACCTGTCGCTTGCTCCGGACCTGGCCGTGCCCGGCGAGCGCTTTTTGCTCCGCAGCGCACTGGTCAACCTGATCCAGAACGCCATCGACTTCACCCCGGTCGGGGGCAGCATCCGGGTTGCTGCGGTTGCGGAGATCGGAATGGCTGTGATCACGGTTCACGACAATGGCCCGGGCATTCCGGACTATGCGCTGGATCGTGTGTTCGAACGCTTCTACTCGCTGCCCCGTCCAGACACGGGAGCCAAGAGCACCGGCCTCGGTTTGGCCCTGGTGCGCGAGGCGGTGACGCTTCATGGTGGAAGCATCGATCTGGCCAACCACCCGAATGGTGGCACGCTGGCGACCCTCCGTTTGCCGCTGGCGCCCCCCGCTGGATGATCCAAGCCAAGCATCTGCTTCGGTAGAGCCGTTGACCGGCGGTCCGGCGGTTTCGGTCGGACTGCGCCCGGCCACTCCTGCCGTGCTGCTGCTTCACCGAAAATTCACCACAATCACCTGACCAGTTCAAACTTCGTTCACGCCGCGGCGGGATGCTCGAACCAGAAACGAATCCATCCGTTGGGAGGTCGCCATGAACATCCGCTCGCTGCTGGGGGTCCTGCTCCTCGTCAGTTGGGTGGTTGGCTCCGGCTCGGCTCAGGATGATCGAGATGCGAGCCAGAGTTTGTCCCCGTTTTTCTACGTCCAAAGCGACGATCCGTCCACCGACCGGCTACCGCTGAAGTCCACGGCGGTGGACGTGCACATCGCCGGCATCATCGCCGACGTCACCGTCACCCAGACCTACCGGAACGAAGGGACACGGGCGCTGGAGGCGATATATATATTTCCCGCCTCCACCCGCGCCGCGGTGTACGCCATGACCATGACCGTTGGTGAGCGCACGATTGTCGCCCGAATCCGGGAGAAGCAACAGGCCCGCCATGAGTACGAAGCGGCCAAACGCAGCGGCCGGAGCGCCTCGCTGCTGGAGCAACACCGCCCCAACGTCTTCCAGATGAATGTGGCCAACATCATGTCCGGGGACGAAATTCGGGTAGTTTTGGCCTATACGGAACTGCTCGTCCCCACAGAAGGGATCTACGAGTTTGTGTACCCGGTCGTGGTCGGACCGCGATACGTGGGCCAACCGTCATCCGACGCTCCGCCAGTCGAACACTGGACCGCCAACCCGTACTTGCGTTCAGGAGAGCCGTCATCCTACGCGTTCACCATGAAGGTGCAGGTGGACGCTGGTTTGCCCATCCAAGAGATCCGGTGTGCCAGCCACGAAGTCACCATCGACTACCTGGGGACCGATCATGCCTCCATCGATCTGGTCCCGCACGAGCGGACCGGCGGTAACCGGTCGTTCATCCTGCAATATCAGCTGGCCGGCGACACCATCCAGTCCGGATTACTGCTGGCCCGAGGACCGGCGGAGAATTTCTTTCTCCTGACGCTGCAGCCGCCCCGTCGGATCACTCCGGCGGTCATCACCCCGCGCGAGTACCTTTTTGTGCTGGACGTATCGGGATCCATGCACGGATTCCCGCTTGACACCGCCAAATCGCTGATGCGCCATTTGTTGGGTGGTTTGCGTTCATCGGATCGATTCAACGTCCTGTTGTTCGCCGGTGGCTCCCGACTCATGGCGGAGCGATCCGTCGCCGTCAATCCTGAAAACCTGGCCAGTGCCACCAGACTGATCGACGATCAGGCCGGCGGCGGCGGCACCGAGCTCGTGCCCGCATTGCGGCGGGCGCTGGAGCTGCCCGCTTACGAGGGTTGCTCACGCAGCATCGTCGTGATCACCGACGGCTACGTGAACGTCGAAAACGATGCGTTCCGCCTGATCCGAAACAATCTGCATCAGGCCAATGTGTTTGCGTTCGGCATCGGCAGCGAGATCAACCGCTGGCTCATCGAAAGCTTGGCCCGGGCGGGCCTGGGCGAGCCATTCGCAGTCACCCGACCGTCAGAGGCCGCCGCCGTCAGCGCCCGGTTCGGCGAATACGTTCGGTCGCCGGTATTGACCCGGGTGGAGCTTGAATTCGCGGGATTCGACGCCTATGACATGGAGCCCATTCGGGTGCCCGACCTCCTGGCGGAACGGCCCGTGACCGTGTTCGGCAAGTGGCGGGGCGACGCCGCCGGCGTGATCCGGATGACCGGCCTGGCCGCTGATCGTCCGTACGAATCGACGCTGGCGGTGGATCGCTTCAAGACCGATGCGTCGCTGCCCGCACTGCGCAATCTGTGGGCACGCCACCGGATCGCCCAACTCGGGGACGATTACACCCTGCAACCCACCGATTCGTTCCGGGAGGCGATCACCGATCTGGGTTTGCGGTATGCCCTGCTGACGCCGTTCACCTCTTTTGTGGCGGTTGATGAAGTCGTCCGAAGAAAAGACGGAGAGGTGCAGCAGGTTAAGCAGCCACTGCCCCTGCCCGAAGGCGTGGCAGATACGGCTGTCGGCGAATACGTGCCCACTACGCCCGAACCGGAGACCTGGTCGCTGATTCTTCTCGCGTTGGGCGCCGTGGGCTGGCTCATGCTGCGGCGATGGCTGTCATGAGAGCCGTCCTGGACCACCCCCTGGCCCTGCTCGTCGGTCTGACTGCCGCCACCTGGCCGGTGTGGCGGTGGTATGCGCTTCGGCTGGGGGACGGCTCCGACGAACAGTGGGGGGTACTGGCACTGGGTGCAGTGATCGCTCTGGCGCTGGGCCGGAGAATCGCAACCCGGTTGCCGGCCTCTCGGCTGCCGTTACTGACCGGGCTGTTGAGATTCTATGCCCTGTGCCTCTGTTGGGCGCCGCCTTTGGTGCGAGCGGTCCCGGCCATGCTGGCTCTGGGCGTCCTGGCCAGCGCGACATGTTTCGCCCGGCTGTTCCACCCGGGACTGGCTGGCTTGCTGCTCCTGGCCTTGCCGGTGGGTGCGTCCATGCAATACTGTTTGGGCTATCCGTTACGGCTGGCGGCTACCGCCATCGCCGCGCCATTGATACGGCTCGCAGGTTTTACCGTCGAAGCCCATGGCGTCACCCTGAACTGGATGGGGGAGACGGTGCTGCTGGACGCCCCGTGCAGTGGAGTGCAGATGCTCTGGACCGGCCTGTTCATGGCCTGCTTCCTGGCGGTCTGGCTGGGGTTCGGTTTCTGGCGAACCCTGGGCGCACTTGTCGGTGCCGCTGGCGCCGTGGTTCTGGCTAACGGGATCCGAATCGCCGTGTTGTTTTTCCGCGAGAGTGCCATCCTGCCGATGCCGGATTGGGCACATGAAGGCATCGGTTTGGGAGCATTCGCCGCCGCGGCTGGGGCGGTCCTGCTGTTGATGCACCTGCTGGATCGGAGGACGTCATGCTCCGCCGCGTGACCTTCTGGATCGCATGCGCCGCTGTCGCCGGACTTCCAGTCATGGCGCCGATGGGCAACCGGACTTTTCGCCACGCGGCGTTCCCGGGCTGGCCGGCAACCTTCGAGGGCCGCCCGCTGGTTCCAGCGCCACTGACCCAATTCGACCGCTCGGTTGCCGCCCGGTTCCCCGGCCAAATCGGCCGATTTCACCTCGACGGACGCGTGGTGCTGTTACGCTGGCTGGCCGAGCCATCGCGCGGACTGCATCCGGCAGCGGACTGTTTCCGCGGTTCGGGTTATCAGGTCCGTCCACTGTCTGTCTGGGCGGCACCCAGCGGCTCCCGGTGGGGGTGTTTGCAGGCGGAACGCGGCACCGAGCGGCTGCGGATCCGGGAACGGATCATCGACGCAGCCGGCGGATCGTGGACCGACGTTTCCAGCTGGTACTGGGCGGCTCTGCTGGGCCGCAGCCGGGGTCCCTGGTGGGCTGTGACAGTGGTCGAGCCGGCATGAGCCCGATCATTGAAACGTTTGGGTGCTCCGGCTCATGCCCGCGACCAGAAGTAATCAAACCCTTTTAAATGTTTTGGACGCCCCACTCTTCAACTCAATGCACCGGATGGACGAGCGGTCACCTTCCCGGTCTTCCCGTCCGGTCAACCATGGCGGAACGCGCTACGTTGAAGAGTCTGCCACTGACCCGGTTGCGTTTCCGCCGGCAAACGTGCTGAAATCGCGCCTGCCGGCGGGACGATGCAATGGGTGTTGCGGCTGTCGCGCATGCGGTTTTTTGAACTATGGGGTTCAGGTTTGAAGAATTTCTTTCAGGCAGGCCCGGATACCGCTGCTGGGGATCGGTAACCAGGCGGGCCGGTTGTTGATTTCATAGTCCAGCTCGTAGACCGCTTTTTCCAGCTTGAGCACGGCCAGAAATTCGGACAAGCCGGCGTTCTCAATCCAGCCCATTTCCGCAAAATAGGTTTCCCGGAAGATCTGTTCCACCGACCGATTCCATTCCGCCAGCCGGCATTCCAAGGCGTTAAAGGCTTCCCGCGGCAGCGGGTGCCGCTCCTTCCAGTCGTAGAGAGCCGCGCACATGGCGTAGTGGAACGAACGGAGCAAGCCGGCCACATCCTTGAGCGGGCTGTATTTGGCGACTCGTTGCGCCGCTGCTTTAAGGGGCTCGCCCTCGAAGTCCATGACGAAGCAATCGTCCCCCACCAGCAGGATTTGTCCCAGGTGAAAATCGCCATGGACCCGGCACTTGATCCATCCGTCAGGCCGGAGTCCGGTCAAACGGCTAAAGGCGGCCAGGATCTGACGGCGCATTTCCGGAAGCTCTTCGGGAACATCGCGCGTGGCCGGGTTTGACCCGGGCTCACGGGCTGCAAGCTTGTCAAGGACGGCGACCGCTCCGGCCGCCATTGCGCCGCTCCAATGGGCCAGATCCGCCGGTGTGATCGGCTCGGGTGCAAATGCCGCTCCCAGTCCCTCCGCAGACAGAGTGCGATGCATCATCGCCAGAACTTTCGCCAGACGACGCACCCGATCCAAATAGTTTAGGGCATCTTCGCGCGCCGGCTCCGTGCTGGTCTCCGGCCCGGTCTCCGCCAGCAGATGAAGCCAGTGGGATAAAAAGCTCAACGTGCCATGCCAGAGATCGCCCTGGTTCTCCACGTACCGCCGGGTGATGACCAGGGTGTATTCCCGGCCACCGGCGTCCCGGTAGCTGAGCGCCCCCTCCAAGGGCGCCAGATTCTGGAATGTACCGGCGGCGGCAAAGATACGGTTCATCTCCAGTTCCGGCGACTGACCGGCGGGCAATCGGCGGATGAATTTACAGACCACGTCGGCTTTGACCAGCATCAGCGAATTGGTTGAATTCTGCGCCAGCGGGTGAACCTGTCGCCAGAGCGACGAAGGAAATGATTCGAAGTGGAACGTGCCGCGCCCGCCCGCGAGGGTGCGCCCTTCACTCATGAGCCGGATCATCACCGCGTGCAACGCCGGTTCCTCCAGCGCCTCGCGCACCGTCCAGCCCGCTCCTACCGCAAACGACGGTCCGGGTCCCATCCCCCCGTCCGGTTCCAGACAGAGCGGGAGCTGATACAGCTCAGGGGAACCGTCGCCGGCGGCCACTTCCACTAGCGCGATTGACAGGCGGCGACTCCCTGGTGGCAACAACGAAGACAAGTCCAGGATGTCGACCAGCCGGATCGAACGCACTGCCGCTGCTTTGGCCTGAAACCAGCGGGCCGCACGGAACCATTCCGCCGGCAGCGCGGCCACGGCAACGGCCCAGGCAGGAGTCGGTTGGGTGGTTTTGTTCATGCCTTCGCCTCGCCCACCCATCGAGACTGTCGGGGCCTCAGTGTCGGTTTCCTGTCAAACGTTCCGGCGACGGCAACGATGAACGCGGCCTGCTGACCATGTCGAGCCGGACGGAGCCGGACGCTCCCCCCTCCCGCCAAGCTGGACCGCGGGCTTGCTGATAGCCGGATGCTCGGCTTGCCAGGATGAGCGATCTGCAGTGTCGGGCTGGCCATGTACATTTCCTCGCCGGCGTTGCGGTCACAGGCGAAGGCCTTGCGGCCGGCCGGAAAAACCAATATGATGCATTGTACTGTAAGATGCGCAATCCCCGAAAGGGCTTTGGAGCCGCGCCTTGTCACACCCGAATCGGATCGCCATCCTCACCAAGGAGTACCCGCCGCATGTATACGGCGGCGCCGGTGTTCACGTGGAGTACCTGAGCCGGGAACTGTCCCGCCTTGTCCCGGTGCTGGTCCGGAGTTTTGGCGACCAGACGGTGGACGACCCCAACCTCTCGGTTCGCGGATATGGGCCATGGGCCGAGGCCGGCCGGCACACCGACGCCCGATTCGAGGGCGCGCTGGACGCGCTGCACCGCAGTCTGTGTATGGCCAAGGACCGGTTGGACGCGAGTGTTGTCCACACCCACACCTGGTACACGGCCATGGCCGGCTTCTGGGCCAAGAAATTATGGGCCGTCCCCCATGTGCTGACAGTGCATTCCCTGGAACCGCTCCGTCCCTGGAAGGAGGAGCAACTGGGCGCCGGGTACCATCTCAGCTGCTGGATGGAGCGCACCGCCATGGCCTCGGCAGATGCCATCGTCGCAGTTTCGCGGGAGACACGCGCGGACGTGCTGCGCCATTTCCAGGTCCAGCCGAAACGTGTGCATGTCATCCACAACGGAATTGATCTGGACCAATACCGCCGCACGGCGGCGGTTGACGCCTTGAGCCGCTGGGGGGTAGATCCGGCCAAACCTTTCGTCCTGTTCGTCGGGCGGATCACCCGGCAGAAAGGTATTATCCATTTGGTCCGTGCCATCCCCCACATCGACCCCGGCCTTCAGGTGGTGCTCTGTGCCGGCGCACCCGACACCGACGACATCCGGCGCGAGATGACCGATGGTGTCACCCGCGCTGCCGCCGGCCGGCCTGGCGTGATCTGGATCCAGGAGATGCTGCCGCGCGATCAGGTCATCCAATTTTATTCCCGTGCGGCCGTCTTCTGCTGTCCGTCGGTTTACGAGCCCTTCGGCATCATCAACCTGGAGGCCATGGCCTGCGAGACACCGGTGGTGGCTTCAGCCGTCGGCGGCATCAAGGAAGTGGTCGTGCCCGAGAAAACCGGACTCCTGGTCCCGCTGGACCTTCGGGAAGGAACCTTCGAACCGGTCGATGCCGAAGCCTTCTCGCGCGATCTGGCCGCCGCCATCAACCGCGTGGCCGATGCGCCGGCGTTGGCCCGATCCATGGGCCTCGCCGGCCGGGGGCGCGTCGAAGCACATTTCTCCTGGACGGCCATCGCCCGGAAGACCCTTGCTCTTTACGAATCCCTGACATGAACGACGTGTCCGCACCTCGCGGGCAGACGGAGCAGACGGCCGGATTGACCCGCGCCGACGGAATTGCCAGAACAACAGTATCATTTTGCAGCCTAATCCCGCTTCCTCAGACCGGGCGGCAACGCTGCCAACGCTACGCTGTTGTGTGTCAATTTGACATACCCGAACCCGATCAGATATAATGAGTGGCGTTCCAAGAGGCAACGGCCATGCATTTCAACATCGGTGACAAGGTCATCTACCCGAACCATGGATTGGGTGTTGTGGAGACCATCACCCGGCAGAATGTCTTCGGACAGGAGATCCAGTTTTACCAGCTCCGGTTGCTCGAGAACAATTCCATGATCCTCGTGCCGGTGCAGAACGCCGAGACCATCGGCCTACGTGGCATCATCACCAAAAAGGATGCCCGCAACCTTCTTTTCCTTCTCCAGATGGCCAATCCCGAGGTGAAGCAACAGATCAAGGAGTGGAAGAGCCGTTTTCGCGAGAACACCGAGCGGATGAAAAGCGGCCGGATCACCGACGTCGTCGAAGTCGTCCGGATTCTGGCCAAAGTGAACAGCCGAAAAAGCCTGTCGTTCCGGGAAAAAAAGATGTACGACAAGGCTAAAAGGCTTCTGGTGTCGGAACTCGCCGCCGCCGAGAACATGCCGGAAGATGCCGTCGAACGGCAGATCGACCAGGCCCTGGTGGTGTCCCTGGGCACCAAGAACATCGGAAACGCTTAAACCGCAGCCGGCATGCATTACCTGTTTCTTGGCATCGGAATCTTCATCACAATCGGATTGTCGTTTTTTTTCTCTCTGTCCGAGACGGCGTTGCTTTCGCTCAACCGGTACCGCATCCGGTTTCTGGCAGACAACAAGACCCGGCGCGCGGAATTCCTTCTGACCATTCTGGACCATCCCGAAAAGGTGCTATCCCCCATCCTGCTGGGCAACACGCTGGTCAACACCGCCACGGCCGTGATGACATCCTATCTCATCGCCACCCTGACCACTCGGGAAATCCTACGCGTCCAAAATGAGATCGCCCAGGCCGCCGCCAGCATATTGATCTCCATCGTCATTCTCGTCTTCGGCGAAATCACGCCCAAAACCCTGGCCGCCCGGCAACCGGAGCGCTATGCCTTCCGAGTGATTCTGCCGATCCGTGGTGTCACCTGGTTGCTTTCTCCAATCGTCCGCTTATCGATGGCCGCCAGTCGCGTGTTGCTTCGCCTGTTCATCGATGTGCACGAGCAGTCGCCACTCCAGCGACTGTCCATTGATGAACTGAAAACGCTACTCACCCATTACAGCGACAATGACATCCCGCCCGAATCACTGGAGATGATCCACAAGCTGTTTGAATTCGCCAACATTCCGGTGCGCGAGGTCATGGTCCCGCGACCCAAGGTCGTTATGATCAGTGTCGCGGCCGGTCTCGACGAAATCCAAGCCGTCTTTCTACAGCATGATTTTTCCACAGTCCCGGTTTTTGACACCGTGCCGGAAAATATTGTGGGAGTTGTTCGGTTGCGGGACCTGTTCAGCCGGATGGCACAGGCCGGACCCGACGCCTCCAGTTTGACCCTGCGACAGCTGGTCAGCCCGGCCACCTTTGTCCCGGAAACAGCCCCCATCGACGACATTCTCAGGCAGTTCCGGAGCACCGGCGTCCAGTTCGCCGTGGTTGTAGACGAACTCGGCCAGTTCGAAGGCGTGGTGACCATGGATGATGTGCTCGAAGAGATCGTCGGTGAGATCCAGCGGATGAGCGATGCGGGTCATTTCCCCATCCACCGGCTGGGTCCCGGCCAGTATTCGCTCGAAGGCCTGTTGCCGATCCGGGAATTCAACCGGTATTTTCCCGAGCCGCTCCCGAGCGATGAAACCTACGCCACCCTGGCCGGCTTCCTGATGGATCAACTGGGCCGGGTGCCCGAGCTTCACCAGTCGCTGAGCTGGGGCAACTACCGATTCTCTGTGCAGGAAGTATCCAATCGGCAGGTTCGCCGAGTTCGCCTGACCATCCTCGAGCACCCCGCCGCGTCCACCACCGCGGACATCTGATCCGAGGCGGTTTCGAAAGCTACTGGAAAGTGACGGCTGGGGCGCGGCGCGACCGATCAGTGGTGCCGGTTGACCGGGGACTCCCCTAATCCCCCGGACGCTCCTGAGATCGCGGGCGGGCGCTCCGGCCCTCCTGGTGCCGCTCCATCATCCGTCGGCGCATCTCACCACGGAATTCTTCTTTCAACCGTTTCAATTCGATCCGCTGCTCCGGGGTCAGCCGGTCCCGAATGTCCAACTGCATCAGGATGGTGTTTCGCACCATTTCCGCGCGCGCCTGGGCAATCCCATCCACCAGCTGGAGCGTCTGCTCCCGGTTCACGTCCACCTGATCGGAGACCTGTTGAAAATCGAGCAGTAGCTTCTCCAGACGGGCTTTGCCATCCACCAATTTTTTGCGGTGTTCCACGAACACGGTGTCGATCTGCTCGATCTGCGCCGGGGTGAGCTTCAGTTCGGCAACCACCCGGTCATGCTTCCACCATTTGCCGGGCAGATCCAGCAGATCCAGCCGTTTCATGTCAGGATCCTGAGCCGCCAAGGGCAGGCATAAAGCCGCCCAAAAGACCGCCAGCATCATACCGGCCGGAAGGCAGCGGGGATGTATCGTCATGGTTACCTCCGAATGTTCACGCTTTGAATGAGCCGATTGCGGAACCCGACAACAGCGCTTTGTCCGGTGCTTCACCCGACGGCTCCTGACCGTCCGCTGGATCCGCGGCTTCGGGCTCGGAGGAACGGGTTTCATTGGTCATATTCCATTCCTCGTAAACGTCCATCAAGCGGCTTTCGTCAAAATCCATCAACTGGTCCACCTCCAGCAAGAGCTGCTGGTCGCGCTGGTCGTTGGCCGAAAACTCCACCGGCGCCGGGGAGGGGCCCGCCGGCAGCAGGAGCAACAGGCTAAACGCGATCAGCAGTGCTGCCGCCCCCGACCACGCCACGATTCGGACCGACGGCGGCAGGAAAGCAAGCCGCAGCAACCGCAGGGGTTGTCGGGCTTCCGCAGCTTCGATCTTGCGCCAGACCGCCTGGTTGAATCCGGGCGACGGGTCGAGTCCGGGGTGGGCGGACAAGGCGGACCAGGTTTTGTCCACCCCCTCGAGCAGCTCTCGGCATTCGGCACAACTCGCCAGGTGACGGGCAACCTCCGGGTTCCGGGCCGGGTCATTCTCGTCATCGAGATCGAGGATGTGATCGCGCACGTCTTCACACTCCATAATGCACCTGCCTAATCTGTGGCCGTGGGATCCAGCCGGCTTTCTGCTCGGAGCAGCGTCTCCCGCAGCCTGAGTTTGCCCCGGTGGATATGCGTCTTGATGGCCGCCACACTGCACTTCATGATGTCGGCGATCTCTTGATATGAGCAGCCCTCATACTTTCGCAGCGTCAGCGCGACCTTCTCCTTGTCCGGCAACGCCACCAGGGCCTGTTGCACCAGCAGTCCCAATTCCTTCCGTTCCAGCGACTCATGAGCGCCGTCATTCTCGCCGGCAGTGAGGAGGTCCAGGAAGCGCTCCCGTGTTTCCGTCGCCAGCT
>JAEAMF010002378.1_pt1 | contig 10876 bp, 8 predicted proteins | sample 8958721 | NCBI WGS metagenome assembly JAEAMF01 (sample SAMN16933255, study PRJNA681124) | bioreactor sludge metagenome | isolation source: anaerobic bioreactor treating anionic surfactant - SDBS | place: India: Bengaluru | collected 2019-02-28 | reverse complement strand
ATGTTTTCTCTATTGAGAACAAAGTCTGTATTCATGTAATGTACCGATATGTTTACATCGACATTGTTCTCATCAAAATACTGTTTAACCCCCTGGGTCAATTCATCCTGCCATACAGGCCCCTCTTTGTATGAGTGAATAAGTAATATATTATAGGAATCTTTGTGTTTTTTAGCATCTGCACACGATATACCAAGAATGCATAGAACAACAAACAGGATTGTTGCTACAAGAGACTTCAGATTATGTTCTATTATACGTTTACTCATTTTCATACGAAGCTTCAATTACACTTGAATAGGGTAGGACCACCGTAAATTTTGATCCTTCACCATGAACCGATTGAACAGAAATTTCACCACCCATGCGTTCAACAATCACTTTACAAATAGAAAGGCCTAATCCTCCTCCCTGACTAAAGTTATCTGTCTTATAAAAACGTTCGAAGATCTTTTTTTGTTCTTTAAGAGAAATACCCAATCCTGAATCTTCGACATAGAAAATCAGGTTCTTATTCTGATTGACAGAACAACCAACTTCAATAAAGCCATCATGTGTAAATTTAAATGAGTTATTAATGAGATTACGGATCAATTGTCTTAATCTCAATGAGTCGGCATTAATAAATACAGGTTCCTTTGGTAAATTCTTTTTAAGTGCGACGTATGGACTTAGGATTGTTTTTTCGGAGGCCAGCGTCTCTTCTATGATTAATGTTAGGTTGCATACTTCAGGATTAAATGGCAGGCCACTCTCAATCCTTGACAAGTCTAGTATGTCATTTATTAGTGTAAGCAGTATTTCGCACTTTTCATTAATTGTAGTTACAAAGATACTTTTCTCTTCGGCTGAGAAATTATCATCGGATGTAAGTAGATTCGAGAATCCTACAATTGCATTTAATGGAGTACGTATCTCGTGACTCATATTAGAAAGGAAGATACTTTTAAGCTTATCAGATTCTTCCGCTTTGTCCTTTGCAATCCGCAGGTTTTCTTCTGTCTCTTTGAATGTTTGAATACTCATGCACAGTCCAAACAGCGTGAATGAGGTAGAAAGGGCAGGATTATTGATGTAAGTTACATTGAAAGTCCACCATTCATATTTATTATTAATGTATATACGTATTTGGATGGTCAGTTTGTCACTCTTTCGGTCCAGAATATGTTTGATCTGTTTATTCCAATTCCCGTAGTCTTCCGGATGAATCATTCCTTCAAAAACATCCGAATGGATGGTATGTTTGCCGTTGTCATACACTCCGGTCTCTCTGAAGAAGACCTCTTCAAATACAAAAACATCTTTTTTTCCGTTGTAACGCCACGCATATACATGTGCATCCCCCATGGCCAGCGTATGAAGCTCTTTTTTTATGAATTCGTCTGTTATATCTTTAAAAGAGATAATCCAGCCCGTATAATTATCCATTGTTAGTAATGAACTGACAGTTCCCTCAATTAAAAGAGACTGATTTTCTGATGTAACAATTGTAGCTCCTTTTTCAAGTTGGTATGAAAGGTAGTTTTTGTCTAATGAGTTGAAAATATCTGTAAGATAGTTTTCATTGCCTCTCAATGTTATATTGAATACAGAGAAAATATCGGCGCCAATATATTCGTGTATATCTTTTTTTAAACCGAGACTATCCAGCGCAGCCTGATTCATCGCAAATATTTGCTTGTTATTGTCAATTGAAATTACCGACTCACGAATTGATTTCATGGTAACCTCCAACTCTTCACGTTTATTTAGTAATAGGTTTTGAGCTAGTTTCTTATCTTTTTTCTCTTTATTTAAAATATATATCAAAGATACAGTAACGAAAACGATAAACAAACCTGAAAAAACTAGTACATAAATAATAAGATTACTATATCTGATAGCCATCGGCATATTGAGAATAATGCTGTTAGCCGGCAGCTTATCAATTGGGATATTCCATCGTTGCAATTGTTGCCAATTAAATATGGGTTTAAGCTCTATTGCTTTAACAGGTATTGAAGCAACTGGAGTGCCAGTTAAAATTTTGGCAGCCATAATTCCGGCTTCATATCCAGCCTCATAATTTTCGACCATATAACCTCCAATCCGTCCATCTCCAAACCCCTCATTGTTTACCATAAGAAAAGGGGCAGTTCCCATGTGAGGCAAGTCCGAGTAAAAATCGGACCATTTAGCCATAATGCAAAAACTGTGAGGCTGATAGGTCATGCTTTCCATTAATTGGCGCCCGTTTATTTTATTAATATTCTTAATAAATATATAAATCGAGTCGTTCGATTCCAGCTCCAATGGTTCCCAGCCGTCCTGATGTAAACTATCCTCTTTAATAACTGTATTTGGTATGGTTATTAAGTGAGTCTTTGCGTCATTTATAGCTGCTCTGCCTGCATAAGAATCTTCTGCGATTATTTGAATGCTGTTTATTTTACCAAAAAGTTGAACTGCAAGTCTGTAGGTTTGCCTAAAATTGGGCTCATTTGTAATTCCTGTAATATTTCCGTGATTATGTTTTTCAATTAATTCAGATATAACATAGTCAATTCCCGCAAAAATAACAGGTTTAGAATGTGTGAGCGGATGCTCGGTGGCAAAGAAAGACGAAAAACAGTCGTCGTCAGCCACAATAATCAAATCCAATGGTTTTGACCTATAGCTGTCCAGTAACTTGTTTATCTCATTTTGTTTGGCCTCTTCGGTCCTTAACTCTGAGGAAAGATAGTATTCATTAATTTGGGTATCTAAATTCTTATCATCAAAGGCTTCTTTAATACCCTTGTTTAGATCCTCTACCCAACTATCGTTTTTATTGAAAGAATGAATTACCAATACATTGTGGGGCTTTTTGTTTTGCACAGAATTACATGCATAAAGTGATACTATCACTATGCACAAAACGGTTAGCCAAAGGAATAAACTATATTTAATATTCACATTAGTAGTTCATCAATTATAAACAGCAACAATTAGCTGCAAAAGCATTTTTGAGCTTTCGGTTTATGCAAATATAGAAGAATTATTTGAATTTAAAAGGTTTTTTTAAGGGTTTTCTAATATCGCTAATTGCTGACGATTAGGTAAAAAAGGAATCATTCCTTTGGAATATTCAATCTGTTGATTTCCAATAGAATCCGTATAGATGATGAAATACTCGATCCCTTTAGTCTTTGTGACCAGCTTTCGCATAGCCTTTGTTCCCATGGCCATGAAGGAAGTTGCATATGCATCGGCCGTCATACAATCGTCGGCCACAACTGTTGCACTTAATATATCTTGTTGTGCGGGGTATCCGGTTCTGGGATCTATCGTATGCGCGTATTTTTTTCCATCTTTTACGTAATAATTACGATAATTCCCCGACGTAGCCACCCCTCCTTTTTTACATAATTGAACCACCTCTTCAACTTCATTCTTCATTCCGGTGGTTTCGTCTTCGGGCTTATTAATTCCGATTCGCCAACAATCGCCCTGGGCATTTACCCCCTTCATGGTTACTTCACCACCAATCTCCACCATGTAATTCTCAACACCTTCTTTCTCAAGTAATCGGGCAATAACATCACAAGCATATCCTTTGGCAATGGCTGAACAGTTTATTATTACTCTTGGATCATCTTTAACTATCCTTGATCCTTCCAAATGAATCTTTTGGTAGCCTACAAAAGATTTGATGCTATCAATCATTTGAGGCGTTACACTATCCATTTTGTTAAAACCGAATCCCCACAGGTTGACCATCGGCGCACAAGTGATATCAAAGACTCCGTCTGTAGCTGCTGATACTTCCAAAGACTTGGTAAACACCTCCTTAAACCAGGGATCTACTTCAACAGGTTCGTTATTGTTTACCTTCGATATAATCGAGTTGGGATTGAACGGATTAAGAGAAAGATTGAACTGTTGAAGTTCGGCATCGATCTTTTCTGTCAGGAGCTCATGGGATTCATATTTGATATGATACAATGTATGAAATACTGTACCACTGTCTTCAAAATACTCTTTTTTATTGAAGCAGCCTGTTAGGATAAAGACTATCCCCACAGCTGCAGTAAATGCAACAAGCTTAGTCATACGAATCTTTCTATTTTTTGCAAAGGTATGAAATATTATGGTTTGACTATTAAAATTCTCATCATACAAAAAAGCTTAGCAACAATGCAATTCCAAATCCACCCAATGCAATAATTGTTTCCATTACGGTCCACGACCTTAATGTCTGCATTTCTGTTAACCCCAGGTATTTGCCCACTAACCAGAATCCGCTGTCGTTTACATGGGATAAAATGGTAGCACCCGAAGCAATTGAAAGTACGATCAATGCCAGGTGAATTTCGGAAAGGGTATAGGCTTCCAGTATAGGTCCGATTATTCCGGCGGCAGTAATCATGGACACTGTGGCCGAGCCCAATGTTATACGAACCGCTGCAGCAATAATAAAAGCAAGAACTATGGGAGGAAGCTTCGTGGCAGAGATGCCTTCGGCCAGAACATTACCCACACCGCTTTGGATAAGCATCTCTTTAAATGCACCGCCCGAACCTATGATTAAAATAATCATACCTGCCGGCGCCAGCGCTTTGGCGCTTACATCCAGTAATTGTTTTCGGGTAAATCCCCTGCGTGTACCCAGAAAATAGGCCGCCATAAGAGTTGCGATGATCAAAGCTGTGAACGGGTGGCCAACAAATACAGATATATCATACACTATACCTTCTTGCATGTAGCCGAGCTTTATCAGAAGTTCTATAACAGACTTTACCACCATAAGCAATAAGGGCATTCCTATAATTGTTGCAACAGCCGTGAAAGAAGGAAGCGAACATTCCGACTGTTCTGTACCATTGTTCAGTTCTTCCATCATGTGCTTCGGGGGAGCCACATCGATTTTTTTAGAAATGTAAGATCCAAATACCGGACCGGCAAGAATAGCTACCGGCAGACCGATAAGAGATCCGATGAGAATGACCCAGCCTAAGTCGGCACCCAACATATCCGCCACAGCCACAGGTCCGGGAGTAGGAGGTACAAATGTATGAGTTACGGCCAGTCCTGCCAATAAAGGTATTGCATAGAACAAAGTAGAACGCTTCGTGTCTTTAGCCAAGGCATACACAACCGGCACCAGAATTATAAAACCTACATCGAAGTAAACAGGTATGGCAATCAGAAAACCGGCCATAACCAGACTCCAATGTGCCTTGTCTTTGCCAAAACGCCGAATAAGATTCCTTGCAATGGCTTCTGTACCACCCGATGCTTCCAGTATCTGTCCGAATATTCCTCCTATGCCTACCACGGTGGCTACAAACCCCAATGTGCCACCCAATCCGTTTTGTATAGCCGTGTTAACCTTGCTTAAAGGCATTCCCGAAGTTACACCTAAAAACATGGCCGTAATAAGCAGCGACAGAAAGGGATGTAACTTTACCCTAAGTACGAGATAAAGTAACAAACCAATGGATAAGAATGTGACAAGTAGTAAATGGGATGCTTCACTCATTGCTGTTGTCCTCCATATATGCACCCTTCATCGGAGAAACACTGTTGCGTGTATATATCTGCAATATACCCTGATTATGCTTTGAAACAGGCGATTTCCATTTTCTTCTTCTTTCGGTAAGAACCATTTCAATCGTATCTGGCGAAAGCAGCTCGCCATTAATCCCGATAATATCCAGTCTGCGCTCTGGAATATCTATACCGATTATGTCGCCCTCTTCAACAAGGGCAATAGGTCCCCCGTCAATGGCTTCCGGCGAAACATGCCCAATAGCCGGACCTCTTGTCGCACCCGAGAACCGACCGTCGGTGATAAGTGCCACACTATCGATAAGTGATGCGTCGGATGCAATGGCTTCTGTTGTATAGAACATTTCAGGCATACCGCTTCCTTTGGGACCTTCATAACGAATAAACACAGCGTCACCCGGATGAATCTGCTTGTCGATTACTGCTTTCATAGCATCTTCTTCGCAGTTAAACACCCTTGCTTTTAAAGAAACCTTTAACAATTTGGGCGAGATGGCCGAGTGTTTAACAACAGCTCCTTCGGGGGCAAGATTTCCTTTCAGTATGGCAATCGCACCCTCGCGCCTTATGGGTTCGCTGGCCGGCTTTATAATATCGTGTACTTTTACTCCCAGACCCGATAAGTGCTTTCTACAACCTTCGTAGAAGCCTCTCAATCGCATGTTCTCCAGATTTTCACCCACCGTTTTTCCTGTAACAGTAAGAATATTAAGGTGTAGAAAATCCTTTATTTCTTCCATGATGGCCGGTACACCGCCTGCATACCAGAAATATTCGCCCGGCCAATATCCACTGGGACGAATATTAAGCAAATAGGGAATTTTGCGATGTATTTTATCGAACAGGGCAGGGGATAGCTCGATTCCCAGTTCATGTGCAATTGCAGGAAGATGAAGCAGGCTATTGCTTGATCCGGCAATAGCGGCATGAACCATGATTGCATTCTCGAACGCCTCCATTGTCATGATGTCCGATGGCTTAAGCTGTTCTTTGGCAAGGCCCAGAGCTCTTTCGCCGGCTGCACGTGCAGCATCCTTCAGATAATGCGAGGAGGTTGGTATCAGAGCTGTGCCTGGTAGGGCCATACCTAATGCTTCCGCCATAATCTGCATGGTGGAGGCTGTACCCATAAAAGAACAGGCTCCGCAATTGGGACAGGCATCCCTTTTGTAACTCATAAATTGTTCGTCGGTAATCTCTTTACGTGCGTGCATCGCACTGTATTTGCCAATTTGCTCCAGCGTTAGCAACTTCGGACCTGCACTCATGATTCCTCCGGGCATTAACAATGCCGGCATATCCAAACGGGCTATGGCCATTAAATGTGCGGGGACCGACTTATCGCAGCTGGTAATAAAAACACCGGCATCAAAGGGCGTAGCTTTAACATGAATCTCAATCATCGCAGCCATGATGTCTCTCGAAACAAGAGAGTAGTTCATCCCATCGTGGCCCTGTGCTTCGCCGTCACAAATATCGGTTACGTAGTAGTTGGCAGGTTTGCCGCCACAGTCTTTAATCCCTTTTCCGGCTTCCTCTACCAATGCTTGCAGGTGGGCACTACCCGGGTGACTGTGTCCGTAACTGCTTTCTACAATAATCTGGGGTTTTTGGAGGTCTTCCACACTCCATCCGCTACCTAAACGCAGCGAATCAAGTTCGGGTGCAAGCTTTCTTAATTGTTGGCTTTTCATACATGTGTATTTTTACATTACTGTCAATATAACAAGCCTATTAAGGTTAAGTAATTTTAAGGCCTGTTAAGCAGTAGTTTGGTTTTATCAGATAATATGATCGGTCGCTAAGATACTGTTTTTTCTTAGAAAAAAAGATGTTCGGATAGAATTTTAAAACCGATAAGAATAAGAATGATCCCCCCGATTAATTCGAGTCGTAAATTAATGTTCCGGCCAAACCTGCCTCCAAAGTACACTCCAAATGCAGAAAAAGCGAAGGTTACCAATCCGATTGTTAAAGCCTGAATCATGATTCCGGTGCTGATAAGCGCCAAAGATATCCCTACGGCCAGTGCATCGATACTGGTTGCAATAGCTAAGCCGCATATTGTCTTATTGCAGAGTGGATTGCATTTGCAGTTTTCGTCTTCATCATTGGCCGATAGCTCTTCGTAAACCATTTTACCTCCTATATAAAGAAGCAGAAAAAAAGCAATCCAATGATCAAAACGACAGATGTAGTTCGAAAAACCTATTCCGGCGAAATAGCCAATCATAGTCATCCCAGCCTGAAACATGGCCATGATGGATGCGATGCGAAATATATGTCTTCTTTTGTATTCTTTAATTACTGAGCCTGTGGTGACGGATGCCGCCAAACTATCCATTGAAAGTCCTACCGACAATAAAATAATTTCTATAAAAAACATATCAGCAGTACTTTTCCCATTTAACGATTTCGCTCAATCCTTTTCTTTTTTTGGCTGTTTGTTCGAACATTAACGAATCTTCCGGGTAACCAATCGGAATAATGGCTATCGGCTCGGTTGTATCCGGTAAGCCAAATTGACGATGGCAGAGCTCGGCATTAAAGTTGCAAACCCAGCAGGTACCTAATCCTAATTCGGTTGCTGCAAGGCAAATATGTTCGGCCGCGATAGCTGCATCAACATCCAGAAAGTCTTTGCCATCGGAACCTCTTTTCCATGATTGGTCATGATGTCCGCAAACAATAATATAAAGGGGGGCCGATTTAAACCACTCACGCGAATAGCAATCGTGTAACTTTTGTTTTCCCTCTTCCTGCTGAACCACAACAAACGTCCAAGGCTGAAAATTTACAGCCGACGGGGAAAGTCTTGCCGCTTCGAGAATGTATTCAATCTTCTCAATCTCCACAGGTGTAGATGCAAACCTGCGTATGGAGCAACGTTTGGTAACTAATTCGAGAAAGTTCATATTTCGGCTTCAATTTTATATTGATTACGTTTTGAATCGCTGCGTGAGATTAATTCGCCAAGGAATCCGGCCAGAAACATTTGCGTACCCATAATCATTGCTGTTAGTGAGATATAGAAATAGGGCGAACTGGTAACAAGCGGACGTGGGTCGCCGGCATACAGGGAGGCCATCTTCATTCCCAATACAACTATCAATGCAATAAATCCAATAAAAAACATAACGCTTCCCCATAAACCGAAGAAGTGCATGGGCTTTCTGCCAAAACGGGAGGTAAACCAAAGTGTGATCAAGTCGAGGTAGCCATTTACAAAGCGGCTAAGACCAAACTTGGTGGTTCCGTATTTGCGGGCCTGATGTTTTACCACCTTTTCGCCGATTTTATTAAATCCGGCTATCTTGGCAAGATAGGGGATATAACGGTGCATGTCATTATAAACCTCGATATTCTTTATGACAATATTTTTATATGCCTTTAGTCCACAGTTAAAGTCGTGCAGTTTGATGCCCGAAAACTTGCGTGCCGTAGCATTGAAAAGCTTGGTAGGGATTGTTTTGGATATAGGGTCATATCTTTTCTTCTTCCATCCGGATACAAGATCGTAGCCATCTTCCATTATCATACGGTATAATTCCGGAATTTCATCCGGGCTATCCTGCAGATCGGCATCCATTGTAATGATTACATCTCCCTGAGCCCGTTCGAAACCGCAATGCAGACCCGGAGATTTACCGTAATTGCGTCTGAACTTAATTCCTTTGATGAAGGGCGACCGGGCCTTGAGACGCTCTATCACCTCCCATGAATTGTCCGTACTACCATCATTTACAAAAATTACTTCGTACGTGAAATTATTAGCTTTCATTACGCGCTCTATCCAGGCATAAAGCTCGGGTAGAGATTCGGCTTCATTGTACAACGGAATGACTAGTGATATGTCCATTATTCAATCGTATTATCAGTATTCTCTATATCCTCTTTATTTATTGCCCCGGCGGATTTATATCCGCGGCAAACAATCGCTGCAACAGGAATGGAAAAAATAATGCCATACATTACATTATTAAAGATTCCCTGAATTGTCATCCCAATGGAAGTAGGTGTTGCCATATCTTTCAGCGTTGATATCAGCTTGGCATCCACATTGGCCATTGTCATCATTTCGATGGTTTGTTTATAAGCGTTCGCTATATAGTCGGGCGGAGCAATGAATCTGTAGAAAATATAATGTACCAGAGAAACTACCAAAGCGGCAAAAAAGTAAATCAGAATTCCAAATTGCCAGGCATGGAAAAAGCTGATACGTCCACCGATATATTGTTTATATTTCTTTGTCAATATATAGGCCAGATAAGGAACGGTCATTGTCATCCCCCAATAAACTACATACAAAAAGGGTACTTGCAAGCCGAATATAAAGAACATATATTTAATAATCCAGTATATGCCTAATGACAATCCGTAGGTTGCAGCTGCCTTGAGTAGATAATTTTTGTTTTCAATCATGTTGTGACAGTTTACTTTTCAGCAAAAATAATTCTTTTGCCGCATATTTGCCGAATAATTGGAAATAAAAAAAGGAAGCTTTTAGTAAGCTTCCTTTTTTGAGCCTCTTGTCGGATTCGAACCAACGACCCCGAGATTACAAATCACGTGCTCTGGCCAACTGAGCTAAAGAGGCAGGTGGGTAAGCTTACTACATCGCGCCGCTACAACCAAGTACCCTTGCTGCGGTCAAGCCCTGGGGGATTCCGAGGGAGCATGCCGTGTAGGACTTACCCGGGTGCAAAAGTAGACATTTTTCTTTACCCTGCAAGGGGTTTCACAGTGTTTGCTGTTATTTTTTTAACTTAAAGAGGTTAACGTGCTGGTATGCTTGTGTTTCTGTAAGTGTTAAATAATGTTTAGCTGTTATTGTTTATAGTCTGATGTGAGCTCGCTGCGTAAAATCTATGGTTTTATAGTTTATTTGCCGGAGCATCCTTGAGTATATTTACGTCTGTGGTCTTATAAATAAACCTTTTCTATACCGAGATTAATTAATTTTAATACGAAGAACTAATCGTTGGACCCAGGTCCAACGATATCTCAACCTGGGTCCAACGATATCTTGACCTAGGTCCAACGAAAAAACAACCATGGTCCAACGATTAGCACTTCGTTATGCGCGTGGCAGATTACAACTGCTTTGTAATTAAAGTTAATAGGGAACCTGGTTAATGCTGGAATATTTTACACAGATGATATCCGGATAAGCGGGTGGGAGAGTCCGGAACCCTATAAAAACAACAGAGGCCGCAAAATTAAGCGGCCACCTATTTTATCTGTATCGATGCAAGATCAATAGAATAAAGTTACAGAAAGAATACTATCATCATTTATTGGCTGGACGGGGACCTTTACGGAAGTTCGAACGCCCTCCCTGTCTGTT
>JAEAMF010002355.1_pt1 | contig 10885 bp, 19 predicted proteins | sample 8958721 | NCBI WGS metagenome assembly JAEAMF01 (sample SAMN16933255, study PRJNA681124) | bioreactor sludge metagenome | isolation source: anaerobic bioreactor treating anionic surfactant - SDBS | place: India: Bengaluru | collected 2019-02-28 | reverse complement strand
GCCACCGCGCTGCTCGCTCACGATCTTGTGGCCGAACAGGCCGCAGGCCGTATGCTTGACCAGCGTTCCAACGAGGTCCAGCACGTAGGCCGCCCGCACCGGCACGAGCCGCACCGTCATGTACTGGCAGAGTGCCCCGAACATGCTCACCCGCGCGTAATCCGGGCATGCATGGTCGTAGATGTTCTGACTCAAGAATTCCACCCATGCCAGCCAGCCCTGCTTGGCAAACGCCAGCTCGAACCCTGTGCCGTACTCGTAGTTGTCAAAGTCGGGCAGCTGCAGCTTGTCCAGTACCGCGTGCGCCGCCATCCCGACCTTCGTCGGTTTCCGAATCCTGAACCGTTCCATCTCGCTCTCTGTGCCTCCTTCTGGATTTTGGCTCTCATTCAGGCCGGCCCGCTTTGCCGGCATCCCTACCTCTAGCCTGCCGTTTGGCAGGTTAGAGGTTAGGGGTTCGAGTGCTATGCAGGTACAAGGCCTTTCTCCTCAGTGAACGCGAATGTTGGTTCGTCTGCCATCCCGATCCCCAGGTAGTCGGCCATTGGCTTGATCGCGGCCAGCGATGTCCTGATCCCATCCGCGCGGACCGTCCAGACCTTGCACTCGGCACTGCCATTGGACAGCTTGCGCTCCTGCTTGCGCGCCTCGAAGTACTCGCGCTCGATCGCGTTCAGCGCGTTCATCAGCAGGCCGTGCACTTGCCACACGTCCACCTCAAACGGCTCGATAGTGCAGCCGTCGGCCACACAGTCCTCCAGGAACTCGTCCGGCCCATCGCTCACAAAGCTTGTGCGGTCGGGGTTCGTGACCTTGAACAACCGCATCGACATCTTGCTTTCGACCTCCATCTCAGATCCCTCCAACGGTGATCGCGTCTGAGCTAGGTGGCCACGCGCAATAGCCGTCCTCCTTGGCCTCGACCCGATAGCGGTTTCTCTCGAGCCACTTCCAGAGCCGCCACAGCGAGTAGGCCGAGGGCTGGTGGTGATGCCGGTACTCGCCAGCGTCGCCTGTCCGAACTTCCAGCGACACGTAGTTGCCGTATCTGCCGGCGTTGACCGTGATGAAACCGCACTCGCGCTTGCCGTTGACCAGCTTGGTGACCGTATACGTCGCCTTGACCTCGCGAGTGGGCATGCATGTCGAATCCCGGCAGGCCTTCAGGTCATCCACGATGCTCTGCAAGTACGCCTCGGCGCCGCCACGTGCGCAGGCGGCATCTAGCTGCATCTGCGCGATTGCCGCGTCCAGCGCCTCATCAGGACTCTCTGCCGCCACCACTACCAGCCGCTTGCCGTTCCGCGTTACCTCATAGTGTGTTTCCATCTCAGCCCTCCTTGGAGTGTGTTCTCTCATTCAGGCTGGCCCGTGTTGCCAGCGTCCCTAATGTGCCCGATGGCACGTTAGGGATTCGAGTGCTAGTCTTTGGCCCAACGGATCTCTACCCAGCGGCCCCACTCGTCCTGCAGCTTCTCGATGAACTTGAGCAGCTGCGCCTCGGTGCCGGTCTTGCGTTTCCACTCGTTTCCCGGCACCCGGTACGCGATCTCCTCGATCTTGGTGTCTGCCATTTTGCCCTCCTTAGGCTGGATCAACCCTTAGGATCTCATGCTCCAGGACTTGGACACTGTCGGTGTGGTGAGGAAGGGTAGGAGGATTGGCCTTGATGAACTCTTCCAGAGTGGTCCTGGCGCTTTCGGCCTGTTCCTTCGTCAAGTTGCACCTGTACAAACGAACAATGCCCCTGCCATCAACAGCGTAAACGTCGTACCTCTTGTCGCTCATTTCGACCTCCTGTGTGTTTGACCCGTCTCATCAGTGCCAGGTGGTCAATCCTGACAGACAGGGGCTAAGCCCCTGTTATCGACTCTTGCGCCTGTGCGGACGTCGCCATCTGTCAATGGCCCGGTTGCACAGAAAGCGGATGTGGTAGTCCTTGTAGCCAAGCTGGGCCAGTGCCTCAGCACCCTCCGCCGCTTGGTGTGCGGCCTTCCGCATCCCATCCTCATCGCCCCGGGCTGCGGCGTCGTGCAACTGCTCCACGCTTCTTTGATAGTCCCTCACGGCCTGGGCTTCCGCCATCTCACTTCACCAGCTGGCCGCGATACTTCAGGACCGCGGCGGCGTAATCGGTCAGCGTGTCCAGGCCCAGGTTCGGCAGCGTCACGAGAACCTCATGCTGGATGGTGGAGACCAGCCGCGACTCCAGCGGAGTGCCAAAGCTCGACTGCGTCTCGCCCTTTTCGCGGCTTGCCTTGTAGTCATCCACGGCACGCTGCACGTCCTCGATCAAGCGCTGTAGCCGCGGCACAATCGCCTCAGCTTGCTCGACAAGCATCTCCTCGTGCTGTTTCTCCAACAACTGGCAGAGTTCGGCTTTCTTCTTGGGATCCAAGTCGTCTGACATCGCGATCTCTCCTTGTGGTAGATTTGACCTGTCTCATCAGAGTGGGTAGGTCATTTCCCACTGTCCCAGGGGTCCAAGAGGTTGCCCCGGGGATTCGACTCCTATTCAGTTCTTTGCGCCGGTCTAGCTCCTGAACACTTCGTCAGGACTGATGAACGGCTCGATGGTCTCCATGACCGGGGCCATCATCTGCTTGGCGAGCTTGACCTCAAACTCGTTGCGTGGATCAGTCCCCGATTTGCTCATCTCGTACAGAGCGCCGATCAGGAACTTGATCGCGTTGGCCTGGATCGCGGGGTGGGTGGTGGCAAGGCACTTGCCCATCATCTGGCCGCGGACCAACGAACTCCCAAACTGGTTGCAGATGACATCGAGCACCTGAGCGATGGCCTCGCCCTCATGCCCAGTCTCGCGGATCAGCTTGCCAAAGTCGTGGGCGGTCAGCGTGGGCGTAGCGTCCACCGTGACATCCTCATGAATGGCCTTGACCTTGATCATTCCGTTTCCTCCTGCTCGTCTTCGTCCTCGCACTCGCCCTCGCTCTCGAGGTCCTCAATCCACTTGTCGAGGTTGTAGTCACAGGACAAGAAACCGTGGTCCTCCCCGGCCAGGATCTTGAGATGGTCCACGATGTACGCCTCGGCATGGCGGTCGCCGGTCTGCCGAACCACCGTGTCCAGGATCCCGAGCGCCTCATTGATCAGCTCCTGCGCGTTGCGGATGCCGTCTATCGCGTCTTGTCGTTCTTGCGGTGTCATTTCGTTTCCTCCGTGATCTCCAGGGTTATCCACCATGCACCGGCATCGTGTTCGATCCCGATGACCGATTCCACTGTGCCGTTGGGGTGTTCTTGTTCCGCGTGCCGTAGTGCCGCTACCAGCGCATAGCCCTTCTCTGAAGGGCCGGCCGGTTCCGCAAAGTTCACTTTCACCGTCACTCGCGTGATCTGCTTGACGTTGGTGATCCTGGTCGTGAGGTTGGTCATCTCTGCGCCTCCGCTTGCATTTGGGCAAGTACCTTGCCGCGCCCTTCGCACACGTCACAGTCGTGATAGTGAGGACCGCTGATCTCGCTCATGACCGCAAACCCGCCCTTGCCGCCGCAATTGGGGCACGGCACTTTGAGCATCTCCGCGTGGCGGTCCTCGATCCCGTGGTAGTCGCAGAACTCTGCGAGCAAGCCTTCGCAGGAGTAAGTCACATCGTCGGTGTAGTGGCCGTTCTGCAACCACTCCTTGATGTAGTCCCGGTAGTCGCGGTCCCAGGAGGCGTCCAGGTCAACTGTGTGGACCGTCCAGGCCTCGATGTAGACTGCGGCTGCGTTCTGCAGCTCGTCCAGGGTCAAGTTCGACCAACCGTGCTGTACCTTGCCGTCGCGCGTGAGGCTCGTCCAGGGTCAAGTTCGACCAACCGTGCTGTACCTTGCCGTCGCGCGTGAGCTTCATCGTTAGACCTCCTTGGGATTGATCAGATTCACCAGGCGCACGCCGTATGCGGTGGCGTACATCTTGGCAAGCTCCAGAGCGACCTCATACGCGGTGCGGTAGAATGAGGCCATGCCAAACGGGGTGTAGACGCAGACCGTGTACGTGTTCGTGACCAGGCCCTCAAACCTCAGCTCGACGCCCTTGATGCAAGTGAACTCGGGAAGTTCGACCGCGTTCTCTGGATACTTGGCCGCAGGAAAAGCGTTAGTGCTCATCGTTTGCTCCTTTCAGGTTTCTGAGCTTCCGCTCAGTCGAGAGAGGATCAATTTGGGCCGCTCTAATAGGCTCGGTCGCTGGCCGCTTAACTGTGTGGCTACCCGTGACGTGTTCGCGTGCTGGTGAGCGGCAGGCCCACCCCACGCGCCGTGACGTTGCCCGCTCGAATGATCGTGGCTGTAGACCACAGCGGAACAGCGACTACCGCTGACCGAATCAACTGATCCCCTCTCGACTAACCGCAAGCTCTTGGCTGTGCCGGACCATCACTGGTGTTGCATACGCAGTGACTCAGTGCTGATCCGGTTATGATCGAGTACTCGCTGGATGAATCCTTCCCTTTGTGTGCCAGCGCCTCTGTTCCTGCTGGTTCCTCTATGTCGCCCGCTCCATCCTTTTGGCTTGGCTCTGCACTTCGCTTCGCTTGCGCCTCAGCGGCCATCGGGCCTCAGTGGTTCTCAGTCCCGTTCCGTTGGCTGCGTCCACATCGGTTCATTTTTCCAAATTCCTCGATTTTGCTAGCCACTTTCCCTCTCTGGCGGTTCTCTGGGATCTGCCTTCGCTTTCGGCCTCCAAATCGGGTGGGGTCTGAGACCCTCTCTGGAGACCTCTCTGAGCCTTGGAGTGGCACTGATCTGACCGCTGTGGTGAGAGGTTATGTGGTGATGTTAATGTGCATGTTCTGTATGCATAGTAGCATATCGTATGCATTTTGTCAACAGAATTGGCCTTAGTAAGGCCTTGACTAACGAAAACTTTAACATTTCAATTCATTTTGGCATGGACACATAGAACGGCCCTGAGGAACAAAAAAGCGGGTGACCAGGTTGGTCACCCGCTACCACGAAACGGCTATTCTGCTCAAGGCACGTCAAGCCCTCCAACTGCCTTGCCGGCCCAGCGTCCTGGGAGTTACCGCGCTGCCGCGATGGCTCGCCGCGCCCGGTCGTTCCCGCACTTGAACTGCTGCCGCACCCACTTCGCGCTGGGCTCTGCTCCGTGCTCCGCCACGTAGCCCCGGACCACCTCGACCATCTCCGCCGTGACCGGGTCCGCGGGCCGGCCCACTCGCTCCGCCCCCTGGTCCAGATCCTGCGGCACAAGGCGGTCCTCTAGCGGGACCTCTGCCGCACGCGCTCTCGCGAACTTGGTGCTCATCATCTCACTGATGTCGCTGTCCGAGGCATACGCCGCCTGGAACCGCGACACCTGGCCAGCCCACACCAGGAGAAAGTCGCCCCGGCCCTGCAGGGACTCCGCGCCGGTCCCGGCGATGCCGGCGCAAGCCACAGCCACATCCGCGCTAGGCACCTTGCCCACGATCCGGGTGGGGAAGTTGGCCTTGGCCAGCGCGCCCATGATCTCCGCGCTGGGCTTTTGCGTGCAGGCGATCACGTGGATCCCGGCCTCGCGGCCGCGTTGGGTCAGCCGCGTCAGCGCCTCGCGGACCTCACTCGAGGCCATCACCAGGTCCGCGAGCTCGTCAATGAACAGCACCAGCCGCGGCTCGCACCTCTGTTCCTGGTCCCGCCGCAGCATCTGCTCCACCAGCCAGCGCATCCGGCCCAGCGCCCGGCCCGGCTCCGTCTCATAGAACACCGTATTGCCGGCACCCCTGATCTGGCCATACGCCCGTCCCTTCGGGTCGAGCAGGCCAAGTTGCACGCTGCGCCGGGCATTGTACCAGGCCAGGGATAGCGCCATGCTACGCGCCAGCACGGTCTTACCAGCCCCGGTGGTCCCGGCGATCAGCACGTGCGCCACATCGGGCGATGGCAGCGCCAGCATCAGCGGCTGGCCGTAGTCATCCAGGCCCAGCAGGGTGGCGCAGGCCCGCAGCGGGCCGCCGCTCAGGACGTTGACCTTCGGCAGCAGCTTGTACAGGTGCACCGTCTGCAGGTCCGACCGCGGGACTTCGATCACCACCGCGCCGTCGCGTTGGACCACCCGCACGTTCTCCACCCTGAGCGCCATGGCCAGCTCGCGTTCCACGGCCATCACCGCGGACACGCGAACGCCCATCTGCACGGACACCCTGTACGCCACGAACCGGGGCAGCACGTCCACGGACTGCACCATGGCCGCGATACCATAGGACCGCAACGTCCAGTCGATTTTGTCGGCCTGCAGCACCGCACTCTGCGCCACGCTCTCAGAAGCCATCGTTCACCCGGCCTGCCCTGGCTCAGTCATCTCCGACGATCCTGACCTTGCGGTCGCGCTGCATCTCCAGCCCAAAGTACGGCTGCGCCGCCTGCTGCACAGGCGTCCCGCCCTGGATCACCACCACCGGGGGAGCCGCGCTCGCGGTCATCCTGCGGTCGGCTTCTCCGTAGCGCGACTCGTCATCCCTCGTGCGCTGCGCCCTGGTCATGGCCACCACCAGCAGGATGCACATCGGCAGCATGGCCACTGACCCGACCACGACACCAATCATCACCTGGACCGCCGCCGGATCTGCCTGGTCAATGGCGAAATAAGCCAGCGCGACGGCAAACACCCCCAGCACAAAAGCCACGACGCCCTTCATACCGCCTCCTTGTTACTACCCCGTGTCCTTGGCGGGGTGACAGTAGAACCTCACGCCCTGTACTGCTCGTTACCGCCTCCGCGCAGCCGGTCCAGTAGCGCCTGCTCCAGCCACAGAGCCTGCTGCTCCAGAGAGGGCACTTCGCCGTTTCCAAGTCCACAGGCCAGGCAGATCTTTGTCTGGCTCCAGCCGCAGCGCCGCGCCACACTGACTGCTCTGGCCAGCCGCCATCGGCACTCCTGCTCCCACTCACCCGGAACCGCCATGGTCGCCTCCTCGTGTCGCCTTGCGCCCTCAGCCCAGGCCAACCGCCGCCTGCCCTCCTACTCCTGCTTTGGGTCGTCCTCAGCGCCAAGATGCGCCGCACATTTCAGCCTGTCATTGACGGCCTTCCTGCGCCGCCTGGCTATCACCACCAGGATCCAGAACATCGCTGCCGGCCCGAGCACAAAGACCACCAACAGCCCGCCAATCACCAACTGTTGCCAGCTCAACATCTACCCTCCTCAGTCTCGGAACGGAACACTCTCTCGTTCTTTTCCGAAGATCGGCCACCGAAGGGTGTCCGTTCCCTTCCTGTCCGCCAGGCGAGCCACTCAAGGCTCCCTTCCCTCAGCAGCCAGCTTGTCAATCCGGCGTTGCCTGTCGCGTTCCCTGCGTGCTGCGTTGCGGCACTCTCGGCCGCAGTAGCGTTGCGTCTTCCACGGAAAGACAAAAGTCCCACCGCACCCGCCGCAGGTCGTCACCTGCCCCAGGATCACCGTGCCCGGCGGGAGCCTGCAGGTCGCGTACACACCCGACGGCAGGACCGTGAGGTGTCGGGTGCCCACGTCCAGCTCAGCCACCGCGCGCTCAAACTCATCGGTGATCTTGACCTTCCCGGCCTCGATCTTGCTGATATAGGACGAGCTGTACCAGACACCATATCGGCCATGGCTGAGCGCTCGGCCCAACTGGGCCTGACTCATTCCTAGCCTCGCCCTGAGGGCCTTTAGGGCCTCAGGGGTCATATCACCTGAAACGGCCTTCATCGCAAATTCACATCCAATTCACATGGGTGCCCACGTATGAAACCGGGGGCAAAATCGCCATCCTCGCTCATCGCAAGTTCACGTTTTTACCTCAGCTCGACCGTCTCCACCCTGGCTGCCGATCCAGCCACATCGCCCCTAAGCGTGCCACTCACCGCAGCGCCTCGGCGATCTCGTCCGGCGTCGGGTACTCAATCCAGGACCCGAAATCGAACCCGCTCATGGCCCAGGCCCAGGTGACCAGCTCGGTGCAAACCATCGCCTGGGCCACTGTCACCGTGCCAGGCCGCCGCAATATCTTGCGCACGATGGCTGGCAGCTTCCAGAATGCATACCCCTCGCCAAGCTGCTCGATTGCCCTGTGCGCCGCGAGCACTCCGCTGGTCGCGTCCGCGCCATCCGGCCTGAACACATCGTACGGCCGCTGCCAGTGCCCCAGCACCCAGGCGCGGATGCTGCTGAACCCAGCCTCGACTGTGTATGTGGCCTGGTCGTAGGTCCAGATGAGGGCGGCGTGATCGTACACTGCCCAATGCTCCAGCAAGGGCTTGGCCCTGACCAGCACCACATCCCCATCGCGGTACTCTTTGCTGTCGGCGATCTGCATCTCACTCTCCTGGTACAGGATACGCCCCGTGCTCCTCCATCGGCCCGGTGACCAGCTCAAACCGGTACTCGCACGACCCCTGGGCCGGGGCCTCCATCACCATCCTCTTGCCGCACCCCAGGCCCAGCACATAGTCCTCCACCACCGCTGCCGTGCACTCGCACTTGCCGCAATCCGTGATCGTGAACTCCCACGTATAGTCCGCCTCAGTGCACTCCACGTCGAGCCTGGCCACCTGCTCGTGCACGCTGTCACACCCGCAGCCAACGCCAATCGCCACCAGCGCCGCCAGGACCAGCACCCGCGCCAGCCTGGTCATCCCTGTCTCCTCTTTGCCACCCACAGCAGGCCGAGATACAACAGCCTGGTGATCACCTGCGCCACGATCAGCGGCGGCAGGATCAGCGCCATCCAGTACAGATAAGCCGTCCAGGTCATGTCCTTTATCATCTCGCCTCTTGCCTCATCACTCCGCTTGGCGTGTTGTAACAGGATGCGCACCCCCCTGATCCACCTACTGCCAGTCGGTCGGGCCGTACCAGATCAGCCCCGGCTGCAAGTTCTGATTCAGGGTCAACAGCAGGTCCGTCGAATCGATCTTCCAGTCGCCGTTGACATCGGCCCCCGGCCAGCGCCACACCGGCTGGCCCAGGAACGTCAGCACGATCAGCCAGTCGGTCGAGTCAATGCGGTTGTCCTGCATCCACGGCTGATTGGTAGCAGTACCAGCACTCCCAACGTCGCCGCCGATCAGGGTGGTCACGCCCAGGTCCACCTCCGCGCCGGACTCTACCTGCACTTCCACCGCGGACGATAGGTAGCTGGTGTGGAACGCCTCAATGCGATGCTGGCCTGGAGCGCAGGCCACGCGGAACCGCCCCTGCGAGTCTGTCCAGACCGAGCGGCCACAGGCATTGACCAGGCTCGCGCCGTAGGACCGCGCCTGCAGCTTCACCTGCCCTATCACGTACCCAACTGGCTGCCACGCGATGGACGTAACCGCCATGCCCAATAGGGCGACCAACAGCGCCACAACAAGCACCATCCTCTTTGTCTTCATCTTTGTTACCTCCCTTCCTCCCACGCCTTGATCTTCACCACCCCGACCTCCAGGTCCCCGACCAGCTCCAGGAACGCCGCCTCGCTCAGGTCCAGCACTATCCCGTGCTTCTCGAACTCCTGCGGGTCCCCGCTGTCCGTCACCTCGACAGTGATACATCTCCTCGATTCCTGCAGGGTCCAGAGGTTGCGGTTGTCGTCACGGTCCGCGCATACCAGCAGGCGCTGGCCCCGCATGTCCTCGAAGCGGTCGCCGCTCACCGCCGCGGTCATCTCCCGCGCGGTATAGATCTCGCCATTGTTCATCCGCTGCCCGACATACGCCCCGCCATACCAGGTGGCCAGGCCCTCCAGCACCGGCTGCGCTTCGTAGTGGCTGACCACGACCCGCGTGATGACCTCATCCCCATCGCCCATGCAGTCCAGCCGGATGTCCGCCCCTCCGGTGAACCCGTTGGCCATCTCCGCGTCGTACAGCGTCCACACCACGTCTGTCCACCCGCCAACGGTACCCATCGCTGCCCAGTTGCCCTGGGCTCGCAGCGCCGTTCCCTTCGACACCACCCGCTGCTGCAATTGCCCGGAGTGGTCAAAGTACTGCAGCGCCAGCCGGTCCGATCCCTGGTTGACCAACGTGGCCGTGACCACCCACACCGTATTGCCACCACCAGCCACCGGGACCTGCTGGTAGGCATACCCATCCGCGATGTCCAGCAGCACGTACCTCTGCCCGTTCGCCTGGTCCGTGCGCACCATCGAGTTGGCCGCATACGGATGGTCCCGTGCTGGCTGTGGCAGGTAGCTCTGCACCTCGTCCAGATCCGCCGTCCTGTAGGTGTACGACCCGAGCGCCTGATCCCTGACCTCGTGCAGCCAGAACTCGAAAGGGCCGTACCAGGGGTCATACGCCTTGTGCGTCCCGGAGTTGGGCACGTCATACCGCGTGCAGTCCACCGCGTATGGAGCCGTGGCCACCGCGCACCAGCGCGACGGTTCCTGCCGCGTCTCCCGAAAAGCGATCCACACGTCCGGGGTCGTCTCCAGCGTCACCCCCAGGTGCGCCAGGCCCCATTCCATCACCGGCCAGCCAATCTCGCTTTCGAGCTGCGCCGTGGCCGCGATCAGGTCGTATTGGATGTCTACCACGTCCGGGTGCGCTGCCAGCGCGTTCATCCAGGCCCAGTAGCTGTTCTGCCAGCCCCACCACGATCCGGCCGGTTCGTATCCCACCGGCAGCGTGCCTGCCCACCGCTCGCCGTAGCCGAAGATGCCGCCCACCAGCTCGGGGTCCTGCTCGCCATAGTAGATCCGCGCACCCTCCGGGTCGTACTCCCAGCCGTTGTTCTTGATCCCGGTGCTCTTGATGGGGAACGTCGCCATGATGTCGCCATAGACCTGGGTAGAGTGCATCGTCATCTGCGCCATGTTCGTCAGGTGAGGGAAAGCCGCGTTGTACGCCCGGACCGTCTCCTGCACCCAGGCATCGAACCCGGCCGAAGGCCCACCGGTATAGTCGCACACCTGGCCGTCGTAGCGCCCCATCGTT
>JAEAMF010002375.1_pt1 | contig 10891 bp, 9 predicted proteins | sample 8958721 | NCBI WGS metagenome assembly JAEAMF01 (sample SAMN16933255, study PRJNA681124) | bioreactor sludge metagenome | isolation source: anaerobic bioreactor treating anionic surfactant - SDBS | place: India: Bengaluru | collected 2019-02-28 | reverse complement strand
CTTCTATCGGCACGGAAAAAAGCAAGGGAACCAAAATATTTTCCCTGGTGGGCAAGGTAAAAAATACCGGCCTCGTGGAAGTGCCGATGGGAATTACGCTGAGGAACATTATCTATAATGTCGGCGGCGGGATCCCGGGAGACAAGAAATTCAAGGCCGTGCAGACAGGCGGTCCGTCGGGAGGATGCATCCCGGAACAGTACCTGGACATGGGAGTCGATTTTGACGAACTGGCAAAAGTCGGCGCCATCATGGGTTCGGGCGGCATGATCGTCATGGACGAAGACACCTGCATGATCGATGTCGCAAAGTACTTCCTGAATTTCCTGGCCGATGAGTCGTGCGGCAAATGCACGCCGTGCCGCGAAGGCATCCGGCAGATGCACAAGATTCTCACCAATATAAGCGAGGGCAACGGGAAAGAGGGAGACATCGAACTGCTGGAAATGCTGGCCGAAACCACGCGCGACGCTTCGCTGTGCGCTCTGGGCGGGAGCGCGCCGAACCCCGTCCTGAGCACCATACGGTACTTCAGGGATGAATACGAGGCGCATATCAAGGAGAAGCGGTGTCCGGCTTTCGTCTGCAAAAAGCTGATCGCTTTCCATATAGACCCGGAAAAATGCAAGGCCTGCATGATCTGCCTCCGGAAGTGCCCCGCGGACGCCATTGCCGGCGGCAAAGACATCATCCACGTGATCGACCAGGAAAAATGCACCAACTGCGGCACCTGCTTTGAGGTCTGTCCGCCTCGCTTTGGCGCCGTACGGAGGCTTTCCGGAGAGGCTGTTCCGCCTCCTCTCGCGGAAGAGGCAAGACATCTGGCCCGAAAGAGTTAGGCAAATGAGCGAAATAGTTTTGCAGATCGATGGCAAAGAAGTGAAGGCAGCGGAAACGATGACTATCCTGGAGGCCGCGCGCAGCGCGGGGATCGCGATTCCGACACTCTGCAATCACGAGAAGCTGGAATCGTACGGTGCCTGCCGGATTTGCGTGGTTGAGGCCGAAACTTTTGGTAAACCGCGTCTCGTTGCCGCCTGCGTATTTCCCGTCCAAAAGGGTATGGTAGTGAAGACCCGATCCGAAAAGGTAGATCGGACACGCAGAGTGCTCCTGGAAGAAATGCTTGCGCATGCGCCCGACTCCGTGGAACTGCAGAAACTGGCTCAGGAATATGGAGCCGATAAGAGCCGGTTCGAAAAGGAAGCCTCGTTCTGCATTCTGTGCGGCCTATGCGTCCGGTATTGCGCCGAAGTAAAAAAGAAAGACGCTCTCGGATTTGTGGACAGGGGCTCGAAGCGGGAAATTGCTTTCATTCCGGAGATTGCCGCCCGGGAATGCTGGAACTGCAAAGAGTGCTTCCCGCTTTGTCCTACATCCGCCCTGCAGGCCGCCTACGTACTGACCGAAGCCCTCGCCTTTCCCGCCGCAAGGCAGCAGCACGAAACATAGGAAATTCAGTTGGCATGCTTTTGTACCGGCGTGCATCACCGCGACCTGCTGCGCATCTCGAGGCAACGTGTACGAAGGCGCAGGACCTGGACACGCATCCTATGCGCGGTTTCATGCCCAACATGGATCAGTTGAGCAGCCGGTGGACAAGAAGCTTCATGAATAATGCGGATGCGAGCGGCGCACCGCTGCCGCCCAAATACCTTGCGGAACCGCGTCCCTGATTTTCCGGAATCGTGCCGCCTCCTTGCGGTTGCCCACGGGCGCAACGGAAGCTGCGGCTCCCTTTTTGCATTTTGGTTTTCGCGGCAACCCAATCCATTCTTCGAAGCCTGCTCATTGGCCGTGGTTGCCCTTTGCGGCATTTCTTCCGGCGATTTTCCCGGATGGACTACTCGCTCGAATAATTGTCGAAATAGCCCTGGATGTGGATGATGGGCGTGCCCTTGTCGCCGCTTCCGCTCATCAGATCACAGAGGGTACCGATGAGGTCTGTCAGGCGGCGGGGGGTTGTACCGAGCGAGGCCTCCTTGCCGAGAAGGTCACGGTCCTTCTTCGCGATGATGGATCGGAGCTTCTCTTCCGCCTCTCCCGCCGGCAGGTCGGCAAGTTCGGTGTCTGCAATGTATTTGATCTTGATTTCGTTTGGAGTTCCGTCAAGCCCGGGGGTGAATCCCGGAGCGACCACCGGATCGGCGAGTTCCCATATTTTCCCGATGGGATCCTTGAAGGCACCGTCGCCGTAAACCATCACCTCAACATGTTTTCCAGTCGCATCAAGAAGACGCCGGTGAATGCCTTCACAAAACGCTTGCGCTTCTCTCGGGAACAGCTTCAGCCGCGTCGCCCCGGCCTGATTCGATCCCAGAAGCCCGTATTCCGGATTCCATCCGCCGTTTCTCGGCTGGCTCATCAAATCGTCGAGGCCGATAATTGTTCTGCCGCCTGCCGCCAATAGCTTCGATTTGATCCGTTTCCGGTCGTGGATGTGCGCCACGACGACATACTTCGAATACTCCAGCGCTCTGAGAGGATCGTTGGCCAGCACGATATCGATATTCCTGTCCACTCCGAGACTCGCGTAGAGGTCGAGATAATCGAGTCCTGTGAACGGATGCTTGAAACTGTGGCCGAAATGCTTTCTGTACTCTTCCTTCGAAAGCACATCGGTATACGGATTAATTCCGGCAGCTTCCATCTCGTCGACATCCATGAGGTGATTGCCCACCTCGTCGCACGGATAGCTCAGCATGACAATGACTCGTCTGCAGCTCATCGCCAGGCCTTTGAGGATCAGCGAAAAGCGGTTTCGGCTCAGGATCGGGAAGAGGACGACGAAGCCGTCGGCAAAAAGCTCCCGCGCCTGTTCGGCTATTTCGGTCACCTCGACGTAATTTCCCTGAGAGCGCGCGAGGAGAGACTCGGTGATGCCGACAATATCGCGGTCCTTGATTTCAAAGCCGTCGTTCTGCGCCGCTTCCAGGACACAGGCGACGACGATCCGCTGCAGGTCGTCTCCCTGGCAGATGAGTGGGGCCCGGATTGCGCGGGCCTGGGTGCCGATCATTCTTCGCATGAAATCCCCCCGGAGTCTTGCCTGGCGCCATACGCTGCGCTGCGCCGGGCGGCCGAAGCCGGAGTATTCTCCTACATTCCGCAACATGAGGCAATGCCTCTGCTGCGTTAGGATCAAGTCGGACCTGACCGTAGGGCACAAGCTTGCTGCAGATGAATAAAAGGACCATCGTATGAGTCGCAATGCGAGCCACATACGCGCCTCCCAAAGGCCCGGTTGAATTAATGCGAAAGCATGAATTTCCGTTCGCCTGCAAATTGATTGCTTTTGTCAAACAAGGGTCTGGCGGCCTGGTTTTCGCGGAAGAGGCCTGTAAATGCAACGTCCTTGGATCCGGATTATTGGGAGCCTGAGAGGCGGTCCAGATCCGTCAATGCCGCCGCAATCTGATATTCGGCTGCGGTCATATCAGCATCTGCGGAAGAGGCGGCAGCCACTGCCTCTTCGTACGCGGCTCGTCCGCAAAGCCCCAGCTCGAATTGATCTTTGGATATACGCAAGGCTTCGCGGCGCACCCCTGACGCTTCCCGCGCAACGGCGGCCAGGCTGGCAATGCGTTGAACCCGCCGGTAAGCTTTTTCCACATCAATCTGGATACGGCGCTCCAGCCGGTGCAGTTCCTCCTCAGCCTGTGCCAGCTGCGCCTCGCGTTCCCGTATGAGACCGCTTTTTTTGCCCCAGTCGAACAGACTGATATTCAGCCACAGGCCGAAGACGCCATTGTTGGACGCGAGGAATGGCACTCCATTCTGATAGATGTGCTGAGCGAACAGTCCCACTTCCGGAATCCGATCTGCCTTTGCCGCAGCCACTGAATGACGGGCTTTTTCGACGGTCTGCAAGACCGCTGGAATATTTCGTTTCAGGATATGCATCGTATGCCTCACTTTTTTATATTGAGCGATTGCTCAATTGAACGGCATAGGATATCATGCTATTGAGCATATGATCAATGGAGGTTTTATGCCGGGCAAAAAAATACCTGAGGATCGCCGCCGGGAGCAGATTCTGGAGGCCGCATGCCGCGTCGCTCTGCGCCAGCGCCTGGCCGGCCTGTCCAGCCGCGCCGTGGCGGCCGAGGCTGGTGTCAGCAATGGGCTGGTGTTTTTCCATTTCCGCAACAGGCGCGAACTGCTGCTGGCGCTGCTCGACTGGCTGCTGGCGAAGACGATTCTGCGACGCGCAACGGATCGGGGCGCTGCTTCGGGAAATGCCTCTGACCTGCTCTCTGCTGAAATCCGGGACGCCATTGAACAACTGCCGGTACAACGAAAACGGATTGAGCTGTTTTTCGATTACTGGCTCATGGGCGCCCGGAATAGGGCGGTCCGGCAGCGTATCCGCGCAGCGTTGAAGCGCTATCGGGATTCCTATCTGCCGCTGGCGCGGGCTGTGGTTGAAGAAAATCCGGACCGGTATGGCGGTGTGAGCGCCGAATCGCTCGCGGACATGGTGACCAGCTATATTGAGGGATGCGCTTTGCGGCAAATCACGGAGCCTCGCCTTTACGATGTCCGCATCTGCGCCGGCACCGTGGCGGCATTGCTTAAATCACCCCAATAAACCTCAACTCCAAGGCATGTACAGTATGTCCGAATCACGAATATCAGCAGGCTGAATGGTAGGGTCCAGCCCCTGTTTCTTTTTGCATCTGGGGTGGTTTCGGGTGAAGGCACGGTTTTGGCGGTTGGGCAAACCACGTCATTCGCTCCTGGATTCCGGGGAAGAACACGGAGGGCTTCACATGCGAGATCCTGGCGAAGCAGCCTTTCCCGAAAGCATCCGGTTCAACCCGTGTACGCCTATAATCGCCATATGTCGTCCCGCTTTCAATCACCAAAATCGAGGAAGGTCCCGGGCATTTCCTTGCGGGGGATGCAACCGGCAATCAACCGTCCAGGGCCCGGATTCGTTCCCTGATCGCAGGATGGGTGGAAAAATATGCCGCGAGTCCGGGATTGTCGGCGGCTGATTGAGTCAGGCGCCCAAGCGCTCTCCGTGCAGCACGCGGATCGAATCCCGCCGCCCGCACGAACCGCACCGCTTCCCGGTCGGCATCCAATTCGAGCGACCGCGAATATCCTTTTCCTAGCGCGTCGCGCAGCAGGGCGCCGACGCTGGCGAGCCGAGAACCCACGGCGTTCAAGATGGCGCTCGCGGCCAGCTGGTCGCGGGCATGCCCGCACACGACGTGTCCAACCTCATGCCCAAGAAAGAAGGCGATCTCGTCCGGATCGCGCCCGCACAGTTCGAGCAGTGGCGCGGTGATGAAAACGAAGCCCCCCGGAAGCGCATAGGCGTTGGCGATGGGCCCGGGAACCGCCTTGAAACTGAATCGTCGCCGTCGATCCTTTACTGCCGCCGCGAGCCTCGTGCCGATCGAGTCCACAAGTTCCCGGTCCCGGTCCGAAACCTCGCCGGGGAACTGCGCGACAAATTCCCCCGCGCATTCCCGGCCGTATTCCCTCTCGGCCTCGATAGCCTCCTCTTCCGTCCCGGTCGCCCACGCCATTACCCATTTGGCCTGACGCACCGGCTTTCGCGATTTCTCTCCGAGCCGTTGCCCTATTTTGGGCAGGCTGCCCGCTCCGAACAGCAGCAGGATGATCAGAATAATAATGAAAACAGACACACATGCCTCGCAAAAAAAGCGCCATGCGGCGCTTGACTCGTCTATTCCTTCATACTCCAGCATTCCTTTCGACTGCCGGATTCGGAATAATAGGGCGGCGGAAGTAATTCGGGGGAGCGCATGATCACCATTTCATTGTAGTTATGTATCATACATGATAAGTAAATGTAATGTTATTTGAGATTGAGCCCGCCAAAGTCTCCAATAGGTATCATTAATATCTGGCCGGCTCGGCGATCCTGGAGGCAATTTCGTTCTGCATTAGCATGATATCCTTATCCTCTATTTTGTATCCAAAATAGAAGAAGACGGCTGCAAGGATGCATGCAGACGCCGGAATGAGCGTCATCATATTGGTAATGCCGTTTACCACGCCGCGCGAAGGCGTCGCGTTGGCGACAAATCCGATGGCCGTGAGCCCCATGGTAACGGTGGCGCTTCGTATCAAAATACTAAGTTTGATCGGGAAATTTGACAAAGCCATCGTAAAGGCCCTCAAGTTTTTGCCCGTCTTCCACTCCCCGTAGGTCACCGTATCCGAATATAGCGCGGTGCTCATGGAGCTGGCTGTTGCCGCAAACAAAGTGCCGGTGCTGCAAAGGAGCGTAAAACTCCAGGCTGAAGTCCCGAAGAGTTTTGCCGTGACGAATCCCAATCCCCCAAGAACAAGAAATATCCAGTATGAATTGCGCTTACCCAATCTCACGCCGATCCATGTAGCCGCGCACGATCCCAATAAGCCGGCGACAGCCGTAATCAGGAGGAAAACCGAAAGAAAAGCCAGGTCATTGAGGACATATTTGAAGTAATAAATGGCCACCGCCATAGCGACGGCATAATTAGAGTTCCTGAATGTCTCCGCAATGCTCAACAAAAGCAGAGGCGGATTTTTATAAACCAGATCAATCATCTCTCTTACAGACTGGCTCGACTCGTTTTTTGAAGCTTCTGCGGGGCTTTCGTCGTGAGGATCTTTCCCGGCAGTTATTCCATAAACGTACAAATAGCCGAGTATCATAAAAAATGCCAAAACCGCTGCGGCCAATGTGAAACCCGCCACCGCGCTCGTGAGTGCACCGAAGAACAAAACCATGGGCAATCCCGTAATCGAGAATATCAGTCCCGCAACAGACATGCCCTGCGCACGGTTCGCAGACAAAATGGTCACTTCGTCCGACAATTGACTGAGCCGGCCGACCATCGCGCCGCTGGCGGTGAACACAATGTTCCAGAGCATATGGCTGACCAAAAATCCGACGATGATGATGAGTGCAGCCGTCAAATCGTCCCCGATTTTGGTGAATTGCAGCAGGAAGAAGGGGGCAAAAAGCAGGGGGCCGATCAGGAACCAGGAACGGTATTTTCCGCCGAAATTCAAACTGGTTTTTTGAAGGATTACACCGGCTATGAGCGCACAGGCGATGTCGATGGCGCCTGTGATCCAGAGAATGAGACCGGTTATGGTCATCGGAAATTGCGCATAATCCGTCAGGAATGCGGCAAAATAAAACAGCTCCAGATCGACCATCAGGAGAAAAAACATATCCGCGACGCCGTAAGTGTACAGCACGGATTTTTTCAGTCTTTCTGCCATAGAAAAGCCCCCGAAGATGATTTGCTGAATTCGCCGAAAAGTTGCCTGACCGATCTGTTGAACTAATTTCAGTATGACTTAGCCGGCATTTCCAAACGATGGAAAGCTCAATCTGACTCTCTTCAGGGCTCCGGATCTTCTGCAAGTTCGGCCTATGTTACCGACGGAGCCTCGGACTCTGGTGGAAAAGACAAAAACAAGAAGACTATAGTATAAAATGGCGTTGGAGCGTGAGAGTCTTGCCAAAAAACCTTGTTTGCAGCGGCATCGCCGACGAGGATTTTGGCAGGCCGCCCGCGTTACTGGCCAATAGAGGTTATGTTACGGACACCCGCTCGGCAGCGCGCGGCAGAGGTATACCGGGGATAAGGGGCATCGGGACGTTGAGCCCTTCTGAAACAAACGAAAAGAGGAAAAATATCCCGCTCCCATAGCCTTTCCAGGCACTGACGGCGGACGTGAAGAACACCATTAGGCATTATTTTGCGGTTGGGTGCATTGGAATAAATCTCAATGGGCAGATCTGATCAGGGATAAAAAATGCGATATGAAAAAATCAATCTTCTTTGCTGCTCTGATCTTCGCACTCATGGGCATCTGTGCGGGGAATGTCGACAACGACTGCAATAAGGACATCAACGATCCCCGCGGGAAAATGAAACCGTGGGAGCAAGGAGCCTGGAAAACGGGCAAATATCGAAATGTTTTGCTGGAAGCCGGGTACGGACAGGCCGAGATCAATGCGAAATTGGCCAAAGCCTATTACGATGTGTTTGAAGGCCCGAACCGCGTCTATTTTGAAGTAGGCGAATCCATGGCCTATGTATCGGATCTGAAAAACAAGGATGCTCGTACCGAAGGGCTCTCCTACGGAATGATGGTGGCCGTTCAGCTGAACAAAAAAGATGTTTTCGACCGGCTGTGGCGGTGGACAAAAAAGTATATGCAGCACCAGGGCGGAGCCCGCGACGCCTACTTCGCCTGGAGCGTCGAACCCAAGACCGGCAGGCACAATGCCGAAGGATCAGCTTCAGACGGAGAGCTCTATTTTATTACCGATCTGCTGTTTGCTTCCAACCGTTGGGGAAACAGCACCGGCATCGACTACTATGCCGAAGCCCGAAGAATTCTCGATGCCATGTGGAGCAAGGACGGGACGGAAGGGATCACGAATTTGATAAATACAGAGCACAAGATGATAACCTTTGTGCCGGACAAATCCGGGTACGGCTGGACCGATCCCTCGTACCACCTGCCTGCATTCTACGAAGTATGGGCAGAATATGCCAAAGACGGCCATGAGCGGTTTTACCGGGAATGCGCGGTTGAGGCACGTGCTTTCCTTCGCAGGGCCTGCCATCCCGTAACCGGACTGAATGCCGATGCTACGGAATTTAGCGGAGCGCCGAGGAACAACAGATGGTTTCCCAATGCTTTTCGTTTTGACTCGTGGCGCGTACCCATGAATATTGCCATGGATTATTCATGGTTTGCCAAAGACGGGGAGTGGCAGCAGGATTACGGCAGGCGCATTCAGAATTTCCTGTTTTGCAGGGGGATTGACACCTTCGAAGATCAATTCAACGTGGACGGAACGCTGCCGGAAGCCATACTCCCCGCCGGAGGATACCGGAAGCTGCGCCACTCCCTTGGATTGGTGGCCACTTCGGCCGTGGCCTCCATCATGGGGACACAGGCAAAAAGCTGGAAATTTGTAGATGCCGTTTGGAACGCGAAGCTGGAGCCCTATGCCGACGGGTACTTCGACCCGTATTACGATGGATTGCTGTATCTTTTCAGCCTGATGCACTTAAGCGGAAACTACAGGATCATCACTCCCGGGATGAAATAATGTTAAAAGCTCTTGGACAGTCCCATACCGAACAAGACATTATTGCGCTCCGACACGGCATTGCCGATCTGCTCATCCACCATGGTCGAAAACTGAAAGCGCGGCGTCAGAGTCACATGTTTCAAGTCAAATGGCACACTGATCCCCAAGGTGAAGTCGTTCATCAGCGTGTCTTCAATACCGAAGTACTCCGCGTTATACCCTTTTCCGGCAAATGCCAGGCTGGCGCTGACGCTAACTCCCATCGAGCATCCGTTCGACCACTTCACCAGCTCATCAAAACTATGTCCCGCGCTGATCTGTATGTAGCTTCCGTCTATTTCATTGATATCCCGATACCACTTGACGGACGGGGACAGCGGCACACTGAAATTCAAACCGCCGTAGATCTCCGTCGTCGGCACAAACTCGGTGTTCGGAAAAACGTAATGGATAACTCCAAGCGAAAATCCTATCTTTTTTGACAAGGTGTGCGAGTAATCCAGCGAATAGTCCACCTCGCTGAACTCTCCTTTCCGGTCATTCGTCAGATCGCTATTCGACCAGATTGATCCCGTAAATCCGTACGCGCTCCCCGAAACGTTTGTTTGCAGCACGCTCTCATCGTTGATGGATTGTCCACGCCAGACGTACTTGCTGAAATAATCCACAGATACACTCGCACTGAACGGCTTCGCGTCTTCCGCAATCGCCGTTCTCATCGTGAACAGCAGGATCAATACGCTCAGACTCCATCCAAACATTTTTTGCACTTTCATTCCCAAAGCTCCTTTTTTATGAATCCATGTTTCATCGCCAGGGCTACGCTCGGTTGTTCCCCCGGCACCTGCCGACGTTTTTCTTTTGCAGTTTGCATGCCAGAAGGATTTCGGGTATGAAAGGAAATGTTTATTGCCTTTTATGGCAAAGACTTAGGGGAGATTAAAGCTAATCCCTGAAACCACACAATAATTACATAAACGTAATATCATATATTTATAGATTCATTTGCGTAGGATTACGGCATGATGGCCATTGTTTATTCCCGGGGAAGAACCACGGCGCAATCTCCAGATAGGAAAAAACACAAGCATCCCGGAGCATTTTGGATCGAATGCACATACTAAAAGGGACCACGCATCAGGGACTCATTTCACAAACGGCGATTCATTGCGACACACATTATTAATCCGGGTTAAAAAGGGTATGCAAGCGTTCCCGCTGGCGACAGAAATTGCCGGGAGAATCTGAGTACTACAATAATGTGAGCATAGTTATGCTATATAACAATATTGTAGAAAACGGAGCCGGGCCACCAATCCTTTCCATTGGCTATAGGCCGGCGAAGGCTAGAAAACCTGCGTCGGCGGGCGACATCAGTGCCTGCTGGGAAAGCTGGTATAGCCCCGATGACGGCAATGGTTGCGATTCCTGCCGGCGGAGTGCCTGGAATCGATGGCTGCAGGCGCATGGCGCGAATTTGACAAAAATCCTGTTTTTTGCTTTTGATCCCTCGATTTCCGATCAAGAGTGTCGTAAGCTGTAAGCCCCTATTTTGAACATGGAGAATAGTATATGACGGCAAAACTTATACTGGGCACAGAGGTCCAGGCAACAATTCTTAAAGAAATTGAAGCAGAAGTTCAAAGAATCAAAAAGGAACATGGCGTTGTTCCGGGTCTGGCAACTATACTGGTTGGGGAGAATCCGGCATCCGTATCGTACGTAACGCTTAAGGTCAAAACAGCTCTCAGCTTGGGTTTTAAAGAGATACAGGATAACCAGCCCGCCGATATACCGGAGAAA
>JAEAMF010002374.1_pt1 | contig 10896 bp, 8 predicted proteins | sample 8958721 | NCBI WGS metagenome assembly JAEAMF01 (sample SAMN16933255, study PRJNA681124) | bioreactor sludge metagenome | isolation source: anaerobic bioreactor treating anionic surfactant - SDBS | place: India: Bengaluru | collected 2019-02-28 | reverse complement strand
ATTCACGCCTCGGCAACTTGTCGCACTAACAACCTACTCCGACCTAGTTAAGGAGGTTATCTCTCGCGTACACCAGGATGCATTGGCTTCTGGCATGGCCGATGATAGCTGCGGTCTCAACGTCGGCGGCACTGGCGCCACTGCTTATGCCGAGGCTGTGGGGACGTACATGGCATTTGCGATAAGCCGTGGAGCAGATTGGGGTAACTCGTTATCACGTTGGGAATCAAAGGCACAAGTTCCACAGCAACTTTTCGGGCGTCACGCGATCCCGATGGTTTGGGACTATTCGGAGGTCAATCCACTATGCACAAGTACGGGCTCTATTGATGCTTCAATAGAGAATATTTCCAAGAGTTTTGGCAAAAGCTCAGCGGGAAGGGTAAAAGAAGGACTAGTATTTCAAGCTGACGCACAAACGCAGACGATCAGTGCAAACAAGCTGATCTCCACCGATCCGCCGTACTATGACAATATCGGCTACGCAGACCTGTCCGATTTCTTCTATATCTGGCTGCGTCGTTCACTCCGGCTGATCTTCCCCAGCCTGTACGCCACTCTTGCGGTGCCCAAGACCGAGGAACTGGTGGCCAGTCCGTATCGGCATGGCAGCAAGGACAAGGCGGAAGCCTTCTTCCTTGATGGCATGACCGCTGCCATGCACAACTTGGGCGAACAGGCGCATCCGGCTTTCCCAGTCACGATCTATTACGCCTTCAAACAGGCGGAAACCAAAGCCGAAGCCGGTACCTCCAGCACCGGCTGGGAGACTTTCCTCGCTGCAGTACTCAAAGCCGGCTTTGCCCTTACTGGCACTTGGCCGATGCGCACTGAAATGAGTAGTCGCATGATCAGCTCCGGTACCAACGCCCTGGCCTCCAGCATCGTATTGGTCTGCCGCCCGCGTGCAACCGATGCGCCAAGCATTTCACGCCGCGAGTTTATCCGTGAACTCAACGCCACCTTGCCTGACGCACTATTGGACATGACTCGTGGCGGCACTAACTCGCCGGTAGCCCCGGTGGATCTGTCGCAGGCGATTATTGGCCCCGGAATGGAGGTGTTCAGTAAGTACAGCGCTGTGTTGGAGGCTGACGGCTCGCCTATGAGCGTGCGCAGCGCGCTTCAACTGATCAACCGCTTTGTCGGCGAAGACGACTTCGACCACGACACTCAGTTTTGTCTCGCTTTATTCGAGCAGCACGGTTGGGCAGAGGGTAAATACGGCGATGCCGACGTGCTGGCCCGTGCCAAAGGCACCAGCGTCGGCGGCCTGAGCGATGCCGGTGTGGTGGAAAGTGCCAGCGGCAACCTACGCCTGCTTAAGTGGGGAGATATGCCCCGCGACTGGTCGCCGGAAAACGACAACCGCGTGCCGGTGTGGGAAGCCCTGCACCAGCTGATTCGCGCCCTCAACCAGGACGGTGAAACCGCAGCCGGCCAACTGCTGGCACGCATGCCTGACAAGACCGCCGGCCTCACCGCGCTGACGTATCGCCTCTACACCCTTTGCGAACGCCAGGGCTGGGCCGAGGAAGCTCGTGCTTATAACGAACTGCAAGGCGCTTGGCTCGGTATCGAACAGGCCAGCCAGGAAGCTGGGCACATCGGCAGTCAGGCTGCGTTGGATATTTGATTCATTGAGATTACACAGCCGTAAGGATTGGCAGGATGCTACGGAACGATGCTGAAAAGCTGCTCAAGGTCGCCATCGATAATCATGCGGCTGAGTTCAGAGAGGGTCAGTGGGAAGCTATCGATGCGCTGGTGAACCAGCGCAAGAAGATCCTGGTGGTGCAGCGCACTGGGTGGGGTAAGAGTTCGGTCTATTTCATCAGCACCCGAATTCTGCGTGATCGTGGATTGGGACCGACGATCATCGTTTCGCCCCTGCTGGCGCTGATGCGTAACCAGATCGAGGCGGCCAAGCGCTTGGGGATTCGTGCAGTTACCATCAACTCGACCAACACCGACAAGTGGGAGCATGCCCGTCAGGCAGTGCTTGCCGATCAAGTGGATTGTTTACTGATCTCGCCGGAGCGTTTGGCCAACGACGGCTTTATGGAAAATGTCCTGCAGCCGATTGCTGACCGCATCGGCCTGATGGTGATTGATGAGGCGCACTGTATTTCCGATTGGGGGCATGACTTCCGCCCGGATTACCGACGCATCGTCAACATTCTGCGTTTTCTGCCGGCCAATACTCCCATCCTCGGTACTACGGCAACGGCCAATAATCGCGTGGTCAATGATATCCGTGAGCAGTTTGGCGATATCGCTATCCTGCGCGGCACCCTGGTGCGGGAAAGCCTGGCGCTGCAAAACCTGATAATGCCGGATCAGGCCAGCCGGCTTGCTTGGCTGACGGAAACAATCCCAACCCTGCCGGGCACGGGAATTGTTTACACCTTGACGCAACGCGATGCGGATCTGGTTGCACGGTGGTTGCGTACCAGAGGTATCAAGGCTGCGGCTTATCACAGCGATGTGACCCATAAGCAGTTCGACAGCAGTGATCAGTTCCGTCAGCACCTTGAAGATGCACTCTTGGAAAACCGCCTGAAAGTGTTGGTGGCTACCTCGGCATTGGGCATGGGTTACGACAAGCCGGATCTTGGCTTTGTCATTCACTACCAGGCGCCTGGCTCCATCGTTGCGTACTACCAGCAGGTCGGCCGCGCAGGGCGGGCGATCGATTATTCGCTGGGCCTGCTGATGTCTGGGGAGGAAGACGAGAAGATTCATGCTTTCTTCAGGCGCTCGGCCTTCCCACCAGCAGGTCAGGTTCGGCACTTGCTGGGCGTGCTAGCGAATTATGATGGGCTGACGCCTCGTGACCTAGAGGAGCATAGCAATCTCGCCCATGGGCAGATTGAGAAGATCCTCAAACTGCTCAGTGTTGAGAACCCGGCACCGCTGATTAAGATCTATAACAAGTGGTATCGCACACCGGTTCCTTACGAGCTTGATGAAGAGCGCATTGCGCAGTTCACAGCGTTGCGCGAGCAGGAGTGGCAGCAGGTTCAGGCTTATCTGGAGGAGCCGGGTTGCCTGATGGCGTTTTTACGCTCTGCGCTTGATGACCCAGAGCATGAGGCGTGCGGTAAATGTGCAAACTGCCAGGGCAAGGCGCTGGTTTCGGGCTCTGTAAGCAGTCAGCTGGTGCATGAAGCTGCGACCTTTATTCGGCACGCCGAATTTCCCATCAAACCCAAGAAACAAGTCGCCAAGGGAGGCTTTCAACACTATGGCTTTCCGACGAACCTGCCCCCGCAGCTTCAGGCCGCCGAAGGCAGGGTGCTTTCGCAATGGCGTGATGGTGGCTGGGGGGAGATGGCAGCCGAGGGCAAGGAACAAGGCCATTTTGACGACACGCTGGTTGCCGCTATGGCGGAAATGATTCAGTCGCGGTGGCAGCCCGAGCCCAAGCCCACGTGGCTGTGCTGCGTGCCTTCTTTGGGGCATCCAACGCTGGTCCCCGATTTCGCTCGACGGCTAGCGGCTGCGTTGGGGGTTCCCTTTGTCGAGTGTGTAAGCAAGGTCAGGCAGAATGAGCCTCAGAAGTGGCAAAACAATCGTTTCCATCAGTGCCGGAATCTTGATGGTGTGTTCGCTGTCCGCGAAGGTATCCCATCGGGTCCGGTACTGCTGGTTGATGACATGATCGATTCAGGCTGGACGATGACGGTTATCGCTGCACTGCTTAGACGGGCGGGTAGCGGGCCTGTTTATCCGCTGGCAATTTCTTCTACGGCAAGCAAGGCATGATGAATACCAATACACAGTCGATTCTGCTGCTGACTTCTTATTTCTCAAAGTCGGCTGGCGACGCTAAACCGCTTTCTCCAACGGAGTGGGGGCGTTTCGCACTGTGGCTCAATGAGCAGGGCAAGACGCCTGCAGACCTGGTTACTTCAGACCCGCGTGCAGTTTTGCAGGGCTGGCAAGACGACAAGATTTCGCTAGAACGGATCGAGCAGTTGCTGGGGCGTGGACATGCGTTGGCCTTGGCCCTAGAAAAATGGAGCCGCGCCGGAATATGGGTGCTGACACGCTCGGATGCAGACTATCCCAAGCTACTCAAGCAACGGTTACGTAATAGCGCGCCTGCTGTGCTGTTTGGGTGTGGCAATGCTCGGTTGCTTAACCAAAGTGGTATATGTGTGGTCGGTGCACGTAAGGCGGATGATGCCGACCTCGGTTATGCGAGGGCCTTGGGTGAGCGTATTGCTAGTGCAGGTTTCTCGGTGGTATCGGGTGGCGCACGCGGTGTCGATGAGGTCGCAATGCTGGGCGGGTTGAAGCGGGAGGGGACTGTAATCGGGGTCATGGCCGATAGTCTGCTGTCGGCGGCAATGGCCAGCAAATGGCGACAGGGATTGATGAGTAACAATCTCGTGCTGGTTTCGCCGTTTTATCCTGAAGCTGGTTTCAGCACAGGAAACGCTATGGCGCGGAACAAGTACATCTACTGCCTGAGCCAAGCAGCGGTGGTGGTTCGTTCTGACACCAAAGGCGGGACTTGGAACGGTGCCATTGAAAACTTGAAGAAGGCCTGGGTGCCCCTTTGGGTTAATCGAGTCAAGGATGTTCAGTCTGGAAACCAGGCACTGGTATCGGAGGGTGGGTGCTGGCTGGAGGGGGCTGCCGAGCATCTGGATATACAAAGCTTGAGTGTGCCTGCCACTTCCAATCCGGCTGCTGCCGATCTCGGAGTTGCCATCACCGATAAAGAGCAACCAGGCCCGAGTGTCGCTGAGGACGAACTGTCACAAACATCGTCCTCTGTCAGTGGCCCGGTTGATCAGGCGACTCAAACGAGCTCCGAACCAAATACAGCCGTGAATGAAATGAGTTTTTATCAGTTCTTCCTCAGCAAAATGGCGTGCTTCCAGGCCGCTGTCACTGCTGACGAGTTGGCTGAGCGATGGGACATACCTAAGAAACAGATCAATGATTGGCTAAAACAGTCGGTCGACGAAGGATGTGTTCGAAAGCTTTCAAAACCTGTGCGCTATCAGGTTATGAAAGACGTAGGGCTAAAAAACTTTGTTGCGGAAAAAACAGCCGGTGAATCTGTCGGGCAGCTGGGGCTTGGCCTCGATTAATATTTGAAGGGATTATCTAATGTCGTTGAAGCCCTGGCGCCTGATCGCCGAACCCCATGAAGACGTGCGTAGCGGCACCTTTGTTCAGGCTGAGTTCGCTGCCGATATCACTCGTGTCCACACCGGCACTGCAGCGGCGGAGTACCAAGATCCGAAGCTGTTCTTCCAGCGCACCTTTATTACCGAGGGCATGCGTCTGTTGCTGGATTCGGTGATTAAGCGTTTGTCCGGGAAGGGCGGTGATCCGGTTATTCAGCTGCAGACAGCCTTTGGTGGCGGGAAGACCCACACCATGCTTGCGGTCTATCACCTGGCTCAAGGTAAGGTGCCGGCCAGCGAGATGCAGGGCGTGGGCTCAATCCTGACCAACGCGGGCGTGACCGAGCTGGCACCGGCACGAGTAGCTGTGCTGGATGGCATCCAGTCTTCCCCCAACCAGCCTGTGCAGCATGGCACATGCCCAGTGCGCACGCTGTGGGGCGAGCTCGCCTGGCAATTGGGTGGTGATGAAGGCTATGCACTGGTGGCTGAGGCTGACCTTTCGGGCACGTCGCCGGGCAAGGATGTGCTGGTCACGCTGCTGAGTCGTTATGCTCCGTGCGTCATTCTGGTGGACGAGCTGGTGGCTTATATTCGTCAGTTCGAGGAGGGTGTATCGCTGGCCGGCGGAACCTTCGATTCCAACCTGACTTTTGTCCAGGCGCTGACCGAGGCTCTCAAAGCGGTGCCGACGGCGGTGATGCTGGCTTCGCTGCCTGAGTCTGAAAAGGAGGCCGGCAGCCAGCGTGGCGTGCGCGCCTTGGAGGCGTTGTCGCATTACTTTGGCCGTGTGCAGGCGCTGTGGAAGCCTGTGGCGACAGAGGAGGCGTTCGAGATCGTTCGTCGTCGCCTGTTCAGTCGAATCAATGACCAACTGGCTGCCGAGCAGGTGTGCCGTCAGTTTGCGGATTTTTACATTGCTCATAGCGGTAAGTTTCCCTCGGAAACTCAGGAAAGCCATTACTTTGAGCGTCTGAAGCAGGCTTACCCCATTCATCCTGAGGTGTTTGATCGGCTGTATGACGACTGGTCGAGCCTCGATAACTTCCAGCGCACCCGTGGCGTGCTGAAGATGATGGCCAAGATCATCTACAGCCTGTGGAAAGATGGAAACAACGATCCGTTGATCATGGCCGGCAGCCTGCCGTTTGCGGATACCGATACCCGTAACGAGTTCACCTATTACCTGCCCGCAGGCTGGGATCCGGTCGTGGACCGGGATATCGACGGGCCGCGCGCAGAAACCGTCGCCATCGAGAACCACGATGCGCGCCTTGGGGCTGTGCACGCCTGTCGTCGAGCTGCACGTACGATTTTCTTGGGTAGCGCGCCGACAACTTCCAGCCAGTTGGTGCGTGGTATTGAGCTGGAGCGCGTACTGCTTGGCAGTGCTCAGCCGGGGCAGCAACTAGGCCTGTATGAAGATGCAGTGCGTCGCTTGGGTGACAAGTTGCATTACCTGAACAGTGCCAACAGCCGTTACTGGTTCGACACGCGCCCGAACCTGCGGCGCGAGATGGAAGAGCGCAAGAAGCGCTTCAAGGATCGTGAGGATCTGTTCCCGATCCTGCGTCAGCGACTCAATAATCTGGGCGGCTGTTTTGGTGGTGTGCACGTATTCACCGGCAGTGGTGATGTGCCGGATGACTGGACGCTACGTCTGGTGGTGCTGGCACCTGATACCCCTTACAGCAAAACTGGACCGAACCCAGCACTTAATAAAGCGTTAGAAATTCTCAAGAATCGAGGCGAGCAGCCTCGGCAGAAGCAGAATCGCCTGATTTTCCTGGCAGCGGATGCCGACAACGTAAGCCGTTTGAAAGATCATGCGCGTTCAGTTTTGGCCTGGGAGTCCATTGTCAGCGACTATAAGGACAACCGTCTGACGCTCGATAACCTGATGGCCAAGAATGCTTCGGCCAGTCTGGATCAGGCCCGCGAGACACTGAACCGTAGCCTGCGTGAAACCTGGAAATGGCTGTTGGCACCCGTGCAGCACGCAGTCAATCTGACAGAGATTGTCTGGGAGCCCTACGCCATAAATCCAGGGGCTTCGAATTTGTCCCAAGAAATTGAAAAGGTTCTGCGGGAAAACGAGCTGCTGATCACCGAATGGGCGCCTATTCATCTCTCGAGCATGCTCAAGCGCTGGTTCTGGAAGGATGGCATTGCTGCTGAAGCTGGCGCGCTCGATGTATGGCAGAAGACCTGCTGCTACCTGTACCTGCCGCGTCTGCGCGACGATCAGGTGTTTGCCCGCACGTTGAACCAGGGTGTGCAGAGCAAGGACTTCTTCGCCGTAGCGCAGGGTAAGGAAGGCGACCGCTATCCAGGCTTTGTGTATGGCAAGCCGACTTCGGTCATTCTCGATGGTTCATGCCTGCTCATTGAGCCGGGTGCGGCATCGGACTATGCCGAGGTGCTCCGAGCCAAGGAAGCAGCGGCCAGTGCGGCGTCCGCTGTGCAGATACCTGCCGGCGAGCTGATCCATGATATTCCCGCTGGCAGCTTCGCTGGATCAGTTGGCGTTGCCGGTGCTGGGAGCAGTTCGTCTGGCTCGTTTGATGTACCGGTGGTGAAGGGATTGCCGACGCAGTTCTATGCCAGCGCCGAGCTAGATCCGGTCAAAGCCAAGATGCAGTTTGCAACGCTGGTCGATGAGGTAATCCAGCAGTTCACGGCCAAGCATGGCGTGAACGTGACTATTTCTATCGATATCCAGGCTAACAGCTCAGGTGGCTTTGATGACTCGCTTCAGCGCTCGGTTAAGGAGAACTGCAACGTGCTGAAGGTGAATACCTACGAGTTTGAGTAAGCACCTGCAGAGTGGGCGTCTCAGCTGACGCTCGCTGCTACTGCCAGTGAGCCGGAATTTCGACTCCGTAGTTCTTCGCGACGATGTTCAGCGTGGCGATGATTGCTGCGTGTCTTGCTCGATCCGTTGGATGCCAGGTCTCACGGCGATCCAGTAGGCTTTTCAATTCGCCCAGGTTATACATGCCTAAGCGATGGAAATTGCCCCAGCTCGGTATGCCGAACAGGTTATAGATAACAACAGTGGCATCACGCTCGCTTGCCAGACGCTTCCCGCCTGTTAGCTTTTCTGCAGCCTCTTCAGCTTTGTCGCGGTCGTCGTATGTGTTGAGTAGTTTCATCGGTGCTTGCTGGAGTTCAGTTAGATGGCGGATTCTGCCTCACCGGCAAAAAAAGAACCTCCAGTGATTTGTTTAAGGAGAGCCACGCGGCTCTCCTTGAACATCAGCCAATCAAACGCGTCGTTGCAGCAGGCTGAGAATCCAGCAGGCCAACACCACTGAGATCAGCAGCGGCGGAAAGCGCACCATCAGAACCACCAGCAGTAACACCGCCAGGCAACCAGCGAGGATACCGGCAAACGCGAACACGGCAACGAAGGTCCGTAGCAGTAGCTTCATGCTCGTTCGTCTCCTACAGGTATCCCTGTTCTGCCAGCGACACGCAGCCTTCGTGGCCCACGATGATGTGATCCAGTGTCCGCACGCCGACCAAGTTCAGCGCCTCCTTTAGTTTGTTGGTCAGCGTGCGGTCCGCCTGGCTCGGTTCGGGATTACCGGAGGGGTGGTTGTGCACCAGGATCATGGCGGCGGCGTTGTGCTCCAGGGCAAACTTGACGACCTCCCTGGGGTAAACGCTGGCGCCGTCCAGAGTGCCCCGGAACAGCTCGTGAAAGGCAATGACGCGGTGCTTGCTGTCGAGCATCAGCAAGGCAAAAACTTCGTGCTCATAGGCCTCGAGTAGCGTCTGCAGATGGCTGAAGACGTCGCGTGGTGCTGTGAGTTGGCGACCACGACGCAGGCGGCGGCTGGCCAGCTGTTTGGCCATCAGCAGGATGTCGGCTTCGGTGACCGGAGATTCGATTAGGTAGGTGCCAGCGGTCTCACCGGCCTTGATTTTGTGCAGTCTCATAACAGCTCCTTTGGCCGGGTGGCCAGACTCAGGCATTCAGGGATTGGTGCTGGGCTTCCAGCTTTTCAGCCAGGCTGGGTTTGCCCGAAGGCTGCGTAGTGGATCTGGGAAGTGGTTGGTCGCTGCCGCTTTCGGCGGGGAAGAACTCCTCGACGATGGCGCCGACGTCCTCCTCGCTGTCCTCGAAGGCACCGTTGCCGAAACCGCGCTTTGCCGCTTCGTCTAGCGCGTTCTGATCGAAGCCCGCCGCTTGCCGCTGTTCATCAAGCTCACTGGCCAAGCGCAGCGCCTCAGTCATGTCCATGCCGCTGCGTATCGTCAGGTCGGTGTAAAAGATCGGAGTGCCGTGGCTCTGGCGGGTGGACTTGCCACGCAGACGCAGTTCCAGCGGCAGGCAAGCCAAGCGGCTGCCGGAGATGGCCTGGAAGTAATGCAGCCGGGCGGCCAGAGTGCGGATGCTGTTGAAGCCCGTGGTGCGGAACACAAAGCTGCCCAGCGGATCCTCATCACCAATCACTACGTTCAGCCGGCCATAGGGTTTGCAGGCACCGCCCTTGGCTAACGGGCAGGCATCTGGTGAGGGGCAGGGCAGCGACTGCATGCCGTCCTGGGTAACCCGCTTGCAAGTCTCGCCATTGCCTACGCAAACGGGGCGACCCGATTGTCGGTCGAAGAGTGTGTAATCCGCGCGGAAATTTAGTTCCGGCTCGTTGAATAGCAGCCGTACCGGAATGCTGCGCAGCTTGTCGTCCTTGCCTTGGCGCAGCTCATCATTGAGCGGATGCACCAGCCAGCCGTCGCGGCCCTGTACCTGGGAAGTGATGGTGAACTGATCATCCTTTTCCGGCAGGCGCTTGCCGTTTTTCTCGATGACCTTGCCGATGGAAATCCGCCCGAGCACCGGCGGAGTAATAGCCAGACCTTTGAGCATGGTGGTCTCCTGAAAATGAAAAAAGGCCATCCACGCAGCGCGAACTGCATGGGCTGGCCAAGGGGAGGGAGTTATGAGAAGAGGTTGGAATCAGCCGACCAGGAAGCGCCGTGCGCCGGGTTTGATCAGCGAATATTTGGCTTTCAGGTGCGGTCTCTCCTGAAGTAGCCGGGCCACGTCGAAGCCGACGCTGTCTTTGGCTTTACGCCAGCTGATGTACCCGTTGGTGAACTCAGCCCGACTGGCATCGCCCATGGCCTGTTGCAGCATCTGCTTGAGCTGGGCTTCACGCTTTTCCTTATCGGCAATCGCTTGGCGCAGTGCTTTGAGCTCAATGTAGGCCGCTGACAATCCAGCATGACCGCTGAAATCCACGGTCTCGCCTGAATCCGTTGGGAAAAGGCAGCGCAGGGCGGTCTCGGCGGAAGCTGTGCCGTCGGCAGGTGGTGGAATATCCGTCTCCACGTACTGCCAGAAACGCCGCTCAAGCTCGATCAGGCGAGCAATCATTTGTTCATCCCGCTCTATGCGATGGATCTCCAGATGTTGCCCACCGAGCACAACCGCCACATCGGCAGCCTGCTTGCCGGTGACGGCGAGCTGGTGCATCACCTGCAACTGCACATATTCGGGCACGCCCTCTTTCCAGAGGCGTGCCCCGTTTATGCCGGCTGTCTTGCATTCGAGGATCTGCACGTCGTCGGCACCGATAACCTCCCGGTCAATATTGGCCAGCATCCAGGACAACTCAGGATCCGGGTGCTGCAGCACGGCATTGATTCGGCGGACCTTGTTCTTGGTGCGCTTGCTGTAATGCCAGGCCACGATGGGCTCTAGGACGTTGCCCCAGTACATTGGGCTGTCCTCATCATC
>JAEAMF010002371.1_pt1 | contig 10913 bp, 5 predicted proteins | sample 8958721 | NCBI WGS metagenome assembly JAEAMF01 (sample SAMN16933255, study PRJNA681124) | bioreactor sludge metagenome | isolation source: anaerobic bioreactor treating anionic surfactant - SDBS | place: India: Bengaluru | collected 2019-02-28 | reverse complement strand
CACATGATGACGTAGCCGGCGCGCCCGTCCATCCAGGCGACGGCGGCGCGGTCGCTCGAGTCCATCGCGACATACGGGTACCACTGGTGCGCCGCCTGGGTGTCCGAGTTGACGATGAAGTTCGGACCGACCGGCGCGCCGTCCTCGTCCAGGTACTGCGCGTAGATGTCAAAAGCCCCGCTGCGGTTGTCCGTCCAGGCAGCCAGCGACCGACTCCGGCCGCACCCGACCGCGGCATAGTACTGCGCGGCGCTCCCGCCGTCGCTGTTCAACTTCCGGTTGGCGCCGAGCTGCTGGCCCGCCTGGTCCAGGACGCACGAGTAGATGTCGGTTCCGCCACTGCGCTCGTCTTCCCAGGCGATGAAGCTTCGGCCGTTCCCGAGCATGCCGATTGATGACACCCGCTGGTGCGAGCTAGCACCGTCATCGTTCGCCCTGCGGCTCGGTCCGAGCGGCGCGCCGCTGCGCTCCAACCGGCGCAGGTAGACGTCCCCGTTCCCGGACCGGGCGTCAATCCAGCTGACCCAGTATCCCCCGTCGGCGGTGGCGACGGTGTTGGGCGCGAGCTGGTCAGTCCCGCCCGGGCCGTCACTGACGACGAAGTTCGCGCCGAGCGGGCTACCCGCGGCATCGAACCGCTGGCCGTACACGTCACCGGCGCCGTTGCGGTAGTCCGCCCACACGACCAGGTACTCGCCGTACCGGTTGGCCGCCGCCTCGGGCATCGCCTGGTTCGCGCTGCCGGCGTCGTCGTGCACGCGGACGTTCTGTCCGATCGGCTGCCCCGACGCACCGTAGAACTGGCCGTAGACGTCGCCCTGCCCGCGGCGATGGTCCTCCCAGAGCACAACCAGCGCACCCGAGCCGGCGGATGCGACGGCCGGCGCCCACTGGATGCTGTCGTTGGTCGTCACCTGGACGTTCGCGCCGATGCGGTTGGCATTCCGGTCGAAGCGCTGCAGGAAGATGTTCCAGTCATAGGCGTTTAGCCCCCGGCCGTCCATCCAGGCGACGACGAACCGTCCCGAATCGTCGCCGGACGCGCAGGGCTCGTACTGGTTCGCCTGGCCGATGGGGTCGTCATTCACCCGGAAGTTCAGGCCCTGCGGCGAGCCGTCCGGGGCCAGGAACTGGGCGTAGATGTCGCCGGTGATGCCATTGCGCCGGTCGTCCCAGGCGACCAGGCCCGTACCCATCGGGTTCAGGTGGCAGCCCGACACCATCTGGTCGCCGGCCGCCGCCGAGTCGCTCACCCGGAAGTTGTCGCCCAGCGCCGACCCGGTCGAGTCGAACCGCTGGCAGAAGATGTCCGAGTTGCCCCAGTCGCGCCGGTCCTCCCATGACGCCAGCCCGACACCGTTGCCCATGCGGCTTGCCGCCGGGTCGCCCTGCCAGCCCATCGTCACGTCGGTGTTCATTCGCCGGTTCGGGCCGACCGCGTTCCCGGCCGGGTCGAGGAGTTGGCACCAGGCGTCCGCGTTACCGTCGCGGAAGTCGTACCAGACGAGCAGCAGGTTCCCTGCCTGGTCAATCGTGATGGCCGGGCCTTCCTGCCTGGTGCCGCCGGAGGTATCGTCGTTGCAGCAGAAATCGTCGCGGATGACGCTGTCGGCCGGCGCCGTTCGGGCCTGCGGAAACCGGTGCCGGCCGCGGGCCGGCAGGCGGTACCCCGGTATCGGCCGCAGGCATTCGTCGGTGCGGCCCAGCAGGTCGGGCGCCGGTCCGGCCCAGAGCGCGGCACCGACCCCGAGCATGAGGCAGGCTACCCGAACCGTGCTGCTCACCTGACGATCGCCAGCTTCGCGAACCTTACCTCGGTCCTGCCCGAGCCGCGCACGGTCAGTTTCACGACGTACAGGCCCGGGTCAGTCCCGGACAGGTCGAGGACGGTCTCGTTGTCCGCGAGCGCGAGCGCGCTGCCTTCGAGCTCGTTCCCTGCCGGCTCGCCAGCCATGTCCAGCAGCCTGAGCGTCACTTCGCTCTCGCCCTGGCCCAGCCAGTAGCGGCAGGTCACCTGGGCCGCCGCCGGGTTCGGATACACGTAGAACCTGTCAACGAGCGCGGTGTCCGGGTCCGGCATCACCGGCAGCTCGCTGTCCGGCACCAGCCCGGTATGGCACGCGTCGTGGTACGCGCCCGGCCAGGCGATGCTCGCTGCCGGACCCGGCAGGTCCCAGGCGTAGACGATACCGTTGTCAGCGGCCGCAATCAGCTCGACGTCGCCGTCCCGGTCCAGGTCGGTCGCCAGCAACGGGCTGCTGACGCTCGCGGTAGTCATCAGCGGGAACAACCTCGGCGGGCGGCCCTTGCCGGTTTCGTGCCCGAGCACGCCGTAGCGGGGCGAACCGATGGCGACGTCGACGACGCCGTTCGAATCGAAATCCGCCACGACCGGTGACGACAGGTACTCGAAGTACACGTCGTAGTAGATGAGCCAGTTGCCAGCGATCTCCGACGTCTCGTAGGTGGAATCCTGCTTGAACGGGTAGTTGGACACCAGCGCCGCGTTGCGGCTGAACGCAAACAGGTCGTTCTTCGACGCGCAGAGTACGTCCGGGTACCCGTCTGCGTTGACGTCCGCCAGCCCGGCCGCGCCCGCAAACGGCTGCTTGATGACCTCGGGCGACTGGTACTCGAGCTTGCCGTCGAGCCCGAGTACGAACATCCGGTTGTGCAGCCGGGACGCGGCGACCACGACGATCTCCTTCTCGCCGTCGCGGTCAACGTCCGCCACCATCGGCTGGCAGGTGTTGTAAAAGGGAATGTGACTGAGCACCAGCGGGAAGCTGTCGCGCAGCACCCCGGCGGCAGAGTAAAGGAACAGCCGGCCGTCGCCGGTCAAGAGCACGATGTCAGGACTGACCGTGTCGGTCACCGCCACCGGCGCCCGGATCTCGGCGCCGACGTCAATCGGGAACCCGGGCAGCAAGCTGAAGCTGTCGTGCCATGCCCAGGCATAAAGCTTCATGTCAGTCGAGCCGACGATGATGTCCTTCCTGCCATCGCCATCCAGGTCGGCGAGCACCGGCGCGGCCAGGATGCGATCCCCGGTCGCCAGCGTGACCGGCGCCTGGTTCCAGGGTACGACCCGCACCAGTCCGTCGGTCCCGGCTACCACCACCTCCAGCGTCTCACCGGCCATGACGTTGCCGACGGCCGGCGCGGCATGGCAGCCGCTGCCCATGCCGAACGTCCGGATGTTGTCCCCGTTGTCGCGCATCATCGACACCAGCCCGCCGGTGTCGCAGACCACCAGCTCCAGCCGGCCGTCGAGATTCACGTCCGCGACGGCAGGCATGAGCAGCGGGTTGACCGAGACCGCCTTAGGGAACTTGGGCTGGTACAGGTCCCAGTCGATGCTCACCTTGATGATTGTATCCTTGAGCCGGTCGGTCGAATCGGCATCGCCCAGCAGCGTCACCGACAGGAAACTGCGGCCGGTGTACCCGTCGGAGTTCGGGTTGGTCTCGGTGGTGAAACGGTCGTTGTACCCGCCCTTGAAGAACGGGTCATACTTCGCGCCGTAGATTTCGGCGTAGGGGTCCCAGGATTCCCAGTAGAAGACGTCGAAGTCCTGCACCCCGTCGCCTTCCTCCATGTCCACGCCCTTGTGGTCGCGCTGGTAGTTGACCGCGTTGAACGGCCCGTAGTCGGCTATCACCGACTCGTCCACGTGCCAGATCAAAAGGCCGGAACCGGGCTGGAAGAAGTCGTACTCGTTGTCCTCGATGCCGATCAGCACGTCGTCCTCGGTGTCGACGATGATCGTATCAGGCTTGTGCACGTCGATCTGCCGGTTCTCGATGAGAAAGTACTCGTCGGCGTTGATGGGCACCCGGACGATCGTCGGCGTCGTCGAGTCGCCCCGCGAGCCGAACAGCGTCGTGTCCATCGCCGCCGCGTACACGGGAATCGACTCGCGTGGCGTGCGGACGTTGACGATGCGGCCGAGCGAGTCCACCAGGCCGAGGTGCCGCCTGGTGTAGGCGTCCATGAACCCCGGGATGACGCCCGGCGGCGCACCGGCCGAGTAATCGCCCAGCCAGCCGCCGTAACCCATCAGGCTCCAACCGCCCACGCCCATCGTGTACCCACTGACGTCGTACAGGTCGTACGCGCCCAGCAGGTGCGCGACTTCGTGGACCAGCGTGCCCGCCAGGCCGACCATCCCGAGGATGTTGATGTCGTCGCCGTACATGGTGTCCTGGCGCATCATCTCGGGCAGCACCGTCGCCTGGTCGACCCGGACCGTGTCGTCCACCCGGATGAACGGCTCGCCCAAGTACGCCTCCAACGCGCCGGCCGGTATCTCGCCGGCCAGCAGGTCGTAGGGGCTGTCATTGCGCAGCCCGTAGTCGGACTGCAGGCCCGAACCGGCGTGGAACTCGATGACCTCTTCGTACTTCGAGAAGTCGATGGCGGTATCCTTGTCGGCTTCCTTGATCGCGTCGCGCAACAGCCGCACCAGGCCGAGCTCGACCGCGTTCCAGCTCGTGTCGCCGTAGAACATCATCTCGCGCGGCAACTGGTAGCTGCGCTTCTCCTCGCGGGGGAACACGTCGGCGTTCAGGCAGAGCCGGCCCATCGACTGGGCCAGGTAGTAATTGCGGACGCCCTCCATCTGCCGCTCGAAGTAACGCTTGAAGTGCGGCGGGTCGATGAACAGGCCGGAATCCGGCGGGAAGAAGCCGAACGTGTCCATCTTGCCGTTGCCGGTCGTCAGCGGCGTGGTGTCCTCGAGGAACTCGACCCGCAGGCACAGGATGTTGGACGTGTCGTAGCCGCCGCTGCGCAGGCGCGCCATCCGCTCCTTGTCCGCGTCGGTCGGGGAGAACTTGAAGCGCTCGAGGGCCGGGACCTCGGACTCAAGCCTGGTATAGGAGCGGATGAAACGCTCGACCTGCTCCGGCCCGCCCGGGACGTTGCGCCCCGCACCCCGGACGAGATTGACCTTGCCGGCCATCACGGTACTGGCCAGCCCGGCGAGCACGAGAATGCTGATTCTGATAGTTCTCAGGGAATCCTCCGAATCAATAGTTCAGACGCCGGCGAAGACGATGGGTCAACAGCCGGGCCGCCGCAGGAAACGGTGATAGACGGATTTGCTCTGCGCCAGTCCGCCGGGCGCAGTCAAATCCCGACCTTTGACAATCAAGCGGAGAGAGAGGGATTTGAACCCCCGATACCCTTACGGGTATACGTGATTTCGAGTCACGCGCCATCGTCCACTCGGCCATCTCTCCGAACGATACTATTGCCGGCCCGCGGTTTCGTCGGCCACCGACTGCACGCTCCGGCGCTGGCGGAAGAAGCCGCGCATCAGTTCGCGCGCCGCCTCCGCCATCACCCCTTCGGTAACCTCCAGCCGGTGATTGAACCGGTTGTCCCGCGCCACGTCGTAGCGCGACCCCAGGCAGCCGAACTTCGGGTCGCGTGCGCCGAACACCACCCGGTCGGGCCGCGCCAGTACCAGCGCGCCGCAGCACATCAGGCACGGTTCCAGTGTAGCATAAACCGTCGCCCCGCTCAACCGCCAGTTGCCGAGCGTGCCCGCCGCAGCGCTCAGGGCGACAATCTCCGCGTGGGCGGTCGGGTCCTTGAGCCCTTCGGTCCGGTTGTGCCCGCGGCCGATGACCCGGCCCGAATGAACCACCACACAGCCGACCGGTACCTCACCTTCCTCGGCTGCGGCCCGCGCCTCGTCGAGGGCGAACTCCATCCAGTGCTCGTCGGGCCTTGCGGAAATCAACAGCGCGGCCGGCGCGATTTGAACGCGCAACCCACGGATTCGTAGTCCGTTACTCTATCCATTTGAGCTACGGCCGCTTTGCGAACACGGTATTGTAGAATCTGGCCGGCGACAGTCAAGGAATCACGCCGGGTCAGGACAGCACAACCGGCCCGCACCGCGTCCGCCGGTCGGCCGGCGCAGCGGCGCTCAGTCCTGCCCCGGCTCCCTCTCGGGCGGCGCGAGCCACTTGCCCATGCTGACGAGCTGCTGCACGTCGTAGCCGAGCCGGCGGTAGAACTCGACCGACTCCGCGACCCGCTCCTCGACCTGCAGCTTGACCTTCAGACAGCCCTGCTCGCGCAGCCAGGACTCGGCCTGCTCGACCATCGCCCGGCCGATGCCCCGGCGCTGGTAGTCCGGTGCGACCGCCAGCCGGTACAGCCAGCCGCGCAGCCCGTCGTAGCCGACCATGACGGTGGCGACGACCCGGCCGTCCATCACGCCTGCCAGGAACGCACCCGGGCTGTGGCCGAGCTTCTTTTGGATGCTGGTCCTCGGTCGCGCGTCCCACTGGGACAGCCCGGCCGCCTGCCACAACTCCAGCACCGCATCGGTGTCCTCTATCCGGAACGGCCTCACCTGCAGACCTTTTACCATGCTCGATTCTCCTGTCAATACCGCGAAAGTCAAATCAGGACCGTGCGAAGCCCCGAAGGCACGAAACACACGAAAACGTGCCAGAGAACGTGGAGCAAGGAAAGCGCGGTTCGCGGTGGTCCATTCGTGACTTCGTGTTTTCGTGGCTCAGGTCCGCTTGACTTACCTGCTCTTCGGGTTACGCTCAGATGTGCTGCCCCGGCTGCTACTGCTGCTCACGCTGGCCGGACCCGCCTTCGGCTGGTGGGACACCTGGCCGTACCTCGAACACCAGGACCTGCTCGACCGCACCATCGACATCTGCGCCGAGCGCTACCCGGACCTCGCCGCCGAGGTCGACGCCCGCCGCGACGACATGCTCTCGGGCACGCACGATGAGGATATCGACGAGGACCAGACCAACGGGTCCTACTGCGACTACTCCGGCTACTGCCCGACCCTGCCCTCGGCCTGGTGGCCGACCGCGCGCCGCCGGCTCAACGCCATCCAGTGGGTCCACGACCCCCTGAACCCCAACCACTGGGCCGCCGCGGTCGCAACCTACCAGTCCAGCAAGAGCGACGCCTACTACATGCTCGGCCACGTGCTCCACAACCTGCAGGACCTGTTCGTGGCCGCGCACGCCTCGATTGCGCCCCACGGCTCCGGTACGTCCGGCCTGGTCGAGAACCACTCCTGGCCCCTGTACGTGGACAACTTCGAGCAGTACTGCGAAGTCACCGACAACGAGCTCGACCGGGCCCGCGCCGACCGCATCCCCGAAGCCGGCCTGGATTCGCTGATGGTCCGCGCCGCGGTGTTCTCGACCACCAACGCCGACTCGGTCGGGTTCCGGCCGACCGACTACTACGCGCCGCCCGACACCGCCGGTGGCTGGGGCCGGTACCGGCCCTACCCTTCGGGCGGCTACCCCTGCGGCAACGACCGTATCGACAACAGCCTGGCCAACTCCTGGTCGCTCTGGGTCGTGCCTGCCTGCTGTGAGGTCACCGCCGCCGCCATCCGCGCCTTCTGGCTTGAATGCCAGGGCGTGGGCTCGGCCGAGCGACGCGGGACGGAACTCGGCCGCCTGGCCCTGACCTCGCCCTGCCGCCCGGGCCTGGCCCTGGCGTCTTCGGCCACGCCGCTGACCGCCGCCTTCATCTCGCCGGACGGCCGCGTCGCGGCCAGCGCTGCGGGCACGACGCTGCGCTGCCCGGACCTGGCTCCCGGCGTCTGGCTCGTCCGCATCACCTCGGGTACCCGCGCCGCCGTCCGGCCGCTCGTCGTCACCCGCTGAAAAAAGAAACCCGGCCCGGCGACCGGCCGAGCCGAGCATGACCTGCCTGGGACTATCCTAGCGGGTCAGGACGAACCTGCGCACATCCTGGGCTTGCGCGCGGGCTTCGACCACGAAGTAGACCCCGGGCGCGAGCCGCGATACGTCGTTCGCGCCCGGCCGCAGCCCCATCACCTTCCGCCCCGTTGCATCAAGCAGCAAAAGCGGGGACAGTCCCCCTGGCGGTACAGTCCCCGTTTTCGCCAGATACAGCACTCCCCGCACGATGCTCGCTCCGGGCTTGCGGCTTGCAGCTTGAGGCTTGAAGCTCTCCTCAATCCCCGGTATCGGCGCGTCGGTGGTGAACTTGATGGCCCGGCCGGCCACGAGCCGCGCCGACGCCGCGTTGTACACCGTATCGCTGACCGAGGTAATGCCGATAGTCATCCCCGGGTCCTGCATCCCGACCGTGGCCGAACGGTACCAGTTCGCGGTCCGGTACTGGTAACAGAACTCGCCGTTGCCGTCGCGCGCGGCCAGGGTCGAATCGTAGAGCACGACCTCGAACCTCTCGAACTGGGTATTGGGGATCCGGTAGTGCACCGAGTCCCACTCGACGATGAACCGGTGGTTGGCGGCGTCGTGCCAGTACCAGACTCCGTTGCCGAACGGCGGGTACAGGTCGTCCCAGGCCACTGCCAGCAGTCCCGGTACGGCCGAACTCGGGAGCTTGCGATTCGCCCAGCTGGAGTTCGTGGTCCGGCCCGGGCATATCCAGCCGTTGGAGCACACCGAAATCGTGTCATAGTCCTGACCGTAATACCGGAACCGCCCGAACTCCGGCGGCAGGGCAATCTGCACCGTCTGGTTGTCGGCCAGCGTCAGTTGCGTGCCGACGCCGCGCAGCTCGACCCAGCCGTACTGCGGGTGCTCGGGATACTGCGTGTCCGAGTTGTCGAACGCCCAGTACAAGGGCGGCAGGCGCGGGCCGTCCGGTATCGGGTCATAGGACGAAGTCTTGCCGACGACAATCAAGAAGGGCAGCTTGCGGCTGTACCCGTCCGCCGACACCACCAGCGTGCACGGCAGCGTCGTCTGCGGCACCATCAGGCCGGCCGTGACTGAGAACCTGTCGGCGTCGTTCGCCCGCGCGTGCTTGCCCGGCACGTCGCCAAAGTCGGCCAGCGAATCGGTCGCCGCCAGCCGCCAGTCGCCCGGCCGCAGCACGGCCCGCACGTGGTTGGCAACCCCGAACCCGGAATTGTAGAGCGTGACGACCAGCTCGGCGGACTCATTCGGGTCGAGCCGGCCGTTGTTGTTCCCGGCCGAGTCCCGCACCGCCAGGCCGATGTACTCAAGCTCCGGCGCGCCGACGACCAGCTTCAGGTCCGAGTGCCAGACGGTGCCCGCGCTGTCCCGGCACGCAAGGTCCAGCCAGGTCACGTGCCCTTCCGGGCAGGCGGCTGATATCGACGCCGTGAACCCGGACGAATCCGCGTACGCCGAGTCGTGGGCCGCCAGCGTGCCGAACGCGTGCGTCGAGTCCAGCACCGCGGCCAGCGTATCGGGCGCAGCCAGCACGGCGCTGACGGTCGCCGCGCTCGAATCGCCGTAGTTCATCACCCATAACGGCAGGCCGAACGTCTCGCCCGGTCCCGGGCTGCCGTCGCCGTTGCCGCCCGGCGCCGGGTCGTACACCCGGAAACGCAGCAGGCCGACGAACCCCTCGCCCCGGGCTTCGACGCGGCAGGACCCTTCGTAGGGCTGAAGGTTACGGCCGCTCACCGTCACCCGCATCACGCCGGGATGGCCGGGCGCGATGCGCAGCCGCGCCGTACCCGAAACGTCGGTGGTGTCCACGACGTACACCGCCGAATCCATCCAGCAGCACACCCGGGCGCCCGGCACGCCGGCGGTCACGGCGAACTGCTGCACGCCCAGCGGCGTCACCGTGTCGTGCGCCACCGCCAGGCGCTCGGGCACGCCGGTCCACACCGACAGCTCCGGGTCGCCCAATAGCGCCCACTCCTCGTACCGCTCCTGGTCGTGGAACAGCGAGTCCTCGAGAAAGCGCGCGCGCACCGTCGCCGGCCCGAGCCGGTCCTCGCCCTCAAGGAACGCCGAGCGGAAGAACCCGCGGAACACCGCGCCTCGGTTCCTGGCTACCGCCGAGCTCAGCATCGTGGTGCCGAAAAAGGCAACCGCACCGCCGAAGCTGTCCTCGGTGCCGAATTGCATCGCCATGTTGCCCAGCATCCACTCGCGGGGTGCGAGCGTGACTGTAGCGCAGGTCGCACTGACGAACACGGGCATCCTGCGGCCATTGCGCCAGTTCTCGTTCGGCCAGAACTCCCAGAACGACGCTGCCCAGAATCCGCCTGCCACCCCGCGGTAACCGATGTACGCCCGGCCGTCGTTCAGCGCGTTCTCAACGTCCGTGTAGTCGTCGCCGTAGAAGTTGGACAATGACTCGGCCAAGGTATACCCGGCCGTTGTCCAGACCTGCCGCGCCCAGCGCGTGTCGACGAAATAGAAACTGTCGGGAAAGACCGTGTCCTCCTCACCGACGACCGTCGTGCCTCTAAGGAACCACAGGCTGTCCGACAGGTCCGGAAGCCGGTCGTGCCACATCGTCTTGGCCACCATCATCCGGCACTGCGCAACGCTCGCGGCCGGCAGCCGTCCGACCGCAAGCTCCATCTGGTAGTCGCCGGTCATGTCGCCATAGCGCGTGTCGACCTCATAATCGAACCCGGGCAGGATTTCCGGGCTTGCCGCAATCAGCACGTACTCGGGCTTCACCGGCCAGTTCTGCCACGCCTGCTGGATGAAGGCGCGCACCAGGGTTGGAGTCGCGCCGGTCTGCTCAAGCGTGACTATCCGCGCCGGCGCGCCCTTCGCCGTCTTCCAGTCAGCCAGCGGCTCCAGCGCCAGGCTGAAACTGTCCGGGCAGACGATGAGGTACTTCGCGCCGTCCACCTGCGCGTGGGCCGAACCCAGCACCGCGGCCAGCAGCAACAACCTGAGGAACATCCCAAAAGTGTAAGCCATGGGGCACCTGAGTCAAAACCCGCCGCCTCCCACGCGTCCGGCGAAGCGTCCTGACGCCCAACGGGAAGAAGAACGGCCGCCAGACTCGCGGCCTTGGCAACCAAGGCCCGATGGGCACCTCCGCAGCTGAGTGGGCAGCCCAGTGGGCAGCGGAGTGAGCAGCGGACTCCCCTGCCCAGACGTCGCTGAGGGGGTCACTGGTGATTTCAGTTCTGA
>JAEAMF010002370.1_pt1 | contig 10920 bp, 10 predicted proteins | sample 8958721 | NCBI WGS metagenome assembly JAEAMF01 (sample SAMN16933255, study PRJNA681124) | bioreactor sludge metagenome | isolation source: anaerobic bioreactor treating anionic surfactant - SDBS | place: India: Bengaluru | collected 2019-02-28 | reverse complement strand
TGTTTGTTCTGGAAGGCACCGTTCTGCTTGAAGCTGCCGGCGAGGCAGGTTACATAATCCAGACGCCGTGCGGCGGTGCGGCCAAATGCGGCAAGTGCCTCGTGCGCGTGATATCTGGAAGCTGCCCGGTGTCGGAGCAGGAGAAAGCCCTGGTCCGGCCCGATCTCCTGGAACAGGGCTACAGGCTCGCCTGCCAGTGCAGGGTACGCAGCGAAATGCGCGTTGAAATACCGGATGAATCGCTTTTCCAGACTGCCCAGAAAATCCTGTCGCACGACCTGGGGGGTAGTGTTGCCCTGAAGCCGAGAACAATCAAGAAGCATGATGCGCAACGAAATGTTACAGCCGTAACCATTGACGACAGGGTTGTCCAACCTGAGCCCGGAAATACGGAAAGCAAATGTTTCGGCATGGCGTTTGATGTCGGGACCACCACCATCGTTGGCACGCTTGTCAACCTCGTCTCCGGCGCAGACCTTGCCGTTGCCGGCATGGTGAATCCCCAGACTTCTTACGGTGACGATGTGATTTCGCGGGTGAAGAAATGCCGCGACGAAAAAAACGGCCTGGCCCAGCTTAATGATGCCGTGATCAAGGCTGTAAATTCCCTGGCAGGGAGGCTGGTGAAAGAGGCGGGCGTCAGTCATGACAATGTGTACGAGGCCGTATTCGCGGGAAATACTGCGATGCAGGAAATTCTCTGCGGCATCAATCCCGAAGGGCTCGGCGAGCTTCCTTTTCTCGCCGCATTTAACGATCCGCTGAAAAAGAAAGGATCGGACCTGGGTTTGCATATTAATCCCGACGGGGACGTGCATGTATTTCCGCAGATTGGCGGCTTTGTGGGAGGCGACACGGTTGCCGGGATAATAGCCACCCGACTCGACCGGTTTCCGGAGCCCACGCTGTTCGTGGACGTGGGAACCAACGGGGAAATTGTTCTCAACAGCGGGGGCAGCCTGACGGCCACCTCTGTTGCGGCCGGTCCGGCATTCGAAGGAGCGCGCATCATTAATGGCATGCGCGGAACCTCGGGCGCAATAGAGAAGGTGATGGTTGCCGACGGCGACATCCGGCTCAATGTCATAGGTAATGTCAGGCCCGCGGGAATATGCGGGTCCGGCCTGATAGATGTCATGGCCGAACTTTTAAGACTCGGTGTCATTGATAGCACCGGTCGGCTTCAGCCGCAGGACGACCTGCCTCCGGGTGTACCGGAAGCCGTAAGAAGACGTGTTGGCGAGCAGAACGGGCAGCAGGGTTTTCTGCTTGTTGACGACAAGGACAGCGCCACGGGCAAGCCGATCTATATTTGCCAGAAGGATGTCCGGGAGCTGCAACTCGCGAATGGTGCGATCAGGACAGGTATCAACATTCTTCTGAAGATGGCAGGCCTCAATGCACAGGACCTGGGCGCCGTCCTGCTGGCCGGTGCGTTCGGTAATTTCATAAGGCGCAATAACGCCAGGCGCATAGGCATGCTGCCGCCTGTGCCGTGCGAGCGGATCCGTTTCGTGGGCAACACGGCTTCGTTCGGCGCAAAGCTTGTTCTTCTTTCCGTGGAGGAGGAGAAGTACGCCGCGCGGATAACCCGGGCCACGAAGCACGTTGACCTTTCCAGGGATCTGGCCTTCCAGGAGGAATTCAGTTCCGCCATGCTCTTCCCGGAAGGGGAATGAGAAGAGATTTTCGATGCCGATTTCAAATTGTTGAATGAATCCAGAAGAGAGAAGACAGAATCCAGAAGAGAGAAGACAGAATCCAGAAGTCGGAAGACAGAACCCAGAACCCAAAACCCAGAACCCGGAACTTACAGTTTGATGCTGAAGGCAGCGAGAGCCTTTATTTCCCTGCTGATCTCGTTCATCAGCGCTTCCGGGACAGGCTGGTTTACCTTCAAGATCGCGAGCGAGCGGTTGGTCTTGGTATCGTGAGGATTGCGCATGTCCTCGATGTTGATCTTGCCGCCTGCCAGCTTTGCACCGATTGTTCCAATAACGCCGGGCCTGTCCTTGTACAGGAAAAACACGGTATCGCCCTTCGGCTCGAAGTAGAGCTTGTCGAACTCGTTTATGCGGGAGACCATCTTGTTACCCTCTGCAACGGTGCCCCTGATGCTCACCTGGCGGAGGTTGTCGGAGTCGATCTGGCTTGTGAGGTCGATGGTGATGGAGGCCTCGTAGCCTTTCCCCGGGTCGACCTTGCGGTTGACGTAGTCAATGCCGCGGCCTTCCATGTAGGCGAGGGCCGCCTTGGGGTCCATAGAGCGGTCGAAATCTTCCCAGATGCCTGCCACTGTCGGAACGAGCAGCCACTTGCTGAACGGCGCAAGTTCCCCGTAGATGCTGGTCTCGACAAGCTTGAGTGATGTCGTCTTGCCGATGAGGCAGCGGCAGAGCCTTGCAAGGGTGTTGGCGAGGTCGCAGTACGCCCTGTCAAGTCCCTCCGGGATGTCGCGGTTCACTATGTAGCTGGTGATGCCCTGGGCATCGAAATCTATGAGCTGTTCGGCTGAGCGTTTGGCCGCGTTCCAGTTGGCCTCTACCGTGCTCGCCCCGAGGTGGGGAACCATTATGTCGGCAATGTCCTCGACGCTCTTCTTGCCTTCCGCGTCTTTCGGATAGACGTCGTTCAGGAATCGCAGTTTCTTCTCCTGTTTGACCGCGCGTAGAGCTGCTTCGTCGATAATTCCGGCCCTGGCGCAGTTGACGATTGTTGCGCCTTTCTTCATCAGTGCAAGGAGTTTGGCGCCAACCAGGCCCCTCGTCTGGTCGTTTTCTGGAATATGCAGTGAGATGTAGTCGGCCTGGGCGAACAGCGTTTCAAGGTCCGTCAGTGCAACGTTCATTTCCTTTGCCCTTTCGGCGGAAATGACCGGGTCGTAGCCGACGATATTGCATTCAAAACCTGAAAGTCTTTTTGCGACCAACCGGCCGATATTACCAAGGCCCACGATACCAACGGTCTTACCTGACAGTTCGCGGCCCATGAACGCCTTCTTTTCCCATTCGCCCCTGCGCGTTGACGCATCGGCCTTTATCAGGTGCCTGGCATCAGCCAGTATCAGGGCAATCACTTCCTCGGCAACGCCATTCGAGTTGGCCCCGGGCGTGTTCATCACGTCTATGCCCTTCTTGCGGGCGTACTTCGTGTCAATCGTGTTGAAACCGGCCCCGGCGCGGATGACGACTTTCAGTTTGGGAATCGCGTCGATGACTTCGGGTGTGACCTTTTCGCTCCGGACGATCATGGCGTAGGCGTCGGGGTGCTTCTTCGACAGCTCCAGGATGTCGGCTGAATCATCCTGGACGACTTCATAGCCGCCGTTACCGGTGAGGATTTCCTTCGCCACTTTGTCGAGCTTGGTCGGGATCAACACTTTCTTTTTCATTTTTTAAAAGTCCTCCTGGGGTTTTCAAAAGATACAAACAGGCTGTTAAGTTAGCCTTAATCCCCGCCGGAATCAAGACTTGACCGCAGATATATGCGTCTATAGCCTACACACCTATGTATAAAAAAGCGCCAGTCTGTATGGCGGCATGCATCACATGTGCGGTGCTGTCGCTGCGTGCCATGTCTCCTGCTCAGTATGAAACTGATTTCAGGAACCAGACCAAGCTGGCCTACGAGGACGAGAAGAGGAGAAAGACTCCCAGTCTTTTCCACCGGCCGGCGAAGGAAACGGCGGCCAGCCAGCTTGCATTTGCGGACAAGCTCCTGGCCGACGGGAAGAAGAAGGCGGCGATGAAGCAGTATTCCGCCCTCGTTCACAAGTGGCACACGTCTCCGGAGGCCGCGAAGGCGCAGCTGGCTTATGCCTGCATCCTGTACGACAGGAACGACTACAGGGATGCCTTCGACGAGTTCCAGTATCTCATCGACAATTTTGCGGGACAGTTTCCCTACGGGGAGGCCCTGGACAAGCAGTTCCGCATAGCAAATTATCTCATGACCGCGAGGCGGATGAAATTCTTTTTCCTGCCGGGTTTCAAGATCCAGGAGCAGGCCCTGCCGCTTTTCGAGAAGATTGTCAAGAACGCACCCAACTGGGAGAATTCGGTTGAGGCGCAGTACAATATCGGGCTGATAAACGAGGACATGAAGGAATACGCCGAGGCGGTGAGGGCGTACGATACGTTGCGGTTCAGGTATGCTGGAGGCGAGAGGGCCGCGGATGCCTCTTTCCGGCGGGCCTATTGTTTTTACCTGATGGCCAATCAGAGCCCCCGTGACGAGACAAGCTGCCGCCAGGCCCTTTCGGCGCTGGCGGGGTTCATAGCCGATTACCCCAGGCATTCCAGCATTGAGCCCGCACGAAAATACCGCGACGAACTTGACGAAAGGCTGGCAAACATGTATTTAGAAAGAGCCAGGTTTTACGATAAAACAGGCCGTAAAAAGGCCGCAATAATTGCGTACGAGGATTTCCTGAGGAAATTCGCGTCATCCCGGCTGGCAGGGGATATCGGCGCACGTATTGAAACCCTGAAAGGGGAACTGGAGAAGAACAAATGAAAAAAATATTGCCCGGGCTGGTTCGCCGATTAATGCCAGGTTTACTGGCGGCTTTTTGCGTGACCCTTGCCGGTTGTGCCGGCTACAGGCTTGGAACTACACTGCCGCCGAACATCAAGACGGTCTACGTCCCGACTTTCATCAACAAAACCGGTGAACCGATGGTTGATACCGAGGCCACCAAGGCGGCGATCCAGGCGCTGCAGATGGATGGTTCGCTTAAGGTCAGCGGGATGGATGAGGCCGACAGCATCCTCGAGGTCACACTGTTCAAGATCGCATTCGAGCCGCTGGGATTCGAGAGGGACAGCAGGAAGACTGCCAGGGAATATCGAATGTATTTCTATGCGGATGTGCTTTTTAAGAAAGCGAAGACCAACGAAATCCTTTCAAGGAAGAAGGTTGTCGGTGAGACGACTTTTGTTCCGACGGGCGACCTGGCCGCCGCCAAGCGGCTTGCGCTTCCGAAGGCTTCCAGGGACCTGGCGCACAGGATAGTCGAGGCGGTTACAGAGTACTGGTGAGATTCCCGGCCTACGGAAACGGGATTGCTGAAAACCGGCATGCCCGGGAGCATAAGCTATTGCTTGATGGATGCCATCCTGGCCGCAGCCCTTGCCTTCCGGCGGTTGGCCGCTGTTTTGAGGATGACTCCCTTTTTCGCCGCCTTGTCGACAGTGGAAAAATACTTTCTGACCAGTTCCTGGCTCTTTACCGTGTCGCCGGCTGAAATGGCGCTGTAAAGTTCGTTGCGGAGAGTCGACAGCAGTGTCATCATTCCCAGGTTCCTGATCCTGTTCTGTTCAGCAGTTTTGGCTCTTTTGGCCGCGCTTTTAATATTCGGCATATTACAGATAACTCCTTGTCCGGGTTGACTTTTTTCTTCTTTGATCCAGAGGCGGTGTAATAATAGTGCCGAAAGTTGCCGGGTCAACCCTATTTTTTAGTTTTCCTCGACCGGCTGTCATCGTAATCTTCCCCGGAATTGAAAACGGCCGCAGCCGGTTCTCGATGTTGCCGGCGTTAACGGAAATTTAAATGAGGATTCTGACTTTTTTCACGGGAGTTCTTCTTATCCCTGTCTGCTTTGCGGTGAGCGAGACGGCGCTCTCCCTGGTCCGTGCGAGTTCGCCGGATGAGTCAATGGCCATCCCGGTGGCGGGATGGGCCCTCCTGGGCGGGTTCCTGTTCTGGATATTCCTCTATTTCACGGTTCCGATGCCGGTTCGCACGTACGTGCTTGCCCACGAACTGACGCATGCGCTCTGGGGCGTGCTGATGGGTGCGCGGATTTTCCGAATGCGGGTATCCGGCGACAGCGGCAGCGTGACCATGTCCAAGAGCAATTTCCTCATAACGCTGGCCCCTTACTTCTTCCCGCTGTACACGGTCATTGTGATTGCCGGGTATTACGTCCTCTCCATTTTCTACGATGTCAGCCGGTACTACCTGCTATGGCTCGGTCTTGTGGGATTCACCTGGGGGTTTCATTTCACCTTCACGATCAGTACGCTCCTGCAGCACCAGAAGGATATAAAAGTATACGGGGCTGTTTTCTCGTATTCATTGATATACCTTTTCAACGTGGCAGGCATATGCGCCTGGGTCGTGCTCATTACGGATGTGTCGTTCGGCCAGATGGTTGATTATTTCCAGGCACACATGGCCGAGACGGCTTGTTTTGTAAGGGACAAAGGCATATATGTATTTGAAGAAATCAGGAAAGCCATACAATAAATCAGGAGGCCTGACCGTTTCATACGGTATAGGCTGACAGGCATCAAGTGACTGAAAAGCCTATGGAAGCATCAGACAGGGATCTGCTGACCCGGTACAGGCGCGGGCAAGTGAGTGCCCTCGAGGTACTTATAGAGAAGTACCGCCGCCCGCTGTTTGGCTTCATAGTCAACATGATTCATGGGCGGGATGAGGCAGACGAGGTTTTTCAGGAGGTGTGGCTGAGGGTTATACGCAACCACGAGAAGTACAGGCATGGGAACTTCTGCGGCTGGCTGGTGCGGATTGCGCATAACGTGATCATTGACAGATCGAGGAAAAAGAAACCGGACGTCAGCCTGGACGAGGAGAAGAATGAAGGTTTCTCGCTCGGGCAGGTAATACCGGGGAATGAACCCGGGCCGGCGCTCAGTATGGCGGGCCGGGATCTTGGCAGAAAAATTGTCCAGGCGGTAAACAGGCTCCCGCTTGAGCAGAAGGAAGTGTTCCTGATGAGGGTACGATCGGCCATGTCCTTCAAGGACATAGCGAAGGTACAGAAGACGTCGATCAACACTGCCCTCGCCAGGATGCAGTATGCGCTGGCAAAGCTGAGAGTTGTCCTTGAAGATGACTACAGGGAACTGGGAAAGAATGGGTAAAATGTGTGGCCTCCACGGAAGGGGGAAGAATGAACTGTGAAAGAATAAGGCAGCAGATATTGCTTGGACGGTCAGGCGAACTGTCTGAAGCGGAACACAGGGAACTTGAGGATCACCTGGCATTGTGCGAATCCTGCAGGAGGTACGGCGAGGAAGCGGGGCGGATCATGGACCTGGCGGATAATTCCCTGGTTTCGGAAGGACCCGGCCCGGCGGTAATCGAGAACATCCTGGCGGCCGCGCGGGAAAATGCTGATCACAGGGCTTTACCGTTTGTGCTGCCCTCCCTGCGCTGGGCCGTTTGCGGCGCGGCCGCACTGCTGCTGATCTGCTGGATGGGGATATGGTCGTTCCAGGGCAGTTCTGCAAGCTCTGCCAGTCACATAAGCGCAATAGTGATGGCGGTCGGGTCGGAGGAGAACCTTGCCCTGATGAGCCAGTCCGGCAAGCCCGAAAAGGAACAGGAATTACAGGCGCTGGCTTCGCACCTCCTGCTGATGGAAGGATTTATTACCGACGAGGTTTTCGAAGAGGAGATCATCGACGCGGGCGACGAGCCCCAGCCCACAGCTCTTCAATGGCATAATATTGACGTGTTTGATCTGCAAAAATGTGTATGACCACGTCAAAATAATCCACCACTATCCAGCCGGATTCCGGGTCGCCCGAGCGGCGGTGGGCGAGCACCCCTTCCTTCTTCAGGGAGTACTGGATTTCGTCGGCCATCGCGCGCAGTTGCGGCGCGCTTGAGCCGGAAGCAACGAGGTAATAGTCGGTTACCGAGGAAGTCTTCCGTACATCGAACAGCCTGATGTCACAGCCTTTTTTGTCCTCCAGCGCTTTCTCCGCCCTTTTGATGAGTTCAGATGTTTTTATGATTCTTCTCCTTGTTCTTTTTATAGAGGGCTTTTGCCGCAATATACTCCGCTACCGCCTGCGGCACAAGATAACGGATGTTTTTTCCTTCTGCAATTCTCCTCCTGATCGCGGAGGATGAAATATCGGGCATGCGGCCGGGCATGAAATGCCTCATGAGCTCGCACGTCCGGGCGGGGCCGAGACGGGTATTTTTTATTCTGCCGGGGCCGCCTTTCCCGGGCCTGGTAAAGGTTATGAAAGTGCACAGCTTGAGCAGGTCGCGTATCCGCTTCCACGTGTGCAGTTCCCGGAGGGAATCTGAGCCGATGATGAAATAGTAATCGGCGGACGGATTTTTCTTCTTCAGCCGGGTTATGGTGTCAATAGTGTAGGAAGGGCCGGCCCGCCTGGTCTCGATATCGCTGATCTCGAAACCGGGTTTGCCTTTTATTGCCAGCTTCAGCATGGCCATCCTGTGTTTGACCGGCGCGAGCGCCCCCGGTTTCTTGTGCGGGGGTTTTGCTGATGGGATGAACAGGACTTTTTCGAGGCCGAACGCCTTTACTGCGCCCCGTGCAAGGGCCAGGTGCCCGAGATGGACCGGATTGAATGTTCCGCCAAGTATACCGATCCTGTTGTTCTTTGCCTCTGCCATATCCGTTCAGAATGCATAATAACAGCCCGGGGCATCCAAGCATAGAAATCTTTTAGACCCGCACATTGCCCGGAGCAGCCCCTGAGGGGCAGCAATCAACCAGAGAAGTGGGACTAGGAGAAACTGAGACACGGTTAGATTGCTTTTTCACCACGAAGGACACCAAGTGCGCGAAGGTTTAATGCATATCCATAAGGAATTGTCATCCTGAGTCCGTCGGCTGACGGACGAAGGACCTCTCTGAAGCAAATTCAACAATCCTGTAGTCATTTGATGACTGCGGTATTGCCCGGCAGGGAAATCTATGCAATCATGATTCAAACAGGCAGGAAAACAGTTTCAAAAGAAAGAACTTGGCTGACCGGACCGGCATGACATACGATGTCTTCAAGGGCGACAACAATCTTGAAATTAGAATGAGGGGTAAAGCAGTGAGGAAAATTTCTCTGGCGGTTATTGCGGTGTGTGCGCTGTTCTTCCGTCCCGCCGTTGCGGAAGATCTGAAAAGCGCCATACTGACGATGATAGAAACAGACAACGGCATGAAAATGGTCAATGCCGACATTGAGGCCGCGAGATTGAAGAAATGGGCGGCTTTCGGGGAGATGCTGCCCACCGTTAACATAGGGGCGCAGTACGGTTCCAGCGATTTGAACTGGGAACAGATGGAGACAAATTATTTCCGGATCACCAATGCCTACGTTGGAAACACTCTTTCTTCGGGGACCAATTACTATGCCTATACCAACAGGCTCAACGACACTTTTGAGCATACCAGCGTGCGGCTGGTCCAGCCCCTGATACTGTTCGGCCAGAATGCCGTGTACCGCAGGGCCAGGGCGGTCTACCAGCGCAGTTGCTCCAGCGGACTGACCAAGCGGCAGGAACTTATCCAGAACGGCATGACTGCATACCTCAGGCTGAAGCAGGCTGAAAAGGACCTGGAATACGCCAAAGCGTCGGTCGACAACATCAAGAAACAGACCGAGATGGAGGATTCACGGGTTGCGAAAGGGGGCGGGGTATCCACCGATGTGCTTCAGTCAAAGACCCAGCTGCTCCGGGCGCAGGCACAGCTCATGCGGGCGGAAGGCCAGCTGATCGTGGTGCAGAACACGGTTGAACGTGTTTTCTCCCGGCCTGCCTCCGTGATAACGAACCTGGAAAAAAGCGACCTGATGGACGTAAACACTGTCCCGTCCGATCTTGCCCAGGCCGAGGCAATGGGACTGGTGTACAACCCGTATCTCAAGGTTGCCGAACTGACCACGCAGATAGCCAGTGCCGACTATTCTGCTTCAAAATTTGTGAACTTTCCAAGGATGAACGGGGTGGTTGAGGCCAACTGGAGGAATAATTTCGGGGGGATGGAAGGCTGGCGCTCGGAACAGCTCGCAAAGATAGAGTTCATGTACGAATTCAACCTGGGGCTGTCCACGGTCAACGAAGCCAGGGCTGCGCGCCGGCAGGTCGTTGCGGCCGAGGAGAGGGTGCTCGATATCAAGAAACAGGTTTTGGAGCAGGTCCGTAACTCGTGGCAGAGCCTGCTTACGGCCAGGCAGACGGCCAGGGTATTAAGGGAACAGGAAGCTGTTGCCGAGGAATTTCTTACGCTTGCCCGCAAGGAACGTACGCTCGGACGCCGGTCCCTGCTGGACGTACTGAACGGGGAGATACTCCTGATAAATGCCCGCAGTGAGGCTGCCTCGGCCGAGGCCGAGACGGAAATATCCACTTACCAGCTTCTGCGCGCCATAGGTGTGCTGGATATAGGGCCTGACATGAATACGAAGAAGACCAGATAGTTGTTGAGCTTCTTCTGTCATCCTGAATCCGTCGGCCGACGGATTCAGGATCTGGTCTTAGGTGATGGTGATTGAGATTCCTCTCCGTCAGTTGACGGATTCGGAATGACAGGATGTGCGCGGTTTGTTTGTCATCCTGAGCGCAGCGAAGGATCTAAATCGGGAGTAAGTCAAATTTGTGGGTAACGAGGAGCAGGTGGCATTTCGTTGCCGAAAAGGCCGGAAAGACGGCCTGGATTCTTGCTCTGTAGTGCGTCACTGCCTGCCACGGCGTCTTGTCACGCCGTAGCTTTAGCGAAGGCGGAAGTCTTGAGACGAAGACGGGTGTGACGCGGATGATTGCCTGCTGTAGTGCGTCACTGCGTGACGCAGATATGTTACCGCACGCAGTGCGGTACTACAGAAGAAGGGATTGGTACGTATACTGTAATGCGGCACTACAGCCATGCCAGACAGTTCGCGAAATGCCACCTGCGGGTTCCACTCCGCGCAGACGCGGAAGAAGAAATGAAAATTCTACCAGCATTCTTGAATTACACCTATCTAAATCGGAATGACTTAACTTTTCTTGCCATTTGATCAGGTTTCTGGTTACATGAAACGCTTTTATCAGGCAGGGTGGAAATGTCTGAAGTTTCTATAACTGCGGGAAATTGATGTCTTTTAAACCATAATCGGGAAAATACGGCGTTGTCGGCATAAAAGGAAA
>JAEAMF010002369.1_pt1 | contig 10923 bp, 6 predicted proteins | sample 8958721 | NCBI WGS metagenome assembly JAEAMF01 (sample SAMN16933255, study PRJNA681124) | bioreactor sludge metagenome | isolation source: anaerobic bioreactor treating anionic surfactant - SDBS | place: India: Bengaluru | collected 2019-02-28 | reverse complement strand
GCCATCGCCAGGTAGCTGGCCCTGACGCGTTCATGAAAGTCTATCCGCTCCTGCTCCAGCCTGTCAAGCTCGTCCCCCCGCTTGCGCTGCTGGCCGACCGCGACCGGCACGTCCACGACGATGACCAGGTCGGCCTTGAGGTTGCGGGTCGCCGTCTTGTTCAACCGGGAAACCACCTGCTCGCCCAGCTGCCGGCCCGCGCCCTGGTAGGCGACCGACGACTCGGCGTAACGGTCGAGGATGACGACCTTGCCCGCCGCGACTTCCGGCAGCAGCCTCTCGGCGACGTGCTGGCTGCGGCTGGCGAGGTACAGGAACAGCTCGGTCCGGCCGTCCATCGCCCGGTTGGCCGGGTCGAGCAGGATGGTCCGCACCTGCTCGCCGATGGGCGTGCCACCCGGCTCGCGCGACACGACGCATTCGACCCCGCGCCCGCGCAGGTAGGCGGCCAGCATTTCGGCCTGGGTGGATTTGCCCGAGCCTTCGACGCCTTCGAAGGTGACCAGGACTCCGCGCACCGGGACGGGCCGGGCCCTACTTGGCCCGCTGCTTCTTGGGTTGCGCGGGCCGGGCGGCGGCCTTGTGCCCGTACTTCCTGATGAACGCCTCGGTCTTGTTCCGGCACACGTCATCCGGGAACTGGACCGGCGGCGTCTTCATGAAGTAGCTCGACGGCTCAATCATGCTGCCGGAAAGCCCGGCGTCCAGCGCCAGCTTCGCGCAGCGGATCGCGTCGATCACCACTCCCGCGGAATTAGGCGAGTCCCAGACCTCCATCTTCAACTCGATGTTCAGCGGCACGTTGCCGAACGTCTGGCCTTCCATCCGCAGGTGACACCACTTCCGGTCCAGCAGCCACGGTATGTAGTCGGACGGCCCGACGTGGACGTTGTCCGCGCCGATGTCATACTTCAGGAGCGACGTTACCGCGCCGGTCTTGGATATCTTCTTCGAGTGCAGCCGGCTGCGCTCGAGCATGTTCAGGAAATCGGTGTTGCCGCCGACGTTGAGCTGGGACGTCCGCAACAGCCGCACGCCCCGGTCGTTGAACAGCGACACCAGCATCCGGTGGACGATCGTCGCGCCGACCTGCGACTTGATGTCGTCGCCGATGACCGGCAGGCCCGCCGCCTTGAACCGCTTGTTCCAGTACTGCTGCGACGCGATGAACACCGGGATGCAGTTGACGAACGCACACCCGGCCTCGAGCACCTGCTCGACGTACCACTTGGTCGCCTCTTCCGAGCCAACCGGCAGGTAACTGACCACCACGTCGGTCTTGGTGTCCTTCAGCGCCTTGACGATGTCGGCGGTCGGGCCCGGCGCCTTCTCGATCACCTGGGAAAGGTAGTATCCCAGGCCGTCGTGGGTCATGCCGCGCAGGACCTTGACCCCGGACTTGGGTACGTCCGCGAACCTGAAAGTGTTGTTCGGGGGAGAGTAGATCGCCTCGGCCAGGTCCTTGCCGACCTTGCGCTTGTCGATGTCTATTGCCACGCTGAACTCGACGTCGCGGATGTGGTAGCCGCCCAGGTTGACGTGCATAATGCCCGGGATCTGCTCGCCTTCGGCCGCGTTCCGGTAGAAATGCACGCCCTGCACCAGGCTGCTCGCGCAGTTGCCGACTCCGATGATGCCGACTCTTAGTTTAGGCACAAGGCCTCCTTGGAATTCGATTCATACTGTCCTCGAAGATATGCTTTTCCTACCCCAAGTCAAGCTCTTGCCGGGCCGGCTCTACCGCGAAAACACACAGTGCACGAATAGCAGGAACTGCTGATCGCGACTTCCCGTCTGGACGGGCTACCGAGAGTTCGGGCCGCGTCGCCCACGTCAGGACTCGCTCGCCGTTCGTACGGTTCGTGGTCTCTTAACCTTCGGGGCATACCTGCTCTACCCCGGCCAGATGCTGCCGAGGAACGGGTTCACCAGCAGCGCCCGGCCGAACGTACCCGGTTCATTGTGCCCGGGATAGAGCATCGTGTCGCGGCCCAGCACCGCCTGCAGCCGGCCCAGCGACTCCTGCATCCGGCTCTCCGACCCGCCCGGAAAATCCACCCGGCCGATGGAGTCTACGAACAGCGTGTCGCCGGTGAAGGCAAAGCCGGGACCCAGCAGGCAGATGCCGCCCGGCGTATGGCCGGCGGTGTGCATGACCCTCATCACTACGTCGCCGACGGTGACTTCGTCGCCTTCGGCCAGCACGCGGTCAGCAGTCAACGGCTCCAGCTCGAGCCCCATCAGCATCGCCAGGCTCGCCTCGGGCCGCTTGAGCATCACCGCATCCAGCTCCCCGATGAGCAACTTGGCGCCGGTGGCGTCGAGCACCGCCTTGTCAGCCGCCACGTGGTCCACGTGCCCGTGCGTATTGATGACGAACTTGACTCGGCACTTCTGCGTTCTGGCTTCTGGCTTCTGACTTCTGCATTCGCCCTCTCCGGACATCTCCTCTATCTTATCCAGAATGATATCCGCGTCCCCGCCCGGGTCGATGACCGCGAGCTCTGAGCCTGACTCCAGGATGTAGCAGTTCGTGCCCAGCGGGCCGACCATCAATCGGGTGACGGCCGGTTGCCCTTCGCTACCCGCTGTACGCCGTTCGCTCATCGCTCCAGGAGAGGGAACCCCGCTTTCCGCCTGCCCTGTTCTGCACTCTAGCTTCTGACTTCTGACTTCGTCCGGCCGGCGAGCCTTCTGCTCCTACCCTTGCCCTCAAACTCCCATCCCTCGGACGCGAGCAGCGCCTCTTTCCACGCCATGCCGCCGCCGAACCCGGTCAGGCTGCGGTTCGAGCCGACCACCCGGTGGCACGGCACGACCAACGGCACCGGGTTCATCGCCATCACCTGGCCGACGGCCCTGGCCGCCTTCGGCCTCCCTGCGGCCTTCGCCAGTTCGGCATAGGTGCGGACCTGGCCGGCCGGGATACGGGCGCAGGCCGACAGTACCTTGCGGCTGAACTCGGGCAGCCCCTCGAGGCTGTATCTCACTCCTGCCTTCACCGGCCCGCGCCTGAGGCAATCCGCCAACCGCTTTGCCAGCTTCGTGTCCGGCTTCGCGCCGCCCGGCTTCGCGCCCAGCCTGACCTCGACAATCGTGCTGCCGACCGAGGTCACCAGCACCGGGCCGGAACTCAGCCGGGCAAACGCCATCTCTATACGTCCGATAGGATACCGCATATGACAGCCATGTTATGTCCCCGGCCCGGTCAGTCAAGCCGGTCCCGGCTGGGTCGCCTCGGCCTCCCGCCGCCGGCGCGCGATTTCCTCCTCGAGCGCCCGCTGCACCCGTTGTTCAATCAAGAACCCGACGAACCGGCGGTTGTCGGCCTGGTCGACCACCGGCAGGCAGGCGGCGCGCCGGTCTTTCAGCATCCGCCGGGCTTCGCGCAGGGACGTGTCGGGCGTGACGCTGTAGCGGCTCTCCTCCATGAGGTCCTGGGCGACAAGCAGCTCGGTGACGTGCGGCATGTTGAGCGTCGCCTTGAGCCCCTCGAGCGTAATCACTCCCCGCAGCGCGCCGTCGTCGTCCACCACCGGGAAGTAGACCGCGTCGCCCTGGGCGACTCTGTCCATCACCTCGGGCAATGGCGCCCTGAGCCGGATGGATACCTGGTCGGTCTTCATCACGTCCCGCACGCGGAACGTCGCCAGCAGGTCCTCCTCGGTAACGTTTCGACCCACCTCGCCGGCCTTGGTGACGGCGTACTTGACCGCCGGCGGCCCGACGATCTGGACGATGAATGTCGTGGTCGTCACGATGCCGACGATCGCCGCCGCCACCTCCGGGTAGCCGGCAAACACCTGGGACGACAGCACCGCCAGCCCGATCGCGACGCCCGCCTGAGAAAAGAGACAGAACCCGAAGTAGCGGCGGACGACTTCCGGGGCGCCGGTCAGCTTTGCCCCGAGCCACGACCCCAGGAACTTGCCGCCCGTCCGGCCAACAACATAGGCCAGCGCCGCCAGCCACATCACCCAACTCATCGCGGCGAATTGCAGCCGCGCCCCAACCAGCACGAAGAACAGCACGTAGATGGGCGGCGCGAACCGCTGCACTATACCGAAGACCTCAGCGCCCTCGCTGCCCGACACGTTTGCGAACACCGACCCGAACACCATCGCGGCGAGTATCATATCCACCCGGGCCGCGTCCGCGAGCCCGATCAGCAGCAGAATCGAGCCCAGCGCGAACGCCAGCACCAGTTCCTTCTCGCGGGTCTTGCGCTGAACCCACCAGAACCCCAGCGCCACGAACGCGCCCAGCACGACTGCGCCGGCGATCTCGTACACCGGCCGGACGACCGTCAGGATCGATAACCGCCCGCCATCCAGCATCGTCCGGGCGATAGCCGAGGCGAATCCGTACAGCAGCAGCGCTAGACCGTCGTCGAGGGCGACGATGGCCAGCGTCAACGTTGTCAGGATGCCGAGCGTCCGGTACTCCCAGAGCACGTCGACGGTCGCGGCTGGCGCTGTCGCCGACGAAATGGCGCCCAGCACCAGCGCCAGCGGCCAGTTGCCGGTGACGATGCCGGTCAGTACCGTCACTATCACGAATGCGCCCACGCCCTCGGTCAACAGCATGATCATCGCCCGCCTGCCGTGCTGGCGGAACATCGACAGCTTCAGTTCGCCGCCGATGGAGAAACCGATAATCCCGAGGGCGAGCGTGCTCAGCGGAGCGAGGCCCAGTGCGGTTTCCTCGTCGATCAGCCGGACACCGCTGACGCCGAGGATCACGCCGATTACGATGTAGGCGACGACCTGCGGGATCTTCAGCCTCTTGAATACGCGCGCGCCGACTGTGCCCAGTAACACCGCCAGCGCGACGGTCATCATTATGTTGAAGTGAAAGGTGAGCATGCCGTTCTGTCGGACGCCTCGGCGCTAATCTACCGATGACAAGCGCCCGGTCAAGGAGAAGAAAACCCTTCTCACAAGCCCCTTCGGCAACGGTGGGGTCGGCGTCACTGTTATTGACTCGGCTCTGGCGCGGCAGTGTCCTGCGCTGAGTATCCAGCCCTGAGGGACACTTCCCTGATTTTTCTACGCACGATTTCTTCCCGGCCGTCAGGCATGGTCACGAAATATGGGAAGTGTCCTAGTTTCCTAGTTTCCCCTATCCTATCTATCCTATCGTTTGATGACCTTAACCGTCCTTCCTTGCATGCCCGAGCATGACTCCACAAAGTACACACCGGGCGATAGCTGGCCAATGTCAACCAAGCAGGCGCCACTCGGTTGTGCCGTCGATTGCGCAGCAAGCACCAATCTGCCTGTCGCGTCACGAATACAGATACCGGTGCGGCCAGATCGCGCATCACCCAAGAGCAAGTGAAGCAGGCCGTTTGTCGGATTGGGCCATACACCGGGCGAGAATGCGGGAGGAGCCGAGATAACCGCTTCCTGTATCCCGACCTGTGTCGTTTCAAAGACGCACACCCCCGCCTCGGAGCACGCCGCATAGACATGGGGTTCCACGAAGCTGAGCCTCCAGACCAAGTAGGGGGTAGGTTCAAAAGCAAGCACCCGAGGTTCGCGGGGATCGGCTACGCTCAGAAGCCTTAATCCGTCACGGCATCCGACATAGGCAAGTGACCCAACCGCGACAACGTCGAAGACATCAGTACCCCAGCCAATCGAATCAATGAGGTATGGCAGAGAGATGTTGGCGACGCTATAGGTGAAGAGCCCATTCCAGTCGGCCAAGTAAGCCAACGTGTCCCGCAAGAAGATGTTGTACGCTCCCCGGTCAATCTGCCCTATCACTGCTGGATGAGCCGGGTCCCTCACATTGACAATCTTCAGGGGAGCATTCGTGACGTAAGCCAGAGTATCCTGCAAACACATTCCCCGGGAAGCGTCCGGCAGCAAACAACTCCCCACCAGCACCGGACTCCGTGGCCGGGCGACGTTGACGACCTGAAGGCGACGCATCTCGGCGCAGTACAGGAAGCTGTCGCGCAGGACCATGTCAGAGGGAGGTGCGAACATCCCGGGGCAGACCCCGGCTCGCGTTGGTCGTGTAGGGTCTGCAACACTCACTGACTGGACGCGCTCAACCGGCCAGCTCACGAACGCGAATGAATCGGCTAGCACAGCGGATTCCATCAGGGGCAGAATACCGAGCGTATCGTACTGCCCGCGCATCCTTGGTCTGGCGGGGTCGAGAACGTCCAGGAGCATGAGGCCGCAGTCGTAGTCTGCAACCGCCGCCAGGCTCCCTTGGATGTCAATGTCCCTGGCCATGTCCGCAGCCAACATGGCGGTATCTCGAACTGGCGCCGATGGCACGGCGACATCAAACACGGACATACCTTCATGGCGAGCCGCCACAAATGCTGACCTTGCGTCGCCATTCGCCCACACACCCCAGTTGTCCCCTGGCACGACGCCACTGCCGATAAGTCTAGGTTGCGTTGAATCTGCCACCGAGACCATCTCGAACTCCGTGGTGTACTGGTCGCCGGAACAGAACGCCAGCGTGTCTATCAGGTGAACGTCGAATCCGCCGGCTTGGTCCAGAAGGCCTATTGGCTGCGGGCTGGCAGGGTTCGTGACGTTGAGGATTCGGAACTCAATGTCTCCGGGCGTGTTCGGATTGAACGTTGTCACATAGCATAGCTTCCGACGAGCAGAGATACCTTCGACTGGACTGCCCCAAGTGCCGACTCTGTGTGGAGTTGCAGGATTGGCGACGTCGAGCAGATACAGGCCCCACCGGTCGCCGAGAAACGCCGTGCTGCCGGCAACCGCGAGCACGTTGCCCGAATCGCGGCACGCGCCGCGGAAGGTTGGACTGACCGGATTGGCTACGTTGTACACCTTGAAGCTGTCGTCCGGGCCAATGACATACGCGAAGGAATCCTGCACTGCGAAGTCGTTGAGAGCAGTGTGAACCCAGGCGCGTTGCACCGGATTCCGCTCATCGGTGATGCTCCATATCTCCAGCCCCGCCGCCGAGCCGACGTAGAGCAGGCTGTCGCGCACCGACACTCGCTTCATGATGCCGCCGGCGTTCACGTCGGCCAAAAGCTCGATTGTGGGCGAATCCTGCCTGCTGAACCTGAGCAGGCTGACCCCGGAACCCCTGGCCAGCGCAACAAGTGTCTCGCTTGGCGTCACCCTGCCGTCTACGTCATACGATGGCCCGTACGACCAGCGCCCGATGCACCGGAGGCCGCTATCCTGTGGGACAATACATCCCTGCCAGTACTCGTCTCTGATGCCGCGTTCCTCAAGCCAGTCCGCCCGAAACCTCGGATGCACCCGGCTCAGCGAGTCCATCATCGCCTGCTCCTGCCGCCAGTCCGAAAGCTCCCCCGCCGACACGAGCAGCGCCAGCGCCGCCAACCCAATCAGCATCTGCGCTCTCACGGTTTCAGTATCTGCCGACCGACAGCATTGTCAAGCAGCCGGCTGTCGCCGCCCGAGCTCCGCAGCGTAGACGACTAGTTGTGAGCCACAGAGGGTCGCTGCCCCGCTGTGTCAGAGCGGCGGCCGGGAGAACCCGGCCGCCGCAGTTGCGAACTTGTCTCGCTAGCGCAGCACGAGCTTGCGCGACTGGACCGAGCCCGAAGCCTCAAGCCTCAGGAAGTACACCCCGCTGGCCAGCACCCGGCCCGCGTCATCGGTCCGGTTCCAGACCAGCCGCTTCGCGCCCGCGGCCTGGGCCCCGCTCGCCAGCGTGCGCACCAGCTTGCCCGCCAGGTCATAAACCTGCAGCCGGGCGTTGCCCGCTGCCGGCAGCATGTAGCTGATGGTCGTGGTCACGTCGAACGGGTTGGGCACCGCGCCGGTGATGCGGCCGAGCTGAGGCTGCCCCGGCTCCTCTTCCACCCCGACGCTTCCGCCCCACGCCGCCCATTCCAGCGCCTGCTTGAGCAGCCGGACCGAGTTCTCGTCGGTGAAGTACGGTTCGTTCTCGTAGCCGCTGAACGTCGCCATGTAGATCGGCCCGAGGTACACCGACCGGCCCGAACCCACCGTCTTGCAGGCGATCGACGACCGGCCCGACCCGGCGGTGTAGTCGCCGAGCAATGTCGCGTCCGGCCAGATGCCGCCGCGGGCGTACTCGCCGTAGGCGTAGACCGAGAAGTCGCTGACGCCCTGGGTTATCGGGTGGCTGTTGTCGACGATGTGCACCTCGCCCGACATCACGAACCCGTAGTCGCCCGAGCACATCACCGCCATAGCGGTATCCATCGGCGAGCCGGCGCCCGCGCCCCGGAACACGCCGTACACCAGCCAGCCGGTGCCGACGTACCCGCCGCCCGACCGCAGCCACTCAAGCAACGCGTCGTCGAAGGTCGCGTGGTCGTGGTCGCCGGACATGCCGGTCGCGCCGCTGACCACGACTGAGTATTCGGCCAGTTCCGACACCTCGTCGATGTCCGCGCCGGCCACCAGCGAATCCTCCCAGCCCCAGACGTCGCAGAGCGAGTCGAGCGCGAAGCAGGCGTTGGGCGGCGTGCGGCCGTTCGAACCAGATGGCAGTTCGATGGCGACCCGCATCACGCTGGACGAGGCCACCGTAACCTTCACCAGGGTATCGTTGAGCCGGTTCTGGTCCGGCCCGCAGTTGTGGTACATCCGCACCGTGTACACGGTCGACTCCGGCCCGACGTTCCACGCGGGGAACGTCACCGTCCGCGAGCCGCCCAGCACGACGCTGTCCACCGGCACGTTCTGGAAGTACACCTGCTGCCCGGCCGAGTCGATCCGGCAGTAGGCGGCAAAACCCTGCTCGGTGTAGTCGCCGAGGTTCTCGATGGTCAGGGAGGGCGCGAACGGATTGTTCGCCCGCACCCGGTTGCCGACGTTGGCGCCCGCGGCCTTGAGGTCGTGGCCGCGGGTCGTGGTCGCCCGGCGAATGGTGTCGTTGCCCCGGTTAGTGTCCGGCACGTAGTAGTGCCAGAAGGTCAGGTTGTACGTCTGACCGCCCGGCCCGACGTTCCAGTTCGGGAACGTCGCCGTGTCCGTCGCCGCGCTGTCCAGCGACGTTATCGTCGTCTGCTGGTTGTAGATTTGTGTGCCCAGCGACTCCACCTTGCAGTGCACCACGATGTTGCTCTCGTCATACGTGCCGTTGTTGAAGACTCTGACCGAGGGCGCGAGCGGCACGCCCGGGTCGACCTTGACGCCGGGCGCCAGGATCGCCTGCAAGGCCACGTCGTGACGCGGGCCCGGAAACGGCGTGTGCGCCACCGCCAGCGAGCAGTTGATCCGGCCCGCCCCGAAGGTGTTGTCCTTGCCCGTCGTCCCCAGGTCCTTCACCGCGTGCAGCTCCAGGATCGAGTCCATCTCCCGCGGACTCAGGCTCATGTTCTTGGACAGCATCAGGCAGCCCACGCCCGCCGCACCCGGCGTCGCCATCGACGTCCCCGACATCGTCGTGTACGCCCGGTCGCCCGAGTTGTAGGTCGACAGGATGTTCACGCCCGGCATGCACACGTCCGGGTCATAGAGCCCGGGCGGGTACGCGTAGTCGTTGTAGGGCGCGATACTGCCCCAGTCGCTCGGCCCCTTGGAGGTGAAGCTCGCCGCGTTGTCCGAGTTGTCGGTCGCACCCACCGTGATCACCGCCGACGTCGCGCGGTCGGTCGGGTGGTTGGCCGGGTTGGGCCAGGGCGGCGGGCAGTCGCCCGGCGCCCTGATCGTCCGCGCGCTCGCCTCGTTGCCCGCGGCCACGAAGTGCGGTATCCCCGCGGCCTCGATGTTGACCTCGCAGGCCCGCCACACCGCCCGGCGCGGCAGCCAGCTCGATATCAGCCCCAGCGAAGTCGTGATGACGTCCGCGCCGTTGGTCGGGTCGCGCGGCGGGCTCACGCAGAACTGGAACCCCGCCATCGTGTTGTTCTCCATGCTCGTGTCCGGGTACGGCGAGTGCAGGTACACGTCCACCGGGCAGGACATTATCTTCGCCGCGGGCGCGATGCCCATCGTGTCATTGGTGCCGTTGCCGTACGCCCCGTCCGCCGTCGCGATGCCCGCGCAGTGCGTCCCGTGGCCGTAGTAGTCCAGAGGCGTCAGCGTGTCATAGGTCGACGGCCCGGGATGGCCCGAGGAGTACTGGTTCGAGGCAAAGTTGAACCCGCAGTTGGGATAGACGCTTGAAGTCCAGAGGTGGCCCTTCAGGTCATCGTGGGTGTAGCGCACACCGGTGTCCACCACGCCGACGACCACACCTTCACCATGATAGCCCTGGGCCCACGCGCCCCGCACGTTGGTCACCACCATGTTCGGCTCGATCGCATCCGCCGCCGCCGCCGGCACCGACAGGTCGATCTCGCCCAATTCCACCGGCACCTTCGAGTACAGCACCAGCTCGACGTCGGCCCGGCCGGCCATCTCGAAGATCACCTCTTTTGTCGCCCAGCAGCTCACCATGTTGCACAGCCACAGCGAACGCACGTCCTCCACCTTGCCCGCGGCCGCGCCGGCGGCCAGCGCAGCCAGGAGCTCCCGCTGGCTCGCCGCCGAGAACTCCTCGAGCACTTCGGCGACCCGCGCCCGGCGCAGCGGCTTGGGCATCTCGGCAATCGACCCGTCAAGGTCAAGCGCGTTCATCTGGGCTTTCATGAAGAACTCGACCGGCAGCTTCTCGCCCGCGCCCGCGTTGTCGAGCGCGTCGAGCAGCTCCGGCTGGACGAGGGCGGCACCGGCCGTGCCGGCGACGAGGACCAGCACCAGGAACGCCGGTCCCAGCAGTCTTCTTAGAAACATCGGTCCTCCTTTGCGGACGTTATGCCTGGTCGGGGCCAGCACGGCGTGGACCACACGGTAGGTCCCGGCCGGCGCCTGACTCCGACCCGAACCTGAACATTGTCATCCGGCGCGGGTCGAAGTCAAGCAGCGGCCATCGAGTCACGGCCCGACCGGCGGGACGTTGAACACCTGGCTGCGAATCTGCGCCAGCACC
>JAEAMF010002363.1_pt1 | contig 10959 bp, 11 predicted proteins | sample 8958721 | NCBI WGS metagenome assembly JAEAMF01 (sample SAMN16933255, study PRJNA681124) | bioreactor sludge metagenome | isolation source: anaerobic bioreactor treating anionic surfactant - SDBS | place: India: Bengaluru | collected 2019-02-28 | reverse complement strand
CTGCGGAACCCAGTCCCGCAATCTCAGGTGTCCACGAAGTCAGGGTAGGCCCACAGCTGAGCGGTATCCCCAGCAGGTGACGTGGAATCGTACGTCGCCCACTCCGGGTCCGCCGACGCCGAACAAGCAGCAAGCGTGGCGGCGGCGGCCAGGACGGCACTTATCGTGAGTAACGGTGAGGCCTTCATTGGTCATCCCTGCAGCAGCGATAGGCCGAGCGTGTTCAGGTACCACACACGCGTGTAGATCGACTTGCTCCCGACGTAACCCTTCGTCGTGCCGTGAGGCACATTACCAATGAACCACGGACCACCACTGTCTCCGGCTGCCACCGCTGCCCCTGAAGTGAGCGAAAACACGGCAGCGCAGGTTGTGCCGGGGCAAGCCCCATCATAAACAGGACGGTAAGTAATGGACTCCACAGTGGTGCATGCATACCCGCTGGTTTTCCCGCGTCGGCAAACATACTGCCCCACCGCGCCGACGCCGACGCCCTGCTGCGGCCTCGCGGTCGTCGTCGAATCCGCGTGGAAGAGTGGCTCAATGGCCTGGGCGGTGGTGGTGTGCCACTGCAGATCAGCGGTGGCGCTTCTGACCTCAGACACAAATGTCATTGCGAAGGGCCCATTGCCCGAGAAGCAGTAGTAGCTTTGCGCGTTGCTGCAATGGCCAGCCGTTAGCATTCCCTGGGTCCATGCCGCATCTGAAACGGTGAACGAAGAGGTGCATGAAGTAAGGTTGCGGCCACCACGGTTGGCATCTCCGCCCGGTGTGTCGACGGTCTCGACCTGGACGGGGACACCGCTCAGCGATGAAGCCGACTCGGCCCGCGCTTCGAACGCGGCAGCATCGCGGTCGTTGCCGAGCAGGTGAACGACTATCGTTCCAGACCGCTCGTCGGCGTACACTCCCTGAACCCGGTCGTCCAGTTCCGTCCAGGGCGTCTTTTCCACGACTGTAATCAACTCGGACAGCGGTTGTTGGTGCGTGACTTCGACGGTGATCGGCAGGTCCGAACTCGCGACCTTCTGGGCGAGCTCCGGAGGCACGGCGTCAACGACCCTGACCACAAGTGACACGTCTGGCTCATGTACCAAGTGCAACCCCGCCAGGTCACTGCCAGCCAACCTCGCCAACTCACCAGCAACGGCATCCAAATCCTGCTGCAACTGAAGTCGGGCGCGGGCCGACTCTAGAGGAACACCGAACGTTTTTGCATAGGAGACTGCATCGACCGCTAGACCATCTCCAACCACGGGCGTAGCCATATCCTGGGGCGCCTGCACCCCTGAGGACGGTTCCCGATCGAGTGGATCGTCCGCACCGGCCGAAGTGACCCCTTGACCCGCGAGTAGAAGGAGAGCGGCACCAATCACGATCCCATTCCGCCATGTCAGCATGGTAAACCTCGTCTTTGAGTGTGGCGTAGGCTTGGTCCGTGACCCTACGACACGCGTCCTAGGAGGTCAAGACCACGAGTTGTTGACAGACCCGCCGCCTCCCAAGTCCACGGATACGGGTCATGTCGATCCTGGTGCACAGCGGCCGCCCATGGTGGTCTCTTGCCACCACAGGCCCGAACTCCGGTGCCGCGGTGCCGACCTGAACCCAGCCGTCCTTGCGGTACTGGAGCAGGATGTACTGGATCTGCGCCAAGGCGTCACCGGTGGCCACCGTGTGCAGCTCATCGATGTCGGATGTCGGATCGCCGCCGTTCGCACCCGTGCTGCCACCGAGTACGAGCACGGCCAGCAGGCCAGTTGCCGCCAGCCGCAAGCCACGAGAGATCGTCACGAGTGCCTCCTCGGGTCGTGGAAGGTTCCTTCACCCACCACAAGCCAAAACGTCAGGTTGTTCCTGCCACCCGACGGGCGAGGAAACCTAAGAACAACGATGTTCGGGAGAGGGATGCCGCTCCGAGGGGCTCGCCGGGGCGACTCAAGCACCTGCTCGCGCGCGAAACCGCCAGCTTGCTCGCCTCGTAACAAAGCTATCGGCGCGCCGCGTTATACCATCCGACCTCGCGGGCCTCTCTTGGTTGCCGACCGGTTTCAGGGGTGAGAATCATCTGCTGAATCTGGGAGGCCCAGGGTTTAGCCTTGTCAGGGCTACATTCATTGGTGGGCGATACTGGGTTTGAACCAGTGACCTCTTCCGTGTCAAGGAAGCGCGCTACCACTGCGCCAACCGCCCATGTGCAATTGTCTGGAGAGCAACCGAGGTGGGTACCGGATTTGAACCGGTGTAGACGGATTTGCAGTCCGTTGCCTCGCCTCTCGGCCAACCCACCACGCGGGAGTCTTCACGTGAGAGCCAGAGCCGGTGCGCGAGACCCTCTCCGAGCGGACGACGGGATTCGAACCCGCGACCCTCACCTTGGCAAGGTGATGCTCTACCAACTGAGCCACGTCCGCACGCCTTCCCGGGAAGCCCCGTTCAGGTGCATGGATCACCATAGCCGACCGATCGCGGCGGCACAAAATCGGTTCGAGGGGTTCTGGGATTGGCGCCTTGTCAACCCTTCGGCTAAGGTTGTCCCTCGCAGGGGCGATTGGCGCAGCGGTAGCGCGCTTCGTTCACACCGAAGAGGTCACTGGTTCGATCCCAGTATCGCCCACCCTGAAATCAGTCTTTGACTACGGCATACGCCTCAATTGCTATCCTCTGATTGCTGCCTCCGCGCTCCGCTGACCCCACGAGACAGCAGACACCGGTCTCTGGGCTCATTCGCGAGCCCGTTGAGTCAGCGCTCGGCCTTCCCTGAATTGGGTACGGCCACGGCCCAGGGAACCGCTTTCCAGGGCTGCTTGAGTCCGTGGCTGCGCTCCATTCAGGGGATTGGCCGACAAGGGTCCCCGAACGAGAGCGACGGCCCGAAGCAGGGGCGGGCAGAGAGGTGATGCGGGCGCGACGACGACCATCAAGATTCCCGCCACGCTGGGGGACTCACCCGGAGCAACAAGACGATGCACAATCCAAGACCTCGTGCATCCGCCATGCGTTGCTTCAGCAGGACGCGCGGCAGGCAGCACCGCCGTGGTATCGGGCCGCAGTAACTGACCGTTTGCAGCACAAAGTGGTGCCGGTTCCGCCACGATGTGGGGATGACACTCTTGTACCTTGTGCGGCATGGCCAGACTGAGTGGAGCAAGTCCGGCCAGCACACCTCCATCACCGACCTCGATCTGACCGACGCCGGCGTCGCACAAGCCGAGTCCCTGCACAGCCGCCTCGACCCGGCGGAGTTCGGGCTGGTGCTGTCCAGTCCCCGTCTGCGGGCACGGCGCACCGCCGAGTTGTCTGGGTTCACTGACTACGAGATCGAAGAGGACCTCGCGGAGTGGTATTACGGTGACTTCGAGGGCATGACGAGTGCGCAGATTCGCGAGAAGCACCACGGTTGGCGCATCTGGTTCAATGGCTGTCCCTCGGGGGAGTCAGCCGACGAGGTCCGGGCGCGTCTCACTCGAGTAGTTGCCAGGGTGCGAGCCTCCGGGGTAGACAAGGCGATTTGTTTCGCCCACGGTCATTCCTTGCGGGTCCTCGCCCTCTGCTGGCTCGACTTCCCGCTCATCTTCGGGCAGAGCTTCCCGCTTGACGTGTCGAGCCTGTCCGTCCTGGGACGCGAGAAGGAGTCGCCGGCGGTGCTGCGCTGGAACAGTTGAGCCGTTGGCAGCAGCTTCTCCCAGCGCACGCGAGACCGTCACCGAGTAGGGGCACCGCTGCGCGACGCGAATAGTGACGTCGCCGCGCCCCGCCGGTCAACGGTTGACCGGGATCCCCCTGCTGACCAGATGCCCCTTCACCTGCGCGATGCTCAGCGTCCGGAAGTGGAAGACGGAGGCCGCGAGCACTGCGGACGCCCCGGCCTGCTTGACCACGTCGGAGAAGTGGTCCAGTATGCCCGCGCCCCCGGAGGCGATGACCGGAATCGTCACCGCATCGGCGATGGCTTTGGTGAACGCGATGTCGTAGCCGGCCAGAGTGCCGTCGCCGTCCATGCTTGTCGGCAGCAACGAACCCGCGCCAAGCTCCTCGCAGCGGGCGGCCCACTCAACGCAATCGAGGCCGGTGCCCTTGTTACCGCCGCTGACCACGACCTCGAATCCTGACGGCATCGCCGCGTTGCGGCGTCCGTCGATGGCCACCACGACGCGGTCACCCCCGAACGCGACAGCCGCCTCACGCACCAACCCGGGATCCTTCACCGCCGCGCTGTTCATCGATACCTTCGCGACGCCCACCTTGAACAAGTCGCGCATGTCGTCAAGCGACGAGATACCGCCGCCCACCGTCAGTGGGATGTCGATCACCGCGGCCACGCTCCTTGCCCACTCGACCCGGTTGGCGCGGCCTTCCAACGTCGCGGCGATGTCCAGCATCGCGAGTTCGTCCGCGCCCTCGGCGTCGTAGAAACGGGCATTCTCGACGGGGTCCCCGGCGTCCCGGAGGCCGACGAAGTTGACCCCCTTCACGACGCGTCCGTCCAACATGTCCAGACAGGGGATGACCGAGATCGGCTTCATGCGCGATTCCTTTCGTGTGATGTCGCAGACCAGTCTGCCGAACAAGCATGAGGAACGGGCGCGCGGGCTCGCCGCCGGACGGTTGCCCATGGTTCGGCCGCCGATAGTCTGGGCGGGTGACGACTACTGGCGGTACGCCGACGTCGGGCGCCCACACCACGCGTGGCGTCTGCGTTCCCGCGGTGGTGGCCCAGGCCCTACGACATCGAGACAGCTTCCAGGCCGTGCGCGGCTACCTTGGCACCGTCCTGGAGGACTTCTTCTGGTTGCAGTTCGCGGTCAAGTGGGGGTTCAAGAAGGTGCCTGTCGTCGACGTCGACCACCCGCTTGATGACGAGGTGCCCTTCGCGCCCGAGAAGGTCGGGGTCTACCTCGACTTCGTGGCCTACTGGATCCGTCCGCTCGGCTACATCGGACGGCGGTTCGGTGACGACGCGCAGCGGCGGTACACCGTCGCGTTCCTGCGCCTGATCGACCGTTGCTACCGCGAGGCTGCCGACGTCTACCGATTCCGGCTGTCCACCACCCGGCGTCCCCACCACTACAAGGGGCGATTCCTGGTGATCCGGTTGTTCGACCCGCACTACCTGTGCGTTCCCAGCCTGCACGTGATGATCGTGGTGCTCGCCTACACCTTCTACCGGCGTGCGTTCGCGGAACTTGGCGTCACCGCTGACGAAGCAGCCGACCTCGACCGCGAACTGTTCGGCGGCGCGGTCGAGATCACCGAGACCGTCCTCTACATCAAGCAGCACAGCGTCAACTGCATACCGGCGGCCCTCTATGCGATGTCGCGCATCACGCCGGACGCGGTCACCGCGTCCGAGGTGGACGCCTTCATCGACCGGCTCTTCGTGGACGCCCCGCTGCTCGCCGAAGGCACGGATGACCGGATTCGGGCATCCATCCGGGAAGTGTTCGGACGCCTCACCGCCGACGGCCGCACGGACGCAGACTGGACGCCCGCGGTGCGACGGTTCCTGCTGGCCTGCCAGCGGGGGGATTTCTGATGCCCCTGCAGGGCGCGTCACGCCCCGATTCCTCGTCCCTCTTGATCGCTGTCCGGCATTGCCGAACACAGGCGTGCGATCTTGGTTTTGATCGCGTGCAGGAGAAGCAGTATCAAGATGTCCCGCTCGAACTCGCTCAACCCGAAGACACCGCAGATACGCAGCAAGCGCGACTCCCGGGCGCCGTCCAGTGCCACTTCGAGGTCTTGCCGGGCTCGACGCACGAACTCGTCGTCACGGCTCGCCACAAGGGGAGCGCGGTGGTATTGCCGGTCGCTTCGACGTCTCGCCAGGTCCGCTGCCACCAGGCCCGCCACTTCTTGGGCGCTTGGACCAAGGGCTCCAGCACCTTCGAGGCAGGCGGTACCGGAGGAACCAGCAGCGCACGCAGCCATCGGGTGGCAGCCTCGAAGACCGCGTCCTCGTGATCGGTAGCCATGCTGGAGCACCACCAAGGTGAAGTCAATAGAATCTGACGCTGAACCGTCTAAGAGTGCATCACCCTGGCGGTTCGGGGCACTTGGGAAGCCAACTTAAGCTACCTTAACTCTCGTGATGGAGCCTGGACGCCGCCGCTCGCCGCTGGCGAGTCTGTTGGGGCCGGCGTTCGTCGCGGCGGTGGCATACGTCGACCCCGGCAACGTGGCGGCCAACCTGACCGCCGGCGCCAAGTACGGCTACCTGCTGGTCTGGGTTCTGGTGGTGGCCAACCTGATGGCCGTGCTGGTGCAGTACCTGTCCGCCAAACTCGGCCTGGTCGCCGGACGCAGCCTGCCCGCGTTGATCGGAGACCGGCTGCCGCGGCCCGCGCGGCTGGCGTTCTGGGCCCAGGCAGAGATCGTGGTGGCGGCAACCGACCTCGCCGAGGTGATCGGTGGTGCGATCGCACTGTGGATCCTGTTCGGGGTGCCGTTATTCGCCGGTGGCCTGATCGTCGGCGTGGTGTCGATGATCCTGCTCGCCACCCACGATCTGCGGGGGCAGCGGGCCTTCGAACGCACCATCATGGCCTTCCTGCTAGTCATCGTGGTCGGCTTCGTCACCGGTCTGTTCTTCGCCGATGTCTCTTGGCGACAGGTGGTGGGGGGAATGGCACCCCGGTTCGCCGACACGCAGTCGGTGCTGCTGGCGGCCAGCATGCTTGGCGCCACCGTCATGCCGCACGCGATCTATGCCCACTCCTCGCTCAGCCTGAACCGTTTCGGCCACCCCAGTTCCGAGGAGCTTCCCCGGTTGTTGCACGCCACCCGTATCGATGTGGTGTTCTCGCTGTTCATCGCCGGGTCGGTCAACATCGCGATGCTGTTGTTGGCCGCCGCCAAGCTGCCGGGGCGGGAGGGTACCGACACCATCGCGGGGGCCCATGCGGCGATCACCCAGGCACTCGGGCCAGTCATCGGGGTGCTCTTCGGGGTGGGGTTGCTGGCCTCCGGGCTGGCGTCCACCTCGGTGGGCTGCTACGCCGGTGCCGAGATCATGGCAGGCGTCTTGCGCGTGCGTGTCCCGATGCTGGTGCGCCGTGCGGTCACCTTGGTGCCGGCGCTGATCGTGCTGGCCACCGATGTGGAGCCCACCTGGGCGCTGGTGCTGAGCCAGGTAATACTCAGCATGGGCATCCCGTTCGCGCTGGTCCCACTGGTCTGGTTCACCAGTCACGCCCAGGTGATGGGCGATCACCGCAATGCGCGCCCCATCGCGATCATCGCCTGGGTGGTGGTGGCCCTGATCGTGGCGCTCAACGCGGCTCTCGTCGCCTTGTTGTCGGCCGGGATCGGGTGAACAGGAGATCGATGACAATGTTGTTCGACGCAACCCAACAGGTCAGCCCGGTCACCCAGGACTACTTGAAGGCCATCTGGCAGTCCACCGAATGGGGCGGTCGCCCGGCCACCACGTCCTCGCTTGCCGCCCGGTTCGGTACCAGCCAGGCGAACGTGTCGGACGTGTTGTCACGGTTGACCAAGGCACAGCTGGTCGTCCGCGAACCATACCGACCCTGCGCGTTGACCCCGCGCGGTGTGGCGCTGGCGTTGGGCATGGTGCGTCGGCACCGGCTGATCGAAACGCACTTGGTCGAATCCCTGGGCTATGCCTGCACTGAGGTGCACGAGGACGCCGAACGCCTCGAGCACGCCGCCTCCGACGTCTTCATCGACCGATTGGCAGCCCATCTCGGCCATCCTCGTGTCGACCCGCACGGTGATCCGATACCGACCGCCGACGGTCAGATCGAGTACCCCGCCGACGCCCACCCGGCCACCGAGGTTGCGTCCGGGCGGTACCGAGTGGTGCGCATCTCAGACGCCGATCCGGTAGCTCTGCTGGTACTGCACGATCACGGGCTTCACCCGGGTGCCGGACTGCGGGTTCTTGACTGCGCTAATGGCCGGTTCATCGAACCCATCGGGTCGACAGATGGCCCCGGGTCGTCGGGGGGAGGGTCGCTGGGCGTCCCTGCGGTGGTCGGGGCACTCTGGGTAGTGGACGAGCAGGCCCCCGCCTGGCGGTCCTGATGCGGGTTCGAGGGAAGGACGGAATCACGTGAAGACGGAGGGGGCTTGCCCGTGCGGAGGAGGGGTCTCTTACACCCACTGCTGTGAACCCTTCCACACCGGGCAGGCGCTGCCGCCCACCGCCGAGGCACTCATGAGATCGCGGTATTCGGCGTTCGTGCTGGGGCTGGCCGACTACCTGTGGCGAACCTGGCATCCCCGAACCAGACCCCAGCGCGTCCACCTGGACGACACGGTCTGGACCGGGCTCGAGATCGTCGACGTTGTCGACGGTGCAGTAGGTGACCAGGACGGCGTCGTCGAGTTCATGGCCGGCTACCTGCACGGACGCCGCACCGGCCACCTGCGCGAGCGGTCACGGTTCGAACGGCGTGCTGGCCGCTGGATGTATCTGGACGCGCAGTGAGCTGGTGCCGGTGGCGCTGGCTTTCATGGCTGCCGCAGCCACCGCTGCCAAACCAACTACGCTTCTCGTATTCGGACGCACCGGTCCGACGCGGATGTCTGGAGCAGCATGGGCAAGAAGAACTCTGGTGCCAAGAAGTTGAGCACTGAACAGTACGAGGCTGAGCTTGACAGGCTGCACGCGGAGCTGGTCGCGTTGCAGGAGTGGGTGAAGAAATCCGGCGCACGGATCGTCATCGTCTTCGAAGGACGCGACACCGCCGGCAAGGGCGGGGTAATCAAACGGATCACCGAACGGGTCAGCCACCGGGTCTTCCGCGAGGTGGCATTGCCGGCGCCCAGTGACCGCGAGCAGACACAGATGTACATGCAGCGCTACATGCCGCACCTTCCGGCCGCCGGCGAGGTGGTGATCTTCGACCGCAGCTGGTATAACCGGGCCGGTGTGGAGCGGGTGATGGGGTGGGCATCCACCGAGCAGGTTGAGCAGTTCTTCCAGCTGGCGCCCCTGCTCGAGAAGGTGATGGTGGACGGCGGCATCATCTTGCTCAAATACTGGCTGGAGATCTCGGAGGGCGAGCAGACTCGGCGCATCCGGTCCCGGATCGACGACCCCCGCAAGGTGTGGAAACTGTCGCCGATGGATGTCGAGTCGTACAACCGCTGGTACGACTACTCCCGCGCCCGGGACGAAATGTTCGCCGCGACCAGCACCGAGTGGGCACCCTGGTTCATCGTCGACAACGAGAGCAAGAAGCGTGGCCGGCTGAACGTGATCAGTCACATCCTCAGCCAGATCCCCTATGAGCCCTTGCCGGAGCGCCCTGTCGAGCTCCCGGCCCGCCAAACCGACGAGGACTACGTGGCTCCCGACCTGTCTGCGATGTTCGTTCCGAAGCGTTTCTGAGCGAATCGACGCTGCTGCTTGCTGGTTCGGTGCCTGACACGGCTGCCACGGGGCGGTTGCCGGGCCGCAGGGGGCGTCTGCCGGCTGAGCGTCCCGATCCCCGTCCGGTCGACGTGCTGTGCGCCATCGGCACCGAACAGTCGCGCGATGGCAGCTAGCCGTGTTTGGGCGCCGGGCCGCCTCGGTGCAGCAGCGAACGGGCAATGGTGGCTCGGAGCCCCGGGTCGGTTGTGTCGGCGGTGAGGATCTCAAACACACTCATGGTGGGCCAGGTCCACTGCCGGGCCGCCTGTTCGATGGTGGCGCCGTCGACCCGCCAACCGACGTCCAACAGAATGCCACCCGCGTACTGGTCAAGGTCTACCAACGGCTGCCCAACGGCCGCTTGGAGCAGCGCCACCAGACCGGCATCGCGTTCATAGGGCCGGCCCAGGGGCAGCCGCGACCCGATATGGGCGAGCAGTGCGCGGGGGTCGTCCAAGTGCTGGGTGGCGAATCGTGTCAGTGACAGCCTGCCGTTGTGTTTTCGCAGCAGTCCCAAGGCAGTCGCGGTCTCTCGCAGATCGAGGACGGGCAGGGTCTGGTCCTCGCGGTTTCCGGCACCGATCCAGCGCTGATGCAGCCCGAGTTCGAGGTAGAGAGCGTGGACGATTCGCGGTGGCAGGTAACCGGCGGCAGTCAGTTTCACCCCGTCTCCGATGGTGCGCAGCAGGTGCTGGTAGCGACGCACGGCTCCCTGCGCCTGGGCGTCGCTGAGATCGGTTGCGCCGGTGGTGGCGTCCTTGATCAACCTTCCCAGCGGCGACAATGGGCCACCGTGATATCGGTCCAGCAGGTCGGCGATCAGCGGGTGCCAGTTGGCGAGGTCGGGCAGGGGGGCGGCGAGAAGTTGCTCGTTGACCTCATCCACCGAGAAGGCCGCCGGGTCGTAGTCGTCGGGTAGCCACGCCAGCAGTTCTTCGATCCACTCCTCGTCGGCGCCCGAGGGCAGCTGGCCGGCGAGGGCGTCCAGCAGTTCTTGGTGGCCGCCGATGCCGCCGATGTCCTCGGGTGGGCAGGCGCGGCGGCCCGCCAGGCACTTGGCGACGGGGTCGCCCTGCTTGAAGGGGAGGATCTTCTCCAACCGGATGGTGTGCTGCCAGTGGTCACCGAAGTCGTAGATGTAGTGCAGCCGATCGCCTTCGCCGGCCATCACCTCGTCCAGGCGCACCTGGTCTTCAAGGATGCCCTCTTCGCCCTCGTCCAGGTCGAACTGGTTGAGAAACGGCTGCAGGTGCAGGTCGCGAGCGCCCGGGCCCATCTCGAAGTGATGCAGATGGGAATCGGTCCAGCCCATGGCGATCTGGATGATCTCGTGGACCTGCGGCAACGTCAAGTCGCTGGCCAGCCGTAGCCGGCGCCAGATCGGGGGATGGGTGTTGTTCAGCTCGACCTTCACCACGAAGTACACAGGTTCTTCGCGGCGGGGCAGCAAGACCGGCTGCCGGCGCGTCCACGCGGAGCTGAAGCCGCCGTACTGGTGCGTCCACTGCGCGATGGCGGCCAGCGCAGCTTGGGGTCCGCCCGCCTCGTCGAGCAATTGAGCGGCCAGCTCCTGC
>JAEAMF010002362.1_pt1 | contig 10960 bp, 4 predicted proteins | sample 8958721 | NCBI WGS metagenome assembly JAEAMF01 (sample SAMN16933255, study PRJNA681124) | bioreactor sludge metagenome | isolation source: anaerobic bioreactor treating anionic surfactant - SDBS | place: India: Bengaluru | collected 2019-02-28 | reverse complement strand
TGATGTGAATATCTCAAAACGAAAAGACGCCACAAACACGGCCGCTACGACTTATAACGGATGATGCTGGAAACATAAAGCCGGTGGACGGCGCAAAGAATGCATGAGAGGAATCACCATGAAAAATTACACATTGAGGGCAACCCAGATACTGACAACGCTTTTTCTCATTCTCTTCATAGCCGTACCTGCTGTCCGTGCGAACGCTCCACCGCTAAAAGCCTTGCTGATAACGGGCCAGAATAATCATAACTGGCAGTTGAGTCATCCCATCCTCAAGACCATTGTCGAGGACACGGGAATGTTCCAGATGGATATCGCGCTCACCCCGCCGGAGGGCGGCGATATGTCCACCTTTACACCCATCTTCTCCGACTACAACGTGGTCATCCTGGACTATACCGGCGATCCCTGGCCCGGTACCACGCGGCAGGCCTTTCTGGACTATGTGCGCGGCGGCGGCGGTGTTGTGGTTTACCATGCCGCCGACAATGCCTTCCCCGATTGGCCGGAGTTCAATGAACTTATCGGCCTGGGCGGATGGGGAAACCGTAGTGAAAAACACGGTCCCTATGTGTTTTGGCGCGATGGGGAATTGGTGCGCGACATGCGTCCCGGTCCGGGCGGCGCCCACGGAAAACAACATCAATATGTCGTTACCCACCGCGTTACGGACCACCCCATTACCAGCGGCCTTCCCGAGGCATGGCTGCACGAAAAGGATGAACTCTATCACCATCTGCGCGGACCCGCCACCAACATGACATTGCTGGCGACGGCATGGTCGGATCCCGGAACGGGCGGTTCCGGCGAGCATGAGCCTGTCTTGTTCACTATCGCATACGGTAAAGGGCGCGTGTTTCATACGGTTCTTGGCCATGCGGGAGACGATCCGCCTCCGGCACTGCAATGCACCGGGTTTATTGTAACGCTGCAGCGGGGAACGGAGTGGGCCGCCACCGGAAACGTGACCCAGCCGGTCCCTGATGATTTTCCCACTGCGGAGCAGGTGCGCCTGCGGCCTCAATTCAAATACGCCTCTCCGGAAAAATTGATACAAGGGCTCGCGACATATACCTATGGCGACAGCCTGGAACCCCTGGGTATGCTTGAGGCGCTCGCGCGCAGCCTCATGAGCGAAAAAGCATCCACGAAAGACCTTGAAGCGGGGTATATCAAGCTGCTCGAATCGGGCACGGCCACACCCGCGGCAACATCCTTCGCCTGCAAACAACTCAGCCTGCTCGGGGATGCGGAGGCGGTTCCCATACTCGCCCTCCTGTTAAGAAAAGACGATACCGCATCCATGGCGCGTTATGCCCTCGAACGTATTCCAGGCGAGGAATCCTTGAAGGTGTTACGGGAGGCCCTGCCCGTGGCCAAACCGGATCAGCAAGCGGGTATCCTTTCTTCACTGGGCGTAAGACGGGACCTTCCCTCCCTGCCATCAATCATCCCCTATGTCAATAACGGTAACGCGAACGTGGCAATTGCGGCCATTGAAGCGCTGGCATCCCTGGCTACGGAAGATGCCGCGGCCGCATTACTCTCTGCGAGCGACGTCCTCGAAGGCGCCTTGAAACAACGGGCGCGGGACGCTTATATCCGTTGCGGTTTCGCATTATTGAAGAACGGTGAAAGACCGCAGGCAGGGGTGGTGTTCAATACGGCATACGAACGTTTTGCGGAAGATGTCCTGCTGCGGGGCGCCGCGCTGCGCGGGCGAATTGCCTGGGCGGAAAACGAAGCGGGAACGATCATTATGGACACGCTGCGTCAGGGCGACCCGGACATGGGCCTCGTTGCGGCCATGGCCGCGCGCGATCTGAAGGACCCGGCCGTAGTGTCCCAGCTCGCCGCCTTGCTTCCCGATCTGTCCCCATCCATACAAGCGCCGTTAATAACCGCCTTGTGTGAGGCGGGCGCAAAAAACATTACTCAACAGATGGTTCAATCTGCCCAGTCTGAACACGAAGCCGTGCGCATGGCCGCACTTCATGCGCTGGGCGTTGTTGGCGACACGACCGCCGTGGCTTTTCTGCTGCAGCATGCCGCCGCCTCGACAGGCCCGGAACAGGAAGCCACCCGACGCAGCCTGGCCCGTCTGCCCGGCGCGACCCCTGCTATTCTGGAGGCGTTACGGTCGGGAGATCCGGCACAGCGCCAGGAGAGTATCCATGTCATAGGTGCCCGCCGCATCGCGGAGGCCACCCCGATTTTACTGGAACAAATGGCAACCGCGGAAGGGCCGGAAAAGATGGAACTCCTGCAAGTCTTGACACAGGTTGCCGACGCGGAACATCTCGATGCGATACTGCCCCTGCTCTTGACGGCCGACGAAGAACAAGAGAGCGGGCCGCTCCTGGAGGTAGTAGCGAGCGCGGTTAAAAATTCCAGGACGGCGGCGGAACACGGGCAAGCCGTGGTGGAAGCGCTGAAAGCGGAACAAAACCCCACCGCCCGCCGCAATCTTTATATCGCCCTGGGAAAAATTGCCGATCCGGAAACGCTGCCCGCGTTCAGCAAAGGTCTTTCCGAAACGCATGCCACCGTGCGGCTTGGCGTGATCGAGGCGCTAAGCGCCTGGCCGGACACCGCGCCGCTCGCGTTGCTTCGCCAGGCCGTGGAACAGTTCAAGGGCCGTCCGGAAGGCCGCACCGCCATCACGGGATATCTCCGGCTGGCCGGTCTGGACGAAAATCGGGACAACATGGAAACCGCCGCATTGATTCAGGAGGTGCTTCCTTTTGCGGAACATGAGGAAGACAAGCAGGCCTGTATCGCCGCACTGGGCAAAACCGGCGCCGCAACGGCATTAGCGTTATTATATGAATCCATGAGCAGTACGAACGAAGGGATTGCCCTGGCGGCCGTACGCGCCCTGAGTGCCTGGCCCGATGCTGCGCCCATGGGCAAGCTCGAAACTTGCGCGAAGGAAGGCCCGCCGGCGTTGCGGCTTGAAGCGTTGCGCGGCTATTTCCGCCTGGTTGGCATCAACCGCGAAATCACGGGAGACGAGGTTGTGGCGCGGTACAAAGAGGCCCTGGCGCTGGCACCGAATCCGGCCGAGCAAAAACGCATTCTGTCCAGCCTGGCAAGCGCCGAAAACCTGGGCGCCTTACAGACCGCCGCCGAGTACCTTGGAAACCCGGAACTCAGAGAAGAGGCGGAGGTGGCCGCGGTAAAAATTGCCGGACAGGTAGCCGGCAGTCATCCGGCCGAGGTAGGATACATACTCGGACAGATACGTTCCAATACGGAAAACTCCTTTGTGAAGGAAGAAATAGGCAAGATTTACAGGCAAATCGAACGTTTTGAGGATTATATCATCGCATGGGAAGTTTCCGGGCCTTACACGATTCCGAGCGATGCCATGAAGGAACTTTTCGATACGCCGTTCGCCCCCGAAATGGAAAAAGCACAGGACGGCCCCGATTGGCAGTCGGTTCCCATAGGCACCAATGAAGCCAGGCCTTTTCTGGTGGAATTGGACAAGATGCTGGAGGGGGATAACCGCGTGGCCTATCTGCGCACTAACCTCTTGGCCGATGCTGATAAGGACGCCGTTCTGGAACTCGGTTCCGATGACGGCGTCAAGGTGTGGCTCAACGGGCAACCGGTTCATGAAAATAATGTGGTGCGTCCCGCACAGCCCGGCCAGGATAAGGCGCCGATACATCTTAACGCGGGGTGGAATGCCCTGCTTGTCAAACTGACCCAGGCCGGAGGGGAATGGAGCCTCTGTGCACGCTTGAGAACAGCCGATGGCGAGGCGCTTCAAGGGATTCGTGCGGAGGTCAAACGGGAGTAATGTTGTAGCGAAAACGGGGACTGACTCCAGCACAAGCATGACAGGCGATAAACAATGAGATTAAATTGCGCAGGCGTCTACGCTGAAATTTTGCATGTTGTTCACATGTTAGTGCGCCTGGCTTACACACAAAACCCAAGTTCAATGTAGTACCCCAGGCACACTAACATGTGAACAACATACTTGATTTTCTTTGTTTACGGTGGAGCCGCAAGACTCATAGTAGACCGTCCCCGCTTTCGCACAGGCGTTCCCTCATAATCCGGGCATCAACGGATGAATAGAATTCTGATTGCACAGGAGCAGTTCAGGCGGTGCGGTATAGTTCCTGAACACGGCAATGAGTTCCATTCTGGGAATATCGGAGGACATCGTGACGGTAAAGCGTGTCCGGGATGACAGCAGTTCTCCTCCCGGGGTATGCCATCCCAGAAAGATATGGTCACCATCAGACGGGGCGGCATTCAAGGTTACCTTCATGCCATCAGCCAGGCGATATACACCCGGCGGTGGTTGTGTAACCCCCGCTTCCGCCGTATCCAGCATCAATACCAGTGTGCTTCCGCTTGTTGCCGTCCGGGGCCCGAGGGTCTTGTCCTTGTCCAGCACCACCGGCAGATTATAATATTGAACAACGCCCTCGTAATCATGGCTCCACCCGCCAAAATATTCATTCTCAGCCATAGAAAAAGAAAGAAGAAGCTCGGCGCCCTTTAAGAAGGAATAGGCGCCGGCCATCAGGGGGCGCATGCGGCCTCCACCGGTTCCCTCGCCGGGAAGCAGGTTCAGGATTGCCGTCTTCTCCGGGTCGGCGGGACCAAAGACCGCGGTTACATGGCGGTCCTGGTCCAGGATAAGGGACTGTTCAGGATTGGGACTTACAACATCCCCTGTCCAGCCCATAAAAGCGATACTGCCGTCCGGTGGCGGAAATGCGGCAATATATACTTGCGCTCCCGCGCGATATCCCCGTGTCCCGGAACCCGGCAGTATGGTCGCCCGCCCCGAATCCTCAAGTCCCATTGTATCTATCGTTATCTTACAGTCCGCCATGTCAAAACAGGCCGTAATAGTCTTGTCTCTGTCCATCAACACAACGATTTCGGGCAGGGTACTGTCGGCGCCTTCAGGCAGGCCGCCTTCCCAGCGTGAAAAGACGGACTCCGGCGAGGGATGGGCGATCAGATGAACCGATTCCCCGGCGCGGATACGGTCCAACCGCGTACCATCGGCCTCAATTTTTCCGGCGCCGTCACCTGCAACGGAAAAATGCAAGGCATAAAATGGGGGACCGAAAACCGCCCTATAGCCTTCATCTCCCGTTACCCTGGTTCTCATTTGTGGCGTTTCGGACACAATTTCTCCCCGAGAGGACTCCCAATGATGAAAATAGACTCCGGCAGGAGGAACCGCCTCCAGAACAATGTCGGCGTCCTTTGCAAGCCAATACTCGCCTCGGGGAGGTCGAAGTTCCGCCTTCTCCTCTGTGGCGCTTATGGAAACGGCGCATCGGGTTCGCCCAAAGAAGGCCTCCACCTCCATCGCCTGATGAACAGGCCATTGCATGGGATTTTCAATGGATAGGGTATCGCGCCCGTCCGCGCTGCGCAGGCGCCATCCACCGAAGGCGCCCTCCTGTTGCGGGACGGCTTCCAGCAAAAGGATGCGGCCGGGCGACACGGCATAGCGTCCGGGTGCCGGAACAGTAACCCCCTGCCCGTCGCCGGTATGGCGCAAAACCATCGGAAGCGCTTCCCGCTCCACAAATTGGGCCGTCACACGGCGATTCTTATCCATGGGCAAATAGAGTTTGAAGTCTCCCGGATTCACTCCTTCCGGTATATCACCTTCCCATCGCTCGAACGCTAGGGGCTGCCCCGCAACCAGGGCCGCTCTCAGTTCCATACCGACGGCTTCATTCCGTACAAAGCCATAAACTCCCGGCGCCGGAGTCAACAATGCCGTTGCGCGTTCGTCTTGTGTTCCGTCCACGACGGCTTCAAACGCAAGCTTCGTTTCCGCTTCAATAAAGTTTGCCGTAATATCCCGGTCTTCCGTCATGATCAGATTCAGTTTTGGAGACAGATATTGGGTGTTGGAAAAGTCCGCCGGCAGGTCCCCGGCCCACCCCGCAAAAGCGGTGTCGCCCGTTTCGGGCAGGGCGAGGATGTCCACATCACTGCCATACGGCACGGCCTTTGCGGTGTCCCCTGCAGGCATTTCCGGCTCCGTACGCCCCCTTGCGCCGCCTTCAAGCACGGTGCGCACGAAGAGCCGACGCTCCGCCTTTTCGAAGACTGCCCGGTACGTCCCGCCGGGGGCGCATACCTTTAATACTTGGATGCCCTCTTCATTTCCCGGTTCCTGCAGCACCACCCCCTCCCCATTTTCCCAATGGCGCAATCGGTAACCTTTTTCGGGGATCGCCTTGACTTCCAGCAAAGCCCCTTCGGCCAGGGCATAGACGCCCGGTTCCGGAACAACAGCACCGCCGCCATCCTGTTCAAGAGTGACTCTGTACCCCCTGGAATGAAACCGGGCAATAAACACCACATCCTCGTTCATGCGAAACCCGTACTTGTGGAAGGTGTCGGCACTCCCCGCGGACGGACCGGACAACTCCCGTTCCGGATACATCACCAGCCATCCCGCAAAATAACCGCTTTCACCGGGAATTGCCTGCACCATCACCTCCTTGCCGGAAAGGTGCCGGTAGGTGCCCGGCCGGGGGTGTGTCGTTCCCTGTCCGGGCCCCGACACGGCAACGGTCAATGTTTTAAATTCACATCCGGGCGCGGGCACCTCACCGAACACCGCCGTCGCCTTCTTGTGTCGGTCCATTCTCACTGTGATGGAGTCCTCAAAACCGTCCACATCCCCCCGCCAACACACGAAACCCTGATGGGTATTGGCAGCGGGTTCCGCGGTCAGCTGCGCAGTCATGCCGGGTTCAAAAACAAGAACGCCTGTATCCGGGAAAACGACACCCTCTCCCTCCGTAGTCACCTCCAATTCATAGTAGTCCTCCGGCGCAAGGAGGATAAACACGGTGCCAAGAAATAGAAATAGACCCGCGATGGCGGCGGGAACACGATATTTCCTGGTTCTGGGCAATTTTATCTCCTGTGCATCCCTAAGAACAGCGCGTCTGTGCCTGTACTGTATTCATAGCCACAAGCATAATAACGACAAACCGTTCCACGACGCAATAATAACAGCCGTCGAGCCGGGGATACCGGGCTACGCCATTGTCTGCTGGAGGCGGATCAGATTGAGCGCGCCGCCAGCGCGGTACCAGGCAATCTGGGCTTCATTATAACTGTGCTTTACCACAATCGCCTCTTCCGTTCCGTCGTCATGACGAAGCACCAGGGAAAGGGGTTTTTCGGGTGCGAAACCGTCCAGGTTCGGGATGTCCGCCGTGTCCCCCTCGCGCACCTTATCGTAATCCGCCGGATCGCCAAAGGTAAGGGCAAGCATGCCCTGTTTCTTAAGGTTGGTTTCATGAATGCGCGCGAAACTCCGCACGAGGACAACTCGCACGCCCAAATGCCGGGGCTCCATGGCGGCATGCTCCCTGGAAGATCCCTCGCCATAGTTTTCATCACCCACGACAAAGGTTCCGATACCGGCGGCTTTATAGGCGCGCGCCGTGGCGGGCACCTCGCCGTATGTACCGGTCAGAGGATTCCTGACCTTGTTCGTTTCACCGTTAAAGGCATTGACCGCGCCAATGAAACAATTGTTGGAAATGTTATCGAGGTGGCCCCGGTAGCGCAGCCACGGACCGGCCATGCTGATGTGGTCCGTGGTACACTTTCCCTGCGCTTTCAAAAGGAGATGCAGGCCTTTCAGCGACTTCTCCGTATTCGGCGGGAAGGGCTCGAGCAATTGCAGCCGCTTTGAATCCGGTTGAACAATAACCTCGATATTGGCGCCGTCCGCCGAAGGCGCAAGGTAACCGGCTTCTTCACAGGCAAAACCGCGCGGAGGCAACTCTTCGCCGGATGGCGGGTCGAGGCGCACCTGTTCCCCCCGCTCGCTTACAAGGGTGTCCGTCATGGGATTGAAGGTCAGATCGCCTGAAAGCGCAAGGGCGGTTACCATCTCCGGGGAGGCGACAAAAGCATGGGTTTTCGGGTTTCCGTCATTGCGCTTGGCAAAATTCCGGTTGAAGGAGGTTACAATAGTATTGGGTGCATCCTCCGGACCTTTACGATGGCGCGCCCACTGGCCGATGCAGGGACCGCAGGCATTCGCGAGCACGACGGCGCCGATATCAGTGAAAGCCTCCAGGATGCCGTCCCGTTCCAGGGTGTACCGCACCTGTTCCGAACCGGGTGTGACGGTGAACTCCGCTTTGGCTCGAATCCCCTTTGCCTTGGCCTGCCGGGCAAGGCCGGCCGCCCGGGTCATGTCCTCGTACGAAGAATTCGTACAGGAACCGATAAGTCCCACCTCCACCTTCAGGGGCCAGTTTCCGGCGGCCGCCGCTTCTTTCACGCGGGAGACCGGTGTGGCCAGGTCCGGCGTGAAAGGACCGTTCAGCAGGGGTTCCAGCGCGTCCAGGTCTATCTCGATGACCTGGTCATAGAACGCGGCGGGATCGGCATAGACCTCAGGGTCGGGGCGCAGGCACCCGGCGACGTTCCGCGCGGCACGGGCTATCTCCCCCCTTCCGGTGGCTTCAAGATACCGGGCCATGCTCTCGTCAAAGGCGAAGAGCGAGGTAGTAGCGCCCACCTCCGCGCCCATGTTGCACACGGTGCCCTTGCCCGTACAGGAAATGCTTTCCGCGCCTTCCCCGAAATACTCGATAATGGCGCCGGTGCCGCCTTTCACGGTGAGAAGGCCGGCCACTTTTAGAATGATGTCCTTGGAAGAAGCCCAGCCACGCAACCGTCCCCTGAGGCGCACGCCGATGAGCTTCGGAAACTTCAGCTCCCAGGGCATGCCCGCCATGACATCCACGGCATCGGCCCCGCCTACCCCGACCGCCAGCATGCCCAAGCCGCCCGCATTGGGCGTGTGCGAATCCGTGCCGATCATCATGCCGCCGGGAAAGGCGTAATTTTCGAGCACCACCTGGTGAATAATACCCACGCCCGGTCTCCAGAAGCCGATGCCGTACTTGCTGGAAACGGAGGACAGGAAATCATAGACCTCTTTGTTTGAAATCAACGCTTTCTTCAGGTCCGCCGCCGCGCCGTGTTCCGCCAGGATAAGATGGTCGCAGTGCACCGTCGTGGGCACGGCCGTGCATGGTTTGCCCGCATGCATGAACTGCAACAGCGCCATTTGCGCCGTCGCATCCTGCATGGCAACCCGGTCGGGACCAAACTCCACATAGTCCTCGCCACGCCGATAGGGAGTTTTCGGAAGGGCGTCCCAGGCATGCGCTACAAGTATCTTTTCGGAAAGCGTGAGCGGACGCTTATACAGGCGGCGTCCCGCAGCCACCTTTTCAGGAAGACCTTGATAAACACGGCGTATAAGTTCCATGTCAAATGCCATTGCATATTCCTTTTCAACGAAAGAGCGTGCGAAATAAGCGCGATGAAAAACACCGGGGCGCCAGACCTTGCCCGGGCTGAATGCCTTAACGACCGTTTCGGAGGCGGACCTTTTTATGAGGTCGGCGCCGGGAAAATGTCTGGACATTTTGCCCGCTATGCCCGGTCATATTCAAGCGTTTTGAGGGACCGCATCGTACCGGGCGCATATTTCCATAAGCAGCTGCAATACCTTGGCAAGACAGGGCTCTTCCAACACGTCACAGGTATCGCGCCGGTTGTGATAGTAATGGGCCGGCGCAGGGTTCATGGCGCAGAGGGCCACCGTGGGGATGCCCGCCTGGGTGAAGGCGGTCCCGTCGCTGGAACCCACCGTGACCGTGCCATTCCTGAGTTCGAGGCCGCAGGCCCGGCCCGCGTTCCGGACCAGCGCACACACCTGCGGGTCGTGGACAACACGCCCGTTCAGGTCCCGATTGTACAGGGCCAGGTGCGCCAGTTCCGCCGCGGTGTCCAACGCGATGACTATGGTAGGCACGGCATCGAATTCCGCCCGGTGATCCGTGATATATGCCCGCGCACCCTCCAATCCCGCTTCTTCGGAACCCGTAACCAACGCTACAACCTCCGTATGCTCAAAAATAATATTGTTGGTTTTCATCCACTTGACCAGTTCGGTCACGCATAGCGCGCCGCTCAGGTTGTCCCCGGCGCCGGGCGAAACCTGTTTGAAATTGGTGAAGCACAGGCCGATGAGCAGCCCCGGCAGGGCAAACACATGCGACAGGCCCAGCCACTGCCATAAAACGGAGCCGGTATACACCCCGCCGGTAACGGCCGCCGCCAGCGTCGTGCCCAGCACATAGAGCACGGACAAAAACAGCAAGATGGGAAACAGGGGAAAGATACGCGGGAACCACCGATGAAAGCGCCATTCATAGGCGGCATCGGCATGGCCCGCCAGAATAATACGCTGTTTGCGCTCACCGGAAGCGGGCAAAACCGCGGAGAGGTTCAGTGACGTAGATTTCGGAAAAAAGCGGGCGAGAACGTGATTGTAGAAAACCAGTTCGCACACGAAGACCACCACCGCGAGAAGCACCGGAAGGGGTGACAGGCGCGGCGCAACCCAGTAGAGAGGCAACGCGCACAAGGTCAGCAGCGTGCAGACCAGCGGCATGGACATGAAGGCCTTTTGGGCGACAGGGAAGGGTTCCAGTACCGCCGCAAGTCCGGCCGCCTCCAGTTCCTGTTGCAGTTGCTTCTGGCAGGCACGTTCGCCGGGACTGCCCGGCGGACGTTCCCCGTAACGCTCAATAATAGCGCCGATGGAGGTCTTGATGATACGCGCGAGGCGGGCCGCTGTTTCCTGTTCCAGTTTTCTTGTCATACGTTATGTTCCTGGGGTAACCCGTTCATGCGGGAATGGTTTGTTGGTGTAAAACAGTACCGCCCTTTCGGGTGACAGTGACCTGCAAGGCTTCAGGGACGACATCCACGCGGACGGTGGCGTCGGGTGGGTTGGTCATGGCATGAAACATGTTGTTCCCGTCTTCACCGGGCTTGCACCAGGCGAATTCGTGGGTATGGCCGCTTAACCAGAGATGCGCCCAGGCGGCAGTGACCAGCGGCCGCC
>JAEAMF010002359.1_pt1 | contig 10974 bp, 8 predicted proteins | sample 8958721 | NCBI WGS metagenome assembly JAEAMF01 (sample SAMN16933255, study PRJNA681124) | bioreactor sludge metagenome | isolation source: anaerobic bioreactor treating anionic surfactant - SDBS | place: India: Bengaluru | collected 2019-02-28 | reverse complement strand
AGAGGTCGAAGAGCGACGGCGCGTCCCGCCCGGTCTGGAGCCGGCGGAGAATGAGCCGGAATTGCCCGCAGGCTATGACGAGACCGGGCTCCCCGGCCCGCTGCGGGCCGAGCTTCGTGGGCTCAACAAGTCATTGGCAGGCAGGGTGGGGGGCCACCTGCGTGCCGTCGGCGAACTGGTCGACAGCGATCCGCAACTCGCATTGCGGCATGCCCTCGTGGCCCGCCGGTTGGCGTCCCGGCTACCCGTGGTTCGCGAGGTGACTGCCGACACGGCCTACGCCGCCGAAGACTACGAGACCGCGTTGACCGAATACCGTGCCATCCACCGGATGAGCGGTAACGACGACTATCTGCCCGTCATCGCTGACTGCGAGCGGGCGGTCGGCAAGCATCAGGCGGCGCTCCGCACGCTTCGGCAGGCACGCGAGGCGAAGCTCAGCGTCCCACAGCAGGTGGAGGTGATCCTGGTCGAGGCCGGCATTCGCGACGATCTCGGCCAACGCCCCGAGGCGCTTCGGCTGCTCAAAGACGCGATCAGCGGCGGACGGGGCGGGCGTGACGGCCAAGCCCGGCTGCGCTTCGCCTACGCCAACCTGCTGGCCGCCACGGGTCGGGTGGAGGCCGCTCGTGAGTGGCTGGTATCGGCAAGCCACTACGATGATCAAGACGCCTTGGGCGTCGGCGAGGCCATCGCGGAACTTGACGGTGTCGCGGTGACCGATGACGTCTTGGACGATGAATTCGAGGTCATAGACATTGAGGTCATCGAGGAAGAACCGGCAGGCGATGAAGCAGACCAGTACCTGACCACTGAGGAGGACCAGTGACCCGGTTCATCGATGACTACGACTGCGCCATGTTCGATCTGGACGGGGTGGTCTACCTCGGTCCTGAGCCCGTGGTCGGTGCGCCCGAAAGCATCGCTGACCTGCGCCAGCTTGGCGTCCGCGTCGGATTTGTGACGAACAATGCTGGACGCAGTCCGGAGGTGGTGGTCGCACACCTCAACGAACTCGGGATCGAATGCCACCAGGAGGACGTCGTCACCAGCGCCCAGGCGATCGCCCAGCTGATGGCGCGTGAGCTGCCCACCGGCGCCAAGGTGCTCGTGTGCGGCGCCCAGGCGTTGGTCGACGAGGTGACGGCGGTGGGCTTCACGCCCGTCGGCGACTTCACCGAAGCGCCCGATGCGGTGGTGCAGGGCTACGACCCCCAGATGACATTCCCCAGGCTGGAAGACGCCGCGTTCGCCATTCAGCGGGGCGCCCGCTGGTACGCCTCGAACACCGACATCAACCGTCCCACCAACTTGGGCATCTCGCCCGGTGCTGGGGCTCAGATCGCGGCAGTCCAAGTGTGCGTGGACGTCGAACCGATCGTGGCTGGCAAGCCGTACCCGCCGCTGTTGCAGGAGACCATCAAGAGGATGCGGGCCGTTCGTCCAGTCTTCGTGGGTGATCGTCTCGACACCGACATCGAAGGTGCCAACAACGTCGACATCGACTCGTTCCTGGTCTTCACCGGCGCTCATGGCAAGCGGGACCTGGCCAGCGCGATCCCTCAGCAGCGTCCAACTGCGATCGGACACGACCTTCGCGGCCTCCTCCGGCCGCGGCGTGAGGCGGTTTGGCAGCAGGAGACTGTGGTCTGCCGCGGCGCCACCGCGAGAGCCGTGGCCGGCCGGGTCGTGGTCAGTGGCCCACTGGGCGAGCTCAGTGAACAGCTGGATGCGTTGTGGGCGATCGTCCAACTGACCTGGCGTTCGCCCGAACTGGACGCCGCCGCCGCGCTGGCTACGCTGGACAAGTTGCCGTGAACAAGTCCGCCCGGTCCACGTCGGACGGGCCGCCGATCACCGGGGAACCGTTGATCGATGCCGTGCTGGCCGATCTCGAGGGCGCCGAACAACAACCTGTCGCCGAGCAGTTGAGCCGGCTCCGGGCGGCGCACGAGGCATTGGCCCACGTGCTCGAGTCATCCAGGGAGGTCGCTCAGTCTCCCCTCCGGGCGCGCCTCCAATGATGGTCGGCCAGTGAGGGTCCGCCTGAACGCAGCTGTCGTCGCGTCCGGCGCACCGCAACTGGTCGGTGAGCACGGGTAGGCTGCTGGACGTGACCAGCATCACGCAACAGACCCCGGAGCCAGGGGCCGGCCGCCGTCACGTGGGAATCATCCTGCACCCGGCCCGCGAAGAAGCGGTAGACGTCGCAGTGCAGTTCGTGCAAGGCATGTTCGACCATGGCATCGCATGCTTGGGGCTGGGGGAGCGGATAGCGGATCTGCGGCAACGGCTTCCCGGCATCGAGATCCAGCAGGCCAGCAATGCGTCATTGGCCGAGGCCGAACTCATGGTCGTCTTCGGTGGCGACGGCACGATCCTGCGCGCCGCCGAACTGGTCGTCCCACTGGGCGTGCCGCTGCTGGGTGTCAATCTGGGCCACGTCGGCTTTCTGGCCGAACTGGAGTCCCATGATGTACACAAGCTCGTGAAGCAGGTGTCAGACCGCAACTATTTCGTCGAGGAGCGGCTCACGCTCACCGTGGACGTCGCCTCCCACGCCGGCGCCCCGCTCTGGTCCTCGTTCGCGGTCAACGAGGTGACCCTTGAGAAGGCGGCGCACGAGAAGATGCTCGACGTCCTGGTCGAGATCGACGCACTTCCGGTATCCCGTTGGGGATGCGACGGCATGCTGGTCTCGACTCCCACCGGATCGACGGCCTACGCCTTCTCGCTGGGCGGCCCCATCATCTGGCCGGACGTCCAGGCGTTCCTCTTGGTCCCGATGGCAGCCCACGCGCTGTTCGCGCGTCCGATGGTGGTCGCCCCGGACTCACTGGTTGACCTCACCCTCTCGAAGAGGTTCACCGCACACGCGACCGTCTGGTGCGACGGTCGCCGCTCCATCGACATTTCGCCGGGCGCCCGTCTTCAGGTAAGACGAGGCGAGCACAACCTGCGTGTGGCCCGGCTGCAGGAACAGCCCTTCACATCGCGTCTGGTGAAGAAGTTCGAACTCAAGATCGGTGGGTTCCGCGGTTCGGAGAATCCCTGATGCTGGTCGAGCTGCGGATCTCGAACCTCGGGGTGATTGCGGACGCCACCATTGAGCCGTCCTCACACATGACCGTGGTCACCGGGGAGACCGGCGCCGGCAAGACCATGGTGGTCAGCGGCATCGGGCTACTGCTGGGGGCCCGCGCGGACGCAGGGATCGTGCGACACGGTGCCGCCCGGGCGATTGTCGAGGGCCGCTTCACCGACCTGGATGTGGTCGACGACGCGCTGGGTGAACTGGGCGCAGAACTCGACGCCGGCGAGTTGCTGGTGGCCCGGCAGATCAGCGCACAGGGTCGCTCCCGTGCCTTCATCGGCGGCGCCCAATCACCCATCTCGCGGCTGGCCGTGCTCACCGGAGAACTGGCGACAATCCACGGCCAGTCGGAACAGCTCAGACTGGGCAATCCGGAACGACAGCGTGAGGTGCTCGACCGCAGCGGCGGGCCGAAGCTCGCCGCGGTACTGGCGCGCTATCGAACGGCTTACCGCACCCGCGAGGAGTTGCGCATCGAACGTGACGACCTGGTCCGTAACGCCAGAGAGCGCGCCCGCGAGGCGGATCTGCTGAGGTTCGGGCTGGACGAGATTGCGGGCGTCGATCCCCAACCCGGTGAGGACGCCGCCCTTGCCGCCGAGGCTGCCCGGCTGCAGGCGATCGACGACCTCCGGATGCTCGCCGCACGCGCCAGCCACGCCCTCTCCGGTTCGGACGAGGGGGACTTGGACGACCCGGGTGCGGTTGGGCTGGTGGGCATCGCCCGGCATGCGCTGGCGGAGGTTGCCCGGCTGGACGACGGGGCCGCCGACCTGGCAGTGGCCGTCGGCCTGCTCGCGGGGCAACTGAACGACCTGGCCGCCGACGTCTCGTCCTACCTGAACGATCTGGACGCCGACCCGCTGCGGTTGGAGACGATCACCGGGCGCCGGGCCGAACTGGCCGCCCTGACCCGCAAGTACGGGTCGAGCGTAGACGAGGTTCTGGCTTGGGGCGCCGAAGCCGCCGTCCGGCTCGGGCAGCTGAGCGGAGGTGACCAGCGATTGGCCGGGTTGGAGACACAGCTCGCCGCGCTCGACTTGCAGTTGGTCGGCATTGGCAGCGAGCTGACCCGGCTGCGTGAGCAGGCCGCAGACCGGCTCGCGGCCCAAGTGAAGGTCGAGTTGGCCGCGTTGGCGATGCCGCACGCCCGGCTGCACTTCGAGCTGCGTCCCTTGGCCTCACCGGGCCCACATGGCCGCGAGCAGGTGCACCTGCTGTTCGCGGCGAATCCCGGTGCGACGCCTGCACCACTGGCCAAGGTGGCTTCCGGCGGCGAGCTGTCGCGCGTCCGGTTGGCGCTGGAGGTGGTGCTGGCCGGCGGAGACCCCGGTCATGTCTTCATCTTCGACGAGGTGGACGCCGGCATCGGGGGCGCGGTCGCCGTCGAGGTGGGTCGCCGCTTGGCGCGGCTCGCAGACCATTCCCAGGTGATCGTGGTCACCCACCTAGCCCAAGTGGCTGCGTTCGCGTCCGCTCACTGGGTGGTCTCGAAATCGAGTCGCGGCGAGGTGACCACCAGCGACGTGCGGTTGGTTGGCGAGGACGAACGCGAGGCGGTCTTGGCCAAGATGATGGGCGGTCTAGCCGGCAGCGAGTCTGGAGTGGCGCACGCCCGGGACCTGCTGAATCTCGCGCAGCGGCGCTGAGACCGTAACACTCCCACGTCCCCGACCCGCCTCGCTGCCCTCTCGAATGGCGTGGTAGGTTGCCTTCAGCCCGGCGGTGGGCCGAGCTCGTTGAGGAGTCGCGATGACCAATCTGCCCGGTGACCTTCCCCCGTTCGGCCCCGGCCGCCACCTGCTGAGCGTCCAACAGTTCGACCGGGATTCGCTGCAACGGCTGTTCGCCCTCGCAGATCTGGTGCGCCCGATTGCGGAACGGCGATTGATCTGCACCGTCCTGGACGGCGCCGTGTTGGGCAGCCTCTTCTTCGAACCGAGCACCCGAACTCGGCTGAGCTTCGAGTCGGCGTTCCTGCGTCTCGGTGGTGAGGTGACAACCACTACCGGTTTCACGTTCTCGTCCATGGCCAAGGGCGAATCGATCGCCGACACCTCGCGGGTGGTCTCGGGCTACTCCGATGTGCTGGTGGTGCGTCACCCGGACGAAGGCTCGGTGGCGGAATTCGCGTCGGCGTCTGTGGTCCCGGTGATCAACGCCGGCGACGGCGCGGGGGAGCACCCCAGCCAGGCGCTGCTCGACTTCTACACCCTGAAGTCGGAGCTGCAACGCCGGGATCGCTTAGTCGACGGCTGCACGATCGCGATCGTCGGGGACCTGAAGTACGGCCGCACCGTGCACTCGCTGATCAAGCTGCTGTCGCTGGCCGAGGGCATCACATTCCGGACCTACAGTCCACCCAGCTTGGAACTGCCGCCCGACGTCGCCCACTACGCCCGGGCCAGGGGCCACCAAGTCTGCGACGCTGAATCAGTGACAGACGCCCTGGTCGGCGCCGACGTGGTCTACGCCACTCGCGTGCAGCGGGAGCGGATGACCGAGGAGGTGCTCGCCAACGCGAACATCTCGGGCAACCTGCTCAACCGCCGGATCCTCAAGAAGGCCGGTGCGGCCGAAATCATCATCATGCACCCGCTGCCGCGTGATTCCAGGATGGATTCGTTCGATCTGTCCAATGATGTGGACGACCTGCCCGGGCTGTCGATCTTCCGGCAGACCGACAACGGGGTCCTGATTCGGATGGCGATCTTCCTCACGGCGCTCGGCTGCTCATCCGACATGGTGAAGGCGACCACCAAGCAGCGCCCTTGGGACGCGACCCTGCGCTGGCCGTGACGCTCCCCAGGCGCGCCTGGCTCAATCGGTGAGTACCTGCGACAAGTCGTAGGACGGCGCCCGTTCCACCTGCTCGAGCAGACAGCTGTCGGCCTGCCGGTCGGGGCGGAAACGCACCAGTTGCACCGCATGCCGGAATCGAGAGCCCTCCAACTGATCGAATGCCACCTCGACGACCAAGCTCGGTTCTAGCGCCAGTGCGGCTTGGTCTTTCGAGCTGGAGAACCGGGAACGCGGCTTTTCGATCCGCACGGGGTCGCCGTCGGCGTCTCGTTGCAGCAGCGGCAGCAGCTCTGTCTCCAGTTCGTCGCGCATCCGGTCCGAGAAGCTCCCGATGCCGCCGACCGGGATGAGTCTGCCGTCGGGGTCGTAGAGCCCCAGCAGCAGCGAGCCGACGCCGTGCCCGCGCTTGTGGACGCGGTATCCGATGGCGACCGCATCGGCGGTTCGCTTGTGTTTGGTCTTCAGCCAGCCCCGTTTGCCGGGCAGATAGGCAGAGTCAAGGCGCTTCGAGACCAGCCCATCAAGGCCGGCACCCTCGAATTCGACGAACCAGTGGCGCGCCTTCGTGAGGTCGGTGGTGTAGCGGCTCAGGTGGACGCGAGCATTGTCCGGCAAGGCATCGAACAGATCCGCCAGTCGCTTGCGTCGCAGCTGCCAGGGCAGACCGGTCAAGTCGTCCCCACCCTCGGCGAGCAGGTCGAAGCAGACCGCTTCGGCGGGGATCTGCTCGCTCAGCATCCGGATCCGGGAGGCAGCGGGATGGATACGCGAGCTGAGCGCAGTCCAATCAAGTCGTTCTGCACCCGGCACGCCGGACCTCACGATCAGTTCTGCGTCCAGGACGACGCCGTCGGGTAGCCAGCCGGTCAGTGCGCCGACGACCTCCGGGAAGTAGACCGTCAGCGGCTTCTGGCCGCGGCTGCCGAGCTCGATCCGGTCGCCGTCGCGACTGATGATGCAGCGAAAGCCGTCCCACTTCGGTTCGTACGCGAAGTTCGGGTCCTCAGGGATCGCATCGACCAAGGTGGCGAGCATCGGGTCGACGGGCAGGCTGATCGGCAGGCTCATGCGTCCCATCAGAGCACGCCGGCAAAACGTAACGCGGCCGAAACGTCGCTCGGTCAGGAAGCCACTACGCTGAAGGTCCGTGGGCATCGCCGATCAAACCAAGCACGTATTCGTCACCGGGGGCGTTGCGTCCTCACTGGGCAAGGGCCTGACCGCCGCCAGCCTCGGCAACTTGTTGGTCGCCCGGGGGCTTCAGGTCACCATGCAGAAGCTCGACCCCTATCTGAACGTCGACCCGGGCACCATGAACCCGTTCCAGCATGGCGAGGTTTTCGTCACTGAGGACGGCGCCGAGACCGACCTCGACATCGGGCACTACGAACGTTTCCTCGACCGCAACCTGACCGCAGCCGCCAACGTCACCACCGGGCAGGTCTACAGCCGGGTCATTCAGGCCGAGCGCCGTGGCGAGTACTTGGGCGAATGCGTCCAGGTCATCCCGCACATCACCAATGCCATCAAGGACGCCATGCTCGGCGTCGCCCAGCCCGACGACGACATCGTCATCCACGAGATCGGCGGCACCGTCGGTGACATCGAGTCACAGCCGTTCCTCGAAGCCGCCCGGCAAGTGCGCCACGACATCGGACGCGGCAACGTCTTCTTCCTGCACGTCTCGCTGGTGCCCTACCTCGGCCCGAGCGGTGAATTGAAGACCAAACCCACCCAGCACTCGGTGGCCGCGTTGCGGGCTGCGGGTATCCAGCCGGACGCCATCGTCTGCCGGTCCTCCGTCGCCGTCCCGGCCGGTATCAAGGCGAAGATCGCGATGTTCTGCGACGTCGACTCCGAGGCCGTGATCAGCTGCCCTGATGCGTCCAGCATCTACCAGATCCCGCGAGTGCTGCACGCCGAGGGTCTGGACGCCTACCTGGTGCGTCGCCTCGCGCTCCGCTTCCGTGATGTCGACTGGACGGATTGGAACGACCTGCTGGACCGGATCGAGAACCCGGAAGACCACCTGACGATCGCGTTGGTCGGTAAGTACGTCGACCTGCCGGACGCCTACCTGAGCGTGGTGGAGGCGATCCGCGCCGGCGGCTATGCGAATCGGGCCAGCGTGCAGATTCGCTGGGTGCCGAGCGACGAATGCGTGACTCCCCAAGGTGCTGCTGCCCAGTTGCGTGCGGTGGATGGGGTGGTGGTTCCCGGAGGTTTCGGAATCCGCGGGGTCGAGGGCAAGATCGGCGCTATTCGGCATGCTCGCGAGCACCAGATTCCCATTCTCGGTCTGTGCCTGGGATTGCAGTGCATGGTGATCGAGGTGGCCCGTGACCTCGCCGGTATCCCCGACGCGGCATCGAGCGAGTTCAACCCCGACACGCCCGCGCCGGTGGTCGCCACCATGGCCGAGCAGCGAGCCATCATCTCAGGCGCCGGCGACCTGGGTGGGTCGATGCGGCTGGGCAGCTACCCGGCCGAGCTGTTGCCGGGCAGCCTGGTGCACCAACTCTATGGACGCGACCAGGTGAGCGAACGCCATCGCCACCGTTACGAGGTGAACAACGCCTTCCGTGGCAAGTTGGAGACCGCCGGGCTGGTCTTCTCGGGCCTGTCGCCGGACCGGAACCTGGTCGAGTTCATCGAGTTGCCGAGCGAGGTGCACCCGTTCTTCGTGGCCACCCAGGCGCATCCGGAGTTCAAGTCACGCCCGATCACCTCACATCCGCTCTTCAGGGGGCTGGTCGCCGCGGCGATCGTCCACAGCCAGCAGAATGGAGCCGGGCAGCCGATCCGTCACCTGGCTGCGCCGCAGGAGGACAAGTGAGTACCGAGAAGCAGGTCGTTCACCCTGAAGTCGTCGACCAGCCGGAGAACTGGGAGACGCTGAACCGCGAGGTGCAGGCCAGCGGTCGCGTCCAGAACTTCATCGAGGACGCCATCGCCACCCCGGATGGCCAGACCATGGTCAGGCAGTGGGTCGGCCACCCCGGCGCGGTGGCGGTGATGGCCATGGACGACCAAGGACGCATCGCCGTGGTGCACCAATACCGGCATCCGGTCGGCTACCGGCTGGTCGAGCCGCCGGCCGGCATCCTGGACGTCGACGGCGAGCCGGCCGTCGAGGCCGCCAAGCGCGAACTTGCCGAGGAGGCCGAGTTGGCGGCGTCCGACTGGCGGACACTGGTGGACATCTTCACCTCGCCGGGCGGCCTGCAGGAATCTATCCGCATCTTCGTCGCCCGCGGTCTGTCGGCCGCACCGCTTCCGGATGGCTTCGAGGTGGAAGGCGAGGAGACCGACATGGGCCTGTACTGGTTGCCGCTCGACCAACTGGTCGAGCTGATCTACGCCGGTCAGGTGCAGAGCCCGACCATGGTCAGCGGCACTCTCGCCCTTGCGCTGGCAATCAAGCAGGGACGCCTGGACCAGCTGAGACCTGCGGACGCGGACTGGCCAGCCCGCATGGTCAAGGAGCAACGCGATCGCGAACTCGGCTGAGCCCAAGCGGGGATCGGGCAACCCGTACGCCGGCTCACCGCGCTTGCAGCGCCTGCTGCGCGGTTACCTGGACCATCTGGTGGTTGAGCGGGGCCTGTCAGCGAACACCATTGCCGCCTACCGGCGCGACTTGAACCGCTACCTGGAGTGGCTGGCCGCCCACGAGATCGACGACATCGACCAGGTGACTTCGGCCGACATCGGGAGCTATCAGGGCGACCTGGCGTCCGGCTACGATGACCACCCGCCGCTGGCGGTGGCGAGTGTGGCACGCATGGTGGTCGCGGTACGGACCCTGCATGCGTTCGCGGCTGCCGAGGCGCTGGCGTCCGGCAACGCCGCAGCCGACATCACGCCGCCGAAGCAGGGCAAGCGGCTTCCAAAGGCGCTGTCCATCGACGAGGTGCAGCGTCTGCTGGATGGCATTGACCGCAGCACACCACTGGGCATGCGAGACGCCGCCCTGCTGGAGTTGCTCTACGGCACCGGGGCCCGCATCAGTGAGGTCGTCGTCCTCGACGTCGACGACGTGGCTCGCGTGCTGGCCGATCCCGAAATCGGCTTGCGGCTGGTCGGCAAGGGGAACAAACAACGGCTCGTACCGTTGGGTAGCTATGCCCGCGGTGCGCTGGAAGCCTGGCTGGTGCGCGGACGTCCCGCCGTGGTCGCCGCAGCCGGACACCACGAGCCGGCGCTGTTCCTCAATACTCGTGGACGGCGACTGTCGCGGCAGAGCGCCTGGACGGTCGTCCGCACCCGGGCGGTCGACGCCGGCATCGCGACCGAGGTCTCGCCGCACAGCCTGCGGCACAGCTTCGCCACGCACCTGCTGGATGGGGGCGCTGACGTGCGGGTCGTCCAGGAACTGCTCGGTCACGCGTCCGTGACCACCACCCAGATCTACACCGAGGTCACTGTGGAGCACCTGCGTGAGGTCTACCGCAGTGCCCATCCACGGGCCCTCGGCTGACGACGTCGCGATACAATAATGAATTCGATCCACCGATGGATCTGGAGTGTCGAGCCGCAATGTCAAGGACGGAAGACAGGGCGCTATGCACAAGGTTGCCGAGTTCATAGTCGAGCACAGCAAGCTGCTTCTGGTGCTCTTCGGCATCCTGACCGTGCTCGGGGGCCTGCTGACTCTGATCGTCCCGATCAACTACAACATGGCCGCCTACGTGCCCAAGGATGCACCGTCGTCGGTCGCCATCAACGTGATGGCCGAGGAGTTCGATGACGCGATACCGAACGCCCGGGTCTACGTCCCCGCCCTGACGCTGACCGAGGCGCTGGAGACCAAACAGCAAATCGAGGCGGCGTCCGGGGTGCTGTCGGTGATCTGGCTGGACGACTTCATCGACCTCAAAGTCCCGCTCGAACTGGCTGACCAGGAGGTGGTGGCCGGCTTCTTCACCGCCGACGGCGGTGCCCTCTATCAGGTCGCGGTCGACCTCACCGACACCACCACGACGCTGGCCCAGCTCCAGCAGATCGCCACGCCCGACGGCGCGGTCGAGGGCCAATTGGTCGACCTGGCACTGGCGCAGGTATCCACCACGACCGAG
>JAEAMF010002356.1_pt1 | contig 10984 bp, 5 predicted proteins | sample 8958721 | NCBI WGS metagenome assembly JAEAMF01 (sample SAMN16933255, study PRJNA681124) | bioreactor sludge metagenome | isolation source: anaerobic bioreactor treating anionic surfactant - SDBS | place: India: Bengaluru | collected 2019-02-28 | reverse complement strand
GTGCGACAACAACGTGCAGATCATCTACGAGGACCGTTTTGGCGAGCTGTGGGTTGGCGCGGGTGCCGGACTGGACCGCCTGTACCGGGCATCGGGGGAGTTCACTCACTACCGTTACAATCCTGCCGATGCGGGCAGCCTCAGCAACGACAACGTCTTTGCCATCGCCGAGAGCCGGGAGGGTGTGCTGTGGATCGGGACGACCGGCGGTGGGGTGAACATGGTGGATCTCACTCAGGAGCAATTCGCCCACTACCGGCACGACACGGCCGATCCCAACAGTCTCAGATTTGACGGCCTGTGGGGCATCCTCGAAGATCGGGACGGCATCCTGTGGCTGGGAACAAACGGCGGCGGACTGAACCGCTTCGACCGGCAGGCCGAGTCATTCACCCACTACCGCTACCAGGCCGATGATCCCAACAGCCTGAGCAATGATGCCGTCTACTGTGTTTACCAGGATCGTGACGGGTTGCTGTGGGTCGGCACCGGCGACGGTCTTGATCGATTTGACCCGGCCAGCCAGCGCTTCACCATGTACCACACCTCCATCGTACTGTGGATCCTGGAAGATGAGCAGGGCACCCTCTGGCTGGCGACCATTGGCACTGGTCTGGGCATCTTTGACCGTGCGACGGAACAGTTCAGCTTTTATACCAATGATCCCAACGACCCACGCACCATCAGTGACAACGTGATTGCGCAGGTGTATCAAGACCGTGAGAACGTGCTTTGGGTCGCCACATTCAGTGGAGGACTGGAGCGCTTTGACCGCTCCACGGAGCTCTTTACACACTACACGCACAACCCCGAGATTCCGGAGAGCCTCAGCAGCAACGCGGTACTGGCTCTCTACGAAGACAGCAGAGGGGCATTCTGGGTAGCTACTACAGGTGGATTGGATAGGCTAGACCGTCAGGCGGGAACCTTCACCCACTACCGCGCAAAGGACGGCCTGCCGAATGATGTGGTCTACGGCATGCTGGAGGATGAGCGGGGCTTGCTGTGGATCAGCACCAACGGTGGCCTGTCACGGTTTGACCCCCAGAAGGGGACCTTCAAGAATTACACCGAGCGGGATGGCCTGCAAAGCAACGAGTTCAACATGAGCTCCTACTGCAAGAGCCGCAGTGGGGAGCTGTTCTTCGGCGGCATCAGCGGCCTCAACGCCTTTTATCCGGACGCGATCCAGGATGACCTGATGGCCCCGGCGGTGGTGATCACCAACTTTCAGTTGTTCAATGCCTCTGTGCCCGTCGGCGGGGATTCGCCCCTGCAAAAGCCCATCGCCGAGACCCAGGACCTCACCCTGTCCTACCGCGACGACTTTTTCTCGTTCGAGTTTGCGGCGCTGCACTATGCCGCACCGGAGCAGAACCAGTACGCCTACAGGATGGATGGGCTCGACAAAAACTGGAACTATGTCGGGAATCGCCGCTTTGCGGGGTACACCAGCGTGCCCCCAGGCAGCTACACCTTCCGGGTCAAAGCCGCCAACAGCGATGGCATCTGGAACGAGGAGGGGGTATCTCTGCGGATTGCCGTGGTTCCACCCTTCTGGCAGACCTGGTGGTTCCGGGTTCTGGTCGCCCTGGCACTGGCCGGAAGCGCCCTGGCCGTCTTTGCCCTGCGCGTGCGCAGCATTGAGGCACAGCGACGAAACCTGGAAATCCAGGTCAGCGAGCGCACCAGGGAGCTGCGGGAAACCCTGGTCGAACTGGAACGGGCGAAGGATGCGGCCGAAGCGGCGAGCAGAGCCAAGAGCACCTTCCTGGCCAATATGAGCCACGAATTCCGCACCCCACTGAATGCCATCCTGGGCTTTACGCAGTTGATGCTGCGCAATCCTCATGTCGAGCCCGAGGAAAGAGAAGACCTGGAGACCATCGGCCGCAGCGGCGAGCATCTCCTCGGTCTGATCAATGACGTGCTGCAGCTCTCCAAAATCGAGGCCGGCCGCACCACCCTGAATCCCCAGAACTTTGACCTGCACCGTATGCTCGCCGGCCTGGCGGACATGTTCCGCCTGCGCTCCGAGCAGAAGGGTCTGGCGTTGTACCCGGACATTGCGCCCGACGTGCCCCAGTTTGTGCGCATGGACGAGGGCAAGCTGCGCCAGGTGCTGATGAACCTGCTTGGCAATGCGGTCAAATTCACCCAGCAGGGTAGCGTTTCGCTACGGGCGACCACCGGCGCAGCGGAGACCGACAGCGCAACGGTGCGTGTCCATTTCACCGTGGATGACACGGGTCCCGGCATCGCTCCCCAGGAGATGGCCTTGTTGTTCGACCCCTTTGTGCAGACGGCCAGCGGCCGGCAGACCCAGGAAGGCACTGGCCTCGGTCTGGCCATCAGCCAGCAGTTTGTCCGCCTGATGGGCGGCGAGATTGCCGTGCGCAGCGAGGTGGGCAAGGGGAGTACCTTCTCCTTCGAGGTGCCGGCGCAGATCGCCGCGCGTGCCGACGTGCTGACCGCACAGCCCGTGCGGCGCGTGCTCGGTCTCGCCCCCGGCCAGCCGGCCCACCGGCTGCTGGTGGTGGATGATAAGGAAGTCAACCGCCGGCTGCTGGTGAAGATGCTGGCCCCTCTGGGGTTCGAGGTACGCGAGGCCGCCGATGGCCAGGAAGCGATTGGCATCTGGGAGAGCTGGAGGCCGCAGCTCATCTTCATGGACATGCGTATGCCGGGGATGGACGGCTACGAGGCCACGCGGCGGATCAAAGCAACCACGCAGGGGCATGCCACCATCATCATTGCCCTGACGGCGAGCGCACTCGAAGAAGACCGTGAGGTCATTTTGTCGGAAGGCTGTGACGACTATATGCGCAAGCCGTTCCGCGAGGCGGACCTGCTGGCCGCACTGGAGAGGCATCTGGGCGTGCGTTTTGTGTACGAAGAGACCGGCCAGCGGGCAGGGGAAGCAGCAGCGGAGCCAGGTCCCGAAGGGGCCGCACGGCCGGCGGGCGCGGCATACCCCGTTCTGCAGGATGGTCGCAGCCTGCCGGACGCATTGGCCGCCATGCCTTCGGTGTGGCTTGATGAGCTACGGAAAGCGACGATCCTCGGCAACCTGCAGGGGATTATGGCCGTTGCCGGCCAGGTGCGCGAACGAGACCCTGCTCTGGCCGACGCGCTGGAGCGGCTGGCCAGCAGTTTTGCCCATGACGCGATCCTGAGCGCCATCAAGCCCCATACAGGGGATATGGAAGCGTAGCGCCTGTTGGCGGGAGGTTGACATGATGGCTGTGCACGGTAACCGCAAAGACGATATCCTGATCGTGGACGACACCCCGGCCAACCTGCGCCTGCTGTCGCAGATGCTCACCCAGCGTGGCCATCGCGTGCGGGCCGTGACCAGCGGGCCGCGCGCCCTGGCATCGGCGCAGATGTCCCTGCCGAACCTGATCCTGCTCGACATCAAGATGCCGGAGATGAATGGCTATGAGGTCTGCGAACGGCTCAAGGCCGACGCGCAGACGCGGGATGTGCCGGTCATCTTCATCTCCGCCCTCGATGAGCTGCAGGACAAGGTGCGGGCTTTTGCCGTGGGTGGGGTGGACTATATCACCAAGCCCTTTCAGGTGGAAGAGGTTGTCGCGCGGGTTGAGACGCACCTGACCCTGAGACACCTGCAGCAGCAGCTGGAGAGCGCCAACCAGAAAATGGCGCGGGAGCTGGCCCTGGCCGGCCAGGTGCAGGCCAGCTTCCTGCCCAGCAGGCTGCCCCGCATCCCGGGGTGGGATTTGGCGGTTGCCCTCAAGCCAGCCCGGGAAACGTCAGGCGACTTTTACGATGTGCATCTCATGGCCGATGGCAAGCTGGGGCTCCTGGTCGCCGATGTCGTCGACAAGGGTGTGGGTGCTGCGCTGTACATGGCCCTGAGCTGGGCGCTGATCCGGGCCTACACCGCAGAGTACCCCGCTCAGCCAGAGCTTGTATTGAGCTCTGTCAACCGGCGCATCCTGGCCGACACGAGCGGCGACCAATTCCTGACCGCCTTTTACGGCGTGGTTGACCCGGGCTCAGGTGGCCTCACCTACTGCAATGCCGGACACTACCCACCCTACATCCTGCGCCGGGGCAATGGCCGGACGAGCAGAACCCTGCCGCGTACCGGCATGCTGCTGGGAGTAGAGCCGGAGGAAAAGTGGAGCCAGGCCAGCGTCCAGCTCGCCCCCGGCGACGTGCTGGTGCTCTACACCGACGGCATCCTGGATGCGGAGGATGCAGCGGGGGCGTTCTTTGGCACAGAGCGATTGCTGAGTACACTATGGGCTAACTTGGATTGCTCAGCGCAAGAGATCCAGCAAGCCCTGATCGGCGCCGTGGCCGAGTTCACCCACGGCGCAGTGCAGAGCGACGATATCGCTCTGGTTGTGGCGGTCCGCGAGAGCATCTGAAGGAACAACCGGTTCGCATGCGTCGTTCATAGGATACTGGCAGCCGGGCCACCTGAGCCGAGAGAGCAAGCGTTGAGGCGGCCGGGCCACGGTGGGCAGTGCCCAGCGCGCGCCACCAATCACCTGGAGGAATGACAAAATGACGAAAAGACGCAGTCCTCTGACCTTACGTCGTTTGGCGGGGTGGGTGATGATCGTGCTGGCCGCAGCGTTGCTGCTGGCCGCTTGCGGTCAGGCGGCCACCCCGACGCTGGCTCCGCCGACCAGCGTGCCAATGGACACTGCCGTACTGCCCACGCAGGCGCCAGACACCGCGACGACGGTTCCGCCCGGCCCAACCGCAGTCGAGACTCTGGGAAGCGTGACAACCGTACCGCCGCTGCCGACGCCCGGCCCGTCCCTGGCACCGCAGGCCAGGCGCATCGAGTTCGCGCCCGGGGCAAGCTGGGGCGTGGTGCAGGGGAGCCTGGCCGCAGGAGGCATCGACGAGTACGTGCTGCGGGCGATGGCCGGGCAGTCGATGATGGTGATCATCAAGTCCGCGGACAACAGCGTCGTACTGGAGATTTCCGGGCTGAGCGACGGGCAGCCGCTGCTGCGCAGCCACATGGGGCAGACGTCGTGGCAGGTGATCCTGCTCACCACGCAGGACTATCTGATCAAGGCGGTCTCGATGGGCGCGGCGACGCCCTATACGCTGCAGATCATTATCCCGCCCCTGCCCGTGGAGGGCGAGACCCCGCCGCCGACGGCGACTCCACCGCAGGTCAAACGCATCGAGTTCGCCGCCGGGGCCACGTCAGCCGTGGTGGAGGGGACTCTGGGCGTCGAGGACATTGACGAGTACGTGCTGTACGCCCTGGGCGGCCAGAACCTGAGCGTGACGGTGTGGTCGCCGGACAACAGCGTCGTCCTGGAGATCTGGGGGGTAGGTGACGGCCAGCCCCTGCTGCGCAGCCACATGCGGCAGAGCTCTTTCCAGCAGGTTCTGCCGGTTACGCAGGACTATGGAATCAAGGCCGTCGGGACGGGTGCGGCCACGAGCTACACGCTGCAAGTGATCATCCCGCCGCTGGCCACGCCAGTGCCACAGGCCAAACGCATCGAGTTCGCCTCCGATGCAACCTCCGCCGTGGTGTGGGGGAGCCTGCCGGCGGAGGGCATCGAGGAGTACCTGCTGCGGGCGCAGGCCGGCCAATGGCTGATGGCCACCGCGTCCTCGCCGTATGACAACGTGGTGCTGGAGATCTGGGGCATCCAGGATGGGCAGGTGCTGGTGCGCAGCCATATGCGCCAGACCTTCTGGCAGGGCCTGCTGCCGGCAACGCAGGACTATGGGGTGAAGGCCGTGTCCACGGGAGGGGCGACCGACTATACCATCCAGATCATCATCCCGGAACGGATCCAGTTCGCACCGGGGGCCATCTCGGCCACGGACCAGGGCAGACTAGTCCCGGCTGAGGTGCACGAGTACCTGCTGCGCGCGATGCAGGGCCAGACAATGACCGTGACCATCGTGTCCGCGAGCGACTGGGTGCTGCTGGAGATCTATGGCCTGGATGACGGCCAGCCGCTGGTGCGCGTGCCGATGGGGCAAAAGACCTGGACGGGCGTTCTGCCGCTGACCCAGGACTATGTGATCAAGGCGGTTTCGACCACGGACGTGGTGACGTCGTACGATATTCAGTTTACGGCGCAGTAGCGGCACTCCAAAGGGATGCCTAAGCCGGCGAGGCCGGGGAAAGGCTGGAGCCCCGTCAAAAAGACGCGGGGTGAACGACATGGCTCCAGCAGTCCAGGGTCTGGGGTGCGCAAGCCACGCTTGCGCCTTCAGATGGCACCGCGAATGCCTGCGCCTGTGCCGCAGGCACAGGTGAATTGCGGCCTGATAGTCAAAACCTGCTGGAAGCAGGCTGAAAACGAGAAACACCCTGAGTTGAGATCAAGGAAGCGGGAAGAAAAGAGCGCCGGTGTCTGGGCAGGGACACCGGCGCTTCTCGTTCTGGGGGCGAAAGCCTGGCTCCCACGCATCCTCCGGCAGCGGCGAGAATCTGAGCCTGGCGGTTCAGTTACGGATTATGACACCAAGTGAAGGATATGCGGATGGGCACACGTACAATCATACAATCTTACAATCTTGCATACCAGGGCACACGGGAGCGGACCTTGGTGCGCTAGCGCCACTCGTTCAGCCAGCGCACGGTGTCGCGCCAATCATCCGTAGAGGTGGAGGAGAGCAGACGGTCCAGGGCGGCAATCAACTCGGCGATGGTCCAACTGCCCTGAAAGGCGAGGATGATGCCGGCGTGGTGCGGGTAGACCTGCGACAGGACGAGCAAGTCACGAACGTCGAAGGTGCAGAGGCAGCGGCCCTGGGCCGTTGCACCCAGCAGTTGCTCCTCATCCGAGGCATCGCCGGGCATCCAGTCACTGGGCGTACGCGAAACGTCGTGCCCGCGGGCGCGCAGGGCACGGTAGAGATCTTTGCGGGATGTGTCGGCATCCAGGTGCAGGCGCGGCCTAGCCATGCGCCGCTTCTAGGTCGCGTTCGGCCTCCACGCTGGCGTCCACCTCGTGACGGTGGGCCTCGTAAAAGGCCTGCGCCTCGCGCACCTGCGCTTCGCTCACGCCATATTCCGCAGCCGTCGCGGCGGGGCTGGCGCCCTGCTGCGCATCCAGCACCAGCGTCTGTACGCGGATGCCTGTGCCCCGCAACACCGGGCTGGGCGCTCCCGATGCGCCGCGGCGGTAGGTGATGCGCGGGAAGCGTGGGTCGTCCAGCGCCTGGCTCAGCGATCCGACTTTTTCGGCCACAGCCCACAGGATGAACTGGTTGAGCGAGACGCCCTGGCGCGCCGCCCAGTCCTCAGCCTTTTCTTTCAGCTCCGCCGGTAGGTTTAGTGCATAGCGTCCCACAGGTCCTCCTGTAGGTGACATCATATAGCATATCGCAGGCGATGTCAAATCACGGCCGCAAGGGTCAGGGGCCAGGTTTCGAAGTCAATCCGGACACGCTTCCCGGTGCCGCCAGCGCAGTCTTGACGATTTCCGGGTGCCGGCTATGATAGGGTTGTACCTGTACGGCATGCTTTGCCGTCGCGCCGGAGCAGTGGCGTGGTGGAGCGCAGATGGTGGCCCGCATCGCACCCAACAGCCCGTCCATCACACGGCAGTGGACGGGCTGTGTTTTGGGCGGCGCGAGAGTGGTGCGGAGGCCAGGGGTGGCCAGCGGGGAGGAGAGCGAAGGGAGCCGGAGACAGCGGTTCCGGGAGGGACACGATGTGGAGACGATGGTTTTTGCCACTGGTTGTGCTCCTGCTGAGTGCATGGCTGACGATACGCGGCGCGCAAGCACAGCCACTGCCGCCGAGCAGCGGTTCCGGGTCGCCGGCGGTGGTCACCTTCTCCCCGGTGCAAGCCGGTACGACGACCCTGGCGCTGCAGCGCGCACCATTAAGAGGCACTCCTGACGCCCTGATCCCCGTGGAGAGTGAGGACGGCTTTGCCACGGGGGTAGCGGCCCTCGATGGGGACGTGGACGGCGATTGCGATGTGGATGTCGTGGATATCATGCTGGTCGCAGCCCGCTGGGATGCAACCGTGGGCGAGCCGGGCTACGACCCGCGTTGCGACCTGGACGCCGACGGAGATATTGACGTCGTGGACATCACGCTGGTCGCCAGCCACTGGGGTGAAGACTGCACCGCGACGCCGACTCCAACCGCCAGTCCAACAGCCACTCCAACCACCAGTCCAACAGGCACACCCACCGGCACGCGAACGGCTACCTCAACCGCCATCGTGCCGACCCTAACCGCCACTCCGGCGGTCACCCCGACGATGGCGGTCAGCGACCTGGCCAATTACCGGGTGTTCCAGCGCGACATCGGCGGCGTGTCCAAGAGCGTGACCATCAGCGGCACCTACTCGAGCATGAGCTGGAGCCGCGTAGAGGGACGCGTCCTGCGACACGGCACGGACACGGTGGTGGTGGACTGGACAACCATCGATTCGACGCCGGGGGGAGGAACATTCTCCGGAAACCTTACCGTTCCGCAAGGAGGGTGGTACAACGTAGAAGTGCGCGCCCTGGACGGCGCGGGAGCCGTGATCCGGTCCAGCCGCGGCACGCACAAGTGGGGGGTCGGCATGATCATCCTGTGCATCGGCCAATCGAACATGGTAGGCATGGGACAACCCCCCTTTACCAGCGCCGAGTCGGACCTGGCGGCCAACTATAGCAATTCCGGGAGATGGGAGCACCTGGCCGATCCCTACGACGATGAGAGCCCGGTTGGCGCGGTTGACCGCGACACCAACGCCGCCGGATCCATGATCCCTGCGCTGGCCAACGCTCTCTTGCAGACATTCGACTTTCCGATTGCCTTCGTGCCGTCGGCCAAAAGCGCCTCCAACCTCTACTCGCAATGGGTGTACCGCAACCCGGCGAATCCCTATGATACGAGCACGCTCTACGGCCAGTCGATCACCAAGGCGCAGCGGGTTGGCGGTGTCGAGCTCATCATCATGCACCAGGGCGAAGCGGATACGAATGCCCATCGCACTGAGGCCCAGTACGAGTCCGATTTCGCCACGCTGACCGGCCACTACCGGCAGGATCTCTATGCTACCATCCCGATCTTTATCTGCCAGCTCGGGACGATCAGCATCGAGGGGGGCGACCCGCGCACGGATGCGGACGTGGTGGCGGTCCGAAACGCGCAGCATGACCTCGACAACGGCGCAGACATCTTGATGGCCGCTACAGCCATGGACCAGCCGCGGATAGATGACGTGCACTATAGCGTTGCCGGGCTCAACGCAATCGGCCGGCGCATGGCGCAGGCGATCCGGTATTACCTGCGAGTGGCGCCGTACTACCGGGGGCCAGCGATCAGCTCCGCCTTCTTTGCCAGCGGAGAGCGCAACACCGTAGACGTGGAGATCCAGCACCGGGGCGGAGACGACCTGACGCCCGCCTCCGGCATGACGGGATTCGCGCTGTTCAGCAATGGATCGCCGGTAACCATCACCGCGGCGGCGCGCACCAGCGCCAACGGAATCCGATTGACGCTGGCAGCGGCGATTGCGCAGGGCAGCACGACGACGCTGCGCTATCTGTGGGGCTCGAATCCCAACACCAGCGGTCTGGTGAAGGATAATTCGACTCTGGCGCTGCCGCTGGAGAATACGACCGCCGATGTAGCGGTCGCCGACCTGCCGGGCCCAACGGCCACGCCAACACTCGCGCGGCTGACCTGCCCAACCGCGACGGCTCTGGAACAACTGGTCGCGTGCATCATCAGCCAGGGTCCCTACAGCGAGGGCGCGGGGTATGTCGAGCCGAGCTCGACGATCAAGGGGGACTGGCAAACGGTCGTCAGCGCGATGATGAATGGCGGCTGCGATTTCGCTTTGCCAGCCAGTCTCGCTCCGGTGATGACGATCAGAACATTCGCGGACAGCGGCAACCTGCGCGACTACTGTGTACTGTACGAAACGGCCGACGCGGACGTCAACGGCAAGGTGGATAAGGGCTGGGGCACCTTCATCACGTACAACGCTTCGAACAAGGCGTTAGTGATTCACTGCCCTCACCCGGTCTTTGACATGACCACTGAAAATGAGGCGATCACCGTCTTTAAGGAAACGAGCGCACGCTCGTTTCTCCTGATGGGCGCTCATCGCCACGCTTCCAGCGTCCCGGCCTGCCAGAGCGGATACCACATCTCCGATCCGGCGCACGATGTGCGCGATGTCTTTAACCCAACCGTGGTCGAGCTCAGGTCGTACTTTGGGAGCAATCCGTACTGGGTGATTCAGTTCCACGGTATGGCGGTGGACAGTTGCCCCGAGAATGTCTACATATCCAACGGCTTTACCACCTTGCCGCCAACAGGCACCAGGATCTGGCAATTGTACGAGGCGATGCATGCCGGCCATCCCGCCTGGTCCATTGCCCTGACCGGTCAGGGTACGTGTTCGCTCAGCGGGGCCGCAAGCCCCACCGGTCGCATCATCCATGGCGTCCCCATTACGAGCGCGTGCAACACCAACGCCACGACCAACACCGGCTATTTTATTCCCATCGAGCAGGATCCAAGCAATCGCACGGCCAGTGACTGGATTCCGGCGATCAACACGGTGTGGCCATGAAGAGCGTAGGGGCGGTTCGCGAACCGCCCCTACGTGTCGACGGGTCAGGCCACGCCATCCGGACAGCCGCAGGATTGCCCACCCGGCCAGTGCACAGATTGCCCCGCAGGCCGATGCGCGGGCGGGTGCGATGAGATATACTGCCACCAGATCTTAGTCCAGACTTCCGAAGTCTGGAGACCGCTCGCGAAAGGAGCTCTATGGTGGCATCAGCGGCATCCCCTGTGATCGAGACGCATGGCCTGAGCAAGGCCTACAACGGCGCTCCGGCGCTCAAGCCCCTCAGCCTCCAGGTACACGCCAATTCCATCTGCGGCTTCCTGGGACCCAACGGCGCCGGGAAGACCACCACGATCAAGCTGCTGCTGGGGCTGATTCTCGCCCTGCTGGTGACGGCCTGCTCTTTGCTCACCCCTACGCCCCGGCCA
>JAEAMF010002354.1_pt1 | contig 10988 bp, 9 predicted proteins | sample 8958721 | NCBI WGS metagenome assembly JAEAMF01 (sample SAMN16933255, study PRJNA681124) | bioreactor sludge metagenome | isolation source: anaerobic bioreactor treating anionic surfactant - SDBS | place: India: Bengaluru | collected 2019-02-28 | reverse complement strand
ACTCCGCGAGCTTCTCGTTCACCACGGTTTCCACGGCCGTCTTCATCTCCGCGTTCCCGAGCTTGCTCTTCGTCTGCCCCTCGAACTGCGGCTCGCGGAGGCGGACGGAAATGACCGCCGTCAGCCCCTCGCGGACGTCATCCGCCGTGAGGTTCTCCTCCTTCTCCTTGAGGAGGCTCTGCGCGCGGGCGTAGGCGTTGATGGTGCGCGTGATGGCCGCCTTGAATCCCGTCAGGTGGTGCCCGCCCTCCATCGTATTGATGTTGTTCGCGAAGGTCACCACGTGCTCCTGGAAGGACTGCGTGTACTGGAGGGCCACTTCCACGAAACCATCTGGCGTGTCCTTCTCGAACCAAATGGGCTTCCCGATGATATCTTTGGACTCGTTGAGGTGCGCCACGTAGGCGGCAATGCCCCCCTCGAAGTGGAAGCGATAGAGGCGCGGGAACTGCAGATCCTCCTCGGGACGCTTGGTGCGCTCATCGAGGAGCGCGACGGTGACACCGCGCGTGAGGTACGCCTGCTGGCGGAGGCGCGTCATGATGATCGTCATGCTGAACTCCAGCGTGTCGAAAATCTCCTTGTCCGGGTAGAAGATGATCGTCGTACCGCTCTTCTTCGTCTGTCCCTGCACTTTCACATCGGCCGTAGGCTTGCCGCGCGCGTACTCCTGCGCATAGATCTTGCCATCGCGGTAGACCTCCGCGCGCATCTTGATGCTCAGCGCATTCACGACGGAAGACCCGACGCCGTGCAGTCCGCCGGAAACCTTGTAGCCGCTGTCATCCCCGCCGAACTTGCCCCCCGCGTGGAGCGTGCAGAGCACAATCTCGAGGGCGGACTTCTTCAGCTTGGGATGGATGTCCACCGGGATGCCGCGGCCGTCATCCTCCACGCTCACGCCGCCATCCTCGCGGAGCATGACCGTGATGTTCTTACAGTGACCGCCCATCGCCTCATCGATCGAGTTGTCCACGATTTCGTAAATCAGATGATGGAGCCCCCGCTGATCCGTGGACCCGATGTACATGCCCGGGCGCTTGCGGACCGGCTCGAGACCCTCGAGCACTTGAATATTTTCAGCGGTGTACTGATTCTTGGCCGTCATATCTTGGTGGATTTTACGGAGAAGATGGACCGGAGGCAATGGCAAAGAGGGCTTTGGATGGAGCGCTTCCACTTGCGAAAAACGACGAGTCTTTCCCTTGCATATCCCTCTCCATTGCCTCGAAAAAAATCTGAAAAATCTCCCGAAACTCCGATCCCCCGAGTAGGCTCGCGCCCATGGAGCAGGTCATAGACGTCACGCAGTTCTACCGTGTTCCCGAGGCCGCTCTCGGTGCGATCCGGGGCACGCTGCAACGCATCGAGGGGAGCCTTCCACCGCTCGCCTCACGCCAGGCGCTGCTGGCTTGCCTGCAAATGAAACCGGACTTCGAAGGAGTGGTTCGTTTTCTCGCCCTTGGGAAGACCCTCGGAACAGCCGCAACCTTCTCCAGGCGTTTCCTCACATTCCTCGAAGAACGGGACATCATTTCCACGCTGAGCGCCCTCTCCCTGGAGATACAGCGTTGCGTCGAAACGCGGCTCCGCAGTGAGATGATGTCCATCATCGACACACTTGCTCACCTGCTTAGCACGCCGGGCCCCCTCCCGCCCGAACACAACGAAGCTTGAGGATCTGCTTGCAAAGCCCCCCTCTCCTCCCCTACCCTCTCCCCGCTCATGGCGATTCACGCACACAGGCACGGCGAAGAGAGTAACGACCGGCTCCAGCAGCGGTTCAAGTCGCAAGTCCAGAAGACCGGGCTCCTGAAGCTCCTGCGTGAACGCGGACACCACAAGCGCAAGCCCAACAAGCGCATCATCCGGCTCCGGGCCCTCAAGCGCGAAGAGTTCCGCGCGCAGAACAAGAAGAAACAGTTCTACTCGAATATGTGAGTGAAGCACGAAAGGGCCACCTACGGTGTCCCTCTCGTGAACTCTCCCTTCCCTTGAGCGGTTGCGCTCCCCGTTCAGGGCCTGAGCCCTTCAGGGCCGAATGGCAGGCAAGCAAAGCTTGCCTTCGCGCAGTTTTTTCATTGTTTCGCGTTGGCAAAGACTGAGGAAGAGATTTGTTACATCCCCGGTGTGACCGGCGGCTGCAGGGCCTGCTTGTCATCGAGTGTCGGCGGCAGAGTGGGAAGAGGCACCGCATTCGACCGGGCATCCGGCGGAGGCATGGGAGGAGGAGAGGAATCAAACGAATCCTCCCGCGGAAGAGTTTTCACCGTCCTCCCCGGATGAGATCGATGGCCTTCGTGAGCTGCTCATCGCGCTCGCCGGCCTGCACCACGACATCGGGCTTCACGCCGAGCCCGTCGATCTTCCGCCCCTTCGGCGTCAGCCACTCGGCGATCGTGAGCTTCAGGCTCGAGCCATCAGTGAACTCGAGAACCTCCTGCACCGTCCCCTTTCCGAAGGTCTGTATCCCCACGATGGTCGCACGCCCGGCATCCTGCAGAGCACCGGCGACGATCTCCGATGCGGACGCAGACCCGTCATTCACGAGCACCACCAACGGGACCGTCGGAGAAATCGTCGGGGGATCCAGGGTCTTCTCCGTCGTCTCTCCGGTGCGGGACCGGATGAGCGCGACCGGGCTCCCCTTCGGGAGGAAGTTGCTCGCGACGATGCCCGCGGCATTGAGGAGGCCTCCCGGATTATTCCGGAGGTCGAGGATCACGCCACGGGGATTCTTCCCATTGATCTTCTCCATCAGCGGACGGAGATCGGTCTCCGTGAGCTTCCCAAACTGCACGAGCTGCACGATGGCGATGTTGCCCTGCCAGGTCTCCTTGATCTCCGGCACCTTGATGGTCTCACGAATGACGGAGAGGTCGAACTCCGCGCCATTGCGGCGGATGTGCAGGAGCACTTTCGTCCCCGCCTTCCCGCGCACCTTGTCCACCGCATCGAGGTAGCCGATTCCGACGATACTCACCCCATCCACCGCAAGGATCTCATCACCCGGCTTCATCCCCGCCCTCTCCGCCGGCGAGCCCGAGAGCGGCGTCACCACGGTGAGCACGCCCGCCTTGTCCTCCACCTGCACGCCGATACCGGAGACCTCCCCCTCGATGCGCGACTGGAAGTCGCGGGCATTCTTGGGCCGGAGGAACGTGGAGTAGGGATCTTCGAGACTCTTCACGAGCGCTTCCGCAGCGCTGTAGCCGGCTTCCTCCTCCTCGATGTCGTCCCCGTGGTAGTAATCCTCCGTGATGATCTTCCAGACTGACTCGAGTATCTGCGACTTCGGGAGCTCTGTCCCCACCGCCTTCGCCGGCTTGAACTGAACGCGGATGGTGGGAATGGAATCCTCCTCCCCGGAATGATCGATCACCGGCCCGCCCTCGCCGAGGACCTTGCGGAGGAGGAGGCGTGCCTCCGCCCCCGTGAGTACCTGACGGGCACCGAAGACCGTTGCACTCTCGGCCTCCATCCAGTCATTGTCGAGCGCCACCTGTGCCGCCACCTGCTCCGCCTCCGTCTTCAGATCGCGGTAGGCCGTCGCCGGCTCGCCTGCCTTATCGCCGAGCAGGACGAGCACCTCGAGCGCCTCGATCCGCGTGATCCCCCGCCCGAGGGCAAGGTCCTTCCCGAACGCGGCGAGCGCCCCCTTCTTCTCCGCCGCCCGGATGTACGGAGCGAGCGCACGCGGGACCCGCGCGTAAGGCAATGACCCCGTCTGCAGCGGCGAAATGTCGAGCGCCTTTACCGCACCGCGAATGAATTCCCCGCGGGTCACCACCGTACCGTCGGGAATCGTGATGAAGTCCGCAGCAGCCGCGAGCGACTGGGGTGCGGAGACGAGGACCATCACCGTCAGCAGGAAGAGCTGCGAGAACGTGCGCGGGAGGAGAAAACGACGCATAGGAAAAAGGAGGAGAGAGGAGCACACCAGCAGTGGCTCCCCGCCATTCTACCCATGTCGGTGCCGCAGGGAAACTCCGTGGTTTCTCCGCAAGCGCTCCGCGCGAATCACCCCATGCTCGGCGTGACGAATGTGTCGGTGAGGATGAGCTGCCCGCGCACCTTCCGGTTCTCCCCTTGGAAGAAGAGGAGCGAGAGGAGCCAGAATCCGCCGACGACGTAGAAGAGGGACGGCACGAGGATGAGGGATACCCAGTGCAGCCACGAATCGGTGGGCTGCGCAAAGAGGGCGCCGAGCGTACGGGGATTCCCCGGAAGCAGATCCGGCAGGGAGACCATGAAATTGAAGAGCCCGTGGAGGACCACCGCGGCGAAGAGCCCCGTCAGGATCATCTGGCGGCGGAAGACCACCTTCTCCGGCACCTGCAGCACCATCCCGATGAGGAACGCAACGAGCGATACCTTCCCGCGGTTGTGTGCATCCTCGAGGTAGGGACCCGCGAAGAGTGCGAGGCCGAAGAAGTAGCCGAAGACGCCCGTCGAGAGGATATGCACCATGTTCGTGAGGACGGCCCTCCCGACGACATTGCCGAGGAATGCCCCCCAGTCCGGCTGCGCTGCATCCATGAGGTACTCTTGAATGAAGCCGACAAAGTAGGTGGGATTGATGACGTTCTCCGCGAAGGCGAAGCCGATCGCGACGATGATCCCCAGCTCCATGACATCGTTGATGCACCGGAAGAACGGCGTGCCACTCTTCTTCAGCACCCAGAACTTGCTGGTCTCCTCGATGAGCCCGACGATGAGGAAGGAGACGAGGGAAGTCAGGAGCGTGGCTCGCACGCCCGCCGCCGACGCGATGTTCCCCGTCACGAAGGCGCTCGAGGACCGCGAGAAGTTCTCCGGCACGATGCGGAAGAGGAAGAACTGGAGCTCGATGCCGTTCCGGACCAGTGCGTCGTAGAAGAGGATGGGTGCGGTGGAGAGCATGCCCGCGAAGAACATGAGGAAGACGAGGGTGAGCCGCTCCACGTGGTACTTGAGGAAGAGCAGGCACCAGATCACCGCCGGAATGAGCGCCACGAGAATCGCGAGCAGGTGCGCGGTACGCTCCGTCGGAGCCTCACTCCAGAGCAAATGCAGTCCGACCCAGAAGAGGAAGGTCCCGAGCACCGTCGCTTTGATGTGCGGCGCCCACGGGCCGAAGAGGAAGCGCCAGGCGAGCACCACCCCGACCACCCCTAGTGCCATGAGGAATGGATCACTCTGGAGGGCCGAGGAGAGGAGTGCCCGCTGGAACCCGATGAGGATGATGCCGATGACCGTCCCGAGCGTGCAGGCGAAGAGGTACTCCTTCGCCCGGGGCCAGCGCAGGACCACAAGCAGGGAAAGGAAGATGAACGCGGAGAACACGATGAGCATGCGCTGGCCGCCTCCCGGCCCCTCGAAGGGCGCCACGGTCATGACGGTCTTCAGGGATAGGTATCCGAGGAAGAGCGTCGCCGCGACGGCCATGACGATCACGCGCAGGGACGGCAGGTACGGGTGCCGCCGCTCAATGGAGGCAATCGGCTCGACATCGAGGAGGGACACGTTGACGATGCCCACCCACACCCGCGTGAGGAGGGCGCTCCCGAGGAGGAGCGCGAGGAGGACCCCCACGACCGTGAAGGCGCTCAGGATGCCCGCATTGGTTTCTGCTGCCGCGGCAGTGAGAGGAAAGAGCGCACTAGAGAGCGCCATCAAGCCGAGGGCCGCGCGACGGAGAGTGAGATTCATGTCTTTCCTAGTATTTTAACATATTTTGACCAATTTAGGAATAGCTTACAAAGTGATATTTCAGCCCGCAGTGGCAGATTCGACGCGCATTCGCTAAGGTGGCGCCATGCCCGCCTCCTCCCTCGATCAGCTCGTCTCCCTCTGCAAGCGCCGGGGCTTCATCTTCCCGGGATCGGAGATCTACGGCGGCCTCGCCAATACGTGGGACTACGGGCCGCTCGGGGTGGAGCTCAAGAACCGCGTGAAGCGGGAATGGTGGAAGACTTTCGTTCACAAGCGCGGGGACATGGTGGGAGTGGATGCAGCGATTCTGATGAATCCCAAAGTATGGGAGGCGAGCGGCCACGTGACTTCGTTCAGCGATCCATTGATCGAATGCAAAGAATGTCATTACAGAACTCGAGCGGACAAAATGATGGAAGAGTGGGTGTATTTCAAAGAAGATGGAAATTACGAAAGTTTTTTCACTCGTTTAATCCGAGGAATCCAACCCTTACTTAAAGTTCCTCAAAAAGCTCCGCTCAAAGGAAAACAAAAAATCACTATTCCACTTAAATTAAGTTTCAAATTGAAAGATGATGACAGAGAAATAAAGACTGACAGTCTAAACATCACATACGACTTCGATTTAAATGCAATTGATAAGCGAGCATTGATTCACCATTTCTTCCAAGAAATACTCAGGTTTAATTGCCCAAACTGTGGGAAGACAAACTGGACTGAGCCAAAACAATTTAATTTGATGTTTCGGACACAACAAGGTGTGATCGAGGGGGAAGGCAATGACATATACCTCCGGCCGGAGACAGCACAGGGCATCTTCGTGAACTTTCGGAACATTCTAGACACGATGCGCCCCAGACTCCCCTTTGGAGTCGCACAGATCGGCAAGGCCTTCCGCAACGAGATCACGCCGGGGAACTTCACCTTCCGCACACGCGAGTTCGAGCAGATGGAAATCGAGTACTTCGTGGAGCCGGGGAAGGAGAAGGAGATATTCGAGGAGTGGAAGGAGCTCGTCTGGAACTGGTACCTATCCCTCGGTATTGAAAAAAAGAACTTGCGTATTCGCGAGCATGACAAGGAGGAGCTATCGCACTATTCCAGTCGCACCATCGACATCGAGTACCAGTTCCCCTGGGGATGGGGCGAGCTCTTCGGACTCGCGAACCGCGGGGATTTCGACTTGAAGCAGCACGAGAAATTCAGCGGGGAGGACCTCACCTACACGGACCCCGACGATGCGACGAAGAAGTTCCTCCCGCACGTGGTGGAGCCGAGCTTCGGCTGTGATCGCACGGTCCTCACCTTCCTCCTCGAGGCCTATACGGAGGAGGATGCTCCCACGGCATCGGGCGGATCGGAGAAGAGAGTGGTGATGAAGTTCGACCCTCGCCTCGCGCCCGTGGACGTGGCGATTCTCCCGCTCTCGAAGAAGGAACATCTCATCGCCAAGGCACAAGAGCTGTACAAAAAAATTATTCAGGAGACGGACCTCGTGGTGGATTTTGACGTGACCGGCAGTATCGGCAAGCGCTACCGCCGGCAGGACGAGATCGGCACGCCCCGCTGCATCACCGTGGACTTCGGGACCCTCGGGGAAGATGACAAGCAGGGCACCAGGGACACCGTGACGATTCGCGACCGCGATACGCTGAAACAGGAACGCGTGGCAATCGGGGGGATCACAGAAAAATTGCAGTGACGAAAGGGGCAATTTTCCCCTGAATTGTCGTTGCGCGCGGCAGGCGAGTTCTGTATAAATTTCCCGCACTTCCGACCGATCGCTGCGGTCCTGACGCGAAGCGCCACCCTGAGTGAAGCCGAGCAGAGCGAGGCTGAATCGAACGGGTGGCCACGTGATTCCTCCGCACCACGCGAGATGACGTCGTAAGGAAGAGAAGGATGCTCCACCGCATGATGAGGACGTCGTCGTCCTCCGCCCTACGCCCTCTCCCCTATTCTTTCCTCCCTCGTCCCATGCCCATTCCTTCCGAAGCGGAACTCCTCGCTGCCGCCTGTCACATCGGCCACCCCAAGAACAAGTGGCATCCGAAGATGGCACCCTACCTCTACGGCGTGAAGCGCGGCATCCACGTCTTTGACCTCACCATGACCCGCGAGCACCTGCAGGACACAGTGAGTGCGCTCAAGAAGCTGCAGAACGAGGGGAAGACGATCCTCTTCGTCTCCACGAAGCAGCAGAGCATCCCCCTCATCGAGGCGATCGGCGAATCCCTGAACCAGCCGACTGTGACGAAGAAATGGATTCCGGGTCTGCTCACGAACTGGTCCACCCTCAAGAAACGCATCAAGTTCTTCCTCGACCTCAAGGAATCCTTCCGCTCGGGGGATGTGGACAAGTACACGAAGAAGGAGCAGACGGTGCTCCGCAAGAAGCTCACGAAACTCGAAGCGGCGCTCGGCGGCGTCTCGGGCATGGCGAAGATTCCCGATGCCGTCTTCGTCATCGATGCACTGCGCGACCGCGTCGCGGTGCTCGAGGCGAATACCCTGAAGATCCCCGTCTACGGCATCTGCGACAGCAATGTCGATCCGTCGCTCTTCGCCACCTTGATCCCGGCGAACGACGATGCCGTGAAATCCATCGGTATCATCCTCACGACCGTCCGCGATGCCCTCGGCGGCACGCCGAAAGAGCGCACCCCCGAAGCACAGCAAGACTAGTCCCCCCTACTCCCTACGCCCTACGCCCTTTCCCCTCTCTCCCCCATGTCTCCCGTTCCCGCCTCCGCCGTCGCCTCCCTCCGCCAGCGCACGGGCGTGCCCATGCTGGAATGCAAGAAGGCCCTCGAAGAAGCCAATGGCAATGAGGACCAGGCCATCGAAATCCTCCGCAAGCGTGGCATCGCGCAGGCCGCCAAGAAAGCTGCGCGCGACCAGTTCGAGGGAATCGTCTTCCTGGCACAGGAAAGCGGGAAGGCCGCCATCGTCCTCCTGAAGTGCGAGACGGATTTCGTCTCCCGCGACTCTAATTTCCAGAGCGCAGGAACCGCACTGGTGCAGACACTCTTCACGAAAGGTGAAGCGGCTGCCAAGGCACTCGCGGAGCAGACCTGCCCCGCCCTCGTCCAGAAGCTCGGAGAGAACATCACCGTCGGCGGGATGTGCCTCGTCACAGGCTCGACCGTGGGGACATACCTGCACACGAATAATAAGATTGGGGTGATCATCAGCCTCGAGGGCGGATCGCCGGATGCCGCTCGCGACGTCGCGATGCACGCCGCTGCCATGAAACCGAGTTGTGTGAGCCCTGATGAGGTGCCCGAGGAGAAGGTGAAGAAGGAGAAGGAAATCTGGCGTGAGCAGCTGAAAAAGGAGGGCAAGCCCGAGGCCATGTTCGACAAGATCATGATCGGGAAGGAGAAGAAGTTCCGGGAGGAGAGCGCGCTTCTCAAGCAGCCCTTCGTGAAGGACCCCTCGATGAGCGTCGAGAAGTACCTTGCCGGGGCGAAAGTGCTCGCCTACATCCGCCTGGCAGTCGACTGAGAGGGCTCAGGGAGGCCCACTCCGCGGGGCAAAATCTTCTTCAAAGAGGAGGAGAAATGCGCTATAATACTAGTTGATGTCCACTGCAAACATCCTCATTGCGGAAGATGACGCCGTCCTCCGGGAGGTCTACATCAAGAAGTTCACGCTCGCCGGCTTCAAGATCCGGACGGCGAAGAACGGAGAGGAGGTGATACAGGAGATCGGGAAGGAGACGCCGGACCTCCTGATTCTGGACTTGAACATGCCCGTGATGGACGGCTTCGCCGTCCTCGAGAGGTTCCCACGGGCAAGCCGGAATTTCCCCATCATCGTCCTCACGAACTTCGGGGACTCGAATAATCGCCAGCGCGGCGTGGACCTCGGCGCGGATGATTTTTTCATCAAGAGTGAAATGACTATGAAGACCCTCCTCGAGAAGGTGACAACACTCCTGAAGGCAAAGGAGATGTGGAAAAAGTAATGCGTGGAAGGGAAGAGAGTCTCCGACGCACGGTGTCGAGGAAGCGAGAAATTTTGCCTCTTCTACAGTCCGAAGAGCGCCAGGAGCTTTCCGAATAAGCCGAGGCGGGGAACGGAGAGGAGTGGACGGCTCATGGCGACATCCCGCCGGATGGCCCTGCGTAATTTGAGGATCGCGCGCGTGTGCCAGCGATCGATGAGCACATTGGCCTCCCCCATCCAATCGAGGGAGGAAGTGAGGAGATTGGCGGACCCGAGGAATGCGCGGCGGCCGTCCACGAACACCAGTTTGCCGTGGAGCATGCGCGGGTAGAGCAGAACTTGCAGGAAGCGGTGATCCCCGCGCTCGAGGAGAAGCGCGGCAGCCTGCCGGTTTGCATGCGCGTGAAAATCGGGAATTTCCGGCAAAATCAATGTCACGGTGACCCCGCGCCGCGAGAGAGCAGCGAGCTCCCCGAGGACCTGCGGATCGGAAACGTAGCTCTGCTCCAGAAAGACGTGCGTGCGTGCAGAGCGGAGGAGCTCGAGGAGGCACGGACGAATCTGCCGGCGGCGTGCGGCATTCTGGACGAGGCGGATCGTCCCCTGCGGGGAGGATGCCCCCTCCCCCAGGAGGAAGCCCGTTACGAAGCGCGTGCCATGGAGCTCCACGAAGAAGTCGTGCCATTCACTGCGATACTCCTCCCCGATGTTCATGCCACCGAGGAGCAGGATGCGCCCATCAAACACGAAGGCCTTCGTGTGATCCCCCTGCCGCACGAAGTGCACCGTAATGTTGGGATGGGACCAGAACCCCTTCCACACGGGATCGTCCGCATCACGCGTGGAGAGGAAGTCCTCGTCGAACTCGAGCCCATCCCCCAGCTCCTCCTTGGCGATCTGCACGCGGACCCCCCGCTCTGCTGCTTTCAGGAGGAGGAGCGCGATGCGGCGCCCCACGCGGTCGTCCTTCCAGACGAACATCTGAACGGCAATGGAGTGCTTCGCGCGCAGAAGGAGACGCTCGATCCGCGGGAAGACCTCCTCGCCATCCACCCACACTTTGAGGCGGCTCTCCCACCATTCCTCCACGCGCCCACTCGAGTGCACGAGTGCTTCGATGCGCATGCGGAAGGCAATCCGAAAGCGCCCGACCTCCACCCACTTCCTCCCCCTCCCGCAGTACGCCAAGAGCGATCGGAGCGCGGAATTCCACGTCCGCCAGGCCAGGAGACGACCCCTCCTCGGACCCCTGCCATTCCCTGCCGGAGAAGCCCTCTTCATGATATAATGGTAGGATACGCGCGTCATGGACATCCTCCTACTACTCGCCGGCCTCGTCGCCA
>JAEAMF010002350.1_pt1 | contig 10996 bp, 7 predicted proteins | sample 8958721 | NCBI WGS metagenome assembly JAEAMF01 (sample SAMN16933255, study PRJNA681124) | bioreactor sludge metagenome | isolation source: anaerobic bioreactor treating anionic surfactant - SDBS | place: India: Bengaluru | collected 2019-02-28 | reverse complement strand
AAACTCGGGGAAGTTGTTCCCTTTCTCGAAGACGTGCTCACATACGAATTTGAAACAGGCTGGAAACGTTTGCTCGAAAAATTGAGCGAATTTTTTAATAAAGTGTTTGAATCGGACTGGGAGAAAAAGACAGGCCTGACGTGGCGCGAATGGGGAAAACCATACTAATCCCCGGTACCGACCTCTTCTATGATTCTTGTTTTCGCTTTTCTGTAAGACGAGAAACCCGTTGAGAGCAGTAACAGGAAAGCTATTGCCAATAGTGTTGCTGAAATAGGTTTCATAAGAAAAATCATAAAGCTCCCATCGGCTATGATCAAGGCGTTACGGAAATTCGTTTCCAGAAGCGGGCCGAGAACCATGGCAAGTATAAATGGCGCCAGCTCATAATCATTTTTCCTCAGAATATACCCTATGACTCCGAAGAAAACCATGATAATAATGTCAGTCGTGTTGCACGCAGTGGCGTAAGAACCAATAAGACAACAGAGCAGTATAAGCGGCATGAGCATCCTGTAAGGAACCTTCAACACCTTGATCCATATACCGATTAGAGGCAGATTGAGAATAAGAAGCATGATATTCCCCATGTACATGCTCGCTATGACCCCCCAGAATACATCGGGATGCTGGGCCATCAGGAGCGGACCAGGGGTAACACCATGGATAATCAATGCTCCCAGGAGGAGAGCCATGAGAGGGTTGGGAGGGATGCCAAGAGCCAGCATAGGGACAAAGGCGCCCCCCGCTGCGGCATTATTCGCGGTTTCAGGTCCGGCAACTCCTTCGATGGCCCCCTGTCCGAATTCCTCCGGATGCTTGGAGAGTTTCTTTTCAGCGGTATAGGAAGCAAAGGAAGACACTACCGCTCCCCCTCCCGGGAGAATTCCCAGAAAGAAACCCATGACAGACCCCCGTAATATGGGACCAACACATCTTTTCCAGTCAGCCAGATTTGGAAAAAGATGCTTTATAGCTGTCTTCAAAAAAATCCTCTCTTCCGGATCCGAAATATTAGTGAAAACTTCTGAAATTCCGAAGAGACCCATCACCACCGGCACGAGTCCAAAACCATCGAGGAGCGTTGTGGATCCAAAATGCAATCGCGGAATTGCTGCGATAGGATCCATTCCTACACTACCGACAATGAGGCCAAGGAAAATCATGATGATAGAGTTCACCACCGATCCGGCCGACAGGTATGTGAGAAGGGTCAGGGCAAGCAACATGAGTGAAAAGAACTCGGCCGGACCAAATTTCACAGCCGTTGCGGCAAGAGGAAAAACAAGAAACATGAGGCCCACAATAGCAATAGTGCCCCCGATGAAAGACCCCATGGCTGAGATTCCAAGAGCAGGACCCGCCCGGCCTCTCTTGGCCATCTGATTGCCATCGATGCAGGTAACAATAGAGGCCGCTTCCCCGGGGATATTAACAAGGATTGATGTTGTTGATCCTCCATACATGGCCCCATAGTAAATACCGGCAAGCATGACAATGGATGCCGTGGAAGAGAGACCGAACGTTGAAGGGAGCAATATGGACATAGCACCGACGGGGCCGATTCCGGGAAGCACACCCACCAGTGTCCCGATAAAGACACCTACAAAGCAATAAAAGAACACGTCGACATGAAAAAGGCTTTGAAAGCCTACAAGGAGACCATTTACTATGTCCACGTTCTCCAACCTCCCTAATATAGACCGAAATGACTTAGTATTCCTGGTGGGAATCTGACACCGAGGTACAGGAACATAAAATAACTTCCTCCGACGATGATGAGCGCATAGATAATGATCCGGGTCCATTGCGAATATCCTGCAACCCGTAGTAATAACATCATAGTCAGAAAGGTAGTAATTATGTAACCCAGCCATTCCAGGAACAATGCATAAACGAAGAGGATTAAGGCGATAAAAACAAGTTTGCTGAGAGAGACGGACCATCCAGTTGCTTTGACGGTTTTATCTTCTGTCCTTTCTTCTTTATCGCCTTTCCAGAGAGATTCCTTTACCAGTTTGTAAAGGGCAAGGCAAAAAACAATAATCCCCAGCCCGAAAGGCATGAAGCCCGCCCCCGGCTCAGAAAGCTTTCCCATACCAAGTTTATAAGCATAAACGGCGATAAAAATTCCTAATGCAATCCAAACCAGCGTGATATGCAAAGGATATTTTTTCACTTAGTAAGTCTCTGCCCTTCTTTGTCTTCTATCAAACTCTATCACAGCCAAACGCGATGAGCCTGCATCTGACTTTAAACATATGGATTGCCTCCTGCTATATAATCGGATCAAATCCGCAATTTGTTACAAATGATTTACTTTAAATAATATCGCGAAATCCAGATCACGTCAATGCTTTCCACTATATGACATGTTGCCCGCAATTTGCTACTATAACCTGCCCGGTAATTGCCGACGACTCATCGGAAGCAAGAAATACAGCCACCGAGGCAATCTCCGATTCAAGGGCTAAACGTCCAAGGGAATAACTTGCTGTCATCTTTTTATCCAGTTCCTCTTCGGAGATATTCATTGTGCGAGACTTGTAATTGCGAAGAGCATTGACACGTTCTCCTATAACTCCCCCCGGAGAGATAACATTAACACGAATATTATATTTACCCACTTCAACAGCCATTGTTTCCGCAAGGCCTGTCATACCCATTTTTGATGAGCCATAGGCGCCTCTTTCAGGGCGGCCTGCCCTGCCATCGCATCCTCTGCCGCCTTCTGATCCGATACATACAATAACACCAGACTTCCGGGGAATCATGGCTTTTAATACTTCTCTGGAGCAGAGCATGACCCCTGTAAGATTAACGGCCAGGGTTTCATCCCAGTCATTTAACATCATATCAACAACCGGAGAAACAGGCCCAACGATGCCGGCGTTGTTGACCAGGATATCAATCCTGTCATACTCGTCAAGTGTTTTGGCGACCATATTCTTTACCTGTTGCTCGTTGGCAACATCAGTCTGTACGGCAATGCCCTTTCCTTTGATGGAGAGAATTGTTTTTACAGTCTCTTCCAACTTTGAAAGGTCACGTCCCGCAACCACTACTGTAGCCCCCTCTGACGCTAAGGCAAGTGCGATTGCTTTCCCTATTCCTTTTCCTCCACCTGTCACAATGGCTATCTTATTCTGCAAACGATCAGCCAAAGAGCTACCTCCAATAAAACAGCTTCCAGAATACAAGGCCAATGAATTGCCCGATGAGTGCACTTCATTGGCCTGCTAAAATTATCTCTTCTTTATTTTGGCGGTGCCGTATCTTTCATAATATCAGCGACAAGTTTCATTTTCACAGGGATTTTTTGCATAATGACTTTGCCCGGGACAAATGCGGCCACCTGATTCAGTTTTTCTACCTCTTTGAGATACTCCGGCTCCTTTGACATCTTTTCCAGGGCACCCTCCAGAGCCCTGATTATGTCTTCAGGAACTTTACTTGAAGTGTAGTAATAGACTCCCACTTCTATATCGGGGATGTTCGGGTAAAAGCTTGCCATAGACGGTATCGCTGGATTAAGCCCAAAAGGTTTGGGATCATCGAAATGAAAGATAATCCTCAGTTTTCCCGCGTCCGCCTGTTGTTTCGCGGAGGTGGTGCTAAGACTGCCAATGGCAACATGCTTACCCAGAAGGCCTGAAATGATTTCGGCGTCACCTTTAAGTGGAACTGGCGTCAGTTTAAGGCCGGCCTGGCGGTTAAGGTTTTCTGTTCTGAAGTAAACCATAGTTCCTGTTCCCTGGTGCCCCCATTTCACGCCCGGGTTTTTCTTGGCGTAATCGACAAACTCCTGCCACGTCTTCCAGGGAGCATCAGCGCTTACAGCCAGCGCGCAGCCATTAAGAAGGAGCTGAGCAATTACCCGTAAATCTTCCATCTTATAGGTTGCTGTTCCCTGCAGCACCGGTGTAAAATAGTCTGAGCCATTTCCTAATGTGTATCCATCAGGTTTTGCGTTGGCGACATGGGTTATGCCGATTATTCCTCCACCACCCGGTTTATGATCGACAACAAAGTTCCCTCCAAGGTATTTTTCCAGATACTTGCCCCAGAGTCGCGCATCAAGGTCTGATATGCCCCCGGGGGCAAAGAGAGTAACCGTCGTTACTGGTCGGGAAGGATATTTCTCAGCAGCCGACACATAGTAAATACCCGCGAAAAAGCAACAAATTGTAATAAAAACTGTCACTGTTCCAAGCCATGTTGTTTTTTTCATAACATATCTCCTCCTTGACGTATTTTAATGAAAAGCATGATCATTCCTCCTTTTCTCGACAACCTCCTCTTTTGTCTCTAAAAAGTATACAGCTGTTTAATCTCCGGTTTCTTCTTATCACCGTTCCAGCTTAACAAAAACATTATTGGTGAAAAGTGTGTCTATGTCACCAAACATGTGACTACCTTTCTCACATTATCAACTTCTTCCAGTCTATCAAGAAAGCTAAAAGCTTTTTCCGCTTTGCCCAACGGTATCGTGTTGGAGAAACGCACATTATCGAAAAATTTCGCCCTTTTTTCCGACGGTGTGAGGGGAGTAAACACACCGTTCCCCTTCGGCATGTCAACCCGGGTTTCATATTCACTGCCCTGCTTCATTTTGATTCTCACACCCGCTCCCAGTGGTTTTTCCGGCGGCGTTGTAGTGGTTAGCCTGATTCGGGAAACAATCTCCATAATATTCGGATCACGGATATATTCCTCTGTGTAGTGCTCAAGTTTTGAACCCTTTCTCAGAATGGCATTTGCCACATTGTACTGGAGGTTAAACGCAGCGTCTATCTGAGGAACATCCCTTATTTTAAAAGGCTGGCCTACAGCAAAATCACGGGCAGTGGGAGTGACATCCACAACGATTTCATCGATGTCTTCAGGATGGATCGTATGATTTTGAAGGATCTGGAGAACGCAGTCGATGGCCGCGTGATTTGACCGGCAGCAGGAATAGGGTTTGCACGTATTGTCCGCGTAGAATTCTTTCCCTAAATTGTTCGTGAGCAAATCAAGCTGATAGGTCTTGCAGTATAAGGCGAAATAGCCATATTTACTGAGAAGCGGGTCTCTGACGCCTGTGAATCCTTTGCTTGCCAGCGATGTGGAAAATATGCCGGCCTGGGCCGCGAGGCCCTGCGGTAATTTAAAGGAGTGGACCCCATCGAAGACATTCTGAAATGTGCCCGCGAACTGGTTCAGCACAATACCAAAGGCATTCAACATTTGCTGTTCATTAAGACCCTTAAGCTTTCCGGCAATCGCTACAGCGCCAAAAGCATTGACAGTGCCCGTGCAGTCGAACCCTGAATCAATATTCAAATTTGATGCTGCGATAATGCGTGAAGCAAGGTCATCCCCGAGAATAAGTGCTGTGAGAAGGTCTTTCCCGCTGGCGCCTTTCTGTTCAGCCATAGTGATGGCCGTGGGGACCGTGGTGCCGCTCAAGTGGGCCGGAGTGCTCTTTCCCTCCACCAGGGGGCCTGCCGGCTCATAGTCATAGGACCTGCTCATGACGCAATTTACCAACGCGGCATTGTGAGCCGGAATTTTGTCGCCATGTATAAGGACTGTGCCTTCTTTTGCCCCGCCCCACTCTCTCACCACATCGAGCAGCATGGTATTGCCGGACGCATTGGCGCCACCGATGATGCAGCCAATCACGTCGATAATCCGATTTCGCGCCCGCTCTACTACAGAAGCATCAAAGGCCTCGAATGGAGTATTCAGAATATTCTTCGTTAGTTCTGTCATCACATTCATATGATGTACCTCCGCCCGGTTATGCCCATCACACAAATTTTTACACTTCGCTGCATGTCGATGCACTCATTTAAGGGAACATCAGGATTCATAGAGGGCATCAGTATTGTCGCTCACCGGCTGCGCCCCGGCTCCAGTCTTAGCCATTATGTTCGCCGCCTTAACAAGGCTTAACAGTCCTGTCGATCCGCCATGCATAATACTCAGGTGTACGCGTGCCCAGTGTTCGAAGGTGAGTTCTTTCTGAGGCGCCATGCCGCCGTATATTTCGAGACCGGCTTCGAGAACGCGCATAAACACTCGTTTCGTATACCAATTGATGTGGTACCATCCGAGGACATCTCTCATCTGGCCCTGGCCAACGTTATGCCATTCCCACGCGTCATGGTACAGTTGGAGACGTGCCAGTCTCAGCATACAGTCCGTCTCCGCCAGAAGCATCCCGACATTGTTGTACTGGATAATCGGTTTCCCACCCTGTATCCTTGCAAGGGCGTATTCTTTCATATCTTCCCAGACCCTTCCCGTCCAGCCAATATGAGCAAACATATGGAGCGCTTTCCCGGCAAGACGGGATTTCAAGACTTCAAAAGCACCGTTGACAGGGCTTACCCGGTATCTGTCCGGAAGATGGTAATCCTCGAAGTGCATCTGGACATTTGAAACGAGTTCGTTTCCCATCATGTCATTGACGCGGGCGATTGACCACCCCGGTTTTCTTGTATCAACAATAAACTGTGTGCAGGATTTAGAGATGGGACCGTTCGGGTCGGTTCTCATCATAACAGTGATATAGTTGGAGACACCGCCGGCAGTGCAGAACATCTTGTCACCGTTCAGGATCCACTCGTCGCCCACTTTACGGGCAAAGTACTGTCCCGTGGCGCCGGGCTTATCATAAGGCATGAGCCAGTCACTCCCGCTGTTCGGTTCCGTAATGGAGGCGCCCATCATGGTTTTTCTGTCTTTCATGAAATCGTCGAGGACTTCTTTTGCGAGATCTTTGGGTGCGTACGCGAAGGCCGCGAGTTGTTTCCAGGTAATGGTATTCAGTCTCCCAAAGTGGCCGCCCATGTAACCGGCCATCTCAGCCATTGCCCCCTGCGCCAGATGATCTTCTTCATATCCTCCACCACCAAATTCCGCAGGAGCTGTTATCTGCCTCAATCCCGCGTCATGGGCTTTGCTGATCAAGTCCCAGGGCATCCGGGCCCTCAATTCCGCGCTTGTGGCATTTGGTGGAATCGGCTTGTCTGCCGCCTCATTAAGTGCCCTGAGGTCCACTTCTCTCTCGCAAAATTCCTTCATGAGCATGGCGAGGCTTTTTTGCTCATCGTTTAAATAAGGCAGGTTAAAATCTAACATAGTCTCCTCCATTCAATAATTTTAGCCGGGACACAACAACGACTGAGAAACGTATCCCGAGTGAGTCTCTGACGCCTGAAACAGTAACTCTGTAACTGTAGAAAAAGCAAGAAGGGTGCCAACTACAGGTTTAGGATTCTCTGGCACCAGTTGAAATAGATACTATGTTCATATTCAGTAGCTACAATATATTGATTTTATTAAATAACTATGGACACTTTACCACAACACAAAGGAAGAAAAGAGGGATTAATGTTTTTATTCCTAGCAATCGGAATAGACATTGCTGTTGCGGCATATCACAATTCATTGTTGTATATCACAAAAAAGTACAATTCCAGAGATTTATCCTATTGACAAAAGAGCATCAATGCTGATAATAATGTGATTATTTTTCAAAATACGGGTGGAGATATGGAACCAGATAGCCATCCCAACGATTCTTTCTCTCGAGACAAAAACAGGTTGTTACCTCTGACTGCAATCTTCGACGGTGAGTTTTCCCTTGATTGGCTGGTGGAACTGACTGGAATGAAGGCCTCGCTCATCCTCTCCGTGGTGGAAGAAGAGGTTCAGAAACAGGTGCTTGTTAAAAAAGAACCGGCCGTCTATATTTTCAAGAATATTAAGAAACGAGATGAGTGGCGGAACGAATTACCCGACAACGAAAGGGCACAGTATCACCGGAGCATTTCGGCCATCCTTGTTCGCGAACTCCCTGATGATGATTCAAAAGCCCTGTCAATAGCCAGTCATCTTCTTCACATTTCGAATGACTGGAAGGGTTGCCAGTGGCTGGTACGGGCAGGCGATATATACATGAGCGCATTCTCAGCGGACAGCGCAATTACCTGTTATGAAAAAGTACTGAATGATCTCTCCAGCCAGAGAGGCAGCAAAGAAGACTGGCTGTTCGTCAGGGCTGCCGTAGGCCACTCAAATGCCGCTCTGGGCAGAACTGATGCCTCCAAAGCAATATCAAATCTCCGGGAAGCCGAAAAACGGGCGAAGAAGCTGAAAAAACCATCCTATGAAACCCTCATCGAGATGCACATCGCCAAGTATGAACGGCTTGGTTTTTTCCTTGACACGGCCCTCAGACGTTTCGAGAGGGCGCTTTCCAGGATGAAGAAGCTCGAAGATCCCGAACTGGCATCTTCAATGACCTCCTTCAGCGCCTACTTTTTTTTCTGGCAGGGCCGTTTCAGAGATGTCGTCGAGATATACGAGAAATCAGTACCGGACGTCGAAAAGTACCCTATAGGTCACTTTTCTATCATAGCGGCCCTGATGGTGGGTCACAGTTATGCGCTGGTAGGCCGAACCACCCAGGGGCTGGGGCTTTTGGACACCATTCACAGGTACTGTCTTCAGAAGGGCGACCGGTATTTGCCGGCATATGCCGCATCCATCATTGCAATGGTCATGCTATCCATCAATCGTGTTGAGGACGCTTTTCGCTATTTAAAATCCTCACTAAAGGACGCTGAGGAAACTCGCAATTATGGAGTTGAAATCGGGGTAGCCCTGCTACTGGCTCTCGTTCACTACATGCAGGGTGATACAATTCAGGCAGTTGAATACCTTCAGAAATTTCTTCAACACAGACGGGAAGCATCTCTCCATTCGTTGCTTCCCTATTATGTATCCGAGATCTGCTGGGCTATTGAAACAGGGCAACTTCAACCTGTACAGAACCTCTCGCTTGAACAGGAAATCGAACAAGGGCTTAAGTCCCAGAACATATTTATAAAAGGAATCGCTTACAGATCTGAAGCTCTATTGAAAAAATCAAAAGGGGAATCAGGGCAAGAGATTATCCGGCTCTTTCTTCTCTCCATTAAACTGATTAAAGAGTCGGGTAATCAGATCGAGCTGGCCAAAACATACCTGGAGTTGTCGCAACATTATTCGTCAATGGGGAAAAAGAAGAGGGCGGAAGAGACCATGCAAACCGTTTCTAAGATTCTGTCTTCGGCAAACATAGAGATGATTCCCGATGATTTAAGAGTGCTTGTACAGAACCGGAATTTCGAGAGTACTATTCTCGCGGAAATTCTTCATTTGAAAGAAGAAATGGCATCCAGGAAAGAAAACAAAAAGCTGCTTCAGCAAATTGTAGCAACAGTGAACAGACTCATCGGGGCGGAGAGAGGGGCGCTTTTGCTCGTAGATGAGACAACTCATCCCATTACGCTCCTGCTTCGGGCTTCAAAGGGCCTTACGCTTGAACAAATTTATCATGAGAGTTTTACCCATGCCAGGGAGATAATTTGGGATGTGGTAAAAACACGTAAGGGTCGCATTTTTAAACCCGGATCCGGGGAAGAGAGCGCTTCTATTCCGGAAAGGGATATCGGTTCCAGTATTTGCGTTCCAATTACGATGGACGAGCGTATGATCGGTGTCCTCTACCATGATAATCGATTACTTAATAACGCTTTCAAAGAATCTGATCTGGCTCTCATTACATATTTCGCGGCACTGGCGGCCCTTGACCTCGATGGCGCCAATGCCCGTCAGGAAATCCAGAAGCTCCACCAGAAGGAAGAAGAAAGAGAGATTGTCTATGACGGGATCCGCTCCCAGACAGACCATTTTGAAGGAATTATAGGAGTAAGCCCCGCGATTATACACATCCTGGAACAGGTTGGCCAGGTAGCGAAAACCGATACGACCGTTTTAATACTGGGCGAAACAGGCGTGGGAAAAAATCTTGTGGCCGAAGCTATTCATCACCAAAGCCTGAGGCGTGATGGACCTTTTATTACAGTCCAGTGCAGCGCCTTAACAGAAAGTCTCATCACGAGTGAATTATTCGGTCACGAAAAAGGAGCCTTCACCGGCGCGACAAGCCGATACATAGGCAGGTTTGAAATGGCACACAGAGGAACGCTGTTTCTTGATGAGATTGGTGACCTGTCTCTAGAAGTCCAGGCCAGACTGCTCCGTGTACTTCAGAGCAAAGAATTTGAGAGAGTGGGAGGAGGCAAGGACCTTCTTACCTCCGACTTCAGGCTCATCGCCGCGACAAACCGGGACCTTGAACAGGAGGTAAAGACCAAAAGGTTTCGGGAGGACCTTTATTATCGTATCAAGGTCTTTCCCATCAGCATTCCGCCATTGCGGGAAAGAAAAGAAGATATCCCCCTGCTGGTCCATCATTTCCTCAACATCTATAACTCGAAACAGGGAACAACATTCCGGAAAATCAGACAAGGGGTAATGGAAAGGCTGGTCCATCATAACTGGCCAGGCAATATCCGTGAATTGGAAAACATCATTCAAAGGGGTGTTATTTCGAGTCAAGGCAATACATTCCAGTTACCCGCTCCGGACATCCTGCAATCCGGAAACATTTCATCGAACAGCTTTGTCACTCTCAGGGAAAACGAACGGCAGCATATCCTGGAAGCGCTTGAGATATCAGGCTGGAAGATTCATGGTCCGGGGGGCGCCGCAGAACTGCTTGACATAAACCCCTTCACCTTGACAACAAGGATGAAGAAACTGGACATTAGAAAAATGGCGCGGGGAAATTCTCTGTCGCCCAAAGGTTAATCAGAACATACTTATTGAAAATTGGTGGAGGCGGCGTCTATCGAACTATCATGCTAACGTAACGATATTGTTTTGACTTATACAATGATATTTTTGTGCATGCCCCCAAAAATACCCTAAAACATTCATTTGATAATAGAATATATAGATGAGCTTACCTTTCCGCTGTCACGGTCTTCGGGGAAGAGCGCCATAGTCCTTGCTGAGCAAGACCCATCCTCCAGGACATCGATGGTCTTACGCCACACCTCACGTTGGGAGTCGTTAATCTCTCCCAAATAGAGCACCTGTCGCTGGACGACCC
>JAEAMF010002348.1_pt1 | contig 10997 bp, 6 predicted proteins | sample 8958721 | NCBI WGS metagenome assembly JAEAMF01 (sample SAMN16933255, study PRJNA681124) | bioreactor sludge metagenome | isolation source: anaerobic bioreactor treating anionic surfactant - SDBS | place: India: Bengaluru | collected 2019-02-28 | reverse complement strand
GCGGCAACATTCTTTTGTCCATCAGCGTTTGACTGCTGTGCGGAGTAAAGGAGGGAAAGGATGTAGCTGGTGGCTCCGGCGAGAACCTGCTGGAGAGCCGGCTGGTTGTTTTTGATTGCGTCTATGATGTTGGTAAAGATATCCAGAAGCAGGTCTTCACGGCCAACTTTTATGACCGGATGAGTCGGGGAGAAGAACCTGTTTTTCGTAAGTGTATTCGGAATGGTTCCTTCAAAACCTGCCCAGTGTTCGGTCCAGCCTGTTTTCGGATCAGGCATATAGCGGTGCCAGATGCCCGGGAAGACCATTATTACATCGCCTGATTCGATCCGCTGTTTTGGTGTTTTCCTGGATTCAAACCAGCCCCTCCCGCTTGAGATATATACAATGGTAAAATCGTGGAGGACACGCCCCTTCGACCAGTCAAAGTCATAGCCTTTCGGATGGCCCCTGGGCGGATATGGTGTGTGCGGGGGGATTGTAGATTCGCCGGCTGTAGTGATATTCATTCCCCATTTGATATCTCTTTTGCTGACGGGAAAATACCTGTAAAAAGACCGTGTGCCTGTCATCACTCTCTATTTCCTTCGATTGTTAAGTATTTTCCAACAATCTTTTCAGGCTCAATCGACAATCGGCGTTCCGCATTCGAAAAAAACTTCAGTTCAGTGTCATTTTGTACAATAAAAAGGGCAGATTGTCCATTATGTTCCACATCTGTTGTTTTATTCTGAGCAACAAACTGGAAGATTCTTTTTCGGTCATCTGCGGTTATATCTTCCTGAATACTCTTTAACATTCGGCATTTCTTCTGTAACCTTTTCCTCTTTTCCAAGGTATAAGTAAATTAAACCCTGCCGGCGAAGCCGGCCGATCAGAAAACTGGGTTGTCCGCAGTCCTAAGCACGGCGTCAAACGCCTTTGTCGGGCTGCCGGTGACAATTTTCTGCGCGAAAGGTTGCGCGCTGAACCTGAATTCAGGAGAAGCTTAAAAGAAGGATTGAAAGGATTTTGGATGCTGGTGGCTCCAAGAATGCTGTATTTTGGATTGGTTTCTTTTCTGGCAATTATTGCCGAGTTCCCAGGCAATCGCCTTGTTTCTGCAGATCTTCCTGGATCTCATCCTGTTGGCAAATTAGATCTTGTACGCGCAGGCATTGCAGCTTCGGAACATCGTGGTGATCCCGCGATATTGTGTCCGGACAGCACTAGGTTTTTTCTGCGTCTTGACAGGTTGTCCGAGTGGCAGAACGTACCGGGCGGAGAGCCGATTCTGGCTGATGCCGAAAGGGTTCTGAGAACTGCTTGTCCGTGGAATGCCTGGGAGAAGGCAAAGGCGTCGCTTGGCGTGGATAGCTGGACTTTGTTTAACAGGTATTTCGGAACGACGGTGGCCGTTGTGTCCGACGGTCACCCCCGGAAAGAAGGGATTGTCATTTTGTCCCGTGCCGCCAGGCGGGATCTTGATGCCTTGCCTGAGGCTTTCGGATTGAAACCTGCCGAAGGTACCGCAGAGGACAGCGTATTCCGGTATTACTCGGTGGAAGAAGGCGATGTACGTTTGTTCATAGCGATCTGCGAAGGATGGTTGTTTGTCGCGGATCAAGACAACAGTGCCAAACTCAAACAGTTTCTGTCTTGCCTGCAGAACGCGGAAACAGGTTCCAGCCTGGCCGCGAATCCGACGTTTCTTGACCTGACCCGTAAACTGCCCGGGTCGCGAATCGGCTTGTTATACACACAGGATGTGAAGGGATTCGGACGGCATATGGCCGCCCTTACGCGTGAAGGCAGTGATCTGGTTGTTCATTATGCAGGAACCGATCCTGTTCCGGATTCAGCCCGCCGGATTACTGCCGTTCCCGCCAGCGTCGCTGCGTCACTGGCTGCGCGTAAGAAGGGGGCGGTCCGGTCCGCCGGAGCGGGGTTAAATGATCCGGACAGTATTATATATCCTTTTCTGGGGCAATCCGAAGGACTGGACCTGGGCCCTCTGCCGCAATCTGTAATCGGGGTCACCTGCTATAACGCCATAAACTACTGTCCACAGGACCTGGGAATACTGGATCTGCCGATTGTATTTGGAAATGTCCGGAAACGCATAATTCCCGGTGTCTCCCCGCCGATTCTGGGCGTTCTAGGGTCGGTTGATGTTGATGCGGAAGGGAAAAGAGTGACTGTCCCGTATGCGGGAATCATGGTGAAGCTTGCCGATTCTTCAGTGAGCCATTATCTGGACAAGCTTATTGGTACCTTGCATTTTCTGGCTACGCTAGGATCGTTTCAACTTGGGAAATCATTCTTTGGCATCTCACAGGCGAGAGAAGGTCAGGCGGAATTCAAAATTGCGGACTTCGGATCAACTCTGGTGCGATCAATCCGTGATCGTTTTGCGGCGGCACTGGCCAACCAGCCCGATCCCTCCGGGTTGCGTCGGATTTCCTACGGACGGATTGGGGAGTGGTATGTGATCTGCACCCATGAAGCGTTTTTTCGCCAGTGCGTGGCGGCACATGCGAATCCCTTTCTTCGTTTTTCTGAGTCGGAGAAATACAGGGAATTCTATCTTCAATCGTACAAGAACCTTCTGCTTACCACTCTTGTCGATGTCCCGCGCCTTGCCGGATTGTTAACTGTGGTTATGAAACATCTGGAGGATGAGGCAGGCAGGCAGGCATTGCCATACGCGCCAATAGAGCCAGGGCAGGAGAAGAAAGGTGAAAAACCGTTCCAGCGTCTTATGCACTATACAGGGGAGGCTATGAATGGTTTTCGTGACGTGGCCAATGCCTGGTGCTACATTCATACGATACCGACCCGGGAGCCCAAAGCTAAAGACAGACCCGTGTTCGCCGTCACGGCGAGGCGCCCCGGCAAGCAGGATGACGAGCCGCCCGAGACTGATCCCGAATGTGCGTTGAAACCGCTGAAGTGGTTGTCGGATACGTTGAGAAAACGCTACTCGTTTACCTTCCAGATCTGGCGGTCCGACGAAGGAACACCGCGTGGTGAGTTGCGGATTGTGACCGGCGAAGTTTCCCATGAGCTAGTTGGCCAGACCGAGAAGAGAGCGCCTTGCCGGGAGTAAATCATATTTGTGGATATAGATGAGCAGGCGACAAAACGCCACCTACGGTTTCCATTCCGCGCAGACGTGGAAAGAGTCGAGCTTCTACCCGCATTTTTGAATTATACTCTGCCCTGCTCTTGAACGGGATTGTATATTGAAGAAACTCGCGCAAGAGTTCAAGGACGAGGGACGTGGTGTAGCAGAAGTTGGCCAATAGGCGGATATTGCAGAGTTCATTTGCAATATCCGGATTAAGGCTAATGAATGATGATACAACATCTTCACGGCTGCGGCGCGCGCTTGCCGTTAAAAGTAGCACGTAAACGCTTGTCAGAAGAGCTCTCGCTGCGGCGGCTTTCCGCAGGGCCGACTTGCATGGATATATTTCGGCGTTGAGCCCGGCTCTGCTGCCATTCTTCCCATGTCCACGAGGTCTTAAGTGGTAACGTTGATTTCATCGGAAATCTTCTTTAGCCTGGAGTTGCGTCATAATATCCTGTGCTTTGCGTAAAGATATGGGCTTAAGGGTCCGCCGGCAAAAGTCCACATCGCCTGACATGTAGGCTCCTTCGGTGTAGAATTCCACGGCGGAACCTCCGACAACAACGAGATTCCAGCCTGCATCCCGGAAAACTCTTGTAACCAGGCCGGAAAGCTTCATTGCCTTCTCAAGCAGGTTTTTAGTGGTGGTGATATCTTCCAAAGCTTGTTTGATCGTTTTCACAGCGTAAAGTTACTATCTTCTGGCTGTGGCTGCAAGTGTCTGATTGTTACTCTGCTGCCCCTGGACACAACAAGCACTTGTTGTTAGTGTCATTTTGTATAACAAAAAGGTCAGATTGTCCATTACGCTCCTGAACTGTTTATTTTATATTTTAACAACCAATCTGGATCAGCCTTGCTGGAGGAACAATGAATCATGTTGAACGATTCCGCGCGGTGATGAATTTTCAGCCGGTTGACCGCCTGCATGTATGGGAGTGGGCAATGTGGTGGGACAAGACGATTGAGCGGTGGCACGGAGAGGGCCTGCCGGCGGACAAGACGTCCATTTTTGATATTCACGAGTATTTCGGGATGGATCCGTACATCCAGTTCTGGTTTAGCACTACCGATCCGACGATCGAGGCAACCCAGCACCATGTTGAAGGAATAGTTTCCAGCATGGACGATTACCTGCGACTCAGGCCGCAGCTTCTGCCGGCCCATTCAGCGGCTATCAGCGGAATGGCCCCGTGGTTTGCAAGGCAAAAGAAGGGTAACGCCGTTGTCTGGATAACGCTCGAAGGATACTTTTGGTTTCCGCGTACACTGATGGGTTTCGAAAAACTGATGTATGCCTACTATGACCAGCCGGAACTGATTCACCGCATCAACCAGGACCTGCTTGATTTCAATCTGAACCTGCTGGACCAGATTGAGAAGATCGGCTGTCCGACCTTCATGACCGTGGCCGAGGACATGTCATACAACAATGGCCCCATGGTTTCACGCGATATATGTGATCAGTTCATGACTCCTTATTACAACAAGATGCTGGTGCGGGCGAAAGAGATGACGATGCTGACAATTGTTGATACCGATGGCGATGTGACGCTGCTGGTCCCGTGGCTTCAGGATATTGGCGTTGAAGGAGTGCTGCCGCTTGAGCGCCAGGCCGGTGTCGATGGCATGGCGTTGAGAAAACAGTTCCAATTACGACAAAATGGTCATGCCCAAAGGTGAAGCGGCAATGAGGGCTGAGTTCGAACGGCTCGTGCCACTTATGAAAACGGGAGGTTTTATTCCGAGCGTGGACCATCAGACACCGCCCGGTGTGAGCCTTGAGCAATACCGAATATACCGGCAACTGCTCGATTACTATTCAGGAAAAGTCTGAATAAATAAAATCTCTTTCTATAAGTACAGAGAGACTCGGAGTGCAGGAGGGCAATATGAAGAAATTAACCTTGATAATAACTATCTTTATTCTGGCCGGAATGCTTTCAGCAAAAGATGAACTTGTGGGGAATTTCCTGAAGCCGCCCGATTCGGCAAGGCCGTGGGTGTTCTGGTTCTGGATTAACGGCAACATAAGCAAGGAAGGGATCACGGCAGACCTCGAGGCTTTGCATCGGCAGGGTATCAGGGGCTTGCTGTGGATGGAGGTTAGTGGCATGGCGTGGGCGCCGGACGGCAGGGTCAAGGCCCACACCCCCGAGTGGCACGACTGTATGCAGTGGGCCGTAAGGGAATGCGACCGGCTCGGTATGGAACTCGACCTCACGCTCGATTTCGGCTACGGCAGCGGCGGTCCACATATCTCGCCGACCAACTCGATGCAGAGATTCTGCTGGAGCGAGACCGAGGTCGAGGGCGGACGTGCGGTCGATGTCGTCCTGCCGAGGCCGGAGGTGGACCGGCGCAACGTTGCGGCGGCGTGGCTGCGGCCCGGGGCGGCGCTCATCCCGGCGGTCCGGGAGACAATCGAAACGGTCGACTCGTACCGCGACGTTGCGGTTATCGCGATCCCGGAACCCGCGTCTCCGAAGGGCCGAGCCTACCGCATCCCCGAACTGCAGTTCAAGGACGGTAGCCACTGGGCGCAGCCAAAGGGCGCCAAGTCCCCGCCGCTGCCGGCCGACGCGGTGACGCCGGCCAATCGCGTGATCGATCTTACGGATCGCATGGGGTCCGACGGCCGTCTCGCGTGGGATGCACCGCCGGGACACTGGCGGGTACTGCGCTGCGGCCACGCGTCGAACTACAAGATGACGCGGCCCTGCCCACAGGCAGCAGTCGGCCTAGAATGCGACCGGCTTTCGAAGGCCGGCATCGATGCGCACTACGAGGCGTTCCTCAAGCCCATCTTTGACGGCGCGGGCGCGGCGGCGGGTCGGGCGCTGACACACGTCCACATCGACAGCTGGGAGGCCGGCGGTCAGAACTGGACAGCAACATTTCCTGACGAGTTTCGCAAACGGCGGGGATACGATGTTCGGCCATGGCTGCCTGTGCTGGCGGGGCGTGTTGTCGAAAGCGCCGAGCAGTCCGAACGGTTTCTGTGGGACATGCGAGCGACCGTCAGCGAGATGATCCGCGACAACTATGCCGGACGCCTACGTGAGCTGGCGAAGAGGCACCGGATGAAGCTCTCGATCGAAGCCTATGGCCACCTCTGTATCGACAATCTCACCTACGCCGGTGCCTGCGATTTTCCGATCAGCGAGTTCTGGGCTCGGGGCACCAATACGTTCCCGGACCTGCTCGCCGGACGCGGCGGCTACGCACCGTCCACCAAGGCCATGGCCTCCGCCGCCCATACCTACGGCCGCCCGGTTATCGGCGCCGAGGCGTTCACCTCCGACCGAGGCTGGCGCGACCACCCGTTCCTGCTCAAGGCGATGGGCGACGACATGTACTGCAACGGCCTCAACAGGATGATATTCCACCTTTCTGCACATCAGGCCTACGACAACATGGTCCCTGGCCTCACGCACCGGAAGTGGGGCGAGCACATCCACCGGCACAATACCTGGTTTGAATACAGCCGGCCCTGGATGGATTACCTTGCGCGATGCCAGTATCTGCTGCAGCAGGGGCAGGCCGTCACGGACATCGCGTACTGGTTTGGCGAGGGCGCGCCGCTCAACGTTGACCAGATGAAACTCGACCTGCCCTCGGGTTACGACTTCGACTTCTGTTCGTCCGGGAACGTGCTAGCGATGCGGGTGGAGAACGGTTGTCTCGTGCTGCCATCCGGTGCAAGTTATCGCTACATGCTCCTTCCGGACACCGACCGCATGACTCTGACTCTTGCCCGGAAAGTCCTTGAACTGGCAGATGCCGGCGCGCGGATTATCGGCAACAGGCGGCCTGCACGTACGCCGGGATTGACCGACTTTCCACTCTGTGACGACGAACTTCGGAAGATCACGGGTGCGCTGTGGGACAAGAACCGCGTGATATCCGGTAAAACGCTTGATGAGATATTCAAGGACGGCAAACTTCTGCCGGACTTCGAAGGCGGCAACCTGCGCTATATCCACCGCAAGGCCGGTGATTTGGATATCTACTTCGTATCCCACCAGGAGAACAGGCAGATGGATATGGACTGTACGTTCCGGATTGCCGGCAAATACCCTGAACTCTGGGATCCTGAGACTGGTTCCATGCGCGTCCTGCCGGAGTTCGTTGAAAAGGATGGCAGGACAAGCGTGCCGCTGCGGTTTGAACCGATGCAGAGCTGGTTTGTGGTGTTCAAGGACATAATCCAGAATCCAGTAGCCAGTAGCCAGAAACAAAATAGAAACTTCCCAGAATTGAAGGCGGTCACGGAAATAGCGGGGGCATGGGAAGTGCAGTTTGATCCGAAATGGGGCCCATTCGACTCCGCTCAGGGCAGGCGGTCCAGCGAGTTTGTTTTCGAGAAGCTTGAGGATTGGAGAAAGAGTGCGGAGCAAGGAATAAAGTATTACTCAGGAACGGCGGTGTATCGCAAGGCCTTCCAAATGACGAATTCAGATTTCCGAATGCCGATTGAGAATAAAGAAAGTGCCTCTGCGCATTTGGCATTCGGAAATCGGCATTCAAAAATATATGTTGATCTCGGCCAGGTTGAAGTGATGGCCCGCGTGAGAGTCAACGGCAAGGATTGCGGGATTGCCTGGAAGCCGCCGTATCTCGTGGACATCACCGGCGCCGTCCGTGCCGGCAGCAACGACCTCGAACTATCCGTCGTCAACCTCTGGATCAACCGCCTGATCGGCGATGAGCAACTGCCGCTGGACTCGAACTGGAAGGACTTCGAGACGCTGCTGGAATGGCCGGACTGGTTCAAGGCCGGGAAGAAGCGTCCGTCGGGCCGTTACACGTTCACTTCGTGCCGGCACTACACCAGGGATTCCCCGCTCGTTCCTTCCGGCCTGCTCGGTCCGGTGCGGGTGATGAAAGAGAATGTCGAATAAGCGAAGGAGAAAGGAAGCATAGCGAGGAGGATAGTTATGAAGAGGATGGTTGCAGTGTTGTTGTCAATGTTCGTGGCCGCCGGGATTGTATCGGCCAGGGATGATCTTGCAGAAAAGTTTTCCAATCCGCCGGTTTCGGCGAGGCCATGGGTCTACTGGTTCCCATTGAGCGGAAACTTGACGAAGGAAGGGATCACAGCTGACTTTGAAGCGATGGCGCGTGTTGGGATTGGCGGTGTTCTCTACATGGAGGTTGACCAGGGTGCGCCGAAAGGCAAAGCGGATTTTGCCGGTCCGCTGTGGCGTGAAATGTTCCAGCATGCCTGTAATGAGGCAAACAGGCTAGGACTTGAAATCAACATGAACAACGACGCGGGCTGGTGCGGAAGCGGCGGACCGTGGATAACACCCGAACTTTCAATGCAGGTTATCGTGTGGACAAAAACCAATGTAGTCGGTAATCAGAAATTCAATGCCGAACTTTTAAAACCAAAAGTAAACAAGGATTACTATCGTGATATTGCACTGTTTGCATATCCTGCACCTCCGACCAACTACGTTATTTCCGGAATCAGGGGTAAGTCATCTGCAATAAGGCAGGAGGTTCCGCTCGTAACGCATTTTCCGGCTATATCGGCAGAGGCCGTGGTCAAAAAAGACAGGATCATGGATTTGACTTCCAAACTTGACGCGGATGGCAGGTTGACATGGGACGTGCCCGCAGGCAGCTGGACCCTGCTGCGAATGGGATGCACCACGACAGGAAAAGATAATCATCCGGCGCCGGAATCCGGGCGCGGGCTCGAATGTGACAAGTTCAGCCGTGAAGCGATAGATGTGCATTTCAAGGGGCTTATGCAGAAAGTTATCGATGACAATCGTGCGCTTGCCGGGAAAACACTGATATCCACGCATATAGACAGTTGGGAGACTCATTCACAGAACTGGACGCCCAGATTCAGGGAGGAATTTCGTGACAGGCGCGGCTACGATCCATGGTTCTGGCTGCCTGTGATGACAGGGCTGGTTGTTGACAACCTTGAGATGTCAGAGCGGTTTCTGTGGGATGTACGCATGACAGCTGCAGAAATGCTTTACGACAATTATGCAGACCGGCTCCGTAAACTTGCGCACAAGTATGGCATGCGGCTTTCAATAGAAGCATACGGGGATGGACCTTACGATAACCTGACTTATTCAGGCCGGGCCGATGAACCGATGGGAGAGTTCTGGTCATGGAGCAAGTTCGGTGCTGCCAACAGTTGTACGGAAATGTCTTCTGGCACTCATGTTTATGGGCGAAAAATTCTGGGTGCTGAAGCCTTTACTGCCACGGACAAGGAGAAATGGCAGGGACATCCTGCGAACATCAAGGACCTCGGTGACTGGGCTTTCTGCGAGGGTATCAATCGTTTCGTGTTTCACCGCTATGCAACACAGCCGTGGGTGAATCCCGATTATGCGCCGGGCATGAGCATGGGGCCGTGGGGACTGCATTATGAACGAACACAGACATGGTGGGAACAGTCAAGGGCATGGCATGAGTATCTCTCTCGCTGCCAGTATCTGCTCCAGCAGGGACTGTTTGTCGCGGATCTCTGTTTCCTCGAACCTGAGAATTCTCCGCAGGGCTTCAAATCTCCCGTCAAATCGGGACACGACCGGACTGGTTACAATTTTGACGGATGCCCGCCTGAGGTTGTGCTCACCCGTATGTCGGTGAAAGATGGTAAACTGGTGCTGCCCGATGGCATGAGTTACCGGATGCTTGTGTTGCCGCGGGTTGAGGTAATGACTCCGAGGCTCCTGAAAAAAATAGGAGACCTTGTCAGAGCCGGCGCCACGGTACTGGGTAACCCGCCGGTTAAGGCTCCGACACTTGAGGATTACCCGAGGTGTGATGAAAAGGTAAAGAGTCTGGCACGTGAAATCTGGGGTGACGGTGAAATGCCTGAAAAACTGACCCGCCGCACTGCTGGAAAAGGGTGCGTGATATGGGGACGCGAAATTCAACTGCAACGGGAAACAGAAATGGATGGTCCGGGTGCGTTTGCTGCATCCAGATGGATCTGGTTCCCGGAAGGAAAACCTGCAGCATCTGCTCCGCCTGGTAAACGATATTTCCGCCGCATTGTTAATTTGGATGGTCCGGTAAAGTCAGCGAAGCTGGTAATGACCGCTGACAACACATTTGAATGCTGGGTTAATGGGCGCGGCGTCGGTAAAGGTGATAATTACAAACGGGCTTATGCAATGAACGTTGGTTCGATTCTGAAACAGGGTCCAAACGTCATCGCCGTGATGGCTGAAAACACCCTGGACACTTCCAATCCGGCAGGACTGGTGGCTTCGCTCACGGTTGTCTATAATGATGGTCGGAAACTTGAAATAAAGACTGACGAGAACTGGGAGTCTTCAAGAGATGCCAAGGGCAGTTGGAAAACAAATGCCACAACGCCTGACGGATGGAGTAAGGCGATAGTTCTTGGCCCGATGGGTATGCCTCCATGGCACGAGGTCGAGGAAAGCCTTGCATCTGTTGATACGACCCTCGAGATCAGCATTCCGTGCCGCCTGTTGAGTGAAATGGGAATCCCGCCTGACTTTGAATGCGAGTCCGAGAATTCTTCTCCATGCCTGCGATACATTCACAAGCGTATAGGCGAAGCAGATGTCTATTTTGTCGCCAACAGGGAACAGATGCCGAAAGAACAGGTATGTTCATTCAGAGTACGGGGAAAGGTGCCGGAATTATGGTGGCCTGATTCCGGGCGAACAGCGAGGGCGGCAGTTTATGAGGAAGTAAACGGGCGAACCTGTTTGCCGATTCGGTTTGATCCGAGCGGTTCTGTGTTTGTTATTTTCCGTAAACCTGTCAGTTCGTTTGAGCAGGTGGTATCCGTGACTCGGAATGATATTCCTGTGCTGCCTGTGTCAAAACAGAAGGTCAATGCGGTGATTAATAAGGGGGTTTATGGAAT
>JAEAMF010002311.1_pt1 | contig 11011 bp, 5 predicted proteins | sample 8958721 | NCBI WGS metagenome assembly JAEAMF01 (sample SAMN16933255, study PRJNA681124) | bioreactor sludge metagenome | isolation source: anaerobic bioreactor treating anionic surfactant - SDBS | place: India: Bengaluru | collected 2019-02-28 | reverse complement strand
TGCGCCTCCTCGCTGTCTCCTCCAAGGCTTCGGAGCCAGCTCGTCGGCAATGTCTGCGGACAGGGCCTTCCCCTTCACCCCCCGTGGCGCGCCGCCTCCAATAAACACGAAAGGTGTGGGGCGGGTATGTGGCAATGTTTGTCACTCATTATTTTCTTCGTTTTCTTCGCATCCACGAGATGCCTGCAGCGGCGCCGGAGGCGATCAGGACGACAGCTGCGGGTCCCGTGCGTCCTACGAGGCTTCCGAGGGGGGTGACGCTGGGGGCGACGCTGGTTGGGGCGAGGAGAGGGGGGAGGGGAGGGAGGGCTTGGGAGGGAGAGCCGTGCGGCGTCAGAGGGGGAAGGACGGGGAAAACCGAGGCTCCGAGAGGTGAGGAGGAGGAGGAAACGGAAACCTGCGGCATCGGTGTGGTTTCGGCGGATGTCTGAGAAGAAGAGGAAGAGGGGGCGGAAGAGCTCACAAAGACAGCGGAGGGGAAGACGACAGCTCTCGAAGAGGCTGCGGGCTGCGGGGGGGGAGGAAGAGGGGGGGCGGAAGGCGTGGTCGGGGGGAGGTGGGAAGGGGCGGCGGAAGAGCGCGCAGAGGAGGAGCGGGGCTTGGAGGAGGCCGCTGGTTTCTGGGCGGCAGCCGATGAGCGGGTGAAGACGATGGTGGAGGGGGGGCGGGGAGTGGTGGCGAGCACGCTCTCCTTCGTGCACTTCTCGCTGCAGCCATCGCCGGAGATCAGGTTATTGTCGTCACACTCCTCCCCCATGCGGACCTTGCCGTCGCCGCAGAATTCGCTGTAGCACTCGATGGAGCAGCCGTCGCCATTGAGGATGTTCCCGTCGTCGCACTGCTCGCCGGAATCCTTGATGCCGTCTCCACAGATCGGATACGTGCAATCGAAGCGGCAGGCGTCGGGGATATTCTCATTTTTCTCGCCGGCATCGCACTGCTCCACTTCATCGATCACGCCGTCTCCGCAGAGGTGCGTGAGGATGAAGGTTGTTTCCTTCTGGCAGGTGGCGTTGCATCCGTCGTCGTTCGTCTCATTCCCGTCGTCGCACTGCTCGCCGGTATCCTGGATCCCATCCCCGCACCGTGGCATGACGCAGTTCTGGCGGCAGGTGTCCGGGATATTCGCATTCGAGGTGCCGTCATCGCACTCCTCCCCTGTTTCCACCTTGCCGTTGCCGCACTCTTCGACTTCCTGAATGACTTCGCGCAGGCAGGCGTCGCTGCAGCCGTCGCCGCTCACCTCATTGCCGTCATCGCACTCCTCCGGCTCCACGACGAGGCCGTCGCCACAGGATCCTTCGGTCTCCGTCACGCAGGTGGCGCTGCAACCATCGCCGTCAGCGACATTCCCGTCGTCGCACTCCTCCTGCGGCGTATCGAGGACGCCATCTCCGCAGGCGGCATTGCGGCAGTTCGTGCGGCACGCGCCGGAATGGGTGTTGGAATTGTCCGGTCCGCTGTCGCACTCCTCGCCCAGCAGATTATCAGTAACATTGTCCCCGCACCGCGGGAGCTTGCAGTCCAGGCGGCAGGTATTCGGGGAGGCATCGGAGTTCAACATCCCCTGATCGCACTCTTCATTGGTGTCGAGGCTCCCGTTCCCGCAAACTTCTCCCAGCGCGCAGTAGTCGCAGAGGATCTTCGTGCCGCAGATCGTGGCCCAGTTATACTTCGTGTGGATCGTACTTTCGTAGGGACTCTCGAAGGCTTTCTGCATCTCCTCATTCGTCATTTTGCTGATTTCCACAAGCCGCTGGGTGAACTTCTGCAGCTCGTCGAGGAGCCCCTCGCGCTTGAAGGTGTACATCTCGTCGAGGCAGCAGTAGAGGAGCTTCTTCCCCGTCACGGGGTCCGGCTGCACCGAATCGCAAATGGGATTCGTACTACCGGAAGCCTGCGCCAGAATCTGTTGGGGTTTCGGCGGGAGGGACTGTCTCCGTTGCAGGAGGACGGACAGGAGGAGGAGCAGGAGAATGAGGACGACGAAGCCGAGAGGGGTGAGGAAGCGCCGGCGAGGCACGAGGCGAAAATCCATGGGGACGGGGAGGGCCGATTACTTCACCCCCCGCTTTCTGCGGACCCACGCAAGACCTGCGGAGGCGCCAGCGGCCATCACGGCGAGGGCAGCGGGGCCCGTATCGCCGACAGGCGCACGCGTCGTGGTGAGGGAGGAGAGCGAGGCAATGCGCTGGTTGTAGGGGAGGGCCTGCGGTGAGGGACTGGAGGGGGCCTTCCCGGCGGAGGAGGGTGACAGGGAGGACATCGTCGAAGAGGAAGAATCGATACCGAGAGAGCTCCACATGGAGGGCGGGGCGCCGGCTTCGATGCGGCAGTAGCGGTCGCAATTATCGCCTGACCGGTTATTGCCGTCGTCGCACTGTTCGCCGCTGTCGAGGATGGAGTCTCCGCAGCGCGTGCGCGAGCAGTCCGGACGGCAGGGGGCATCCGGGAAGCGGGAGTTGTCCGTGCCGGCGTCGCATTCCTCCCCGGGATCCAGGGCGCCGTTGCCGCAGTAGCGCAGGACGAACTTGCAGGCGGCGGAGCAGCCGTAGAACATCGAGGGGTCGTGCGTGGAGGGCTCACAATCCTCCTCGAGCGCACGCTGGATGATGCCGTCGCCGCAGTAGCCGCGCTCGATGTAACAGTTGGCGCTGCAGCCGTCGAAGTCGCGGCGATTGCCGTCATCGCACTCCTCACCTGCCTCGAGCGTGCCATTGCCGCAGAAGGGCGTCCCAGCGATGATCGTTGTCTCGATGCGACACTGCGCGGAGCAGCCGTCGCCACTGACGCGGTTCCCGTCGTCGCACTGCTCGCCGGAGTTCAGAGTCCCGTCGCCGCACTGACCCGGTGGAGGCACGGGAGTGAAGGGATTGGTTGATTCGAGTTTGCACTGCGAGTCGCAGCCGTCCCCGGGGGCGGAATTGCCATCGTCGCACTGCTCCGGCGGCTCGATGAGGCCGTTCCCGCAGACGGCGACCCGCGTCGTCTCGAGGAGGCAGGTGGCGCTGCAGCCGTCGCCGGAGAGAACATTGCGGTCGTCGCACTGCTCGCCGGTATTGAGCCGGCCGTCCCCGCAGACGCCGGTGCCGATGTTCTCGCGCAGGCAGGTGGAGGAACAGCCGTCGCCGTTCACGCGGTTGCGGTCGTCGCACTGCTCGGGGGATTCCAGGATGCCGTTGCCGCAGACGCTGCCACTCGTATTTTCAAAATAGCAGTAGCGGCTGCAGCCATCCCCGTTCGTGCGGTTCCCGTCGTCGCACTGCTCTCCGGAGTTGATGACGCCATTCCCGCAGTAGGCGGCGGAACTGCTGGAGGAGGAGCGGCTGGAGGAAGATGAAGACGAGGAACTCGACTTGCTGGAGGAGGAAGAAGATGAGGACGAAGATGAGGAGGACGAGGAGCTCGAGCTGCTCGAGGAGGAGCGGGAGGAGGAAACGGAGGAACTACGGGAGCTTACGGAGGAGGCGCGGGAGGAGGTGCTGCTTCGGACGGAGGAGATGGAGGAACGGGCGCTGCTCCGGACGGAGCTGGCTGCCGTACTTGAACTTCTACTCGAGACGGTCCCGCTCGAGGAGCGGGAGCTCGAGCTGCTGCTCCGGCTGGAGACGCTGGAAGAACTGCTGGAGGAGCTCCTGCTGCTGATGCTGCTCAAACTGGATGCGCTGCTCCTGCTTGAGGAGAGAGAGGAACTCCTGCTGCTCCTGCTGGAGACACTCGAGCGTGAACTCACGGAGGAGGTGCTGCTCGGGGAGGAGGAGCGGGCGCTTGAAGTGGGCGTGCTGGAGGAGCGGGAGGAACCGCCGCTGCTCCCGCCACTGCTGCCACCCGTTCCGGAGCTGCTGCCTCCGCCGCTAGTGACGGAGGGCCAACCACCCCCCCCTCCGCCGCCTCCACGCGGGCGGGAATTGGAGGAGGAGCCTTCAGTGGGAGGAGCCATACGGTTATTATCTCCGTACTTGCTCGGTTTCTTGATGCGGTGGCGGTGGCAGACGGAAGGACCTGTCGGGTCTTTATCCGGGGGGCCGCAGAACAGCGGGCCTTCTTTGCCGCTCGCATCCACTGAATCATTGCATTCGTCTACCCTCTTGTAGGTGTAGGTGTATACGCATGATCCAGTTTTTCCATCACAGGGATCAGTAGGCGTGCAGAACCTCTTTCCATTATCTTCCGTGACTTGTCCCGGCCCACCGAAGGCGCAGGTGTTGCTCAAGGGGCAATCCACACCAGACGAACATTTTTTACGCTTGCCGCCTTCCATATCCTCGTGCTTGATGCATTGGCGTCGGCCGCAGGGGGCATCCGCTTTGAGTATCGCGGGGGGGTCACCTGGCGGGACGGCACATCCAGAAGAATCGAATGCAAGGAGTGAGCCGACTAATGTGCTGGTTGCGCGGAACTCGGGAGAGGCAGGACCGAGAGCGGCGATGCGGTAACCGCTGACTCCTTCGATCAGAGCGAGATCACCTTCGTTCTCATACACCGTGTACTCGTAGGTATCGATCTTGCTCCCAGCTTGTGACAGCCCCGGACCGGGCGCGTTGAAGCCTTTGAGCTGCGAGCAGCCGGAGACATTCGTCTGGATGCCGAGGGGGTTGCTGGGGTCGGCGATGGACCACCACTTGCTGCCGGCCCAGAACTGGCAGTCGGCCCCTCCCTGTGGGTTACTCTGCACGCGGAAGCACTGAGCGATGCCGATGGCACTCTGCTCACTCACGCCTTGCAGCTTCTTGGAGCACTCGGATATCTTGCATTCCACACACTTCGTTTTGGTCATTACGTCGCCCCACTCGCGGGAGTAGGGAAGAGCATCCGTGACGCCTACGACCATGGAAGCGATACCGGACGGAATATTCACGATTCCATCACCACAGTTCGGTCCGTCTTTACAGACATCATGGTCTTATCTGATTTCTATGGCATCCGGGGACTAGTCCTTGGCTTTTCCATCATCGCACTCCTCCCCCTTCTCTTTGCTCACAAAGCCGTCTCCGCAGTCGGAGGGACACTCCGCCTTGCACTGCTCCTTCGTGCCTTCCCGTGCCGCCTCGCCCTTTAGGGAGGCCAACACCCACTTGCCGCCCTTGTTGTCTCCCTTGGCGGGCGAGCCGCCGGTGTCTTCGCAGGTGTCGGGCGAGGTGAGTTCCTGACATTGGTTCTGGGGGTCCCCCTCCACGCAGCAGTAGCCCTTCGGGTCCAGCTTGTCGCAGACCACGTAGAAGCGGAGCTTGGAGGAGCTGGAGGATTCCGAGGAACTTTCCGAGGATGACTCTGAAGACTCCGATGAGCTCTCCGATGAAGATTCTGAAGACTCAGAGGACTCTGACGAGTTCTCCGATGACTCGGAGCTCTCCTCTGTGCTGCTCGCACTGCTCGTCTGGCACTGCGGAGAGCACTCTCCCGCCTCATCGTAGGCTTTTCCCGCCATGGCATCGCAGGCGTTCTTGCTCATGGATTCGCAGATGACGTTCTTCTCCACCTTGCAGCAGAACTTGGGGGCGGCACTCGAGCTCTCCTCTGTGCTGCTCGCACTGCTCGTCTGGCACTGCGGAGAGCACTCTCCCGCCTCATCGTAGGCTTTTCCCGCCATGGCATCGCAGGCGTTCTTGCTCATGGATTCGCAGATGACGTTCTTCTCCACCTTGCAGCAGAATTTGGGAGCCTCGCTACTCGAACTCTCTTCTTCACTGCTGGAACTCTCCTCATTGCTGCTCGAACTTCCCGCTTCACTGCTTGCGCTGCTCGCTTCCGCGGACGAGGCGCTCGCCTCGGAAGAGCCTTCCGAAGAACCTTCCGATGAATGTTCCGAAGAAGCCGGCTCGGAAGAAGATGGTTCCGAGGATGTCGGCTGAGATGTTGGTTGCGAGGTCGGTTGGGAAGTCGGCTGAGATGTTGGTTGCGAGGTCGGTTGGGAAGTCGGCTGAGATGTTGGTTGCGAGGTCGGTTGGGAAGTCGGCTGAGATGTCGGTTGCGAGGCTTCCGAAGCTCCTCCGCTCGAGGCATTGCCCGAGAGCATGTCTACTGCCGCGTTGCACGAAGCACAGGTTCCTCCCGAGCAGGCCTCGAGGAATTTGGTCTTCTCCTCTTCACTTCCTTGCGCCTCTTCCCACTTCTTCCACCAGTCATCCATGGCCTTCTTGGCCGCTTTTCTGCTGGCACTATCCGTCGCGCTGATGAGCGCTTCCACCAGTTTCTTCTGGTCGAGGGCGCAGCATTGCACCTTGTCTTCATGCCCTTGTTCCACATACTTCGCCATGGCGGACTCGTCGCACTTGCAGAGCATCTGCGTGGTATCAGATGAGCCGCCTTCCGGGCAGACCATGAGGGAAGTCCATTCCCCTCCTCCTTCGCCGACCTCGGCTCTCTGGCGTGGAGAGGCGTTCTGCTGCAGCAGGACAACGAGGATCAACCCCAGAGCGACTCCGATGATGACCCTACCGAGCAGAGCACGCATGATTGTTCGCCAGCGTACCAGCAAATGCAGGTGAGCCACACGCGACTCTCCTTGCATCCGCCCCATTCAGTTGTGTTATTGACAATTTGGATTCTCACGTATTCATGACATTCACAAGAGATCGTTACATATCTGAAGTTGCCGTCAAGCTGCGGGTACTTTGCAGCATCAGTGCGATATCCTACTCTGCCCTCTGTATCGCTGCTTTCATGGAAAGTGAAGATTCCTCCAAGCGTTGGCTCCTGCTCGCCCTTGCACTCGTGATCCTCATCGGGGGATACCTCTTCGTGCAGTGGCTCAGGGGAGGCGAGGAAGTCCTCTTGCCTTCTGCGCCGGAGCTGCCGGTGCCGCTGATGGCTCCGGCCATCCAGCCGAAGATCACCAAGTTCTCGGAAATCGCGCAGTATACGGAGGGGAAGCCCCTTCCCGATAAGCCTCCTACGGGGGTCTCTCTCTCCTTCATCGAGGACGATGAGCACCTGCGCGGCGATCCGAAGACGAAGGTTGCCATGGTCGAATATGTCGGTCTCTCGAGTCTCTATGCGCAGCTCACGCATCCGGAGCTCATCGATTTCCTCGAGCAGAACAAGGACAAGATGCACTGGGTCTTCCGCCATTATCCCTCCACGGACAATGCGAACGATTACCGCGCCGGGCAGGCCACCGAATGCGTCACGCAGCAGCTTGGGAATGACGGATTCTGGAAGTACCTGGACCTCCTGATGGCAGATGCTCCCGCAAAGCTCGATCTCGCCTCGCTGGTGGCGAAGGGGGGCGAGGTTGGTGCTGATGCGGCGACACTGCAGAAGTGCATTGAGAATGAGGAGCTCTACGATTACGTGATGCTGGATAAGAAAAATGCCCAGTACTATTCCAAGATTCACGTGACGCCTGCCTTCGTCTTCATGAACCGCATCACGGGAACGACGCGCATTGTCGATGGGGTAAATTCGATGGAGTACATGCAGGAAGTGCTCAATCGCGTGTACCGTGGTGAGGTTCCTGAGGAGGATACTTCGGTGGGGCCTTCGGGCGTGTGAGGGTGGAGGTCGAGAGCGACTGAACCCCGAGCGAAGCGAGAGGGTGAGGAGCGATCATGGTGTTTTCTCTGGATCAATTACTTGGAGAACGTTCGTCCCGATCACAAAGCGTACTGTCAGGAGGGTAAGGGGGCATGTGGGGGCCGAGGGAACCCTTCGGCTTCGCTCAGGGCGAGCCGGACAAGGTGCAAGAGAAAATACGTAATCAGTAACCGCATCTTTTAATGGAAGAATTCCCCTTTCTTTGTCAGGCGCGACAAAGAAAGGGGAAAAGAAAACGCTCGCGCGCCAAAGCCCGCTCCACCCGGCCCTGTGCCTCCTCGTCTGCTCCTCCAAGGCTTCGGAGCAGAATCGTCGGCAACGTCTGCGGACAGGGCCTCCCCCTTCACTCCCCGGTACGGCGTTCGCGAGCGCCGTACCCCGTGGCGCGCGGGCCATCCCTATATTTTTGTTTAATTTCCTCCGAACCACCACCCTCGGCATAAGCCGGGGGATGAAGAGCTTCCGGCGCAGCGTGTTACTCTGAGCGGAGACGAAGGGCGACATGCTGCAGCAAACGTGATGGTTCGTCTCCGCTCACCATGCACGTTTTCTGCTTGCCGGACGAGTACAGCTCGAATTGTCCTAAAAGAGCCCACCCCGCGGATGCGGGGCGCTAAGCACCACGGGCGAACGCCCGTGGATATCTACGCGGAAGAGACTTATCGGAGGGCTCCTCCGAGGGCCCAGATGATCTGCTCCACGGTAGAGCCGAGACCGAGACCGAGGGCATTACTGATGGCCGTCGTCTCCGCGGACGGGGCGGGAGGAGCGGTGGCGACATCGCTCGCGGCGCTCTTCATTTCTTCTTCCTCGGTTCCACCGAAGACGGCGGAACTGAACCACTGGGTGCACACGACGAAGAAATTTTTCCGGACGAGGCACTTCGTCGTGCAGCCGCCCACGGCGGTATCGCTGTTTCGGTTGCCATTGTCGCACTCTTCCCCGCGGCTCTTCTGGATGAAGCCGTCCCCGCACACGGGGGCCTTGCAGGCGGAGGTGCAGGCGTCGTCATTGTTCTCATTGCCGTCATCGCAGATCTCGTCCCCGTTGACCTTGCCGTCCCCGCAGAAGGGGCCGACGGAACTCGCTGCAGCGCTCGAAGGTTGCCCGCCTGTCGACGACTGAGTTGCCTCGGAGGAAGTAGCATTCTGCGGCTCTGACCAGGAACAGTAAGAGCAGTCGGCGCCGGGAACGATGAAGGCGGAGCCCGTGTAGCCGGAATCCCAGTCGCATTCACCCTGCGTCATCTGCTCGCCGTAGCACCACTCGAAGTCCGTCTCGCAGCAGACCCCGCGGATCTCGTCGGGAGCTTGTGAACTATTCGCGCCACCTCCCACGGAAGCCTGGGAGCCGCCGGTAGTACCGCTGCTGCTCGGCTGTTTCACGGGGCAGGTTCCCTGCCTGCAGCAGTCTTCCCCTTCCGAGTCATCTCCGAGCAGTCCGTACGGGTCGGAGGTGAGGTGATTGAAGAGGGATTCACCGGGACTCAGCGCAAGAAGGGAAGCAAGGTAGGGCGAAGGGGAGAAGAGGGAAACCTGCTGGCCGCACTTCTTCTTGTCCGCGCAGGCTCTGGGGTTCCTCACCTGCCGGCAGCGTCTGTTGCTCGCCCAACCGCAGAAGGCGGCGTTGGTGGAGGGGTCGGCGGGACAGGACGTGTTTCCATCAATGATCTCTCCTTTGGCATTGATAACTGCGCGGAATTGAGCTACGCCTGCAGGCACATTCTCACATTCCATCTTGGCATTGAGCACCGATTCACCATTTTTCGGGTTATCGACGCCGACTGTATAGCAATTCACTGGTGCGTCTCCGCTGAGCCGAAAACAGCAGGCAATTCGATAGGGTTTCTGCTGACAAGCTTCAGTACATTTATCCTTCGAATCGGGATCTCCTGTGCAGGTTGATTTTGAGCAGGGCACGCTTTGACATGTCTGCATGCCCGAAAGATTTACAGGAATACATTGTCTTGTTGTGGGATCACAGCACCACTGACCAGCGTCTTTGCATTTTGCATTACAATCACTCTCGTTGTTTTTTTCGATATTTGTCTCCAGGTAGGGCGAAGGACATTGACCACCCGGAGCGGGAACATTTTTGCACGTGGGGTCTTTCGTCCGATCGTCTTTGTTGGAGGTAAGGTCACAGCACCATCTCTTTGGTGTGCATTGTGAATTTTCATTAGTGCAAGCATCTTCGGTGTCTGCGGGAGTCCCCACGAAGCCATCTGGGCACTTGTTATCGGAAGCCACGAGTGCGGGTTCGCAGAGATTATTGGAGGAATTACAGCAGTACTTATAGGATTTCTGGGGACAGGTGGAGTTCTTACAGACTTCCTCTGTGGAGAATTGCGTATCGTACGGCGTACCCCAAGAGGCATTGGGGCACTCAGCTGCATCGGCGGATTTCTGCACGCAGTCGACTTTCTGCGATCCCTCTTCTCCATTGAGGGCGCAGCACCACTTCTCGCCTTGCGAGGAGGAATTTTCTGAAGCAGAGGAAACATTCTCCCCGCAGTAGCGCAGCTTCGCTGCCATGTCAGTGGTATTGGGGCAGGTGCCGCCGGCGATGAAGCGGTGCTGCGAAGTGCAATCACTCCTCTTCTTATCCACGCAGTTGGTGTAGACCCCGTTCGCATTGCGGAGGCAGCAGGCGCCATCCTCAGAGATGGAACTGACGGAAGCGCTCGCGGGCACAGCACCGCATGTGTCCTCCTTGCACTCCGTGATGCCCGTCTTGAACCAGAAGGCCTTGCCCGGGTAATCGCTTCTGAAGGCCTCGCAGAGAGTGAGACGGGTGGCGAGACAATTCGTTTCCCCACTGAAGACTTTATCGCTGCTGCAGCAGACGCCAGCGGGCGCAGAGGAGGCCTCAGAGCTCGTCGGTGCCGAAGAGGGGGCGGAGGAGGCGGCGCTACTCGCAGCGGTGCTGGAGGGAGCTGAGGACGTTACCGAGGCCGCAGCCGAGGAACCGGCAGGGAGACAGGGGTCAGGCGTGCAAGAATGTACTCCACGCTTGAAGATACTCTGAGGTGTTACATCGCACGCCCCCTTAGTAGTGAATTTATCATTGCAGGAGAACCCAGAAACACAGCATACGCCCGACTCATCGGGTTGTGAGCTTGGGGCACTCGATGTAGGGGCACTCGATGTTCTTTTCATACAGAAGGCTTCCGTAGCTTCTACTGAAAGATTTTCACAGGAAGTTTTGGATTCTACCCAGTGACATGTAGTTCCTCCCGGAAAGGCACAGTCTTTCCGCTTTTTATTAGTGCAGTACCACCTGTCAGTGACGGTATTGGTTTGAGGATCGATTGCTTTTCCGATGAGGCAGCAGCCGCCGAGCGAACCTTCACTGGAAACCGAAGAGTTTTTTGCAGACGAGGCGGAGCTGGGAGGAGTGTACTTTCCGCACATCGATTCCGTGCACGCTTCGTTCATGTAGTTGCCGGTATACAAGATATCCCCCTGATCGATGG
>JAEAMF010002345.1_pt1 | contig 11014 bp, 10 predicted proteins | sample 8958721 | NCBI WGS metagenome assembly JAEAMF01 (sample SAMN16933255, study PRJNA681124) | bioreactor sludge metagenome | isolation source: anaerobic bioreactor treating anionic surfactant - SDBS | place: India: Bengaluru | collected 2019-02-28 | reverse complement strand
CATACTTTTTCAGGAAGAGATCAGCATATATCGGAGCGGTATAATCATCTTCCTTCTGGCTTTCCTCTATCTTTTCGGAGCATTGATCTGGTATTTTACAAGAGATAACCTTAAGGCAAGGGCGGTGATTTTCTTTATAATACTTCTCTTCTTTGCCGCCACCGTTCCATTTGACCTGCAGCCTAAACTTTATGCTATCAAGGAGATCAGATGGTTTGTCAACCTGGAGTATTTCTACTTCTTACTCATCCTTATTCCTGCAACATACATCGGTGACATTTTGCAGAAAAGGCTGGCTTCACCGGAGGGTTACGAACCGATGAAGGGTGCGGAGAAGCCGTTGCTTGTCGTCACTCTGTGCGGAATTACTATTGTCTGGGAGATGGTTGCCCTCTATAACGGATGGCTGGCAGCAAATTTTATCGTTTCTGTCATTCTGGGAGCACTGCTACTTCTAAGTGTTAAAAAATATATTCCGGCATATCGTCAGATTGTCCTGCCGGCTATTGTCCTGCTTCTTGCAGGCCTGATATCGCTGCTGATTGAGGGTTCGATTTCAAAGAGCCCTTGCACAGCTTCATATTGTTTCATAACGACTTCAATCAGCATTCTCTTGCTGGTAATAATAGACTATAAAGTGCAATTCAAGGATTACCCTTTTATTGGCTTAATCCTGAGAATATTTTCCGGAGCGGGAAGCAATCCGCTTATGAGCTACATAACATTCGGCAATCTGGTTATGCCGTTTATGCAGCTTACAGGCTTGATCGTCGTTTACCAGGCAGCCTATCCGGAAGGTTACCCATGGATAGGGGTGGCAAGGGCTTGTCTGGCTGTGTTGCTTACTATGTCCCTGGTTGCATTGATGTCGGAAAAGAAGATTTATTGGAGGGCGTAAAATGAAAATATTCAGAAAATTTATAAAAGTCTTGCTGATATTCCTCTTAGCCGTATTGTCTCTTATGATTGTCCTTCCGTTTCTGTTCCCCTCATCTGTCAAGGAGAGGGTGAAGATTGCGGCATGCAGCTATATAGACGGAACGATTGATTACAAGGATGCCGGGCTCTCTTTTTTCAGACATTTTCCCCATTTGACATTCTATCTGGATGGGATTCTGCTTAAAGGCCCCTCACCATTTCAAAATGACACACTCATTTCAGGAAAAAGCATCTCAGCAGGAGTCAACTTTTCATCTTTGCTAAAGGGGAGTGTACAGATAGAGGGAATATACCTGGACGGAGTATACCTCAACATAATTACTGACAGGAACGGTAAGAGCAATTATAACATAATCAAGACAAGTGAGCAGGATAGTGTAGCAACCGAGTCGGCCACAAGTGGGGACGTCGCTCTCGACCGCATCAGGATATCAGATAGCCGCTTAGTCTACACAGATTCGGCATCCGGGATAGTAGCGGTTCTCAAAGGGCTCAACTACAAAGGCAAGGGTGGGCTCAAGGATAGCGACTTTACCCTCTCTTCTCTGCTAAAAATCGAAGAGCTATCGTTTATTCTGGACGGGACAGCCTATATAGACAAAAAACCTATAAAGGCAGAGATGCTTACAAAGATTAATCTGGACAGCATGGCTATACATCTGGAGAGAAACAGAATCTCCCTTGCCGGAGTCAAAGCCGGTTTCAACGGGGATTTTACCATTACCCAAAATGGATATGATATAGATTTTGCATTAAAAACTGAGAGGATAGACTTCAGGGATCTATTCACACTTATGCCGTCAGACTATACTCAGTGGTTTGCCGAGACAAAAATCACCGGAAAGGCAGCTGTAGGGATTGAGTTCAGAGGGTCAGAAAATGATAGTCTTAAAACTTCACCGGATCTCTCTGTCGATTTTGATGTAGACAACGGGAAGATAACTTATGCCAAAACCCCTGTCCCTCTTGAGAAAATTGATCTTCAGGGAAAATTTGTACTCCCCTCACTTAATCCGGAGCTCATGGCTGTCAAGATTGATAAGATGAACTTTAAGCTAGGCGGTGATGAGACTGGAGCATCCTTTGAAATGAGAGGAATGTCAGAGCCATACTACAAAGCTGATATAAAAGGATCCCTTGATCTGGATTTGTTGACTAGAGCGCTGGGATTCAAATCAATGAAGGCTGGGGGCTTGCTCCGGTATAAAGCTAAGATCGATGGTATATACAATACAAAAAAGAGAGTCTTGCCGGTGATGGATATGACGGTCAGCCTTAAGGAGGGCATGGTCTCAACATCCCGTTATCCGGGGACCCTGCATGATTTTAATGCCGCAGTTTCAATTACTGATAAGAGTGGGGGCTATTCAGACCTGAAAATTTTAGCTGATCCATTCTCTTTCATTTTTGACGGAAATCCTTTCAACTTTGTTGCAAAGATGGAGGATTTTGACAATCTGAAATATGATATCTCCTCACAAGGGGACCTCAATCTGGACAACCTGTACAAACTCTTTGCACTGGAGGGAATCACACTGAAGGGAGAGGTAGTCCCCGATATAAAACTCAAGGGTAACCAGAAGGATGCTAAAGCCGGACGTTATAATAAACTTGAAAACAGCGGTACAATTGAATTCCGGAATTTTGAGTTTATGAGTGATCAGTACCCGTCTCCGTTTGTGATTCCGCAAGGAAGGATAGTTGTTGACAGAGACAAGGCCTGGCTTAAAAACACAGAGGTCAGGTATCGTGAAAACCTTATCAGGCTTGACGGCTATGCTTCTAACTTTATGGGATACTATTTTGAAGGGGGAGATCTTCTGGGAACCCTCTCTGTTCGGTCCGAGTCGTTTAATCTGGATGATTTCAGATTCCTGATGGAAGGGGAAGATGACACTACCGTTGTGGAATGCACAGGTGTGGTGATGTTGCCTGACAACCTCAATCTTGCATTAAATGCGGATATAAAGGAGGTTCTATTTTCAGGGACAAAGATCCAGGGCATAAACGGAGGGATCAGACTAGACAAATCCGCCGTCACACTTACAAATACAACACTTGCCCTGGCAGGGGCCAAATTTGCCCTGGATGCCTCATATAAGCCTCTTTCTCAACAAAAGGCTACATTCACCATGAATGTAACAGGGGATTCATTCGATGTACAGAGGGCTTACAAGGAGATTCCGATGTTCAGGGAGATGATGAGTACAGCGGAAAGCATATATGGCAAAATATCACTCAAGTACTCGGTAAACGGAGAGCTAGACTCTGAGATGTCTCCTGTCTACCCTTCAATCAAGGGTGGCGGATATATTAAACTTGAAGATGTCAAGGTCAAGGGGCTTAAGGTGCTCGGGGAGATCAGCAAGGCAACAGGCCGGGACAGCATAAACAATCCCCAGCTCAAAGGGGTAATTATCAAGAGCCATATTAAGAACAACATCATCACAATTGAACGGACTAAGATGAAGGTGATGGGATTCCGGCCAAGGTTTGAAGGGCAGACCTCCTTTGACGGCAAGCTTAACATAAGATTCCGGCTAGGATTGCCGCCTCTGGGTATTATAGGCATACCGGTAACTGTCACCGGAACGCTTGATAACCCTCAGATCCATCTGAGACGAGGACGCAACGGAGATATACTTTATGAGACAGAAACTGAAACAGATAACGATTTATGATTCTTATATTAATCTATATACTCATGCCTGCCGTAGTGATATGGCTATGTGAGAAGTATTCAATACTCAACAAATTAGGACCTATCCTGCTGTTATACATCATCGGTGCAATTATAGGCAATACGGGACTTATGCCGGCCTCTGCAGCCAAGATTCAGGATATAATGATGACCCTGATTATCCCGATAGCTATCCCTCTTATGCTTTTCTCCTGTGATTTCAAGAGATGGGATATCAGGGGAGCTCTTCTTACCCTTGTAACAGGTGTGGTTGCTGTAGTTGTAACTATCATTGCCGGCTATTTCATTTTCAGGCCATACATCGACCCGACAACTGTCATTGGGCAACAATTCAACAATATAGCAGGATTGATGGCCGGTGTATATACCGGGGGGACCCCGAATATGGCAGCCATAAAGATTATGCTCAAAGTTCCAAACGAAACCTATATCATGGTCCACTCGTATGATATGCTGATCAGCTTCATCTATATGATTTTCCTGCTCTCATTTGGTGTTAGGAAGCAGACAAGCCTGACTCACATATGCCGGTATCAGAAGCTGAGTTGGATGAACATCCATACAAGGATTTTTTCACCAAAAAGAACTTCATCCCTCTTCTTGGAGCTTTCTGAGTAGCTATCCTTATTTTTGCAATTTCAGGTGCACTCTCATTGCTGTTCTCGGCTAACAGCCAGATTGTTGTAATTATCCTTGGAATAACAACCCTAGGTATAGCCGCCTCCTTTATTAACCCTGTAAGGAAAATTAAAAAGAGCTTTGATGCAGGAATGTATCTGATCTATATATTCAGTATTGTCGTAGCATCAATGGCAGACGTTACAAAGCTTGACCTGGTGGGGGGATTCTATGTCCTGCTCTACATAATCGTTGCAATATTCGGATCTCTCTTCCTCCATCTGCTGCTGGCAAAAATCTTCAAACTGGATGCCGATACTGTTGTAATAGCATCTGTCGCACTTATAAACTCGGCGCCATTTGTGCCAATGATGGCTGCAGCCATGAAGAATAAATCTGTAATCATTTCCGGACTTACTATCGGTCTGGTGGGATATGCAATAGGTAACTATATGGGGTTCATAATAGCCAATATTTTAAAACCTGTCTTATAATATGAAAGTCGAAAAAATACTCTTGCCGGTGATAGCTGTGTTGTTGTCATCTGCACTATTTGCTCAGGAACAACAATCCAAGACAGAGTCCAAAAAAAGGAGCGGATGGAACTTCGGACCTCTTCCCGCAATATCCTACAATAGTGACGTGGGTTTTCAGTACGGGGCTCTGTGCGACATATATTACTACGGTGATGGATCGGTCTATCCCGAGTACTTACATAAATTCAATGTTGAGGTATCTCAGTACACAAAAGGATCGGGTGTCTATCATCTCTTTTATGACTCGAAACATCTTTTGGGGAATATCCGCACAACTATGGACATCAGCTATCTTACCGATAAGATGAAGGATTTCTACGGTTTTAACGGATATATGTCGTATCATAACGAGGATTACGGTGCCTCCTTCTATAAGATGGATCGTAAACTTATGAGATTCATTGTCGATTTTCAGGGAAAGTTGACTGAGAATGTCGGGTGGGCAGCAGGTTTGGCTGTTTATGGATATAAGACCGGCGAGGTCACTCTGGATAAATATGAGGGGGCGGACAACCTTTACACGGTATACAGGACAACCGGACTTATTGAGGAGGATGAGGCAGAAGGCGGTACCAGGACAGAGGTAAAAGTGGGTATTGTTCATGATACCAGAGATCATGAACCGGATCCTACAAGAGGTTTCTGGAGCGAGGCGGTTTTGTTCGGTTCTCTGGATTATCTCAGGTTTGCATTGATTCACCGGGGCTATCTGCCTGTTTATAAAGAGAAGCTGACATTTGCGTACAGGTTGGGATGGCAGGGAAAGATTGCCGGAGAGATACCATTCTATATGCTTCAGAATATTTCGACTCTTTATATGAGGCAGATTACAAATGAGGGTCTTGGAGGGCTCAATTCAATAAGGGGAGTTCTGAGAAACAGTGTAGTGGGAGATGGTGTTGTGTGGGGCAACTTTGAACTCAGGTATCGTTTCGCGGATTTCAGCTTCCTGGGGCAGGAGTGGTATCTGGCCTTAAATCCGTTTCTTGATGCAGGAAGGGTTGTGCAATATCACAAGAAGAGCCTGATGGATAGTTTTTCTCCATGGTCTTCGCATTCTGAGTTTATGCCAGGGGATCAGATTAACAATTATTATATCAATTCAGGAGTTAAAGAGAAGTTTCACTTTTCAGCCGGTATAGGAATAAAGGCTGTTATGAACCGTAACTTTATCATATCTGCCGAATGGGGTAAGCCTTTTGACAAGAGAGACGGGAAAAACGGAATTAATATAGGGTTGAATTATATCTTCTAGAATCTAATAGGTCCAGACCTCTCTGTATCCCTTGAAGGTGAGGTATTTAACAACTCCGTAAGGGGTGTATGAAATCATCTCCGCATGAATAGTCTCGGTGCTTTCATCCAGCACCTCAATATCCATCTCCCCCTCAGAGGCTCTGAACTCACGGTATCTGGGATAGTCATAATTTGAGTAATATGATTCCGGATCAGGACATGTCACAAATCTCACCTTTTCACCGATAGTGTAGGATATGGTAAGAGAGTTGTCCGGATCAATATCATATTCAGGATATTGGTAGCTTTGGGATGCATTTGTAATAAACGATCCGCTGCCGCTCACATCATAGTCATACAAAATACCGGAACCTGAGCGAAGAGGGCTTCTTCCGGTCAGTATTATGTTTGCATCGCTCAGATGATAGTTGTTGGTAAAAATGCTCCCGCTGCATTTCACACTCCATTTCTCTTTTCCTGTGCATTTTATTGTTATGCGTTGCGCTGTCCCATATCCGACAATCCATTCACTGTTAAGGGAGTCTAGGGATTTCCCTCCGGTTGTGAAATAATATGAAATATCCCGGAAGATCCACTTGTCTCCCTCATACCTCAGTTTGTAATCAGGAAACCATAGATCTTCCAAGGCACCTTTTCCACTTTCCGGGGCATCTATCCATCGGCTCAGCTTGACAGCCATGTCACAGAGATCAACCACCGCAGATATATTGTCCTCCACATTGTCAAAGATAATTCTTGCCGCCTCTGTCTTTCTCTTAACACTATCCCCCTCATCAATTATTACACAGGATGATAATGAAAAAATACAGAAAAGAAGAGGTATCGATAATAGTGCTCTTTTCATAACTCTATCGTTTTTTTGAAAAAGTTGCAACATTGAACCTGTATCCGAATCCAAAAGTAATTAAGCCGAGTGTTCCGACAGATTGCACCTCTGAAAAGCCGTACAAACGCTTTCCGACGGAAATTCCAAATCCCGTAAGCTGAATAGACGGACCTGCTTCATTCTTGTCAGGGTCATCACTGCTGAACATCATACCCAGACCGAATCCCACAGAAGAGTACATCCTTACATACTCTCTGTTAAACCAGGCAAACCTTATGGTTGGGGTGAAAAAGAGCGAGTGATAATCATCACGTCTTGTCAATCTGGGGTTTGCAGAGTTGTATATTGTCTGATATGTGCCTGCATATGAGATAGATGCACCCAAATCCATCCAGCGTAACACCTTGTAATATCTTCCAAAACTGAAACATCCCGAAGATACCCGGTCTCCTGAGAATTCCAGTGCATTGTGATACTCCTCTTTTACGGATGGAAAGTCAAAATCCCAATCACATCCAAGAAAATGACCGTCAAAAAGGTCATATGTGAGAGGATATATTCCATATCCGAATCTTGTGTCAACCTCTCTCTTTCCGGATTGTCCGAAAAGTGAGGATACACATAAAAGATTTACAGCCAAAATAAGTAAAAACCTTCTGTTCATATAGTTCAGAGTTCAAGTATTCCTTTTGGCAAATCTAATACTATTTTCTCATTTTCTATGTCTACATCAATAATAAAATCCTCATTAAGAGGAATAAGGACTTCTGATTCCCTGCCGTTTGCAAGCATTACACCTATGCATAGGTTATCCGGATAGGGATAAATGGCAGATATAGAGCCAACAAGACTCTCGTCTTTTTCGAATATTGTAAAACCGATAATATCGGGAATTTCACTTTGTGCACCTGCGCTTGTTTTACTCTTCCGGCCTTTTTTTCTGTTCATATAGACAAGCTCTCCGACAATCTCCTCTGCAAACTTGAGGGTATCTATTGTCTCAAACTTCACAAACAGCTGGTCGTTTCCCCTCTCCAGAAGCTGTGAAATAAATAAAGGAACCGGTAATCCATCGAAGTAGATGAAAACCGGTTCCTTTAAACTGAAACCATCAGGAGTCTGATTGTTGTATCGGAGTATCACTCCGCCATCTGTCCCGAATGATTTAAGAACCTTGGCAACAGGCAGCAAAATATTTGCTGACTTTTGCATTATCTAGGCCTCAGTTGAAGCTGGTGTCTCTTCTGCAGCAGGAGCTTCTGTTTCTGAAACTTCTGCAGCGGCAGCTGCTTCAGCAGCCTTCTTTGCTGCATCTTCCTCTGCTTTCTTCTTAGCTAACTCTTCAGCGCGAGCTGCATTAACTTTAGCTTCTGCCTCGAGAGCGTTCTTCTTTGCAGAGCGGCCATTGAGTTCTAAATCAGATTTCTTTTTAGAAACTTTTGACTCTTTTTCAGCAACCCATGCATTCCATTTCTGATCTGCAGCTTCTTGAGTTAGTGCTCCCTTTTTAACCCCTTCCTGAAGGTGTTTCTTAAGAAGTACTCCTTTGTAAGATAGTATCCTGCGGCATGTCTCTGTAGGTTGTGCCCCTTTAGTCAGCCAGTCAAGTGCCTGGTTGGCATCAAGTTCTATTGTAGCAGGATTGGTGTTGGGATTGTATGTGCCGATACGCTCAATGAAACGACCATCGCGTGGTGAGCGGCTGTCAGCTATTACAATGTGAAAATAGGAAAAGTTTTTTTTGCCGTGTCTGGCAAGGCGAATTTTTACAGCCATAATACTGTGATTTTAAAGTTTTTATTAAATAACTTCCTAATCTTCTCGAGAAAAGGCTCGCAAATGTACAACAAAATATCAAACCGCCAAAATTTCACAACCTCTTCAGATATCAATATTTAAATGAAAAAGGATGTCAATTCTTTCTTGACACCCTTTCTCATTTTACACTTAACCTAAAACTTAAACTATGAAAAAACTTCAATTAAAATAATTGCAAATCATGTGCCAAAACTTTATTTTCATAGATAATTACATTCTCAAATTTCACTGAAATTTTTGAAGTTCCTTTAGGTACATTGAAAGAGATAGTGGAGAGTGCAGGAAGCAGATATCTTTTTTTGTTAAAGACTATTTTGAATGGGACAGATGAGCTGTTTGACAGAGTGTAAAAGTCACTCTTTTCGTTGCTGAATACCTTTTTTACACTCAGATACTCCTCTGTAATCCATAATGCAATCTCCTCCCTGGCGGCAATATTGCCCTGGAAAAATGCCACTGTCCTTCCCGCCTCGAGGGCTTCCCTAATTCCGCCGATAGAGCGCTCTTTTGCAAGAACAAGTGTCATTGGCCTCAAAGTGCCGGTTTTTTCAAGGTTATCCTGTTCAATTATCCCGTGGACATCAGTTGCAGCGATAATTGCCAATTTCTTGTCAATGGCCCATGCCATCGCTCTCGGATAGAATTCGCTGCTGTTGTATACCTCAATACCTTTTATCAACCCCTCTTTAAAGATATCCTCCACAAAAGGATTGATCAGAGTAGAGTCAACTGCCCAGCCCGGGTGGTTCCAGATGATGAATGCATCCTGTTTCTTTGCGGCAAGCAGAGACTCTTTAGGATCATCCACGGCAATTGGATTTGCATCATTTATGAACAGGGCGTTGAAGTGCCCCCAGGTTTTAGGTTTGCGGGTGATTTCAGTTCCCTTGATAAGCATAAATCCCAATTTGTCTGCATCCTCTTTGGCAATGTTGTAAGATGTGTTGAGGTCGGCATTCAGATTGTCCTTATGGGGCCTGTACTCTACATGATCTGTCATTGCAAAGCAGTCGAGACCCTGTTTCCAGGCTTCGAGAACCCTGAAAGTCGGCCAGACGAGACCATCCGAAAACATGGTATGTACATGAAAATCGCACGATATAACCTCAAAATCCTTAATCTTCGGAAGGGTAAGGTTTTCCCTGTAACTTGTCATATAGGCCGGGAAATCAACTTTGTTGGGATTCCATGATTCTGCAGAGGTACGGTTAATAACCTCCTGAGCGTTTAAGCTGCCTGATACGATAAGTAAAACCAGTAGCAGCTGAAAAACTTTTTTGTAAGATCTGTTCATTGTGAAATTTTAAAGGATAAGATTATTTAATAGCATCCAGCTCCTCAAAAGAGAGATTCATCAGCTTGTATTTGTCCCTCTGTTTGAGATTGTAATGCCACCATTCTGCATCGTAAAGGGTGAAGCCGTGACTAAGCATGATATCTTTTAGAAGAGCTCTGTTGGCAAGAGATGCAGAGTCAAGGTCGTTGTATTTATGAGAAGCCAGTTCTGTAAAACTGTCGAACTCTGTAGGCATTTTCAATTCAGTGCTGTCCGCAAGAGTTATAATTGAAAGATCCACAGCGCACCCTCTGTTATGGATGGATCCTTTCCATGGAGCTGCTACAAATGTAGTGTCCGGGTATACTTCATAAAAATAGAGTGTTGCTGCATAAGGTCTGTATGCATCATAAATTTTAAGGCCAAGTCCCTTTTCAGCCAGGATCTGCTGTATTTTCAACAGCGAGTCAGCAGCAGGTTTCCTTAGGAAAGCCCGTGGCTGTGTATAAATTTTTGTCCCGGTGAAATTGTTGGTGTCTGCATATCTGATATCAAGTACAACACCCGGTATGTACTTCTGAAGGTCAACAAGCACATTTGTGCTGTCAGCTGTTATACTTTCAAGATAAGCCTCTTTTGTGTCAACAATGTCCAGTTTGTAAGGATTTTCCTTGACATTTTGCTTGCAGGAGATGCAGGCAGAGAGAAGGAGCAGGGCAACTCCAAAAATTTTAAATAGTTTCCTCATGCTGTCGGGTTTATTATGTTGTGAATATTTTGTAAATTTACAAAAAAACAGATACCGGCAACCTAAACTTCCTCGCTGCTGTTTATAATTGACAATTGTTGTCTCACCGACTCCTCATGCATCGCCTCCAGTATCCGTTTGATAAAATCGGGATCTAACTGCAGCGATTCTGCATTTGAAACCTTCTGTGTTACAAGATGCTCATAGCGTGTCGGTTGTAAAATCGGGATATTGTTGCTCCTTTTGCACCGTCCTATCTCTCTGGCTACATGCATTCTCCTTGAAATCAATGTAA
>JAEAMF010002342.1_pt1 | contig 11023 bp, 10 predicted proteins | sample 8958721 | NCBI WGS metagenome assembly JAEAMF01 (sample SAMN16933255, study PRJNA681124) | bioreactor sludge metagenome | isolation source: anaerobic bioreactor treating anionic surfactant - SDBS | place: India: Bengaluru | collected 2019-02-28 | reverse complement strand
ACCTCGGCACCGAACAAATTGCCGCGGGTGGTGCGGAACATACCCCACATGGAAACGGGATCACGAATATACACGAAACGGCACCCTCTCGCTGCTTGCCGGTATCGATCTCCATGACGGACATGTTCTGGGTATCGTCAGAGAACGACACAGGAGCAAAGAGTTTATTGAATTCCTCCAGTGTGCAGACACCCGCTACCCCCAGAATTGGAAAATCCGCATCATCCTTGACAATCATTCTTCCCACGTCTCGAAAGAGACGCTGTCATGGTTAAAAACAAAACCGAACAGATTTGAATTTGTCTACACCCCGAAACACGGCTCGTGGCTCAACATTATCGAAGTATTCTTCAGTAAAATGACCAGGGCCTTCCTGAGATTTCTCCGTGTAAGCTCAAAAGAAGAATTACGGCAGAGGATTGAACAATACCTCGATGAAGTCAATGCGGCACCGGTGATATTCCGGTGGAAATACAAGATGGATGAGGTACGGGTATAAGAAATATACTATGTTATTTAATGAACGAAGTACTAGTTACTAAACTGATAAACTTTCCAGGTGAGAGAGCACCTTTTTGATAATTTGACTTTCAAGCTCATTTCCATAGAGCCTAAGAAAGAGCATCTTTCTTTTCTCGGTAGCTGAAAGATTAGGCAGCGATGCCAGCATCATCGTTTTTGCAGTGTCAAACTTGGAAAAACCCATGCTCATTTTTTCCTGGCTGTTTTTCTTTCTAAATTTTTTGCTCATGGCTGCTGCAATCGACTCTGTTGTATCGTTCATGACTGGCATTCTTCCAAAAGAGAATCTACTGAGAGTCGCTTTGACCAATTTCTCAAATAATTGAAATCTATGTCATCTGTTATCATCAAGATGTTTTTTACATCTCTCTTCTGAATCTCTGAATTACCCTCTCTTGCCCACAGGAGCTTATTAAGAACAAGATCTTCCGGTGATATCAGACAGATCTGGAAATCACCAATGTTAACAAACCTGCGTCTTTCAAAAGCATTAATATCGTATTTTGTGTCTTTTCTTAAAATAAAATCAACCTTTACTATATAATCGTTGTGTATAACATTAAACATACCTTTCCTGGAGACTTCTTTTAAAACCATTTCTGTATCGATATAGAATTCTTCTTTGAACGCATCGACAAACTTCCTTATTTGTGGCTCTCTGATGACAATTACAATGTCAATATCTCGGGTCATCCTCGGTTGCCCGTAAAAATTCATCGCTACAGAGCCAGACAACATATACTCGATGTCCAGATCACAGAGCTTTAGCACCACTTTTCTTAATACTTCAAGTTGTTCCATTAGGATTTTTGATAATACTTCAGGTACCAATCAACAAATTTCTTTATGCCCTCGTTAATTGGCGTCGCCGGTTTGAAACCTACATCTTCCATGAGGTCGTCAACATCAGCGTATGTTGCAGGCACATCGCCGGCCTGGAGGGGCAAAAGCTTTTTCTTCGCCTTCTTGCCGAGAGTTTTCTCTATGGTTTCGATAAATGTCATGAGTTCGACAGGGTTGTTGTTGCCGATATTGTATACCCTGTATGGCGCATAGCTTGTGCCGGGATCCGGCTCATCCCCACTCCACGATTTGTTGGGCTTCGGGGTCTTCTTTATCACCCTCGCAACGCCCTCGATGATGTCATCAACGTACGTGAAGTCGCGCTGCATCTTTCCATGGTTGAACACATCGATTGTTTTCCCTTCAAGGATCGCCCGCGTAAAGAGAAAAAGCGCCATGTCTGGCCTGCCCCAGGGGCCGTATACAGTGAAGAACCTCAGCCCTGTAGTTGGGATCTTGTAAAGGCTTGAATAAGTGTGGGCCATGAGTTCGTTCGCCTTTTTTGTTGCTGCATAGAGCGAAACCGGATGATCTATGTTGTGGTGAATGGAAAAGGGCATTTTTGTATTAGCACCGTAGACAGAGCTGGACGATGCATATACAAGATGTTTGACCTTATGATGTCTGCATCCTTCAAGAATATTTATGAAACCTACAATATTGCTATCGATGTACGCATACGGGTTGGTGATGGAGTGCCGGACGCCTGCCTGGGCAGCGAGGTGGACGACGGTGTGAAAGGCGGCAGAGGGCATGGAGTCTAGGGCATGGGGAGAAAATCTTTTAGTTTCACGTTTCGCGATTCGCGATTCGCGTTTGCCCTGAAAGAGATTTTCCATGGCACGGCGGTTGGCAATGTTGATCTTGTGAAAGGTAAAGTTGTCATACTTTTTCAGGATCGCAAGGCGTGCCTTCTTAAGGTTTACATCATAGTAATCATTCAAGTTGTCAATGCCAACTACTTGTTTGCCCTCTTCGAGCAGCCTTTGCGAGAGGTGAAAGCCGATGAATCCAGCCGCCCCCGTTACAAGAATCCTTGCTTTCATTTCATTTTCTCCAGTTCCAATGATATATCGAGTTCGTTCATGCCGAATAAAACAACTTGCTCTTCCCTTTCACTACAGCCCTTGTGTCAACTATGGGTATCCCAAAAGATTTGAAGTCGATATCTTTGTACTTGTCATGGGCCGTTGCGACGAGTATGCAATCATAGTTGCCACTTATTTTCACAGATTTCCTTCCTGCATACCGTGCGTACTCCCTTGATTTTCGTATAACAGGAACGTAAGGATCGTTGTAGCTCACCTGGGCGCCAAGTTCCTCAAGCTTTTCGATAAGTCGGTATGATGGAGATTCCCGGTCGTCATCTACATTTGCCTTGTAGGCCAGACCAAGAATCAAAATCTTTGCCCCCTTCATAGGCTTGCCCACGTCATTCAATGCCTTCATCACCTTTGAGACCACGTAATCCGGCATGCCCGTGTTAATCTCCCCGGCCAGTTCAATAAATTTTGTTGAGAATTCATACTCATGGGCCTTCCATAAGAGATAGAACGGATCCAAAGGAATGCAGTGACCTCCAAGTCCAGGACCCGGATAGAATGGTTGAAACCCGAATGGCTTTGTCTTGGCTGCATCGATTACTTCCCAGATATTGATCCCCATGCGATCGAAAAGTATCTTAAGCTCATTCACCAGAGCAATGTTTACAGACCGGTAGATGTTCTCGAGAAGCTTTGTCGCTTCTGCAACCTTTGTCGAAGACACCGGAACTGTTTTAATCACGATCGTGTCATAGAGAGCCTTTGCGGCTTTCAGGCAACTACGGGTATAACCGCCAACCACCTTGGGCACCGTTCTCAGGCTGAAATCTTTGTTTGCAGGGTCTTCTCGTTCGGGCGAAAAGGCCAGGTAGAAATCTTTTCCTGCTTTAAGCCCGTTCCCCTCAAGGATTGCCCTCATATCTTCGTCCGTTGTTCCGGGATAGGTAGTTGATTCGAGAATAATAAGCTGACCTTTCTTCAGGTATTGGGCAATGGTCTTCGTAGTATTAAAAACATATGTCATGTCAGGCTCGCGGTTCTTGTTCAGGGGGGTTGGAACGCAGATGAGGATGCAGTCCATGTTTTTCAGTTGCGTGAAGTCGGTCGTCGGGGTAAACTTCAATTTCCCTTTGCCCTCTGCCCTATGCCCTATGCTTCCAAGTGGTGATATATCAATGTGTTTGATGTAGCTTTTTCCTGCCTTGAGAAGATCGACCTTTGTCCGGTCAATATCAAAACCCATGACAGAAAAACCTTTTTTTACAAACTCGATAATAAGAGGAAGGCCCACATAGCCAAGGCCAATTACGCCTATCTTTGCACTTCTATTGTCAATTTTTCTTACAAGATTCATCGATCCTCCTTAATCGCATTCTGAATGAAGAATATATGCAAGAAAAAGGCCAAGCTACCGCCTGCGGCCATTATTCAGGACCCAAATATCTTTATTTTTTTCTGCAAATCCATTGATACAGTTCCGTTCCGTACCAATTCTGGAACTGCTTTTCTGTATCCTTACCGTAGCCTTTACCGTGTACGTTTATATCACTTAAACACTCGTTTTTCAAGGAAAAGGCCCGGGTTATACCCATTTGAAAAAATGTTGACACAAGCCTTTCTTCCTGTTAGCCTTTTAAAAAAATTCAAGCTAAGGAGGCTTTATGAGGTCAGACGGCAGGGTTGCAAGAGTAACTGAAATAGTTGCAGGTTCACCAAAAAACTTCGACGATGCAGTGCTTGTTGGCTTCAAAAGAGCCGCCCGAACCTTGCGCGGCATCACGGGATTGAGGATCAAAGATATGAGATGCAGAGTTGAAGATGGTAAAATTATAGAATACCGAGTAACCCTTGAAGTAATCTTTGTCCTGGAGAGCTGATAAGTAAACCGGCATTGTCAGGGCATCCCCTCAAATGCCAAAGGAGAAGCGTCAGATAATATAGATACGTCCCTCTTGTCCTTCTGTGTAAGAGCAACGGGAATAACACACTGAGGGCAAGAGGGACCACAATGCTTTTCGCTATTCTGAATCCCTGAAAAATACGATAATACAAATTTATATGATGTTTCCGAATAAATTTGTACAGTGAAATGTTGTATTCAATCCTGCCTCTAATCCATTGCCTTCGCACAGTTCTTCCTTGAAGGTGCACTACCTCGATATGGGGTAGGAAAACCACACGAGCACCAATCTCCTTAGCCCTGACACACAAGTCAGTCTCTTCAAGAAAGAAGAAAAAGCGTTCATCAAACCCACCGAGGTCATGAAGAAGCTTTCGTCTGACAATAATCGCCGCACCAATAAGGGAGGGAACATCAACCGCCGCCTGCGGCGGAGTATTGCGTTCGGAGTTCGGAGTTCGGAGTCGATGAGATGACACATCAGCAGAGGGGTCGCGAGAAGGCTTTGTGGAGTACCTGGCGGGAAAAAGAAATGCAAGAAGAGAGGGAGGGACAATCTCAAAGAGAAGTGACGGAATATTGGCATAAGAACGCTGCATCCGCATGTCTTCATGGACGAGCTGGGGACCGCAAATTCCTACATCAGGATTCTCTTCCATAAACTGCATCATCTTAGCAGCTTCCCCTTCTATGAGCATGGTGTCAGAATTCAGAAAAAGGATATAATCCCCAGCGGCGCGAGAGATGCCTATGTTCGCAGCTGCTGCAAACCCTCTGTTGCGATCATTCTTTACCAGCAAAACCCATGGAAATTCCTTGCGTACCATGGCATGCGAACCGTCAGTTGAATAGTTGTCAACGATGACAACTTCCTTTAGAAAAGGCTTTATGGGCTTGTCTGCTTCAATTGATTTGAGGAGATTCCGAAGAAGCTCTTTTGTGTTCCTGGTAATGATAACGATTGAGAGGCTGCATAGCGCATAGGGCATGGCGCATGGAGATTTGATGCCTGCTTCTTTCCCATCGCTCATTGCCTATTGTCCTTTACCTTTAACCTTTTGCCTTTCATCTATTTCTTCTTCAACTCTTTCAGGCTCTTGCCTTCGGTGCTTGTTGGACAGGCATAGTAGCATACTTGATGCAAAGCCCTTCATCAATGCGTATCTTCTTCTTTTCTTCATCAAAATAGGAGCCCGGACAATCAAATGTCTTCGTACAGAGCTTACAGCCGGTACATTCCTCTACCAGACGGGTCATATCGCTGGTGTCTTCATCTTTGATTTTTGAAAAGAGGAGACATTCTCGCCGGGCTATGATAACTGCTGGGCCTGCTGACTCCTTTTCAAGGTATTTGTATGCCTCTTGTATTGTCTCCAGCATGAGAGGGACGTTGTAGGGATCGACAACCCGTAGGAACTCTATGCCAAAACCTTCTATAATGTTTTCTATTTTTATGGAGTATGAAGGTGTCCCGTCTGCTGTGATACCTGACTGTGGTGTTGGTTGAAGCCCTGTCATGGCAGTGGTTGAGTTGTCCATGATGACAAGAACAAACCGTCTCTTTCTCAAGACTGCGTCATAGAGCGGTGAAAGACAGGCGTGAAAAAAGGTTGAGTCACCGACTGAAGCAAGAATTGGCTTCAGTTTACCATCCTGCGCGAAGGCATCATAAAAACCCGAGGCGAATGTCACACCGCTTCCCATGTCAAGGCAGGTGTCAACAGCGCCCATTGATATTCCAAGGGTATAGCATCCGATATCACCGGGGAAAATGGTATCAGAAAATGCCGATCTCATCGCGTAGAACGAGGCTCTGTGAGAGCAACCGGCACAGAGCTTTGGAGGCCTTGGTACTATCTTAACTTCTTTCAACGCGTCTTCAATCGATGTATCCGCTTTAAATGCGGGAACCTTTATCCCTTGCTCTTTTGCGACGTTGGAAACAATATCCCTTACAACATCATAGGTCAATTCCCCCGCACCCGGAACATGACCGCTTCTTCTCCCCAGGACTTTTTCCCCGTGATCCAGAAGTGACTCCAACACCACATCTGTTTCCTCCAGAACCAAAGTCTTTTCCTGTCGATTTATAAACTTGATTACCTCAGGAGCAAGTGGAAAAATTCTTGATACCTTGTATAAGCTTATTTCATTCCCAAGGTCTAACTCGCCAAGAATATCCATGGTTATCGCGTATGTCATCCCGGACGAAACAATTCCGAGTTTGCCTTTGCCCTTATGTTTGAGGCCTTCATCCAGTTCTACCTTTCTTGATCCAGGCGCAAAGAGCTCTATCGATTCCCGTGCATGACTTACCCGGTGAGTTGATCTGAGGATAACAGGAACTTTATGTTCATAGGAATACTTCAAGGCATAATACGCCATATCACCAGCCTCTTTGGGAGATGCAGGATCAAAAACCGGTATTCCGAAAAAAGCCGCCAGGAGACGGGTATCTTGCTCGGTCTGCGAGGATTGAGGCCCCGGGTCATCACAGGAAACAATCACGAGGGCGCCTTTTAGAGTCTTTGCGTGACCATGGAGGAGAGGAGGAAAAGCAACATTCAAGCCAACCTGTTTCATCATACAGGCCGCCTTTCTCCCTGCCGATGCTCCGCCGAAGGCCACCTCAAAGGCACATCGTTCATTGGTAGACCATTCGGTGTGGATGCTGAGCTTCTCTCTTTTCTTGAACTCGACAATCCCCGGAAGGATTTCAGAGCTTGGCGTTCCGGGATAGGCCGCGACAAGTTCAAGGCCTGCTTCTGTGAGGCCTCTTGCAATAGCAAAGTTTCCAATCATCACTTCTCTCATGTTCCCTGCCTCATTCTTCATGAATTATAGGTTTTAACTGTCAACTTTGAGCTTAGGGCTATGAGCTAATTCATATCCCGCTTGAAACACCTCAAAATTTTTCTCCACAAGCTTTGCCTTCACCTTCTGTCTGATAGCCTTTTTAATATTTTCAAAGGAAAAAGGGCTTATCTTTAACGTGGAAAAAAATCCCAGCATAGCCATGTTCGATGACTGTATCATGCCTTTTTTCATCGCTATTGCATCAGCGTCCAAAAGAAAATGTCTTATCTTGCGTTGTTTCAGCAATCTCTCAATGTCAGTGCTCAACGATTTTTTCGATGTATTAATGAGCGTTGCTCCTCCAGTCTTGAGAAAGGGAAGGTTCCGATAAAACTCGCTCTCCTCAAAAGCAAGGAGGATATCAGCACCTTCTCTTCCCACGAGAGGGCTTGCAAAATTACCTACCTTTACGAGAGAAACAACAGAACCACCTCGCTGGCTCATGCCGTATTCATCAGAGGCCATGGCCTTTAAACCTTCATTTATGGCAGTTTCGATAAGAATCGTCGATGCAAGCAAAACCCCTCTTCCACCAATCCCGGCACAAACAATCTGTAAGTTCATAGCAAATAATCCTTTCCGACATTTCTCATCCCAGCTTTACTTCCCTTCCCGCCCTTCCTATCGCCCATCGCCTATCGCCTATCGCCTGATCTATATGATACCCCTGCAAAAAAGCACTGTCATCTCTTTAGCATCCTTAAAGCGTTCGATCTCAGAATAGGCATCGATATGGAATGTGTTGCGGAATCCAAAGCCAGCCATAATCCTTTTTATCTCTTCCTCTCTCTTATCGCCAAGGATCAAAAGCACATATGCAGACTCATTATAGAGGGTATTCACAAAAGCAGGCATGCCGGAATGCAGGAAGAAATCCTCAAAGGTTATAGCGAGGATTTTTCTTTCTGCCTCAGTTTTCTTAATACCGTGAGCCATGTTTATAGATGACGCAGGGCCAAGCGTGTCTCTCACTACATCTAAACCATACATAGTCTCCGGGGGTTTTGTTCTGCCGGCTGCGCCCCCCATCTTCGCCGATACAATTTTTGATCTATCATGAATCTGTAGTTCCATGGCCGGATATGTTCCTTCGGATATGAAAACTTCATCCATTCCTGCGATAAACTCGTCAACCAGCCTCAAAGGCAGGGGATGAACTGTGGATACAAAAAGCAGACTTGCATCTTCGTCAAAAAATTCCAGGCCGGAGTGTCCGCTTGTAATAACCCCGGTTTTGCCAAGAATGGTTTTTACGTTGCCCTCATACGCCTCAAACTCATCACGGATCTTTTCAATTTTTTCATTTAACGACTTGTGCAGTTGGTAGCGAAATTTCGGTGTTGCGGCCCAACGACCAGGATTTTTATTGAACACCGAATTATTAATTTCGAATTTTAAATCTTGAGTTAATGAACCTCCCTCTTCCCTCTTCCCTCTTCCCTCGGCTTCCGTCGCCAAATCAGCGTCTACCTGAACAATAACAGGAATCTCGTACTTCTCGGAAATCCCATAACTAAAGGCTACTGCCCTCTTAAAGTCTTCTTCGCTTTCAGCGACAATAACAGGGAGTTTGGAGAAGAGGCCGAGGGGCGTAATCTCCTCCTCGGTCTCTTTTATGCACACAATAAGAAAACCACCGATGACCCCTGTGTACGCAGAGCTCATTAAGGGGTCAAGGGCCTCGTAAAGACCTTCTGTAGAAAAGAGGCAGGCTGTTCTCTTTGAAGAATATGCTCCGGTAAGGGCAAGCTCAAAAGCAATCTTTTCATTCAGGCTAATCTCGCTGTGAAGCGATGGATACTCACCCTCAAGCCTCTTCAGCGTGGCAGCCATTGTTCTGTTCACCGTGTAAATGAGTCGTGCGCTATTCTCTGTAAGTGTCTTGCAAATTTGATCGTACATAACTTACCTCGGTTTCAAATTTCGAACTACAAGTCACGGGTCTAAAGCGAATCTATTTTAAATCATATATATGCAAATATCTAACATCTTTTAAGATCACAAACAAGTTGTTCTATATCTTCATCAGGCATTACATAATCATGCAGTTTCCCTGAAAGATACGCATCGTATGATGCCAGATCGATAACGCCATGCCCACTCCAATTCATGAGGATCACCTTTTCCTTGCCTTCTTCCTTAGCCTTCAGGGCCTCGTCAATGACACAGGCAATTGCATGGTCCGTCTCAGGTGCAGGGATAAATCCTTCGGTACGGGCAAAATTGATGCCTGCCTTAAACGTCTCAAGCTGCGGATAGGCCCTTGCTTCAATAAGGCCATCCCGAAGGAGCCTGCTGACCAGGGGTGCCATACCATGATACCGTAAACCCCCTGCATGGATTGGTGCGGGCACAAACTGATGACCGATGGAATTCATTGGTAACAAGGGTGTTGTTTGCGCCGTATCTCCAAAATCGTACACATATGGTCCTTTTGTCATGGTAGGACATGACGTGGGTTCAACAGCAATAATACGGATATTTTTCCCATGAATCTTGTCGCGAACAAAGGGAAATGAAATTCCGGCAAAGTTACTCCCGCCGCCTGCACATCCGATCACCACATCAGGATAGTCACCGGCAATCTTTAGCTGTTTTTCCGTTTCAAGACCAATGACAGTCTGGTGCATAAGCACATGGTTGAGCACGCTACCCAGGGAGTATTTTGTGTTCTTGGAGGTTACTGCATCCTCAATAGCCTCGCTGATAGCAATACCAAGACTTCCCGGATGATCCATGTTCTCTTTAAGGTGTGCTCTTCCTGCATTTGTATCAGGGCTTGGACTTGGCACGCATTTTCCTCCCCATGTCTCCATCATAATACGCCGGTATGGTTTCTGGTTGTAACTTACCCTGACCATGTATACCTTGAGTTCAAGACCGAAGTGATTGCAGGCGAATGACAAAGCGCTTCCCCACTGTCCTGCACCGGTTTCCGTGGTGAGCCTCTTCGTGCCAAAGATCTTATTGTAGAATGCCTGGGCAATGGCAGTGTTCGGTTTGTGGCTTCCGGGAGGACTGACACCTTCATTTTTGTAATATATCCTCGCAGGAGTTCCAAGCAATTTTTCCAGATCATATGCCCGATAGAGGGGAGAGGGTCTCCACAGAAGAAGCTTTTCCAACACTTCGTCTGGTATCTTTATCCATCGTTCTGTGCTTACTTCCTGCTCTATGAGGTTCATAGGTAAAATTGGGGAGAGCATGTCCGGGGTAATTGGCTCACCCGTTGCCGGGTTCAGTGGCGGGGGCAAAGGGTTCGGCAGATCTGCCTGAATGTTGTACCATTTCTTCGGCATATCCTGTTCACTCAAAAAGATTTTTTTGTTCGTTTGCACCATGTGCGGCCTCCTTTTTTGAAATAAAAAGGCCATGAGCATTTTCTTGCCCATGGCCTTTAAACAAAACGACCACGGACGGTGCGAAACCGTCCGTGGTCAGTCATTTACGGTTTCACACCTACAATGTCTGCCACCACCAAACTTGTTGAGTTCTGGTATTCATAGCTTCAATCTTCATAATTGTTCTTTTTTTAGCACAATTGGCTTTTCGTGTCAAGCAGTTCATTAAAGAAAAAAAAGCAACGGCATGGTCGCTTCGTACTTAAGGCTCGCTTTCTGTTTTCTATTGACTTAAAAAGGTTTTCCTATTATAACAAGGGCAATGCCTGGGTGGCGGAATAGGTAGACGCAAGGGACTTAAAATCCCTCGGTGCTTGTCACTGTACGGGTTCGATTCCCGTCCCGGGCATTAATGATTTTAATATTTTACGTCTTGCTTGTTAAACCTTCACAAATCTTGTAATTACTACTTATAACTTTTTGTCCCGCTATAGTCCCGCTTTTTGATTTTCAAGCAA
>JAEAMF010002340.1_pt1 | contig 11041 bp, 10 predicted proteins | sample 8958721 | NCBI WGS metagenome assembly JAEAMF01 (sample SAMN16933255, study PRJNA681124) | bioreactor sludge metagenome | isolation source: anaerobic bioreactor treating anionic surfactant - SDBS | place: India: Bengaluru | collected 2019-02-28 | reverse complement strand
GGTATAGAAGAGGATGCCGCCTAGTGCTCAAACACAACATTTGACAATAGCTCAATTTCCTCTTTGTTTTTAAGATATCTCACAATTAACTTAATAAGTTTTTTTATATCATGAGCAAATACGAGCTTAGTAATTTCAGGCGAATCCAAGGCCATTTTTGTGTTAGGAATACATTCGATAACTTTATCTATTAATTTTGCTAATCTTTCAGAAAAGTCACCTTCCTCAATATTTCTATGTAATGCATACTCATCTCTAATGTCATTCCACGCTTTTCCTGTTTCCACACTTTGGTATGCGGCAGTCATTTCATTTTTGCTATCCAAAATTTTATGGGCCAATTCTAATAATAAGAGATAATCCCAGATCGCTGTTAATGTATGTTGGCGAGCAGCAGGTGAAAACACCGCAGATATTTTTTCATGTAGTTTTGCAAATTGGTATCCTTCTGGTTTAAGGTCGAGGACTAAAACCTTCATCCTCTCTGGTCCAATCTGATGTCTCAACGCATAAAATAATGCTGTTTTACCGCTTCCTTTTCGACCCACAACCAATTGGGCATGTCCCTTGCGCACAGCCGTAAATTGACCTGTCTTAACATAATAGCTTCTGAGATTTTCAATTTCATTTTCCGCGGCTATATCACCAATGTCAATATCTTCTAATACTGATCTTTGAACAGATGCAACACTTTTCATTGGTGATTGCAGAGTATCCACTAATCCTCTAAAAAACTCATTCATAATTATATTAATCTGAGAAACATGTTCATACTCTCGTATCAGCTCTCTATAATCAATTGGGTGTTCTAGTTTGCCCTCTTGAATAATCAACGTTCTTTTTTGAGATGCCATCGCAAGACCCGCAACAAAGGCACATCGAGCGTTGTGTATTAGAGCAGGCTCACCGCGATCAGGTGATAAAAGATGAACTATAACAGCCCTGGATTTATCTACTTCTTGTATAGCAAAATTTAGTGGTAACCTAACTCTCTCGTTTGGATCATACAGTCTAAATCTAAACCAAGATTTCTTAATACTCGATGTTATTCTTATACTGCCTTCAGTTTCTAATGGGGTTTTTAAATAGTAAATTGGGCTGAAGGTATCTATATGTGAAGACCTTCTAAAAGTCATATCTACAGGTCCTGCCTCTACGATCTCAACAAGATTTTGTGAATTAATAAACGGTTTATATCCAATTGTATCTAACAAGCCAATTTTCATTAGCTTATTTGTTTTATTTTCAAAAGATGTATCGAACACAGGAATAAATGGTTTAGATAAGCCAAATATATATCCAATTTCAAATAGAACATTAAAATTTAGAGTTGTAATATCGCAAATTAAATAAGAGCTTGAAAATATAGCCTTACATATTTCACAAAATATAGTCTTGCCTTCAGTTCTTATATCTTTCCAAGTTATATACAATCTATTCGTATGTTTCTTTGAGATGGCTACTGCAGCAGCTTCTAATGTTGAAGAAATAATTGCTGGAGATGACGGATAGAGAAACAAGATTTGTTCTATATTCGGTTGTGGAAATGTTTCTGGACAACTACCCTCAGCATATTGACAAAAAACTTTCCCAGGATACATATCTGATGTATTTTCCTGAATCATTTTTTATAGCTCCATTAGGTTGGTCTAATCTTTAATAAAAAAAACGACATAAAGTATAAAGGGAAATAGCCTGATATTTTTACAAATTGGCTCCCATTTTTGAAATAACAATTGAAATTTAAATCTCCTATTATAAGGGTGTATCCTAAATATAAAAAAGTAAAAGCTGTCCGAAGATTATAAATATCAATCGAGCAGCTTCTTTTTCCTACTTGAAACCAATGTTCGCATTACCCCCTCTTACAGAAATAACTAGCTCTTTAATTTATAAAAACACAATGTTGCGAAAATTATACCCAATTTCCATGTAAGGTCAAGAGAGTTTGCCTGAGATGCCCATAATTTTAGACACTACCTTTGAATATTCTGATGAATTACCATACGGCAGGAAAGCTTAAAGATAAATTGAGCATACGCAGACTGATCAATTGCTCGATACTCGGCCGCTTTATCAAAAGTGGCAGAAGACCTCGGGCGTGAGCCCGAGGATGAATGCCAAGGCTACAATGAACATTTAAACTGTCAAGTGCCACGGGCGTAAGCCCGTGGGTATCTACTCTACCTCCACCCCTTTAATTTCCCATATCTTCTTTGCCAGAGCAATCAACATCTCCTGCCGTTTATCAATTGATTCAGCATTCCATTCTGAAAATGATATCAATTTTTCATTAATCCGATTAATTGATGAATTTATCCCAACAATATTTTTCTCTGCAATACTGCTTGTAAGATAATATTTGCACTTCTTGTATTCTTCTATTTTGCTGTCAAAATACTTCCGCCCCGCAACAATATTCAAGGGCTTCTCTAATAATGTTAAGTTTCCCAATTTTATTTTATATTCATCATATTTTTTATCTTTATCATTCTTGACAAAATCCTGCTTCAATTCATCTGTTGGATTATTTGGTAAAATATGCTCTATTTCCAAGCCGGTATAATCTTCAAGTGAACCCGCAACTGAAAGCCCCTTGTACGCCATGTCAACATACTGGGTCAGCTTGGCAAGTAAATAACGTGTTCTATATTGCTGGAGAGTATTAAGATTATATCGTTTAAGGTCGTCAGATAACTCTTCACTCTTTATTTCCTGGCTTTTCTGGAATTTTTCTATTATGAATTCATTTAGTTTCTTCTTTTGCTCGTTTGAATCCGATAGTTTACAAATTGACCGCAACTCATCTGCCCAAATGGAGAAATTTCTTTCCAATTCTTTAGTCGGTGTTTTGGTAAAGATATAATAGAAAAGAAAGTTTTCAAGCTGTTTGAGGAAGTGATCAAATAATGATTTTGGGAGAGTACATGCAGACAGCAGCAAAACAAAATGCAGACTGAATGCACCGCCGCACAATTTACGCAGATTATTCATGTAAATATTATCTTGCCCATCATTGCCCATGCCTGATGAAAACGCTACATAGTTTTCAACATTTCTTATGATCTTTCGGACGAACTCAAAAGGTTGTTCTTTGTATCCACAAAGCTTGGCATTCTCTTTCTTTATAAACCAGTCATATATTTCATCTTCTCTAATAGTTGCATCGTTACGAGCATTTTCTATCTTGTAGTTTGCCATTAGAAAGTATCTTAAAAACCTGAGCGGTTTTTCCTTAGACTTCTCCAATGGGCTTGTAATTTTCTTCCATTCATCTTTGAGCTTATGAAACTCACTCAACTTAACCTGTGTAAAAAGCAGGTTTTTTAGTAAATCCATAGGATTGAGTCCAATTCCTCGCTCATTAATGGTTTCAAATATTTTCAATGCATTACTAATATCTGTGGAAATCTGAATGAAAACAACATTATTCGCAAGAAAACCCCAGAATTTTTTCATTGTTTCTCTATCCTGGCAGTTCATCTGCAAGAAACGATAGATAACATTATATGCGTTAACCAAATTCTCCAGGGAGCCAAATGTTTTTAAACCTGAATTTGTAATAGCACTTTGAACCATATCTGGCGTGCCATTAACATTAACAATAGTGTGCATTATATCACCAGCATTTTCATAGCGTGGTTCAAGCTTGAGGGTCGTCTTAACATCTCCTTCACTTGTGGAATAGCTAGTGGTGATAAGATCGCTTATCAATTTTGAATGAGCCTCTGACTGAAACAGATTTTTTATTGCACAAAGAAGGAGAAAGAATGTTGTAAGTCTCTGTTGGCCATCAATTACCTCGTAGTGATTTTTTTCCTCACAGGGAGAAACCAGAATCGTGCCAATGAAATATTCACTGTTTGAGGCCCCATCTATTTCATCGTTAATATCTTCAAGGAGCTGGTTTACTTCTTTATCTGTCCAGACATACTCGCGCTGATAATCAGGAACGATGTAAAAACATTCGCGAAATGCTTCTTGAACACTATATTTATGGTTTTCCATCTTCGCCATTGTGTACTCCTAGCTCCTGTTAATACTTACTTATGCATCACCGTTCATACGCTCAGATAATATGTTGGTTTGGGCCGGGATTCAATACTCAACATTAATATCGTCAACACTTCTCTTTGATGTTAACTATTTTTATCATCCGAATAGCCTATGCCAAATTGGTTAATAAAACCGTTACATTATTTTGTTTTGTTGTACAAACCAAGATTCCAAAACCGAGTGTTGATTAGACTCTCCATATATCCAGCACGCTGCCAAGTATTTCGCTGGATCACCACGGAATAAAGCGGAGCGGTTACGACACTTGGATATTTCCTGATCTGCTTGTTCCTTTGACTGAGCTTGAAAAATGATCAAACGAAGTTGTGCCCTTGAAACAATCAATTTCTCGAAATCATATTGTACGTTGGACGTAGTCCACTCCGATTCCACTACAAGTGGCAACGCCATAATGTTCTGGGATGTTGGATCATGCTCTATCCAGACGAAATCCCAAAGCCATTCTCCGGGTCCACCGCACTTATTTGAATACAAGCTTTTATATCCGAGCTGATTTCCAATCTCCTCTAGGGCACAGAAGGTTGCGCGGGTCCATTCGGCGTCATTACCTTTAAAGTCACTCCATAGATCGTGTAGCTTTTCGGTGATTATTTGTTCATTAGTATGCATATTCTCCCCATCCTTATATGTCTTTCTCTTGTTCTTGGTATAGCTATTATTTTCTAACTGTATTCGCTCCCGCTAGACACTCTCATGCCTCCTTCTCATGCTACCTGCACTGATCTAGGTTTTTAGAAAACATACCCATCTGGTCCTTCTGCTATTACCGTTCTTTCAGATTTGAAGCTATAGTAGCCAGGTTTGTATGTATCACGATGGCGATATAAGCTTTCCTGACCTAATCCGCTATAGGTATAAAATGTTACCGTAACCTTATCTTGGCCTTCACAGACCACTGGTTTCCAATCAGATGGCTTTGGCTCTTGCCATTTCCAGTGTCCTCCCTTACCAAAACTTTCGGGTGGCACTTTGTCGATAATATCATGTTCCCTCCACCCGCACCCGTGCCACATAGCGCCAAATTCCAAACCCTCCCGGGAGAAAAGCGAAGCAGACAGGTAAGACCAAGGGCGTCCATCTCCTTCGATAACTTCCATAATGTCTAAGGCCCCTTCTGGTTTTGGTGGTTCGAGAAACACATCTTCCAGCTTGGGACATGCTTCAGGATCAGGAAAGGGTGCGTCCTCAGGCATCGCCCACACAATCCCGTTTCCATCACCACTGGCTCGATATTGATACGCACGCAGAATGAAACCTCTCCTTATTCGCAGGGAAGGGAATGAACGCAACAGCTTCATGGGATCTGCATCGCTCTTGCTCCACCCCTGAGGGCCTTTTTCAGATACCGCACGTGCTTTCTGCGCCCGTTTGCGAAGCCGGATAACCCTCTCAGGTGAAAACTTGAAGATTGAAACCGTTTCCCGTGATGTTTCCCCCGTTCTCCTGACACTGTGGCTGGCGATCTCAAACTCTTCGCCCCATACCTCTTCAACCTTTTGAATGGCGTCCTGTAATGCCTTCTGGTGTTTCTCCTGGCACACAAGGAGGAAGACCACGTATTGTGACTGGAAGGAATAGATCAACTGCGAACTGGTGTGAGCAGCTAACGTCAGTACGATTGATTTAACGAACTGGCTTTTCCTGATACGGGGGTAGTGCTGGTAAATAAGGAGGGAGTGGCTGGCGGAGAAAGCATCTTTAATCTCGCTCCAGTAGAGGTATTTCGAGGAACCCTTATGCCCATATGGTTTTGACTTTACCTCGATGCCGTTGTCGGGGTCAAAAAAGACCAGATCATATCCCTGGGTCACCCGCGTGAAGAATGAAAAGTACTTTTCCCGTTGCGGGCCATCATCAGGCAGTATGTCCGTAAAGTAGAGGGCGGATGGAATTATTTGATGTTTTTGCGCTTCGGAAACGTCACGCCTATTCTCATCCATGACGATTGTTTTCAGGCAGTCGAAAAGATCGGGGTCAAAGGAACGCCATTTCCCCGGCTGATCAAGGTAGGCTATGAATTTCCCTTCCCGCCCATTATCATCCGGTGTGAGCATCCAGCAGATGGCGGTTTTGCTTGATCCCATCCGGGAGAGGAGTCGAAGAAGTCCGTATTTCCGGTAATCATTAATATCGCCAAAATACTGGTTCTTCATACAGGCTGATTTTACCCCTTGATAATCAGGCGGGTAAAGGGATGCCTGATGTTCTGATCCTAGAGGGCTACATAGGTTTCATATGCCAAAGAACAGCCCATAGGGTAAAGAAGGTCCTATGTCCTATTTTTTAACATATCTACTTTCTTCCCAGCAGGCTGCCGTTTAATGTAACACTCAAGCCTGAGTGCATCGCTATTTGGTAGTGCTCTACTGATCGCCATTAGCGTGACCGGCAGGCGGGATTTTGTATATTTTGCTCCCTTCCCGGCATTGTACTTCTTGATACGGCTGGCGATATCATTGGTAATCCCACAGTACAGGGAATTGTTGGCACAGCTTACTAAGTAAACTTTCCACTGCATATTTAATACAATGTTCGGCATACAACATGGTTTATTATTTGCGTCGATGCTCTTACTTTTTGCTATCTGCAAATAAGTTCAAGAGTTTCTTTCCAAGTTTGCCATCGAGATTTTCCAATATTTTATATTGTAAAATAGCTTGGTCAGTATTGCCTTGGTTTAAATAAGTTAATCCTAAATTATAATGAGCTTCTGCAAGATCATCGTTTAACCTAATTGCTTTATGGTATGCTTGGATTGCTGTTTGATAACTACCTAGACCATAATAAGCAAGCCCCAAATTATTATAAGCCTCTGCAAAATCAGGTTTTAAGCTAAGTGCCTTTTCGCATGCTTGGATAGCCTCTTGATAACTACCTAATTTGACATATGACCGAGCCATATTATTGTACGCATCTACATAACCCGCTTTCAATCTAATGGCCTCCTTGAATGCCTGTACAGCCTTCTGATAATTGCCTAAACCATAATATGCAAGACCAAGATTGAAGTGTGGCGTTTCATCATCAGCGTCCATTTTAATAGCCTCTTTGCATGCTTGGACTGCTTTTTGATTGCTGCCTAAGTTGAGGTGAGCATAACCTAGACCTGTGAAAGCAGAAGCATCATCAAGCTTCAGTCTGATAGCTTCCTTGAATGCCTTAATGGCCTTCTGATAACTGCCTAATTCGCAATAAACTGTACCCAGGTTATGGTAAGCCTGTGCATAGTTGGGTCTTAATCTTATAGCTTCCCTGAATGCCCTTACGGCTTCCTCACAACTGCCTGATTGGCTATACTCTAGACCTAGACCATGATAAGCATTTGCATCATCAGGTTTTAATTGAATATCTTTCTTAAATTCCGAAATTATAACTTGATGATTGTTCAATACATTAAAAAAGTTATGCAGATTATTAGCTAATTCAGAATCAAGTTTCTTTAAAATATTATATTCTTCAAGTGCATTACTATTATCGCCCTGCAATGTGTATACCATTCCCAAACCACAGTGAGCCTTCGCATAATCCTGTTTCAATCTAATGGCTTCTTTGAATACATGGACAGCATCTCGCTGATACTGTAATTGAATATAAACCATTCCAAGATTGCAGTACGCCTCTACATAATCCGGTCTCAGTCTTATAGCTTCTTTGAATGTCCGGATGGCTTCCTCATGACGGTCTAATGTGGAGTAAACCTTACCAAGATTATTGTGAGCCTCCACAAAATCTGGTTGCAATCTAATCGCTTCATTGTATGCATGAATGGATTCCTGATGATTTTCTAATTTTTCATAAGCCAAACCAAGCACATAGTAAAATTTTGAATCATCGGATTTTAGTTTAATGGCCTGCTTAAATGCCATGACGGCTTCCTGATAGCTACCTAATTCATAATGAGAAAAACCCAACTGACCATAAGTCCATGCATTATCTGGTTCAAGTCTAATGGCATCTTTATATGCCAGCATAGCTTCTTGATATCGATTAGAACTGTGGTAAGCATCACCTAGTCTGATATGTATTAAGGCTTCATCGGGCATTAATCTAATAGCCTCTTGATATGCCTGAATAGCCTCTGACCAATTTTCTAAATTGTAGTAACATTCTCCAAGAGCAACCCATGCTTTAAAGGATTCGGGGTTAGCTTGGACATACTCTTTAAAAAGAGGCAATTCTTTCTCATAATCCAGATCCGATAAAATATCATTAGCCTCTTTATTGTTACTATCATGCTTTTTTTCAACAACCTTTGCGTCATCAATTTTATTATTTTTCATGACGACCCCCTCTTGATATCTGCAAGTTGCATTTATTTTTCATCATCCCACAACCCTTTCTTTGCTTCTCTTGCATCTTTCTCATACTGACGGAACTCATCCAGGTACTTAAAGGGGAAACGAGTATAGGCATGACCGTAGCTTTGCTTAATGATCTCAGCGTTGAGGAAAGTGCCGTCCATGAGGTAGACATAATCCAGCAGCCTGCCGTACTTATCTCTCTGCTGCCAGTCGTATTCTAGCCGGACAGGTTTGCCTTCTACTATCTTCTCGGTGAACGCAGATGCCTCCTTACCGTAATACTCAACTGGCTTCCTGGGATGCTTGGTTTCAGGGGTATCGACACCGATGAGCCGGACCTTCTCACCGTTGCGCAGTATGATTGTATCACCGTCAGCGACCTTGGTGTATATGAGGGGTTGGGTATTGGCATAGGGGGTAGCAAAGAGGAGAAGCAGGGAGGTAATAAGCAGGATTGTCGGGGCTATTAACTTTGAGGGGCTCATAGAGCACCTATAACATACATCAGCCCATAGGGTAAAGGGGAAGCTAAAGGATAATAGATTTTCTCCTTGCTCAACTTTGGATAAACTGATAGAAAGAGTAATTATTGGGTGAATTTTCAATTAACTTCATTAAGTGAGGAGGGGTAGATGAAAAAAGTAAACCAATGGGTTATTGTAATTTCTTTTTTTCTTTTCCTTGCTGGATGTTCAGCAGGTGTCCTGCCTTATCAAGGCGCAACGACTACTGATCTGACAAAGAAAAATTTTCGCATGATCAAAGCAAGTGCCCGTGGTCAAGATAGTGGTTTTTATCTTTTAGGTTTCATACCATTTTCATCACCAACTTATTCTGATGCAATGAGAAATTTGTACGAGGGGGTGAATGTAGAAGGGAAAGCCACCACATTAGCACACGTTGCCCAAGATAGATCAACAGTATATTTAATTTTATTCAGTATACCTAAGGTCACCGTAACTGCCGATATAATTGAATTTATCGATGAATAAACTCAGCATAAGGTGATGGGTGAAACGAATTGCTGTCATTAAAGTCATGTCGTTGGTATGCATCCCCTTATTCTCTGGCTGTGCATTTATTACACTATATGCTGATTTCGGTCAGCTCAAAAGTTTTAGATATGAAGAAGTGCTAACGCTCCTGTCTCCTGCACCAGATATTTTAGATGTTGCAGCTGATGTTGCTCAATCTTTGGAATTCCGTGTTTCAGCTCTGGATAAAAAAGCGGGTCAAATTGAGATGACTAAAAAGGAATCTTTCTTCAGGGCATTTTTCTCGGGGAAAGGTGCTAGAGCTCATCTCATAATAAATTCAATGGATGAGGGAAAGAAATTAAACATTTCTCTTGTAGTATCGGGAAAACGTGGCGCTGGAGAGCGTGAACATGGCATGCGTGTTCTATCTGAATTTAAGCAAAAACTACAGCAAAGGTTGGGTGAAACGACAGCAGTTTGGCAGTAATTAAAGAGAAACAATTGATACATATATCCCCTCGGCACGCAATTCCGAGGGGTGTTTTTTTACATGGGAATCCTATTTATTTATTCTGGTGTATATGAGCGATTGGGTATGGGAAGAGTTATAGAGAGGAGCAGAAGAAAGATGGTTGGAAACAGGATGATGAATGTTCTTATCCGTGGGGGCTGCATAGATTTCCTATGCCACACACAGCCCATGGGGTAAAGGAGAAGGTAAAAATCTAAAAAATCCTTGACATTGATGTCAGAGCATGATTTGGTTATATACAATACATTAGATATTGAACTGGCAAAGGAGGGGAACGGTGAAAACCAAGAATAGACAAGACCCCACTTTTTCTCGGATGGTAGGCTCTGAGAAAGTGGGGTCTTTTTTTATTACACTGAAACATGACAATCATGAAATTAGAAATTTTTCTACTCTCTATGACCACACTTGTCGCACCTTTATGGTTTAATAGCAGGATAAGAGGATATAATAGGTTAACTGAATCATTAATCTAAAAGAAGGAGGGGAAAATGAAGAACAATAAAAGGCTAATAAATATCGTTATTCGGGATCTCATCTTCTTATTACTAGTTTTACCATGTGTGGTTTTTGCTAGTGCAGTCCCAGACACCGGGCAAACTAAATGTCATGATGATATTGGGAACCAGCTTATACCTTGTCCAGAACCAGGAGAACCATTTTACGGTCAAGATGCGCAATATAAATGCAATCCACAATCTTATACAAAAATTGATGAGAATGGAATTGATTTACCCGATGACGCTTCTTCTTGGGCCATGGTAAGGGATAATGTTACCGGCCTCATTTGGGAAAATAAATCGGAAGATAACAAAGATGACCAATATGATTGGCCCGATGCTTTAGAATACTGTGAGTCGCTCACACTTGGTGGCTATGATGACTGGAGATTACCGACAATAAAAGAGCTTACTCTTATTCGTAATATGGATACTGATAACCCTGCTATCAATAAAATCTACTTCCCGAATATGATGCCCTGGTATTATTGGTCATCAACTTCTTATGCTGATACATCTTATTACTCAGCATGGGCTGGGCATTTTCTTTATGGCAATGTATATTGGCCCGCGAAATCTCTACTCTCTCATGTCAGAGCCGTGAGCTATAATCAGAAGTTGTGTTTAGGAGGATAGGCGGTGTATCCTCCGGGT